>Ga0315542_1002480_pt1 | contig 11195 bp, 6 predicted proteins | sample SalMarSW160120MG_FD_202541 | JGI IMG/M metagenome (GOLD analysis project Ga0315542, IMG submission 202541) | Salt marsh sediment microbial communities from the Plum Island Ecosystem LTER, Massachusetts, United States - Salt Marsh Sediment SW1601-20 ... | reverse complement strand
GAGATCATGACCAACCAGGGGAACCAGATCCGCAACGACATCCAGGTCATGGTCCAGGAGCAGCTGAGCCTGATCGGCGTGAAGGCCGATCCGCTGATCCTCGAATGGACTGTGATGCTCGAGCGGCACAAGGCCTCTGATTTCGAGGCGGTGATAAGCGCGTGGAGGGTGGGCACCAAGGTCGATCTCGCGCCGATCTGGGGCTGCGAATCGAGGAAGCCGGGAGGGTACAACAGGGTCGACTACTGCAACGCAGAGGTAGACAGGTTGAACGCGACTGCCTGCGGCATCCTAGATTTCGACGAGGCGAAACCTCTCTTTTTCAAGGCTCAAGAGATAATATACGATGAGCAGCCGTACACCTTCCTGTACAACCCGCACGCTCTGCTGGCCCTTCAGGATAGGTTCGAGGGCGCCAGGCCGGACGCTATAAGCATGTATCACAATCTGCATGAGTGGAGGGTGAGCCCCGGGAAGGAGAAAGAAGGCGGCAATGGTCCATGAGGTAGGAGTAGGAGCCCTGGTCAGCGCGGTAGCGGCCCAGGCGCTGAAGCCTTTCATGGATCTTATACAGGGCAAGGGCTTCAATATATTCCGCATACTCGACACGGGGGGCATGCCGAGCTCCCACACATCAGTTGTGACTACTCTGACCGCCGGAGTGGCGGCCTATGAGGGCATATCCTCGCCTCTTTTCGGGCTTTCACTGGTCTTCAGCCTGTACTTCATCTTCGAGGCCACGGGGCTGAGGCAGGAGGTGGGCAACCAGGCCAGAGTCCTCAACGACATCGTCGACAAGGTCCGCGAAACGCATCATTTCAATGCCGATGAACTGCACGAGCTTATAGGACATACGTGGGGTGAGGTATCGGGTGGGTTCGTGCTGGGCCTGCTCGTGGCCTGGATCATGTTCTGACCTTCCCGGATCCCTAAAAACCCTTGACACCCGATTCCCGGAGGCGGAGAATAGCCTCTGCAGATCGGATTATTCCATGCCGGTACGATATCGGCCGGCAAGCGATGGAAAGGATGATGAGATCGGAACGGGATTGACAGCAGAGATGGCATCGGATTCCGATCCGGGCATGCGGTACTTTGATTCAGGATGATCGGTGAAGTCGAATCGCGGGGGGTGATTCGGCTTTTTTTTATGCATGGAGACGCCTGAGCCCGGACTAGAAATCAGGAGGTACAGATCGGCATGCGAACCATAGCGGTGATCAACCAGAAGGGTGGCTGTGGCAAGACTACGGTCGCCGTCAATCTCGCCGCAGCGCTCGGGGAGCTCGAGAAGAAGGTGCTGCTGGTCGACATGGATCCACAGTCCCACGCATCGCTGAGCCTCGATATAACCAGCCGGGAAGTCGATCACACGACTTACGATCTCATCAGGGATCCACGCGTGATGGTCGAAGACGCGAGATGCCGTTTCGATGACCACCTCGATGTGATTCCCTCGTCGCCCGTGCTCGGAGCGGTCGAGCAGGAACTCGCGGGCCGCGACGCAAGGGAGACCAGGCTCTCATCCAAGCTTGCGCGCGTAGATGGGCTCTACGACTATGCGATCATCGACTCTCCCCCCAATGTCGGCCTTCTGACTTTCAACGCCCTTATGGCCGCGGGAGAGGCCGTCATCCCCGTAGATCCGAGTTATCATTCCCTCCAGGGCGTGGGCCGGCTTCTCGAGACAGTCGAGCTTCTCGAGAACGAGACGAAACACCGTGTCGCTGTTTCGATAGTCGCCAACAACATCGAGAAGAGGACCAATTTCTCGAGAGATATCGTGCTCGAGCTCGAAAGGCATCACGACGTGAAACTGATGGACGTGACCATAAGCCATTCGGTCAAATACAAGGAAGCGGCGCTCAAGGGCGTTTCGATCTTCGGGATCCCCCGCTCCGACAGGCTGAGATGGGAATTCCTGACTCTGGCGAGGGAACTCGAAGACAGGAGCTCGCTGATCGACACCGCCGATATGGAAGATTGGATGGAAAAGCTTCATGGGCCGCGTATCGCCTCCGGCAAAGTCATCTTCTCGCTGGATGCGCCTGCTGCCGGCAGCGTCTGTCTCACAGGAGAGTTCACCAATTGGTCGCGCGACGGGATCAGGATGGACAGAGACGGAGATGACGGCCTGTGGAAGGTTTCGCTCGATCTCGACCCCGGAGAGTACGAGTACAGATATATCGTGGACGGTGTCTGGATAAAGGATCCGAGGAACGTCGATTCTGTCCTCAATGAATTCGGGCAGGAAAACTCACTGCTGATCGTCTGAACCTCTTGCCGGACTTCGATGCCATGCAGCAGGGACAGAGGCCCAGAAATCTTCGCGACATCAGTCATCTCTATCTCTCGACATCCCGGGGAGAGGGCGTAGAAGAAACTGGCCCCTCGGCTATGGTCGCTCTCGCTTCCATCGAGGGCGGTCCGCTGCGGGCCTGGCTTTCGGCCGGGCTGGCTGCGGCGTTCGTGTCTCAGGGCGCCTCCGTCAAGCTTCTTGATGCCGGCCGGAGCCTGCCCAACGCGGGGTATTATTTCGCCCTCAGCCCCGAGCTTTATCTGCGTCCCGTGATGGATGAGAAAGCTGTCGTCGAAGCGGATGACGGTGGCGGAATCCGGGTGATGTCTGCAAGGGACCCGTCTCTTCTAAGGTACGGGGACGACGGGACCGGGACAGGGCTGAACGTCATCATGATCGCATTCGAATGGGATGGTGTCGATTTTCCCGACGGATCGCGCCGTCTCTTCGATTCGCTGCCGCCTGGACTCCCCGTTTTCCTTCTCACCGTCTCCGATTGTTATCCTGTGGCGGCGGAAGGGATATCACGGACTTTCAGGGAGATATTTCCTGGCGCGCCGGTGATGGCGCTGTTTCCGTCCGGAAAGGAGGAGCGACGCGGAGGTCTGGAAGCATGCCCGTTTCCGGCCGGGATTCTCACCGGGTTGAGCAGAAGGATGCCTCCCGTTTCATCATTCCTGACGGGGCTTTCGGGAGAGATCCTGCAGAGACTCGCTTCATGCAAGAGAGGTGCTGCCCGTGACTGGATCTGATGAGCGGCGGGAAGTGGCCGGGCGAAATGCCTCGAGGCTGATTGAAGGGGATGTCAGGCGCCTCTACTCCATCCTCTGTGACGAGATCATCGGATTCTCCCATTCGGTCACTGTCGAAGCCGCCCCTTTTGAGACTAGATTCGCCACTTCTTCGGGGATGTACATCAAGATAGCTCCCTATCGCGAGCTCTTCCTCGTATCGTCAGGATGCGATTCTCCGGTGGAGATCAGGGTTTCGGACGAGGCCGCGCTTCTACGGGCCCTGGATATCGCCCTCGAGTGCTTTCTTGTTTCCGCTTTTTCGGACCGGTCCTGATTCGGTCCGGCCTGGTATCTGGATGAATGACGATGGACGTCGTTCTGCCGCGACTTCATTTACCTATATGACATAATAGGCTTTCGTAAACCTCTCCCGCTTATTATCTTTCTACCAAGATATCGGCCCCACCGATAGAGAGGTGGTCAAGATGCGTAAAGCCAGTGGGTTGATACTGTTGGGTCTCGCATGGGGAATGGCGTTTCAGTCCTGCATCTTCCAGACCGATCCTGTCAGGCCGAATTCCCCACCATATATCAAGGACTCCTGGCCGGAGGACCTGCTTCTGGTCATAGAAGCTCCCGTCGACTCGATAATCTTCAGTTTCTCAGCTGTCGATCCCGATCGCGACGAGCTGACTTACAGGTATGTCCTCGTCGACAATGACGGGAAAGTCCTCGAGGTGCTCCATCAGGGGGCGGATTACGTATTCGAGCCTGAGCAGGGCGGTTTCTATCATCTCCAGGGCAGGGCGCAGGACCATTCCGATTATGTCGCTCGGGACTGGTACGTTACGGCGATCGAGCTGACCAATGATCCGCCTGTGGTAGTCTGGCAGTCCCCTGACCAGGACAGCATAACCACCCTGATCGGTTCTACCCTTGAGTTCAGGATGGGAGTCGAAGACGACCATCCCCAGGATCTGAGGTATTCGTATTATGCGGGCGGATCGCCGATAAAGATAATGGACCTGACCTCTTCGGTGCAGTACAGGTTCATGGAGAACGGATTTGTCGACGTGGAGGGCATGGTCTGGGACGGCGAGTTCGGCGATACTCTATCATGGGTCGTCAGGGTCGTGGGGGAGCCTGATACGATACCTCCCGCGAGGATCACCGACCTGATAGGCTGGACAGGGACCATTCCCGGTACGATAAGGCTGAAGTGGACGGCTCCCGGTGATGATGACATGGCAGGACGTGTCAGCCACTACCGTATAAGGACGCATACGATCCCGATACTGAACGAGGATGACTGGGATGAGGCGTCCCAGAAGAACGGGGTGCCGGTGCCGGGTATGTCCGGAACTGTCGAGGAGATGATAGCCGAGAACCTCAACCCTGGGACATGGCTCTATGTGACGGCGAGAGCCGTGGATGATTTCGGTAACATGTCGCCCCTCGGAAACTGTATCAGGCTGCTCGTACGTGGGATCGACGCCGATGGCCGCATCACTGACGCGACTACAGGGGCTCCGCTCGATGGGATCGTCGTCTCATCGGAAGGGATCGCTGATACTACATCGGTGGACGGGTATTACAAGCTTGTCGACCTTCCGCTCTATACTGATCTGATCAGGCTCAGGGACGAGCACATCGCTGGAGACCCGGGTGAATATTACGACATGTCGATACCGGTATCGGGCATCACCTGGCATTTCACCAAAGACCTCACGATGATGCCGTACTTCGACCTGGTGAGCACACTGGCCGGTACCTATGAGAACAGTTTCTACATCTTCTTCAGGAGCATGACCTATACGAGGGGGTTGCTAGGCAGGCCCACTATCTTCAGGAACTGGAACCACTACCCGGTGACGGTCTACAACCCGCCGTACACGTGGGAGGGAGTCGACATACGGGAGCTGGCGAGGATAGCCATGGGCTCATGGAACGACCTGACCGGACTGGGGCTCTTCGTCGAGACCCCGGATCCGGATGCTGCTGACGTCAGGATCATCTACGATACTCAGTATGACTCGAAACATCATGTCGAGACGATCAGCACGAATCCGGACGGGACTCCGGCGAAGATGCTGATCTGGATCTACCCGAATCATCAGCTCGCTCCGATCCAGATCAGGGGCAGGAGGATATTCGCTCATGAGTTCGGACATATCCTTCAGCTTGGGCACAGCGATGATCTCGGCCACCTGATGGTCGGCGGGACTTCCCCGATAACGGATAATCCATCGACAGATGAGATCAACCTGGTCAGGACTCTGTACGGTCTGCCTACGATATTCGACGCGAACTGGTACGTGGAGGAGTGACATCTGCCAATATGGCGGTAATTCCGCTGGTTTGTATGACAAAACGTCCGTGCGGGATATTTCTTCCGGAAGTTCTTTTCTTGTCATCGAGATCTGTCCTGTTGTAACCTTTATTCATTCAATCAAATAAAAGATGCTCCGATAGGATGCGCCATGTGGCACGCCGGATGCGGATATATAGAGGGATATATTCAGAGCGATATTGCGGTCGGATCATAAGATGATAAAATCAATACGAGGTGATGTTGATGCTTAACGCGGACAGATTTACGGTGAAAGCACAGGAGGCGCTCTCGGCCGCCAATGAGATCGCCTTCAGGGGCAGCAATACGGAGGTGCTTCCAGTACACCTCCTGGCTGCGCTTGTGCAGCAGGATGATGGGATAGCGGTCCCGCTTCTCAGGAAACTCGGCGTCGACATGTCGAGGATAGAAAAAGATATCGAGGACGGCCTGGCTCGATGTCCGAGGATCGAGAAAGGCCTGCCCGACACGAGGACGTCGCTCGCGCTGCAGGAGGTGATCAAGAAGGCGATGGAGGAGGCCGACTCTCTCCACGACGATTATGTGAGCACCGAGCACCTTTTCCTCGCGCTGACCGATGACAGGGGGGAGACGGGAAAGATGCTCTCGTCGGCCGGAGTCACAAGGGATGCGCTCCTTCAGGTCCTGGCCGGTATGCGGGGCTCGCAGAGGGTCACCGACCAGAACGCCGAGAGCAAGTACAGGGCGCTGGAGAGATTTACAACGGATTTCGTGAAGCTCGCCAGAACCGGAAAACTCGACCCTGTGATCGGGCGTGACGAGGAGATCAGGCGCGTCAGCCAGGTGCTTTCACGAAGGACGAAGAACAATCCAGTGCTGATCGGCGAGCCCGGAGTAGGAAAGACAGCGATAGTCGAGGGACTCGCTCAGCGTATCGCGGCGGGCGACGTCCCCGAGAGCATCCGCGACAAGAAACTGCTGGGCCTGGATATGGGCGCTCTTATCGCGGGAGCGAAATATCGCGGAGAGTTCGAGGAGCGTTTCAAGGCTGTCCTGAAAGAAGTCATAGCGTCAAACGGCGGCATCATCCTCTTCATAGACGAGCTGCATACGCTGGTAGGGGCCGGAGCCGCCGAAGGCGCCGTCGACGCTTCGAACATGATCAAGCCGGCACTCGCCCGCGGCGAGCTCCGCTGCGTCGGAGCCACTACGCTCGATGAGTACAGGAAGTATATCGAGAAGGACGCCGCGCTGGAGCGGCGTTTCCAGACGGTCCTTGTGACTGAGCCTGATATCGGCGAGACGATCTCGATCCTCAGAGGACTGAAGGAGAAGTACGAGGTCCATCACGGCGTGAGGATAGAGGATTCCGCGCTGATAGCCGCGGCCAGGCTCTCCAACCGGTACATAACGAGCAGGTTTCTCCCCGATAAGGCGATAGACCTCGTCGACGAGGCCGCTTCAGGTCTGCGGATGGAGATGGACTCGGTTCCGATAGAGCTCGCCGAGATACAGGACAGGATCACACAGCTGGAGATCGAGAAGAAAGCTCTCGAAAAGGAGAAAAAGAAGGAGCCGGTCAAGAAACGACTCGGTGAGGTAAAGGAGAAGCTGGCTGAGCTCGAGGAGCAGGCTTCGGCGATAAGGGTCAGATGGGAAGGGGAGAAGGAGGTCGTCAATGCCATCAGAAAACTCCAGGAGGAGCTCGACGCCGCCCGCACGGAGGAACAGCTCGCGCAGCGCGACGGGAAGCTCGAACGCGTGGCCGAGCTGAGGTACGGCGTCATCGTGGAGCTTGACAGGAAGCTCGACGAAGCCCGCGCCCGGCTCCGGGAGATGCGGGAATCCGGCGACAGCCTGATGCGCGAGGAGGTCACCGAGAACGATATCGCGGCGATAGTCAGCAAGTGGACCGGTATCCCCGTATCAAGGATGGTCGAAGAGGAGAAGCAGAAGATCCTCCACCTCGACGAGAGGCTCGCCGAAAGAGTAGTCGGCCAGGAAGAGGCGATCAAAGCGGTCAGCAATGCTGTCCGCAGGTCACGCGCCGGCCTTCACGACCCGCGGCAGCCGCTCGGATCGTTCATATTTCTCGGTCCCACCGGTGTCGGAAAGACGGAACTGGCGAAGGCACTGGCTGAGCAGCTTTTCGACGACGAGAACGCGATGGTCAGGATCGACATGTCCGAGTTCATGGAGAAGCACGCCGTCTCGCGCCTGCTCGGCGCTCCTCCGGGCTATGTCGGCTATGATGAAGGCGGCTACCTGACTGAGGCGGTCCGACGCAATCCCTACTCCGTCATCCTCTTCGACGAGATCGAAAAGGCTCATCCCGACGTGTTCAATGTGCTCCTGCAGCTTCTCGACGATGGAAGGCTCACGGATTCCCAGGGGCATACTGTCGATTTCAGGAACACGATCGTGATAATGACTTCCAATCTCGGCAGCAGGTACCTGGCTGAGCGCGGCACGCTCGGTGAGGAGGAGATAGCGGCGAAGATGCGGGATTCGCTGAGGGAGTTCTTCCGTCCTGAATTCCTCAACAGGGTCGACGAGACGGTCGTATTCAGGTTCCTCACGAGAGAGGACATCGCCAGGATAGTCATCCTCCAGATAGCCAAGGTCAACGAACGGCTCATGGAGAACGAGCTCGAACTGGAGGTCTCCGATAAGCTGGTCGGAGTCCTCGCCGACAGGGGCTATGATCCTGAGTTCGGCGCGAGGCCGCTGAAAAGGCTGATCCGGAAGATGCTGCTCGATCCCCTTGCGACAAGGCTTCTCGAGGGGGACGTCCAGGCCGGAAGCGCTATCGAGGCTGACTGGAAGGACGAGCAGGTCGTATTCAGGACGGAATGATCATGTGCGCCGAAAGGGGCTGCCGCGATGCAGCAGCCCCTTTTTACAGACAGGGTTATACCACACTCCCGGTACGTTAGATATATCTCATAAATCTCATACTTGACAAAGACTTACGAATGATGTACAATATCCTTACAATTTATAAGGACTGCTCATCTTTCTCCCCTGATTGTTGTTCCGGAGGATGACATCTTCAAGGAGTCGCAGCGTACAGACTTACCGCTACCGTCGTTAAGACCAAGTAAAAGACCGGATTGATCATTATGCCTCCAGGAGGTCAATTGATGGGTCGGATAATATCCGCGATTATTGTCCTTGCCGCGCTGATTTCGCTGCTTCCGGGCGGGATTTCGGCAGCTGAAGTCTCTGTCAGGATCGGCATTGACGCTACCGCCGTAAGAGTCACAGGTGACGGCAGAGGTGGATCGGTAGTTTCTGCAGACGGCATGAACAGTACGAACTATTTCGAATTCCCTTCTCTGCCTTACAGGTCGCTGAGCATTCTCATCCCGCAGGGAGAGAAAGTGATCTCATACCGCCTGGAGGGAGGCAGCCAGGTCGAATTGTCCGGAAAAGTCGAGCTCGCCAGGTTCGAGGGTATGATGCTCGATGACGGGACAATAAAAGGCGTAAGCCTCTCGGCGGACGAGGCGACTGCTGAAGGCTCGGTCTTCCCAGCCTGGCGTGTCAGGCATACCGGTACTTCCCAGTGGAAGGGCTACAGGATAGCGACATTCGACGTATTCCCGATCAGGTATGACCTTGATTCCGGCCGTCTTACGGTGGACGAGGAACTGACTCTCGTAGTCGAAACCGCGCCGGTCGAAGGCGGGGATATCATAGCGACACGGCTCCGCCACGTCGACGGGTTCAGGAACGATGCCGAGATCGAGGTCAGGGAGATCGTAGAGAACCCGTTCGCCTCCGGCGCCTACGTATTCGACGATATCGTGGTAGACGAAGGCGACAGAGGATTCGCGCCTGCATACCAGCCCGGCTTAGAGGGAAGCGCCGTCAAGTATCTCATAATAACGAACAACGCGATGGAATCCGAGTTTCAGCGGCTGGCCGACTGGAAGACGATAAAGGGCATGCCCGCAGTCGTCAGGACGATCGAGTGGATCGAGCAGAACTACTGGAGCGGAGCCGACCAGGGTGAGTCAGTCAGGAACTTCATCCGGGAGGCTTACGAGAAATGGGGCGTCGAATACGTCCTTCTCGGAGGCGATACCGACATAATCCCGGGACGCATGGCATACACTACGTTCTACACGGGAGATTTCATTCCGACTGATATGTACTATTCTTGTCTGGACGGCAGCTGGAACGCGGATGGAGATTCGCTCTGGGGCGAGGCGTTCCATTCATTTAGCGACCCCGGCGATGATGCGGACCTGTGGGCCGAAGTCTACGTCGGGAGGTTTCCCGCCTCGACCGTCCAGGATGCCACGATCCTGATAGACAAGACCATGGCTTATGAAGCTCCATCGGACACCCTCTACAAGGAGGACTTCCTTCTCCTGGGAGAGGTCATCTTCCCTTCGGACTTTGATCCGGGCGACCAGATAATCCTCGATGGGGCGGAGATCCTTCAGACGATATACGACGGATATTTCTCTGGAAACCCAGCTATAAATACGACGCGCCTTTTTGAGAATTATCCTGCCTATCCGGGATCTTCCGACCTGACGATACAGCAGACGCTCGAGAAGATGAACGAGGGCACGAACCATGTGATGCATGCCGGCCACGGATACAAGTACAACATGTCGGTCGGCAACGGCAGTATAATAAACTATGATGCCAGTAAACTCACAAACGGTGGCGAGACATTCTCGATGTACCTGATGAACTGCACGAACGTGGCTTTCGATACGGACTGCCTCGCCGAGTATTTCATGCTCAGTCCATACGGCGGAGCGTTCGCGGTAACCGGCTCGAGCCGTTCAGCATTCCCGAGCGCCTCAAGGCCGTATATGGACGAGTACTACTCCCTGCTGTTCGATCATGGGATCGTCCAGCTGGGCAAGCTGCAGACGAAATCGCGTGAACCTTTCACAAACAGCGCCTATGGAGAGACGGCAGACAGGTGGACGCATTTCATCTATAATTATCTCGGCGATCCTGAATGCAACATGTTCAGGGGGCAGGCCGGCACCTATGCCGTCACAACCCCTTCCAGCCTGCATTACGGGCATAACGAAGTCACTATAGGGGTCACAAGCGGAGGATCTCCCGCGGATTCCGCTTATGTGTGTCTTTTAAAGTCCAATGACGATTACGTATACGGGTATACCGATATGTCAGGCCAGATCACGTTCCCCGATTTTCTCGTCAGGGACTCGGGCAATGTGACCGTTACGATAACTGGCGCCGATCATTGCAGGGCGACTACCAGTATTCCTGTCGCTCTGGAGACCGGCACATATCTGCGTGTAAACAACAAGTCGATCGACGACGCAGCCGGCGGAAATGGGGACGGTATCCTAGACTCGGGAGAGAGCGTCTCTCTCGATATCCAGCTTTTCAGCACGGGCCATACGGGTAGCCATAAAATATGGGCCGAGGTCACGGCGCTGCATCCGGATGTAATAATGAACACGGGCGTATCTCTCTATCCCGACATTCCCGTCGGCGCCGTGGCATATAATATCAGCGACTTCGAGTTCACGGTCGATCCGTCAGTACCGGACGAGACATCTCTTGAATTCCTAGTCGAGATACACGACTCGACCGGCGGATACTGGTCGGAGAGCTTCGCCATGGAGGCGCACGCGCCTGAACTGGAGTTGTACGTCAACACTGTGACAGACAGTGTCCCTCTCGGGGACGGAAACGGCGTCATCGGCAACGGCGAGAATTTCCTTCTCAGGGTAGGGCTCAAGAACTACGGGTCCGGGGCGGCGGTCGGTCTTGAAGCAAAGATAAGGCCCGAGGACGCGGGCATGACTGTGACTGACAGCGTGTCGGACTACGGTGATATGGGCCTCCT
>Ga0315542_1002479_pt1 | contig 11195 bp, 10 predicted proteins | sample SalMarSW160120MG_FD_202541 | JGI IMG/M metagenome (GOLD analysis project Ga0315542, IMG submission 202541) | Salt marsh sediment microbial communities from the Plum Island Ecosystem LTER, Massachusetts, United States - Salt Marsh Sediment SW1601-20 ... | reverse complement strand
ATGTATGTGTCGATTTTACAATAGCTTCCGCTACAGAAGTAAATAGTCTAATATGCGTAAGGAATGGGGTAAGATGCGTGATTGGAACAACGGCTCTTTCCTCATCATTCTTAGAAATTCTGAAAGATGAATTAATAATTTATAAGATCCCAGCTGTCATCTCTTCCAATATGGCAACCGGAATGAATGTATTTTTAAAAGTTTCTTCCTTCTTGACTAAATACCTATCAGATTGGGACATTGAGGTAATTGAAGCACATCATAACAGAAAACAAGATTCTCCTTCTGGTACTGCTTTAACAATAGCAAAAAAAATATCAAATACATTAGGTAGTGACCCTGATGAAATCCTGAAATATGGACGATCTAAAGGCTTTAATAAGAGAGAAGTTGGGGCAAAAAATGAAATAGGGATACATTCTATAAGAGCCGGTGATATTGTAGGAGATCACACCGTTTTGTTTGCTGGGGTAGGTGAAAGAATTGAACTTAAACATCAAGCCCATAGCAGAAATTGTTTTGCTGAAGGAGCAATTAAAGCGATTAAATTCATAGTTAAGGTTTCAGAATCACGAATTTATGATACAAACGACGTGTTAGGATTATAATTAGATAAGATAAAATTATAAAAAAGATCAGAGCAGATCAGTGATATCATCAACCGGAGTTTTACTCGCTGGTTTCATTACGCCAACTCCTCATCGAGATTATTAAAGGGTATCCAAGCCTTAAAAATCCCCCTTTTTATAACTTTATCTCAATAATTTATATGAAAAACCCGTTTTTATCTTTTTGGATTATTTGAGATGATTGGGAATATTCTGAAGCCTGGTCAGATCCTCAAAACTTTCAGCTTCACGAATTAAAAAACTCTGTCCATTCTTTATAAGAATCTCTGCTGGTCTAGGACGACTGTTGTAAGGGCTACTCATTGTATAGCCATAAGCTCCAGCATCTAAAATAGCTAGTATATCCCCTTCCTCCAATTTTGAGATCTCTCTCTGTTTTCCCAGAATATCTCCCGATTCACATATAGGACCAACAACATCATAAATAGATTTTCCAATTCTTTGTTTACAAGGAATTATATGATGATATGAGCCATAAAATGCTGGACGTATCAGTGTATTGAAACCAGCATCTACTCCGGCAAATAACTTGAATCCATTATCTTTAATTGTATTCACTTCAGTTAAAATTATGCTAGATTCTGCTGAAATGTATCTCCCAGGTTCAATCTTGAGATAGGGTTTTCCAAAATCACCATTTTCAAATAATTCTCTGAAAGGATCTATTACAAACTCACTATACTTATTTAGATCTAAAGGATCATCACTTGGTCGATATGGTATTCCTAAACCTCCTCCGAAATCGACAAAATCAAACTTAATACTTAATTTGGTCGCTAAACTTTCGATAATTCTTAAAAAATTCTCAACTGCTTTTTTATAATCCATGGGATTTATTATTCCCGATCCAATATGCTGGTGGATTCCAAACTTTGTAAATCCCATGGTTTTTGCTGAATTATATGCTTCAATGACTTGATCTTCTAGTATTCCGAATTTAATCTCTTTTCCAGCTGTAATTGTATGTACGTGATGACCCGCCCCAAACTCGGGATTTATTCTAAATGAAATTATCCCTCTTTCTTTTTTTAAATTCTGATAAATATTATTTAGTCGATTCAATTGACTTATACTATCTAAATTAATTGGCACATTCGTCTTAACAGCAAACTCTAAATCATGGTTTGTGAACATGTTTCCAGTATATATAATATGATCAGGGGAAATTCCAACCTTCAAGCAAATATAAATCTCACCTGTTGAGGTGCAGTCGAAGTATGATCCCTCTGATTGGAGAATTTTTAACATAGAAAGACTGGAATTAGACTTTACGGCGAAATGGATTTGATTTTTCTGATATTTTTTATTAAGAGTTTCCTTTAACTCCCGATATCTTTTCCTTATGATCTCTTCATTCATGACATAAAGGGGTGTTCCATACTTATTCGCTATATCTTTACATTTTAATCCTGTGAAATAAAGTTCATTATCTTCATATTTTAATCCCTTTCTATCTAACCAAAGACCATAATCCATAAGTATTACCCTTAAATTTCTATATGTTTAATAATTCCAGTAAAGACTTTTTCAACTGGTCCTTCCATGTACACTTTTTTTCCATCATAAGTAATTTTTAAATCTCCTCCATCATTATGCATTAGAATCGGTTCATCTTTCTTGAAAATGTCTAAGATAGTTCCAGCTACAACAGCAGCACATGATCCTGTTCCACAAGAGTTGGTTATGCCGACACCTCTTTCAAAGACTCTTAAAATCGCTTCGTGAGAAGATTCTACTTTTATAAATTCAACATTTGTTTTCTGCGGAAAAAGTTTATTTGAATGAATTGTACTCCCATATTTATTTAGATCCTCATCACTCAACAATTCGTCAGTAAAAATAACAGCGTGGGGATTTCCCATTGAAACTGCAGTAAATTTATAAATTCTATCCAATGCAATTATTGGTTCGTTTATGCACTGATTTTGCATTCCATCAAGAACTACAGGAATGTCATCGCAATCCAAAATCGGAGATCCCATATCAATTTTAACCGAAATAACTTCCTCACCTTTAATCTTAAGTACGGCTTTAATTATCCCTTTTAACGTTTCAATAGTGATATTCTCTTTTTTGCAGATATCATTTTCATAGACAAATTTAGAAAAACATCGAATACCATTCCCACACATTTCAGCTTCGCTTCCATCATTATTAAAGATCCTCATCCTTATATCGAAAATTTGGGACTCACATGCGAATAACAAGCCATCTGCTCCTACAGAGTAATGTACTTTACATAAGATGGAAGCAAGATCACCCATTTTTTCCTCCGGAATATTCCATTTTAAGTTGTTAATTATGATATAATCATTTCCTAAACCATGCTGCTTTTCAAAATCTAAATTCTCTAATATCATCGTGTTCATAGTTTATAAAGACAGTTTATAGAAAAGATTTATTATTTACAGTTTTATAAAAAATATTATCGATAAAAAGAATATATTAAATGTTTAAAAACAAATAAAATTAAAATAATATATAAGTTCTAATTTTGATGTTTGGAGGATTTGAAAAATTAAGGTTAATACGGTAATTCAATATATCATTTTAGGGATAGTCCTATTTTACTCTTATCTAATAAGTCTCTACAGTTATTTAATATTTCACACTATCGCAGAACTATTTAGTATAATAATCGCATTTATGATTTTTATAATTGGATTGAATGCAAGAAAAACCCTTGAGAATTCTTTTTTTATAGTTCTAAGCATCTCTTTTTTCTCAATTGGAATCATAGATTTATTCCATACTTTATCATATGAAGGAATGCAGATATTTATGGGGCATGGTTCAAACCTTGCTACTCAATTATGGATTACTGCTAGATACGTCCAAGCTCTTTCTCTTATTTTCGCAACAATATTTATAAATAAACATTTCAACTATAGTACGCTATTCTTCCTGTATAGCGTAGTAACATTCATTTTAATATTAATTATTTTCTTAGAATACCTCCCAACTTGTTATATTGAATCTCAAGGTTTAACTCCTTTCAAAAGAATTAGTGAATATATTATCATAGTTATCCTTGGCCTTTCTATTTATTACTTATATCGTTTTCGAGATCAATTTGCATCCAGAATATTGAAATTTATAATTAGTGCTATCATAATGACAATCATATCAGAAATCTTTTTCACTTCATATATAAGCGTGTATGGAATTGAAAATTTTTTCGGACATATATTCAAGATCGTTGCATTCTTTTTATTCTATAAAGCAATAATTCAAATTGCATTTAGAGATCCCGTAACTCTTTTATATAAGAAACTTAGGCAGTCAGAGAGCAATTATCGTGAAGCTTATTTAAATGCTAATTTTTATAAAGATTTGTTTACCCACGATATAAGCAACATCTTTCAAATTATTAGCAGTACAGTCGAATTGGCAAAAATAGAAGGAAGTGTCATAAATGAAGAATTGATTTCTCGTTTAGAAACACAATTAAAACAGGGAAAGGAATTGATCCGTAATATCAGAAAATTCTCTGAGATTGAGAGTACCGATCTACCGATTGAAAATCTTAATGTTAAAAAAAGTCTCGAAGATTCCATCGAGCTCCTCAAATTTGATTTTGAAGATAAAACTATTGAAGCTCAAGTCATCTCTCAAGAAGAGAATGTATATGCATTATCAAATGAATTAGTTGATGAAATTTTCATGAATCTTCTAACCAATGCTGTAAAATATAACAACAGTGATCCAATAGAGATAGATGTTGTATTCTCGAATGTTTTCCTTGAAAATCGAAAATATGTCCGAATTGAGATGAGAGACAATGGGATTGGGGTACCAGATGATAAAAAAGAAGTTATTTTCAAAAAGGGACATAAAAGAGAAAAGGGAGGAAAGGGTTTGGGGTTTGGATTATCTGTTGTTCGCAATATAATCAAAAAGCTCAATGGTAAGATTTGGGTTGAAGATAGAGTTAAAGGGAACCCTTCAAAAGGCAGCAATTTCATCATCTTATTACCATCAGCCTAAAAAAAGTATACTAAGATATTTGGGATTGCACACTTTTGTTTTTAAGTGTTCCAGATAGGTATTTTCTTTGTGAGTGCGTTCTATTACGTCCTCGATGTTCGTTGCATTGTAATGAGTTAAAATGCGAGGTAATGTGATGGTCTCCCAATATTTTAAGTTTCCATATTTCTTGTGATTCAAGTGAGGAACTTTCGACCATAATGCAGACCATCTTTTATCCTTCCTCACGTCAAATCCCTCGTATTCATCCTTCACGAATAACCATCGGTGATGGTAAATTTTAGGATTTTTCTTATAGTGAAAGATTTTAACTGGTTTTATTATTTAAGGAGTTCTTTCATATCCGATTGTGCCATTAGATTATCGAGATGAGGGTCACCCTTCGCCAGCTCTTTCAAATATCGAACTTTAACAGCTCGTTTAAAATATGCTCTAGCCTGATCTAAATCATTTTTGAGTGAATAATAGCAAGCTAAATTATAATCAACATTAGGTTCTATATCTTGAAAAGCTTGTTGAGTACATATTTTTTTTGCTTCAAGCAAGCTAGGTAGCGCTTGATCAAATTCTCCATTTAATAAATAATATGATCCAAGAAGATCATTGATCAAGGCTATTCGCCTAAAATCACTAGAGTCCTTAATTTTTTCTTTAATTCTGCTATATTCAGCAATTAATCCCTTAAAATCTTGTGATGCAAGATATTTATTGATCTTCTCATTCCTTTCATATAAATGAATGTATTGCTCTTTCATGTGAATTTGAGATCCCATAACAGGAGATCCAGGCATTACATCCGTCTTGGATACAACTTCTATTACGTTTCGGGGTTTAAAGTCTAAAGCAGTATAATGCTGCTTGTCCTCCTCATCTTTTCGATGGCTATAGAGAAAATCTATAAATTTTAATATAGAACTTTTAATGACTTTAATAAAAACTTGAAATGAAGGAAGTACTCTTATATCTAATTTAGATCCTTCTTCATAAGTCTTTAACTTTCCACTGCTTGTCTTATTAAAAATTATAGCTCTATTAAAGTTTGACGTTAAAATTTCCTTCCCAGTATGCATATAAAGAGATCGTAATTCATAATACTCATTAATTAATTCTTTGAAAAGAGAATCATCTGAATCTTCGATAAGATGAAAATTATCATCGCAATATTTTAAAATGAAATCCTTAAATCGTGCCTTAACAAGAAATGCTTCTTTGATATATCTTTTACCGATTTTTGCGAACAATTCGTTTCTTAAATCATCATCTGATATTTTTCTTAAATCTTTTTTCAATCCGTTATAAAAAGAAAGGTTCGAATAATCTTCCCAATTTTCACCAAATTCAACATATTTTTGAGCAAGTACTTCTATTGATGAGATTAATAAGCATAGAGCAATAGTGGGATTTGTTTCATAAGCATATAGACTATTTGAATAAAGTTTCATGCTTTTCTGAATCAAATAAAATTGTTCTTGTCGCAACTGGCATAAAATATTAAAGTTCTTAGTGACATTGCTTGAAGAAACTTCTACATCATCATAATTCTTATCATTAACCTTTATTTTCTCTTTATATTTTTCTGAGGTTTCAAACATAGAAAATACGTTAAAAGGAAAGAGGATAAAATAGCGATTATAATAAAGTGTTAAAATGTTCAATAAATCCTCTAAAATATCTTGAATACTAAACCCTGATACAATTTGCTTAACTTTACTCTGACCTAATTTGATGAATTTATATTCAAGGATATAATAATGATGTCCAAACTTCCCTTCAATTTGCTTGTAAAATTCAATTCTTCGGATAAATGCAGTTAAAAATTTGGAATCTTCGTCATCCACATCAAATTGCGTGTTAATATAGTCTAATGGATATAACATTATGAACTCATCAATCTTTAATGGTTTTAAAAAATCCTTCGAAGATTGAATTATCGCCAAGCAAGTGTCTTTCTGGTATCCTTGATCTTTAACTAAATGATAATGACTCTTTAAATTTTCTATGAACAAGAAAATCCCTCTTTAATTATAATCTCGAGATAATATATATCATAACAAAATATTAATCTAATGAATAAACTAATTCATTTTTTAATTTGAATACGTTATACGAAAAAAATTTTATCCAAGCTAATAAACATCTTTCTTTAGATTCTCATTGATTAAATCTAAAAGTTCCATATCTCGTTTTTCTATAGGAAGGGACTCGAGGATTTCTCGTGCCTTAAAAAAAATGCTTATTTCGGATCCATCTTTAACCTCCTTCTTAATTCGTAAACCTTCTTCATAAAGAAATCGTACCTCTTTCTTCTTTATCGCACTATCTAAATCTCCTAACTCTGATACTCCAAAATATGATGACCCGTGCTCTTTAATTAAGCTGTTCAACATCCGCCTCGCTTCTTTGAGATCTCCCTCCCTTAAAAAACGTTTACTTTCTTTAGCCAAAACGTTAGCATTTTCTAATATATGTGATGATCCGACCCAAATATCAGTTAAGTTACTCCAATCTTGTTAGGTATCTTATTAGGGACTATCGGTGTTGTCATTACTAGTTTGTATTTCAAAAGGAAAATTAAACGATAGGAATTCAATCCTTCTTTTTTTTAATTTTATTTTAAACCCTAAACTAAAACAAATAGAATATTAAATTATTTTTTTAATCTTTATTTATATTAAACTTTTTAATGCTTCTGTTTTTTTTTAACTTAATTTTTTTTGAATAGTGTAAGCGATACCTGAAATAGTACTAAATATTCCACTAATATCTATTATGTGCCACATCGATTTATATAAATAAAGAGTTAATGGATTCCAAAACTCCTTTATAGGTGCTGTAACAATTCTCGAGAAAGTGAAAGCACTCCACCTTCCCAAGAAGTTAGAGGATGATTTCTTGATCTTTGCCCATAATCGCAACATGAACGCTCATGACATTGTTGATATTCCAGAATCCTTTATATCACTCTTGAGAAATGGGTATGTTAAGTTATTCAGGCACTTAATCGAAAATGAAATTTTTCCGAAACTACAAGCTAAATTTCAACTCCCCAAAACTAAAAAGAGTCAAGAATTTATGTTTAAGATTCTTCAAGAAGTGCTCGTCTCAGAAGGTATGAGTAAAGATCTTCAGCAAGCTGCCTTATCACTAATTATAAGTGTCATTTGTTAAGGTTATCTTGCTTTGAATCAATGATTTGAATTATATTAGCTCTTACACATATTATGCTGATGACTTCAGTCGTCTGATGATGCTTAATGAATTAAATATAATTACCTGAATTCTTTAAAAATTTGATACATTAGATTTAATCTTAAATATTCCCCCTCTATTAAGTAATTAAGAAAAAGATAACATATATTTAAATTGATATGAATAGGGATCAGTTTAGGGATGATATTCTTCTTTATCTTATTAAAATAATTCCTAATAATGATGAGCAATCAAAATTCGAGCGAGTCTGTGCAGAGTTATATAGCGCAGAAAATGAGGTAGCAGTGGTTAGAACTACAGGACCAACAGGAAGTGGGGATAGAGGAAAAGATTTTTGGTGTGATGAAACTAATCTCTATGGAGCTGTCACCACCGTAAAGAAAATAGGACAATTGAAAACCAAATGGAAAAATGAACTATTAGAGATTTGCAATAATTTTGCAGACGTAGAGCAAATTAATTTTTATTCTAATCAAAATATATCTGATTTTAAGCAAAAATCACTTAAATCTTATTTAGAGAGTATATATTGTGAATTTTATCCAGAGGGACCAATACTCAAGATAAATATCATCGATGGAAACAATATTGCATGGAAATTACATAATAAAAATTTTGAATGGATAGCAGAAAATTATCTTCATCTCTCAGTTGATAAAAAAAAAGAAAAAGAACTTGAGAAAAAAGATAAGAGACGAAAGAAATATCCATGGATTTATCTTAATCCCAAAACTCAGGCAAAATATTATTCTCTTGGTTCATTGATTATAATCTATATGATTATACCCCCTTTGAGTCTATTTTTTTCGAGCCTATTTTTCTCTAAATCATTCTTATTGATTCAAAGCTTTTCATGTTTGATTACTATTTTTTATATCACACTTTGCTTTTCCGTATATGATAAAGTTAAATTGAACGCAGCTAATAAACCACAAATAAAAACATTAATCATTATTGGTCTTTTACTTAGTCCCATACTAAGTCAATTTATTGTGATCAGTTTATATTTCGAACTATTGCAGTATATATTGGTGATGTGGCTTGGCAATTTAGTAGGTTTCTATCTTATTTATTTTGGGAAAAAAAAAATAGTATTACAATCTGGTGACGAACATACGCCGATTCATTGAATTCGGTTCGGATCAATCGCAATTCGCTTTCTGTCAAACTTCCGAAAAATTCGGGATTGTTCCAGGGACGTTTTAAATCCAAGTGTTTTCGACTCACATTTCTCACGTAAATTCTGATCTAAACGATTCTAATTAGTACTGGATCTGAGTCTATTTAAAAAACAAGAGGGAAATATCCAAAAAAAATGAAAATAAAAGTCATGCCTAAGCACTCAAGAAAGGCGTAATTTCTTCAAATCGGCGAAATAATGGGGAATTGCTCCATCCATTTCTTTTTTCACCACTTTCCGTCTTACCAAGCGTTTTATTGCCACATGTATCTCGTCATTCGAGTCATTGAGACTTATTTCGCTAAGGAGTGTATCGACCGTGAATTTTTGCCTTCATTCAAAATGAATTAGGTTTATTAAGGCTTTAGCATGATTTATTTATAAATTCTAATATTTTTAAATAATCTGATGTAATTTTTTTTCCGTTTCGCTCAAGCTCGTTTATAGTAGACTGATTAATTTTTTCTAATAATCCTCTATCTATCCTAATCAATTCCAATAACTTCATCTTGAAAATCCGTTCCTTATTTTCCTCCAGATTGAGATTAATATCTTGATTTGTTAAAATCAATAATCTTAATTTCGTAAACTTAGTGAGCGTGATAGGAATTGTAGTTAAATTTAAACCATTTAAATCGATTTGAGTGACCGCCTTGTTTTTTGATGAAAACCTTCTATGATTAGGAATTATGCCATAGAAACTCTTATCACTAGAATAATTTAAATCTGGTACAAAGTAAAAGCTTACATTCAGTTCTCCTAATTCTTCTTGCAATGTTTTTAAATTTTCAGCATCTTGAGGGTTTAATAGCCCATAAATCTGCTCTTCTTCATCCAGATAATCGAAAAACCCCTCGACGAATAAATACTCGATGACTGGCTTGTAACCGCTTTCGTATCGCTTTAAGATCTCTTCCTTTAGCCGAAATCTTGCCTGTTCGTCGCCCTCGTCCGTCAGCTTTTTGAGCAAAGGAAACGCCAAGTCTGCTTTCAGAAGGCGCGTGTCATAATCGTGCTCAACCCATGCTTGCAAGTTGCTACAGTGGGCAACGAACTCTTCCTCGGGCGAGACGAAATCCCAATCAACCTCCTCTTCGGCAATCAATTCACCATCGCTCGTGAGCTCTCCATCAAATTGACGGTGCTGATACACATCTGCGAACTCATCGATGGATGATATCTCTTCTATGCCCTCAAGATCCGTTCGCGGAATGTTGAGCACGAGCTTTAGGCAATGCATGAAATACTTTCCATTCACGTAGATTCTTGTCTGCCCTTTTTCTAACTTGAGCGTTATCTGGTCATTTATTGCGCATTCCTTAGGTGGCATGATAAGAGATTTTCTTTCTTAAGACAAAAGAGGTAATTTCTCCTTAAATAGTTATTCTATCGGCTGGTTTTTTGATTTTTAAAAATTTAAAATTGATTAAATATCGCTCAACATTATATTACAAAAAATAAGGAAAAAAATGAGCCCATGAAACATAAAAAACTCACGTGGTTAGTCCTCATCAGCTTACTGATTTTTTGCATCCCAAAAGTTAGTGCGTTTGAATTCATAGATAATATTGAGGATGGAATTTCAGTTTACTTCTTAGTGAGTTTAGATGATGGAGATAATTTCGAAGTAAACATTACTCATTCCGGAACTGGAAATTTTACGTTATTTCTCTTTGATTCTCGACCCTATACTTCGCATGTTAATCTTGATAATACATTAAATAATGACATATATGATGTAGCGATAAATTATAGCCTTTCTGATGATCCTTATATCAATTATAATGTATCAGAGCCTCACGTTTACTATATTCAAATCTTGTTAGTTGAAAATGGACCGGATACGTTTTTCTTATATTGTAATTATGAACTGACGAGATATTATTTACCTATAATACCCAGCTATAATATTCCACTTATTATTACACTAGTATCTCTCATAGTACCTTTGACTCTTTTCTCAATAAGAAAAAAGTTAAAAATTAAGTCTCAACAATGATTTCAATCAAATCCCCTTATTTTATCATTTATTGATTTCGAATTTCTAAAAAAAGCAGACTATTATATGATCAATTTCAGATATTATTGAAATAAAATGATCAATCTTAATACTAAGCTGTTAAAAAATCAATTTAAATGGTTTTCTTTTTCGAAAATTGCACTTGGGAAAATTTAAATTATTTTCAATA
>Ga0315542_1002477_pt1 | contig 11196 bp, 13 predicted proteins | sample SalMarSW160120MG_FD_202541 | JGI IMG/M metagenome (GOLD analysis project Ga0315542, IMG submission 202541) | Salt marsh sediment microbial communities from the Plum Island Ecosystem LTER, Massachusetts, United States - Salt Marsh Sediment SW1601-20 ... | reverse complement strand
AAGTGCGGCGCCTGTATCCGGACCTGCCGGTGATCATCATGACCGCCTACGGCACCGTGGAAAAAGCGGTCATGGCCATGAAAAAAGGCGCGTTCGATTACATCCTCAAGCCCTTCAAAAATGAAGAGATCCTGGTCACCATCGCCAAGGCCCTGGAGCATCGCCATCTGCTCCTGAAAAATCGCCTGTTGAACCAGGAAATGGACAAAAAATACGGCTTCCCCAATATCGTGGGGGAATCCCGGGGCATGCAGGACATCCTGGCCCTGGTCAAACGGGTGGCCCAGTCCCGGGCCACGGTGCTGATCACCGGCGAGAGCGGTACCGGCAAGGAGCTCATCGCCCGGGCCATCCACCAGGTCAGCAAACGCGCCGCCAAAAGCTTTATTTCCGTCAACTGCGGGGCCTTGACCGAAACCCTGCTGGAGAGCGAACTCTTCGGGCACGAGCGGGGCGCCTTCACTAACGCCGTGGCCATGCGCAAGGGCCGCTTCGAGCTGGCCGACGGCGGCACCCTGTTCATGGACGAAGTGGCGGAAATGTCCCAGGCCCTCCAGGTCAAGCTCCTGCGGATTCTCCAGGAGATGGAGTTCGAGCGGGTGGGCGGCACCCGCACCATCAAAGTGGATGTCCGGGTGGTGGCCGCGTCCAACCGGGACCTGAAAGAGGAGGTGGAAGCCGGGCGCTTCCGGGAGGACCTGTTCTACCGCCTCAACGTGGTCCATCTGCAGCTGCCGCCCCTGCGCCAGCGCCAGGAGGACATCCCGCTGTTGGCCACCCACTTCATCAGCAAGTATGTGGCCGAAAACCTCCGGGACAAAACCCGCATCACGCCGGAGGCCCTGAAAATCCTGATCCAATACGACTGGCCGGGAAACGTCCGGGAGCTGGAAAACGTCATGGAGCGGGCCGTCATCTTATGCAGCGACAACGTTATCACCCCCCAGGATTTGCCCGGGGAACTGGCGCCCTCCAGTTCCGATTCCAAACTGGAGATCGACCGCTTCATTCCGCTGCACACCCCGCTGCCCGAAGCCCTGGACTCCATCGAAGAGCAGATGATCCGCCGGGCCCTGGAAAAGAGCGGCCAGGTCCAGGTCCGGGCCGCGGAAATTTTAGGCATCACCAAAAGCTTGCTGCAATACAAGCTGAAGAAGTATCATTTGACGACTTGAACCATCGGCCTAGGCGTCCCGTCTATGCTATGGCTTGAAAAGCGGGATGGTCGTCGTGGTCGCCAATAATTCAAATTAAGGTTTCTCTGTAATGAAATGGGGCGATGTTGCTACTTGGTTTGCTGCAACAGGCACTATCGCAACATTTATAATCTATTTTTTTCTTCTACGTGGTGAGATTTCAAAACGAGAAGATGAGAAGAAAGAAAGAGAAATTTTCACAGTTAGAAGGATTTCCGCATGGATCGATGAGGGAAAACTCATAATTCAAAACAAAGGTTATGAACCTGTATACCATTTAGTTATCTATTTTGGCCCAATGGGAACAGATTTTAAACCTGATTCAGACAAGCATATTGAAATGGTTATTGGAACATTGGGTCCTGAACAAAGGATAGAAGAAGATGTTTCGAAATTTGGGTTAAAAACTGGAATATTTCCAGATATACCTGATGTAGAATTAGAGTTTACAGATTGCAAAGGCAGCCATTGGGTTAGGAAATCCAATGGCTTACTTCATGAAGTTAAATATAGACGTTCCTTCGATTAAGAAATAGATTAATAAGACCGGAGGCTGGTATTGAAATTCATTGATTTCCCCGATGACATCCGCCCGCATCTCATCCCTGAGCCTGAAGGCGATCTGGTCTACCGCTGTCTGGAGTGCGGCGCCGAATACGACATCACTCAACTCCTCTACACCTGCCCCAAGTGTCGGGGGCTGTTCCTCTTAGAAGACAAAAATGCCGCCCGCCTGACGAAAAACCCCGGGGCCTTCTGGCGGCGGCTGTTCGATTACCGGAAGATGCTCAATCTGCCGGCCCTGAGCGGCATTTTCCGGTTTTACGAACTCATCGCGCCGGTGATGCCGCTTTCTGACATCATCTATCTGGGCGAAGGCCACACCCCCCAGGTGGCGGCCAACGCCGACCTGCAAGGAGAGGTGGGCGTACCCTTCTATTTCAAAAACGACGGCCAAAACCCCAGCGCCTCGTTTAAAGACCGGGGCATGGCCGCGGCTTTGAGTTACCTGAATTTCCTGGCGAACCGGCCCGGGGCCGGCAAGATGCTGGCCATCTGCGCCTCCACCGGCGACACTTCCGCTGCCGCGGCGCTTTACTCCGCCTATCTGGGCGACAAAGTCGCGTCCGCGGTGCTCCTGCCCCAGGGTAAGGTCACGCCCCAGCAACTGGCCCAACCGTTGGGCAGCGGGGCCCGGGTCTTGGAGGTCCCCGGCGTGTTTGATGACTGCATGAAGGTGGTGGAGGCCCTGGCCGACAACTACCAGGTGGCCCTGCTCAATTCCAAGAACTCCTGGCGCATCCGGGGCCAGGAGTCCTACGCGTACGAAATCGCCCAAAACTTCGATTATGACCTGGCAGAAAAAACCGTGGTGGTGCCCATCGGCAACGCGGGCAACATCACCGCCATCATGCAGGGCTTTCTGCGCCTGCATGATCTTCAGATCATCGACACCCTGCCCCAGGTCATCGGGGTCCAGTCCCGCCACGCCGACCCGGTGTTCCGTTACTACCTGGAGGCCGATGCCGCCAAGCGGGTCTTCGTCCCGGTCACGGTGCAGCCCTCCGTGGCCCAGGCCGCCATGATCGGCAACCCCGTGTCCATGCCCCGGGTGATTCGTTTGGTGTCCGAATACCACCGCCGCGCCGGCACCGGCAGCGTCGCCGTGGTCCAGGTGACCGAACAGGAGATCATGGATTCCATGCTCTTGGCCAACCGCCACGGCCACATCGCCTGCACCCAGGGCGGCGAATCCCTGGCGGGCTTTAGGAATGCCATCCAGGCCGGGGTGTTGGCGAACCATGCCACTGCGGTCCTGGACGCCACCGCGCATCACCTGAAATTCATCGGCTTCCAGCAGATGTACTTCGAAGATACCTTTCCGCCGGAGTTCGAAGTGACCCCCAAGCCGGAATACCAGAACCGGCCCCAACTGCTCACGCCGAAAACCGCCGACCCCGAAGCCAAAACCGCTGATCTGGCCGGCCAAATTGCTCAACTGTTGGCATTAACCCCGAAAGGGTAGGTGGGTTGACTCACCTTGGCCGGGAGCTTATCTTTGCCTCAAAATCTGGTCCTACGAGGAGGGCAAGATGAAAAAGGCATATTTATGGGGCCTGGCGCTGGTGGCCGGTGTGCTGATGACTTTGGCGGTGGCGTGCAACTCTGCTCCCAGAATTGCCCCGGAGACTTTGAAAGGCTGGCTGGGGAATCCCGATCTACTTATCATTGATGTCAGGCAACCCGCGGACTGGCAGAGCAGCACCACAAAAATTAAAGGCGCGCTGCGCCTTAACCCGGATGATGTGAAATCCTGGGCCGCGGCCATACCCAAAGACAAAAAAATCGTCTTGTATTGTTCCTGAACCAATGAGGCGACCAGCGCCCGGGTGGCGCAACAATTGATCAAGCTGGGCTTTACCCAGGTGTGGGCCTTGAAAGGCGGCTGGACGGAATGGGAAAGGCTGGGCTACCCCACAGAGCCTAAGTAAAATCCGGCGGGCCGGTCACACCGTTTATGCATTTGACCCGAAAGGAATAGCATGCCCAATACCGACAAAACTGCGGCGGCGCCTCTGAGTACTCCAGTTTCCGATAATTACTGTTTCGTCTGCGGCCAGGACAACCCCAAGGGGTTTAAGATCAAGGTCCGCTACCTGGAAGAGGAGACGGCCGCGGAAACCGAGCTGTCTTTAGCGAAAGAATTCCAGGGCTGGGCCGACGTCATCCACGGCGGGATTCTCTCCACCATGCTGGATGAGCTGATGGCCCAAGCGGTCTGGCATTTTGCCGGCCCCGGCGTGACCCTGAGTATGGAAGTGCGGTTCCATGCGCCGCTCAAACCCGATGAGCGTATCCTGGTCAGGGGCGTGCTGCATACCCAAAACGGCAGCCGCCGTCTGGCCGAAGGCGAGATCATCCGGCTTTCCGATAACGTCCGCATCGCCTCCGGCAAGAGCCGGTTTTTGCTCATCAATGGCAACAATACCTGATGTTCGCCTTTATTTAGGGCTATGCTCCACATAACCATCCTTATGGTGGGCAAGACCCGGGAAGCCTTTATCCGGGAGGGCCTGGCCTTTTACCAGAAGCGCTTGCAGCCCCTGGTCAAGCTCAGTTTGACCCACGTGCGGGAAGAAAAAGAGGCCCCAGGCCTCACGGCTGATGCGCTCAAGGCCAGGGAAGGCCAGCGCCTCCGGGCGCATCTCCCGCCCCGGGCGCAGGCCATCGCGCTCACCCCGTCGGGCCGGGCATACACGTCCGAAGACTTCGCGGCCTGGCTCACCAAACGGGAAATGGCCGCCCTGCCGCTGGCTTTTCTCATCGGCGGCCACTGGGGCCTGGATGCCGAGACCCTGGCCGCGGCCCCGGAGCACCTGGCCCTGTCCCGCCTGACCCTGACGCACGAACTCTCCCGCCTGGTCCTTTTGGAGCAGCTCTATCGGGCCATGACCATCAAGACCGGCCACCCGTATCATGTTTAGCCGCGACCGGGCCGGTTTGGCCGGCCGGCCCCTTGAATCTCCCGGACACCTGGGATATTAATAAATAGATTGACAGAGAATAATGCCGTTGGCGATTGTCAGCCTGCGGCTTGGGGAAAAATTTGGAGGCGTTTATGGGAGTGGATTGGAACATCGTCGCCTTTCCGGTGATCCTGCCGTGGCGGGACGAATTTTGGACTTTGCCCCTCTATTTTCCAGACCTGAAGGTGGGAGTCACCCCGAGCTGGCCTCCCCAACTGGCTTACCAGGGGATGCCGTTGCCCAAAGAGGCTGCGGTTCATCCCCGGGAGATGCAGCACTACCAGCCCGGGGACCTGCGCCAGTGGCAGGCCTTTGAAAACTACCAAAAGGAGCCGGGGCAGGAACGTGATCTGATCCAGACCATTCGGACCTATGGCCAGCCCGCGGTCCCGGTTCCGGCGGCCGCGCCACCCGATATCTGGTCCCTGGCCTGGCAGTTGGAGAAAATGCAGGCCGACCTGGACGCCCAGCTTACCCTTGTGGACAAAGGGGAGGATTGGCTGCAAGACGTCCTCAGGCCGGAACGCTGGGACGAGCAGACTTCCTTCGGCCCCGTCGACGGCATCAAGGAAATGGTGGACCCGGAACTGGCCCAGTTGCGCTATCGTCTCTGGCGCCGGGTCATGCAAGCCTCTCTTGAAACTCAGGCGGCGCCCCTGCTCCTGGGCCGCACCTCCCGGGCCCTGTTCCTGACCCTGAAAGGCTGGCCGGAATGGACCGAACTGAAAATGGTGCGCCTGGGTTTACCCGGCTGCCGGAGTCTGGCCGAATGGCAAACCGTGGCGGGCGAGGCTGGCGGGCCGGAGCGGCAGGGAAGGTTTGCCGAGCACCTTCAGGCCCTGCTCACGGCCATGGCCTCCCGCCAGGATTTTACGCCCGCGTTCCAGCAGCTTCAGCAATTCGTAGATGAAGTGATCGTGGCCCGGTGGCCTTTCCCCGCGGTCTGGAGTTGGGATTTGGAGATTTGGGCCCCGGACGGCGCCCCGGATGAACCGACCCCGGTTCTCTGCTGGGGCGGCGCGGGTAGAGGTATCCTGCCGGGATGACCTGCAAACGGGCCTCGGCGAAAACACGGAGGCCCATATTCAATCCCTGGCAGAAGGGTGCAGGGCTAATCGGTAGGGGAATTTTCTTCTTCGGGTTCCGGCAGGGCCAGAAGGGGGGTGGTGGGCACAATTTTCCCCGCAGCAATTTCCCGCAGGGCCATGACGATTTCTTTATTGTCGCCTTTAACCAGGACCGGGGCGCCGTGGTAGATCTGGCGCACCCGCTTGGCCGCCAGGTGGATCAGGCCGAAGCGGGTCGGCACTTTTTCCAGGCAATCTTCAATGGTAACTCGGGCCATAGATGGTCTCCGCTGTCAGTTTGATCGCGAGGGGTGACCTACACCCGGGTCACTCAATCCCCACTTCTATAAAAATATCTTTTTTTTGTAGTTCTGTCAAAGGGGTAGGGGCCGCGGCCCCGGCTTTCCGTCTCCTGCGCCGCCTCAACCCGGCTTCCGCGGCGTAAGCAACTCCTCCAGTTCGGTAATCAATTGTGTCACCTGTACCGCCAGTTTGACGCATTTTTTGCCTTCCAGACAGTCGTTCGCGTCCTGCTGAGGCAGGTAGGCCCCCACGGTTTCCCCGGATTTACTGAGCTTGATGAGATAGCGGTCTTCGGCCTTTTCATAAGAAATGCTCAAATCCAAGTTGTTCCGCTCGATTTCAGGATGAAACTTACGGATCGTTGCCGTAACGCTCTCGATTTGCCCTTTCATGGCCTTCACCCCTCTAGAGACCGGCGGACCGGATCAGTGGGTGGTTTCCTTAAATTCCCGGATGAAGTTTCCCAGTTCGATGCCCAGGTGATAGCATTCAATGCCCTGCAGGCATTCATCCGCGTCTTTTTGACTGATAAAAATCTCTGCCTGCTTGCCGTCCTTGGCGAGTTCCACCAAGTAGCCGGCGCGTTCCCGGTCCTCTCTGACGTTGAGCTTGATCCCGAGTTTGCCGATATCGGCATGATGTTCCCGTAATCGCTAGTCCAAATATTTGAGAGAGTATCCCATAAGGGCCTCCTTTTTTACATTAAAAAATAAGGCTTCAGGGAGTTTTTGTAAGAGGAAGACAGTGGCTATGATTACGAAAAGAGATTTTGCGACACCCCATGTGGGGCTGAAAAAGTACAATAGTCAGAAGATCACTGATGAATTTTTTCCCTTAGCGGCTTTGCGCCTTGGCGTGAGAATTTTTATTGCTTCTCGCCAAGACGCCAAGTCGCAAAGGATGATTGGCAAGGCTGCTCATATGGAGTCCCGGCCTTTTTCTCCTGCCAGGCGCACGAACTCCAGTTGGTCGCCTTCCTTGAGGATGTAGGAGGCCGCCACGTCCCGGCCGTTTACCAGGGCCAGGGCCCGGGGATCGATATTCAGGGGTTCTTTCAAGGCCTGGCGCACCTCGCTGACGGCTTTGCCGGCAATCGCGGCCTGAAGGTTGTGGACCCCATAACTGACATTGACCTGGCCCGACGGGGCCGGGCCCAACGTCTTCTGGCGGGTTAAATCTTTAAGTTGGGCGCTCATGGGACTCCATTATTTGGCGGGTGCAGACTGCCCCTTGCCGGCCGCGGCCACGCGCAGCTCCCGGACCAGTTCCCTGATTTCTTCGGCGGAGTAGACGCGGCCGCATCCCGGGCAGCGGATTTCCAGCCCCTTTCAGGTGGGCCGCAGCGTGATGCTGGCCTTATGGCATTGAACACATTTCATCTGGCTAAAAATAGCGGGACAACTTGGGCAAGGAATCATCCACCTGGCGGCATTCCCGCAAAAGCCCGTTGATATACAGCCAGGCAAAGCTCATGAGGAATTCCGGCGCGTACTTCCGGGCCCCGTGGCTGTCGAAGGCCATCTCAGAGCCCCGGAGGCCATAGCGGAACCGGAAGGACAAATCCCCCAACATGGGCCAGACTACTTCCCAGTAGTCGGCGCCCTGGGCAAAACCGCCGCAGTCCATCCGGCGCAGGGCCACTTCCACCACTTCGGGGGCCACCTTTGCCAGGATCTCTTCCCGGGCGCCGAGGGACACCTCCTGCATGGGACCGGCGCCCGCGGGGGCGAAGTCCGCAAAGGGCAGCCATTTACGGCCGGGGCCGGTATTTTCCAGGGAAAAGGCGCCCCGGCCATAGCGGGCCAGCAGGGCCACGTAATCCCAGGCAAAGACGTAGGCGTCCTCGGTGGGCACCGCCAGACTCTTGCGGGCATAAAAGACCCGCAGGTCCGTGCCGAACTCGGGTTCCTGGTCAAAGAGCAAAAAAATCTCCAGGGGCCGGAAGGGCGTAACCCGCAGCACCCATTGGATGGTGGCGTAAGGGCGCCCGGCCACCAGCTCTCCCCGGAAAAGCCCCGCCAGGGCCTCGGGGTCGAGGTTTGCCAGTCCCGCCAGATCGTCGCGGTACTTTTTGCGGATGTACTGGCGGACTTGGGCCTCCCAGCCGCCGCCGGCCTCGAAGTGCCCCAGGGAAACCAGATCGTAGGGAAAATCCAGAGAGGACGTGGCAGTGTTCAGCTTTTCTTGGCCTCCACCCGCTGATTGAATTTTTCAGTGTTGACGATAAAGCGTTCGTGCATGGCTTCGCCGATCTTTTCTTTTTCGTCAAAAGCGGAAAGCTTAAAGGTGATCTTGCGGCCTTCCACCGCGGTAACCTCGGTGACGGCCCGCACTTCCATACCCAGGGGGGTGGGCGCGGTGTGCTGCAAATTCATGGAGATGCCCACCGAGGTTTCGCCTTCCCCCAAATTAGGAGCCATCAGCTCGGCGCTGACCCCCTCAAAGAGCCCACCCAGAAACGGGGTGCCGAAGACATCGGGAACCTTGGGAAAAAATTTCTGGGCGGAATGCTCCGGCCCGGTCTTCAGCCGTATCTCATGGGTCATACCGACTTTCAATGCCATATAAGACCTCCTTAAAGGCAGGGATTAGGGACCAGGGGTCAGAATCTATTCCAACCTTGAATCTTTAATTTTAAACTTTGCACTTTTCAGGGCAGACGACAAGCTAGAGCAAATGGATTTCATTATATATAACATCAAAACCTGACCCCTAATCCCTAACCTCTGCCCTTAAACCGCCAGCGGGTCCAGCTTAATGGGGCCCAGCACCTCACCCGCACCCAGCCGCCGGCCCAGGTCCCGGGCCTGTTCCAGAACCTCGGGCCGCGCGTTGATGGCCCCTTTTTCATCCACGCCCCGCACCAAAATTTCGGCGGCATAACGGACATTGAGGGCGTCAAAAAAATACCTAGCCACCAAACGGGAGCCCACGAACAGCAGCCGTCCCTTGGTGGCGCCGGTGACCAGCAATACTCCCTGACGGTCGCCGCCGGGGAAGTCCTGCTTGGTCATATAACGCCGGGCCCACAAGGCCTGGGTGCGGTCGATCATGGCCTTGGCCTGGGCGCTGAGGCTGTAAAAAAAGACCGGCGAGGCCAGGGCCACCACGTCCGCGTCGACAAGCTTGCCGTACAGCTCCCGCATATCATCTTTAATGGGGCAGGTGCCGTCCTTGAAGCAGTGGTAAATTTCCAGACAGGGAGAAATTTTCAGCTGGCGCAGGAAAACTTCTTCCACGAGGGCGCCGGCGGCCGCCGCGCCTTCGAGGAAGGCCTTCATCAGGGTGTCGGAGTTTCCCTCCCGCCGGGGGCTGCCGAAAATGCCCAGGACTTTCATGATGCGTTTACTCCAGCCCCGCCTTATGGCGCTGTTCGTATTCCTGGAAACACCCCCAAAATTGAGCGTTGTTACTGCCTTTTGTCACCGCGCAGAGGTTTTGGCCATGGGCCAGGTGGAGATAATTTTGATAGGCGGTCTCATCGCCGGTGTATAAGATGTCATGGTTGGGATCATTATAAACATAATACGGGGTGCCGTCGGAGTCGAATTTAGTAATTTGGTCCTTGGGAATATTGGCCATCAGCGCGGCCCGCTTGGGGGTATCATAGTTCACGCCCCATTTCTTGAAGCCCGCTTTTTGTAACATATATTCCGACACCACCATCTGTTGCCTGTTCGCCTGTTGGGTAGCACAACCGCCGACGATCAGGACCCAACAGATTAACCCCAACACCACACTCACCCCGGCTTTCCGCCCGTTTGTCATAATGCGCTCCTCTATGCTCAAATGACCTGCCCTCCGGCTTAAATATTCAGAGAGATTTTATCATAGACTACCGGTGGTTATTGTCAAGAAAGTTGGAAATTAATCTTCGGAAGGACAACTGCCGGCTTGATCCAACAGGTTTTGGCCGCGGCCCAAAAAAAACCTCCCAAACCAAAGTTTGGGAGGCAACATAAATTCTACAACCCGGAACCTCTTAAACCGGCGTCCCCACTTCGTCCAGGGTCTGGAAGTAAACCTGGCGGATCAGGTCCATGCGCTCGTGAAAACAGAGCCCCAGTTCCATGCAGGCGTTGTAAAAGGATTTCCGGCTGAATTCCATGGGGAGCAGCCGGGCCACGGCTTCCTTGGTGAACGCCTGGCGCAGTTCGTTGACCTTCTGGGCCGCCTCGCCCAGCCCCTCCCACAGGGGCACCAGGATGACGTCGGAGCGTTCCTGCAGGCGGGCGATTTCGTCCTGCACCACTTCCACGATATGCAGAGGACAGCTCTCGGTCTTCTCCGGGATGGTCTCCTGCACCACCTCCACTCCCAGGTGTTCCAGGAATTTAATGAGGAAATCCCTGGGACCCGATTCCCAGAGCTTCCAGACATCTCCGGGGATGCCCACCTTGGGCGTCCGTCCTTTTTGCGGAAGGATCTGGCGCAGTTGCTGCCCCCGGGTGTAGAGCTGGTCTTTCAACTGCTGGAAGTATTTATTCCTTTTCAAGGTGGACTTCCAAAGAATGATGCGGCCGTACGCCTTCATCTTGGCGAAGAACAGGTCCCGGGCAATGAGGCGTTGAATCACCGAGGGCCAACTGTAAAACTTCTTCATGGCCCGGTTGGTTTCCATCTGGAGTTCATAGGGGGTGAACTGCCGGGGTTGAAATACCGTGTGGTGGCCGTCATACTGGCTCCAGTCCCGGCAAATGATGCGGTTCTGAGCCTCTATCTCTCTGAAGAATGGGGTGCCGGGCAACGGGGTGAGGATCAGGTATTGCAGTGAATCCAGGTCCAGCTGGCGGGAAACCTTCACCGTGTCCCGGATCACCTGGTAGTGGTCCTCTTCGGAGCCGAAGACGAACATGCCATGGACCTTAATGCCAAATTGGTGGAAATTGGTTACGCAATCTTTGATGCCTTCCACGGTCTGGGACTTGTTGTAGGCATTCAAGGTGGCAGGGTTGATGGATTCCAGCCCCACGAAGACGACATAGCAGCCGCTTTTGGCCATAAGGTCCAGGAGTTCCGGGTCCTTGGCGGATTCCACCCTTACCTGGGCGCTCCATTCGAGCTTCAGACCTTCGGCGATGATGCGCTCGCACAGTTCCTTGG
>Ga0315542_1002476_pt1 | contig 11197 bp, 11 predicted proteins | sample SalMarSW160120MG_FD_202541 | JGI IMG/M metagenome (GOLD analysis project Ga0315542, IMG submission 202541) | Salt marsh sediment microbial communities from the Plum Island Ecosystem LTER, Massachusetts, United States - Salt Marsh Sediment SW1601-20 ... | reverse complement strand
ACGAGGTATATTTGGTACAGCAACCAACAACATATTCTTCTGTCAAGGTTCGAGCGGGCACGAGGCTATGATCCTGCTTGCCCTAGAACAATTGTACTGAGATAGGCGTACCTTGTCAACCATCAAGAGCTAACGGCTCCGCCGTTCTCGTATTCCTCTGCTGCCTCAAGGCAGCAGTCCCCTGCGAGGTTTTCTATGGAAACATCCTCTGTTTTCGAAATGCAGGCTGTTTTGTGCCGTGCCATGGGCAACGCCATACGGTTGGAGCTTGTTCACATTCTGCGTGATGAACCCAAGAATGTCACGGATCTTGCCCGATTAACCGGACATCCCCAAGGAACTGTTTCCCGTCATCTTGCTACGCTCAAGCAGGCTGGCGTAATAAACAGCGAACGTCGCGGGCAGGAAAATTATTATCAAATTGCCAACCCCAAGATCAGCAGCGTGTGCGACTTAATGCGCCAGGTGCTGGTCGAACAGGCGGCCCACAGATCCAAAATGATGAAGGAAATGCAAAATGACATTACTGAATGATCTAATTGCTTCGATTGACAAAGATGCCCCTGTACGCCAGGTTCTGGTCGGTGCACATTGGACCGTCGTCTGCAGCCGCCGCTGTGGAATGGCCTCTACGATCTTGGGCGATAAACCGCACGCGCATGACAAAGTCCGTGATGTCGGATATTTAGAAAATAAGAGCGCCCTCGAGTTAGCTGAGTTTGCCCGTTCTGATATCGTTCTGGAAGCCAGCATTGGCGTGGCTGCCATCAATTCTCTACTCGATATCGATGACACTCAGGCAGTGGAAGTCAATGCTGCTGAGGTCTTAATCAACCGTGGCAAAGGGAGGAATATCGCCCTGGTCGGCCATTTTCCGTTTATCCCCAAACTACGAGAGGCTGCCAGCCAGCTTTGGGTGATCGAGCAGCGTCCAACACCGGATGAGTATCCGGCCGAATCTGCAAGCGAGTTAATCCCGAAAGCCGATGTCGTCGCCCTAACCGGCAGCTCCCTGATAAACAATACATTGGGTGGACTGCTGGAACTGTGCCGCAGTGATGCGCTGGTGATGATTCTGGGCCCGAGCACTCCGCTCTCGCCAGTTTTATTTCAATATGGTGCCACTTATATTTCCGGGACACAGGTTCGCGATGAACAGGCCGTCTTACGCACGGTCGCTCAAGGGGCGACTTTTCAGCAGGTGGAGGGGGTGCGCCTGCTGACCCTTTCCAGACCAGAATCAAAGGGATAGTGCAGGACGGATTTCCACCAATCATCAGGCAAGCCCGACCTGCGTAGAACGGATCAATATTCCGAAAATTTTTGAAAGACATAAAGACATCCACCGGTTGGCTTGATATGCGGAGAAAAACGGGATGAGGTTATCTGCTCAATTCGGGATAAGATTACTTCTTCTATGTTCACTCCTTGGGCTCTTGATGGGGTTGTCGCCAGCCCTTTCGACCCGAGCTCAAACTGCTGTTGTGCGCGCTGTACTGTTTTATTCGCCCACCTGCCCCCATTGTCACAAGGTAATTACTGAAGATTTACCACCTTTATTAGAAAAATACGGTAACCAATTTCAAATTGTAGGAGTGGATGTCTCGACAACAGGCGGCCAGGCATTATTTTTAGCAGCCATTCAATGGCATAAGGTGCCTCCAGAAAGTCAGGTTGTGCCGATGCTATTTGTCGATGACATTATGCTGATCGGCTCGATTGATATCCCCGAACAATTGCCTGGGTTGATCGAAAAATACCAGGCAAAAGGTGGGGTGGATTGGCCAGATATTCCCGGTTTGCGTGAAGCAATCGAAGCCTCTCAACCCACGCAAATTCCAAGTCTTGAATCGACAGTTGAACAAACACAGTCATCAGCAACAGAAGCGGTTGTGCTAAACGCAACATCTACTCCCACAGCTTCATCACAAACAGTAACTCCCGCGCCGGAAGCAGTAAATACACCCACCCCAGAAGGAACCACAACCGGTCTAATTCAGGCAAATGCGCCCCCACCAGGCTTCTCTGAGCGCTTAGCCAGCGATCCAGCCGGCAATCTTCTGGCAATTTTTGTTTTGATTGGCATGCTGCTCTCCTTCGGAGGCGCCGCCGCGCTTCTACTCAGCACAAGAGAACCAACACATCCTGATAAACATAGTTGGGTGATACCCGTTTTGTGTGGGATCGGTCTCCTGATAGCAGGCTACCTGACCTATGTAGAGACTGCCCAGGTCAGCGCAGTATGCGGGCCGGTGGGAGATTGCAACACCGTTCAACAAAGTGAATTCGCGCGCGTTTTTGGCGTTTTCCCGGTCGGTGTTATGGGTTTATTGGGATACCTGGCCATTGGAACAGGATGGACATTGAGTCGTTTCAAAAGTGGTTATATCTCACAACTGGCCTCTGCCCTGCTGGTGGGGATGACTTTGTTCGGCGTACTCTTTTCGATCTATTTGACTTTCCTGGAACCGTTCGTCATCGGCGCCACCTGTATGTGGTGCTTGAGCTCAGCGGTGATCATGACCGGACTGCTTTGGTTGACCGTGAAACCCGGGAAAGCGGCTATACAAAACTTACTTTCCAATCAGATAGAGGATTATCCAAAGCATCACTCCCGCCATTCCGTTCAAAGTAAACGACCCTGATAACAGCATGGCCTGAAAGATTCGAATCTGGAGAACCTCGGCGTGCCTCAATTGGTCAAAGGTGGTAAATGGGTTTTCGGTTGGGTGGTGGTCGGAGGTCATCGAGAGATCACCGTTCCGCCTGAAGCCTATGCAGAATATGGTTTTCGAGCTGGAGAGCCTGTATTCTTCCTACACGGAAGCCGGCGCTCGGGCGGATTCAGCATCGGCAGGCTGGCGAAGTTGGAGCAAAGCCAGGTGCCCATTCGGCAGCGCGCTTTTGCCCAAGGGGAGATCGGGGCAGGCGGTCAAATTGAGCTGTCCCCAGAGACAGGAGTCCAAGCGGGTGAACGCTTGCTGGCGGTACGCGGTAGTGGTCTGGCGTTGGGTTTTCTCACACAAGGGCCTATTTATGAGGAGGCGGTGAAACACCCAGAAATCGAGACATTTATTGTACATACCTGATCAGTGGGGGACTTCATTAAGTAAAGAGTTCCATTCCATTCCTTTTTTGATACGAGGCTAAGGATCATTTTGCGTGGCCCACACAGTGCGCCAAATCTTTTTAAGAATTGGCTGCAATTTGACCATGCGAATATAGCATCGCGGAAATCCACTTTGGAATCAAGATCATTGGTTATAATTAGCCTGAAAATATTTAGACAATATCGCTAAAACTTCTCGTAATATTTTGGTGGGGGATGGGGTTCGTAAAGCCCGCACCCTTTTTTTCAGGATCTGATGCATATGGAGAATATTTCATGAAGAAGATACAAACTCAAGGCGTGCACCATATCACCTTTGTCGGCTCAAACCGTGAATCAATCATTGAATTCTATGAAGGTGTGTTGGGCATGCCCCTGATCTTTGAACAGCCTAACCTGGATGTACCCGAAGAAAATCATCTTTACTTTGATGCTGGCGATGGACGGCTGATCACTTTTTTTGTCCGCCCCACGCGCGTTAATGACCCGGAACCTAATCCCCAAAATATCGGCAATTTGCACCACCTGGCCTTCAATGTCTCGCGCGCTACCTATACGCAAGTGGCTGCCCGCCTGAAGGAACATGGCATCGAGAATACCGGTCCGATCGATCGTGGTTTCATGGATTCAATTTATTTCCGCGATCCAAATGGTCAATTGCTAGAAATGGCTTGTTTCAAGTTCACTCCACCTGAGGGTTATAGCATAGCCGACGTTCTCAGCACCGCGCACCGCCTGCGAATCGAAAGTGGTGATTACAATATCGCCGACAAACACCTTGCGGATGCCATCGCTGAATTGAGCGAGCGAAAAGCTCCGGTGTTCAGTACATTACAATCTACATGATGACGCCGGTTATGAATGATCCGCGCCGGGTAGGCACAATCTGGATGCTGAATCTGGTTCAGCCCTTGCCTAAACTCACACCTGTTGTTAACGCGACATTTCAGCGTATAGGTCTAGAATCGGCCGTTGCGCTTGCCGAAACCCGTGGGGATAATACTACTGCGGAGATATGCCGGCGATTAGAGACAGGGCGGCGTTGCTACGCCGCCCGAGTTGATGGAGCGCTTGCTTCTTATGGATGGGTAAGCTTCGATGAAGAATTCGTTGGTGAATTGAATCTCCAACTCAAATTTCATCCAGGCGAAGCTTACATCTGGGATTGCGCTACAAAGCCCGCCTTCCGCCAGAATCATCTCTACAGCTCATTACTGGTGCACATCGCTGAGGAACTGCAGGCCGAAAATTTCTGCCGTATTTGGATCGGGGCCGATCGTGATAATATTGCCTCCCAGCGAGGCATCTCCCGCGCGGGTTTCCGCAGCATCGCCGATCTTTTGGACGTTCGCGGACCAGGCTTGCACCAGTTTTTGGCACAGGGAAAACCTGGCGTACCAGAAAGCCTGGTCGCCGAGGCACGACGTGTATACCTGGAAAATCACTATTAGGATCCATGATCGCAACCAGCACAAAATTTATAAAACTGTCAAAACCGGAGGAGATTTCTGAGGAACTGCGAGATTAGACGATATTAATCATCCAAATCCCCTATCGTTTCGTATCGTTAATCATAGGGGCTCAGGAAGGATCAAGCCACTACCTGATTATTCGGACCAATATCGATCAAAAAACTGATGGGAGGATTAAGATGTTCCGTAACAACCGACTTTTATTTGGATTTACACTTCTGGCAGCATTAGCGATGATTTTAGCCGCTTGTGCGCAAGCCACAACGGCTCCGACAGCGACTGCCGCAGCAAATCAGCAGCTCCCCAATACCGGGCCGACCGCAGTCTCAACAAGCCCAACCACACAAGCTTCTCAAGCTCCAATCCTGACAGTCCAATCCAACTCAACCCTGGGAAATATCCTTGCCGACAGTAAAGGGATGACACTGTATATTTTTACCAAAGACACGTCTGGCACCAGCACTTGCTACGATCAATGCGAGGCGAAGTGGCCGCCACTTATTGTTTCACCCGGGATGGCCCTAAACGCCGGCAGCGATGTAAGTGCCACACTCAGTACCACACAGCGCACGGATGGCTCGATGCAGCTCACAATTAACGGTATGCCGGTTTACTATTATGCTCAGGATTCCAAGCCTGGTGACACCAATGGTCAAGGCGTCGGCAGCGTGTGGTTCGTGCTGGATGCAAGCGGAAATATGATCAAAAAGTAATTGACAACATCTTTACTGTAGAACTTTTTTACCGGGATTCTTACACCGGGCTGGCGGATGGTATCCGCCAGCCCGGTGTTTTATTAGCCTTGACAAATTGTAAAGCAAGGTATATAGTTAAGCCCGTTTAACTATTTAGAGAGGTTAACCTATGCAGGATGTTGATACATTTGCCGTTACATTGAAAAGATGGGTGTTTGTCTTCATGCGCAGTTCGATGCGCAACTTTATTTTCTATCTCAAAGAGAGGGGGCTTTCGATGTCGCAAATTGGCGCCCTGTTCTTGATCCATAAGGGCAGCAGCAGCATTTCCGATATCGCGGAGGAACTCGGCGTCACCAATGCCGCCGCCAGCCAGATGCTGGAACGCATGGTGCAGCAGGATTATATCTTGCGCACAGAAGATCCGAATGACCGGCGTGTCAAGCAAGTTGTGTTGACAGACCATGGTCGCCAGATCGTTCGTGATAGCATCGCTGCACGCCAGGGTTGGCTGGACAATCTGACCCAGTCTTTATCCGACTGCGAAAAAGAGCAAATCGATGCGGCATTGAACATCCTGATCGAAAAAGCTATTCAAATCGAACAACATCCTGAAGCGATGTGCTAATTTAGCGTCAAATTAGAGGAGCATTTCAATCATGCTGCGTTTGATCAAATATTTAAAACCCTATACGCTTTTAATCCTGATCACGATCGGCCTGTTGTTCATTCAGGCGTACTCCAACCTGGAATTGCCAAACTATATGTCCGATATCGTTAACGTCGGCATCCAACAAGGAGGAGTTGAGAACGCAGTGCCCACAGCGATCCGCCAGAGCGAGATGAACAAACTCGTCATCTTTATGAGCGCCGCAGATAAAGCCCAGGTGCTCAACGATTACACCCTGGTAGACAAAAACTCCGCGGACTACTCAACTTATGTTGAGCAATACCCTGCACTGGCTAATCAGCCGATCTACGTGCTGAATTCGATCGACCAGGTCGAAATCGATAAGCTGAATCCTGTGATGGGCAGGGCCTTTTTAATTGTCTCCGGTATTCAGCAAATGATAGCCGATCCTTCCAAAGCAGCCGCAATGGGTCAAAGCCTGGGCTTTGATCTTTCCAAGCTTCCCGCGGGTACGGATATTTTCACCGTCTTGGCCAAGCTGCCTCCTGCCCAACTGGCTCAGATTACTGCGACTATCGACCAGAAGTTCTCAGGAATGGACAACAGCATGATTACTCAATCGGCAGTTGGGGCAGTCAAGGCTGAATACTCCGCGCTGGGCATGGACACCGGCAAACTTCAATCGAATTACATCCTGCATACCGGGATCCTCATGCTGCTCATTTCGTTACTTGCCGGAGCCTGCACAATCGCGGTTGGCTACCTGTCGGCCAGAACCGGTGCCGGCATGGCACGTGACGTTCGCCGAGATGCATTTGTCAATGTTGAGAATTTCTCCAGCACTGAATTCGATAAGTTCTCTACCGCTTCACTGATTACACGCTCAACCAATGACATCACCCAGGTCCAGATGGTGATCATCATGATGCTGCGCATGGTATTCTATGCCCCGATCATCGGCATTGGAGGCATCATCATGGCATTGGGAAAAAGCACTTCGATGTGGTGGATTATCGCCCTGGCGGTCATCGCATTGCTCTGCCTGATGATGGTCGTATTCTCGGTTTCCCTGCCAAAATTCAAGATCATGCAATCCCTGATCGATCGCTTGAACCTGGTCATGCGTGAAAACCTGTCCGGAATGATGGTTATCCGAGCTTTCAACATGCAGAAGTTCGAAGAAGATCGCTTTGATAATGCTAACGTTGATCTTACGAGCACCAGTCTGTTTGTCAACCGCGTCATGGTTACCATGATGCCGGTTATGATACTCATTATGAACGGCCTGACCTTGTTGATTATCTGGGTCGGTGCCCACCAGGTCGCCGAGGCGAATATGCAGGTTGGCGATATGATCGCCTTCATGCAGTATGCCATGCAGATCGTGATGGCCTTCTTGATGATGTCAATCATGTTCATCATCCTGCCAAGAGCCTCGGTCTCCGCCGGGCGTATTGCCGATGTGCTGGAAACCAAGCTGAGCATAAAAGATCCGGAAGACCCCCGGCAGTTTAATGAACCGGTCAAAGGTATCGTTGAATTCTGCAATGTCTCTTTCCATTACCCAAATGCACTCGAAGATGTGCTACACGACATTTCTTTTACCGCCAAACCCGGTCAAACCACGGCCTTTATTGGTTCAACAGGCTCCGGAAAATCCACGATTATCAACCTGATTCCGCGTTTCTATGAAGCAACAGCCGGTTCGATCTTTGTGGATGGCGTGGATATTCGCCGAGTCCGGCAGCATGACTTGCGCGACAAAATCGGCTACGTGCCTCAAAAGGGTATGCTGTTTTCCGGCACAATCGAAAGCAACTTACGCTATGCAGATGAAGATGCCAGTCAGGAAGCCCTGGAAGAAGCTGCTGAAATCGCTCAAGCGAGTGAGTTCATCAACACCAAGCCTGAAGGTTTTGGGCTCGAGATTTCCCAGGGTGGTTCGAACGTGTCCGGAGGCCAGAAGCAGCGTCTTTCGATTGCACGCGCGCTGGTTAAAAAACCTCCCATCTATATTTTTGATGACAGTTTTTCGGCTCTGGACTTCAAGACCGACTCAGCTTTGCGCCGGGCCATCAAAGACAAAATCAGCGACAGCACCTTAATGATCGTGACCCAACGCGTCTCCACCATTATGGATGCCGACCAGATCATCGTTCTTGAAGAAGGCAGGGTTGTTGGCAAAGGAACCCACACCGAGCTGTTGAGAGACTGTAAGACCTACCGTGAGATTGCAATGTCACAGCTCAGCCTGGAGGAATTATCATGAACGCACAGAGAAGAAGCAACCAGCCTGCTCGCGGCCCCATGGGCGGGCATGGTCCCATGGGCAGGGGCATGATGATGCCAGGCGAAAAAGCCCGCGATTTCAAAGGTACGATGGTTCGACTGATTCGCTACCTCAGTTCGTACAAGCTGTCGATCATCATCGTGATGATTTTCGCGATCGCTTCCACAGCTTTCACTATCGTTGGCCCCAAGATTTTAGGTAAGGCCACCACCAAGCTATTTGAAGGTGTGCTGAGCCAGATCGCCGGGACTGGAACAATCGATTTCACATATATCGGGAATATCATCCTTCTGATGACCGGCCTGTACCTGCTTTCATCGCTGTTCAGCTTTATCCAGGGATGGATCATGTCCGGCGTGTCGATGGATATCACATACCGATTCCGTAAAGATATCTCCGAGAAAATCAACCTCATGCCGCTCAAATATTTTGACGGCACCAGTCAAGGTGAAGTTCTATCCCGCATCACAAACGACGTGGATACGGTCAACCAGACTCTCAACCAGAGCCTTACACAAATCATCACTTCGGTGATCTCCGTGATCGGTGTATTAGTGATGATGCTGACGATCAACTTGTGGATGACCCTGGTCGCCCTTTGTATTGTCCCGCTGTCGATGGTGATAATCAGTTTCGTTATCAAAAAATCACAGATATATTTCAAGGAACAGCAGGATTATCTCGGTCATGTCAATGGCCACGTTGAAGAGATGTACGGCGGCCATGTCGTGATGAAAGCTTTCAATGGAGAGCAGAAAAGCATTAAGAAGTTTGATATATATAACAACACGCTTTTCGATTCGGCCTGGAAATCACAATTCCTGTCCGGAATCATGATGCCGGTGATGATGTTCGTCGGTAACCTGGGTTATGTAGGTGTGTCCATCCTGGGTGGTTACCTGGCCATCCAAAACGCGATTACCGTCGGCGATATCCAGGCGTTCATCCAGTATGTACGTACTTTTACACAGCCAATCACACAGATCGCCAATATCTCCAATGTACTGCAGCAGACAGCAGCCGCGGCCGAGAGGGTATTCGAATTCATGGATGAGGAAGAAGAAGTGCCTGATACTGAAAATCCGGTTCTACCCCAAGCTGTGAAAGGCACCGTGGAGTTCAAGCACGTTGAATTCGGTTACAACCCGGATAAGATCATTATCAAAGATTTCTCCGCTGTTGCCAGACCCGGCCAGAAAGTCGCTCTCGTTGGCCCGACCGGAGCTGGAAAAACCACTATCGTCAAACTGCTGATGCGTTTCTATGATGTAAACCACGGTTCGATCCTGGTGGACGGTCATGATATCCGAGAATTCACGCGCGGCGACCTGCGCAGAATGTTTGCTATGGTTCTGCAAGATACCTGGCTTTTCAATGGCACCATCATGGAGAATATTCGTTATGGCTGTTCCGACGCCAGTGATGAGCAGGTCATCGCCGCCGCTAAGGCAGCCCGGGTTGACCATTTCGTACGCACGCTGCCGGATGGCTATAATCTGGTGCTCAACGAGGAGGCATCCAATGTCTCACAAGGACAAATGCAGCTTCTAACGATTGCGCGGGCCATTCTGGCCGATCCAAAAATACTCATCCTGGATGAAGCCACCAGTTCGGTGGATACCCGCACCGAGATATTGATCCAAAAGGCCATGGACGAACTCATGAAGAACCGCACCAGTTTTGTCATCGCCCATCGCCTGTCAACGATCCGCGACGCGGATTTGATCCTGGTGATCAACGAGGGTGATATCGTTGAACAGGGGACCCATGAGGAACTGCTGGCGCGCGGTGGTTTCTACGCCGAACTGTATAACAGCCAATTCGCCATACAGGAAGCGAACGGAAACGGAAATGGACACCATGTGGAGAAAAACGGTTCCAAACCGCTTGTGATCTCTGCACCAACAGAGACATCCAAAGCCCGGCAGTACGTTCAAAAAGCTTACCAGGCCCTCCAGGCAGGTAAAAAGGCAGAAGCTCGCCAGTACGCGCAAGAAGCACTGAGGCTAAACCCTAATTTAGAAGCTGCTTATATGATCCTGGCAGCTATGTCAACGCCAGCGCAGGCGATTGTGTATCTGGAAAAAGCTCTGGAGATCAACCCCAACAATCAGTACGCCCGCTCGGGGATAGATTGGGCAATTAGCAGAATGCAGAAAGAAAGAGTATCTTGAAAGTCAGTGCTGGTGATCTGGAACTCCAAATCACCAGCACTTTTTAAAACACAATACACGAAGCGTCATCGTATCAAAAATGGGGATTAACAGGAGCTTTAAGATGAAAATCGTATTGAGTATTATCGGAGTTGTTCTTGTCATTGTAGGAGCGATCTGGTTCTTACAAGGCATCAATATTCTGCCTGGAAGCTTCATGACCGGACAAACCAAGTGGGCAATTTATGGCGCTATCTCGTTCATCGTGGGGGTGGGAGTGCTCTTATTTACGTACCTGCGTAGATCCTCATCGACAGATATTTGATGTTTCGGAGAGTTTAAAATAATTAGAGCTCAGGGGCACTTTGCTTGCCCCACTCCTGCATCTATGCTATACTGCCATAGGCTACCAGTAACGCCGCAGCAGCCCTAAACCCTATTAATCGTTTGCAGACAACACAACAAAATCAGGAGTGAGAAGAATGAAAAGGAGATTGCTGAGCTTTTTTATTTTACTGAGTCTGGTATTAGCCGCTTGTGGTCCTGCGGCAACGCCCACAGTTGCCCCACCCACAGCCGCACCAGCCACGCAGGCGCCTACCATGGCGCCCACAATGCAACCCACAGAAGTCCCTACCCAGGCACCTACTGCCGCTCCTACCCAGGAACCAACTGCCGAGCCGACGACAGCGCCCCCAGCCGCAAGCGTGCCAAATACGTTACGTCTGCCCGATCTGAAAGGCCAGACAGTTGTGGCAGTCACCGGCAATGACTACACGCCCCTCAACTTCGTCGACCCGCTGTCAGGCAAGTCGGTCGGCTGGGAGTATGACGCCGTCAACGAGAT
>Ga0315542_1002474_pt1 | contig 11201 bp, 7 predicted proteins | sample SalMarSW160120MG_FD_202541 | JGI IMG/M metagenome (GOLD analysis project Ga0315542, IMG submission 202541) | Salt marsh sediment microbial communities from the Plum Island Ecosystem LTER, Massachusetts, United States - Salt Marsh Sediment SW1601-20 ... | reverse complement strand
TCAAGTGGTTTTCGCAAAACTCCACTTTGGCACATTGATGCCGTTCGGTCCTGGAGGGCCCACTACTCCTAGCCCCCATTTCCGAAGGAGGGCGGTGTCCATACCATCTGGGTCGCACGCGGCCCTAGAGCTCCGTCACGAATTGCGCCGCTGGCCGGAGAGGACGGTAGCCGCCCCCTTTCGGCCGACCGGCTACCGCCGCTGAGGACTACGTCCTGAGTTCAAAATCATCACCCCTGGTGGACAATGTAATGCCACAAACAAGGTTACTAACCCCTTCCTACCGAGAAGCATAGGGACCCCTATGGCGCAATCTGTACACTACGTCCTTCCACGGTGCCACGCAGCCACCCCTCTGGCCGCATCCCGTGCCCCGAGCACGCCTCGTCGCCGCAAATGACCATAGTCTGTAGCTATCCATCGAATAGCCAATATTCGTTGGATCACTAACCTTGAACTGGCTATCGTAGAGTCCATGCCATAGCAGCAATCAGTCCAACCTTAACGAACGAGGAACAAGTCATGACCAGCAACATCGAAGCCCAGTCTCCCGGGATGCCTCAACTCAACGCGCCGGCCCCAGCCTTTGAAGCCAAGACCACCCACGGAGTGAAGAAGCTGTCCGACTATAAGGGTAAGTGGCTGGTGCTGTTTTCGCACCCAGCTGACTTTACGCCGGTGTGCACGACGGAGTTCATGGCATTCGCGCAAGCTTATCCGGAATTCCAGAAGCTGAACTGCGAGCTGTTGGGGTTATCCATCGACAGCTACTACTCCCATGTAGCCTGGATCCGCAACATCAAGGAGAAGTTTGGCGTGGAGATTCCATTTCCTATCATCGAAGATCTCAGCATGAATGTGGCCCGCGCCTACGGGATGATCCATCCCGGCGCCGCTGACACGTCAGCGGTTCGGGCTACTTTCATCATCGATGACAAGGGCATCCTGCGTGCAATGGTCTACTACCCCATGACGAACGGCCGTTCGATTCCGGAGTTTGTTCGCTTGGTGGCGGCCTTGCAGACCTCCGACAAGCATAAGATCGCAACCCCCGCCGGCTGGCAACCCGGCGACAAGGTGATCGTGCCGCCCCCGGGTTCTGCAGAGGACGCCGAGAAGCGCATGGACGAAGGCTACGAATGTACCGACTGGTATTTCTGTAAGAAGGCGCTCTAATGTTGTAGTACTGTTCGATCCGGCGGGTCGGCGAGCCGACCCGCCGGTTTCGGCGGGCTAAGCACCGCATTTGACAGAGCCCGGGTCGGCGGCGGGTCACCACGTTTACGCCAAGGTTGCTAACGTCCGATCGCTTGAATCAGTTGTTTTGGGGCTTGCTTTGCGTGTCGCCTGTTACGAATACTTGCCGAGCGACAAGCAGGCCTAAACGTGGCGCTGCATCTGGAGCAGGGGGTGCCCGATGATGGTGTTCCCATGATGCCACCACTGACCCGATCGGTGACGTCCGCTCCGCACCCAATAGCCGTCGCTGGACCGGTGCACCTAAGAGGCTGCTGTGGGTCGACGACCATCCATCCGGTCCGGATGGACCCACCCGCCACAGCGTCAACGGGCCGGCTGTCGGCCACGAGCGGACTTTGTGCGACGCAGACCAGCCGGCCGGAGTTGGCCAGAGAGCGGACGGCGCAAACTTCTGCCGGAAACTCGGTAGTCAAGTCGATATCGCGGTGCTGATCGGGAAGCGCGCGAAGTTATGGAGGCTAGAAGAACACCGGGCCGTGCCTTTGTTGTCTGTGCGGCACCGTCCGACCCGTTTACCCGGCGGAGCTGAAGCAGTGTCTTCTCTAGGCCGCCTCCCATTCCCGCAATCGCCGTTCTTTTCGCTCCTTTCGGTTACCCGGGTTGTTTCGCGCTACCACTCCTCAGTAATCAAGATTTGACATATATCAAGGCGCTGACCGCACGCCGCTGTTACAGTTTTACTGTACTCAGGCGAGGCTGGTCCCCCGCCGCGTCAAGGTCTATGGCCTTGTGAGTACAACTGTCTGTCTCATAGACAGTTGTCAATTCCCCCCCGATGCCCCGGCACCTCGCCGGGGCCTTCTTGTCTTGCTCCGTATGATCTGGTCGTCCGGTTCCGCCTGATGCGCTGTGGGTAGGGGCAGACAGCAACTGTCCTGACGGTGGTGAACGCCAGGCTGCATAGGACTGACCGCGTTGGATCCGGTGACACACGACCGTGATCGATCACGTCGGCAAGCGACCGCGCCTGGACCGACACGAGGCGAGCAAGTGACGTCGGATGCCTCTCTAAACGCCAACGCCAACCTCGGTCATGACCGTATCGGACAGAAAGCGACCTACCTCGTACCTGGAAGCATGCGCTGGAGCACTCGGTCACCACGGATGAAATAGTGGTAAAGCGCGGCGACTACATGCAGGCCTATGAGTCCCAGCAGTACATAGTTGGCTAACAATGCGTGTACGTCGCCTGTCCAACCCCATCCGCGAGCCCGCGTTGCGAGCAACTTCGGCAATTCAAATAATCCCAAAAATGAGACCTGCATGTCGCGCCAGGACGCGTTCATCCAGCCCAGCACAGGTACTATGAACAAAAACGCATACAGCAGCCAGTGATTCACTCGATCCCATTGCAGTTGCCACGGCGGGAGACCGTCTTCAGGTACCGGCTCCCCGTGAGTCGCTCTCACGACCAGCCGTACGACGGCCACGAACATGATCAGGATACCTACCGAGACATGCAGATCGATGAGTGTGCTAACAGGGACGGTGCGGCCAATATGAGGCATCGTCCAACCGAAGATATACTGGGCGATCAGCAATCCCACGATCAGCCAATGCAGGAACTTGGCTGTGCCTGAATACCGAGCACTCACGGCGTCCGAATTCATGAGTGTTCCCTCCTCTCAGGATGCCCCTATACCGGCGAATATTCGTCCTGTATACCGACTGTGCATCCACACCTTGCGTCCGCCGTCGATCGTGCAGACCTCCCATCGTGAGTAGAACTGCGGTCAGTCGATCGTGTGTAAGGACTGGCGTCCCCCTCGACCAGAGCATTCGGCACGAACGTCCCGAGGATGATGGCGCGTTTTTAGGACCTGTTCGACGGCCATCTAGCATCTGATTCATGCCCAGAAATCTGCGCAAGGCAACCATCCAAGGAATTTAGTCCACGGCGCGGACCTGGGCAATTTCCAGGCCGTAACACCCTGCATTGGGATTCCACTATATTGAGGGCAACACTGGCTCCCTCCGGGGAGGCGCCCAGGGGGCATCCGTGCCCTTGCGCTGCGGGACGGAGAACGCTTCCAGTGTCTGCGGTGCCGTCGCCAGCCCAGGAGGCCCAGGGCCGCCGCCGATAGCGCGGAGACCGTCCCGAGAGCGGTGGAGGCTCGTCGGTCGAGGGTGAGGCCTCGTCGGTCTGTGCGGCGGGGCCTCGATAGCGGTTTGGCTCCGCTGCGGATGGAGGGATCGATCTGACGAACCTCAGCGCCTTTATGGTCCGCTGGTCGCGCCGTCTCTCTAAGCGCGTGTCCGCTGCTTGGGGGCAGGAACCGTGACTGCCGGTGAAGACGCCAGCGACCGGCGGGGGCCGCCTGCCCACCTCTGGTTAGGTGGCTCCATCTGCCCCAGCTTCCACGGGTAGAATGCGGCCATGAACAGCCACTGCCGACGAAGTCGCGTGCGGCGGCTCATGACCATGAAGCGGCTAGACACGGCGGCTGCCCGTGTGACAGTCGGTCGTTGATTGAACGGAAATCGTATCCGCGCAAGGGGGGCGCTCCTTGCAACCCCGCGCGGACCCTATCAACAGCTAGATAAGCCGGCGCACGTTGCGCTTGACAACGCCTAAGGGTCTATATAGCCTCAAAATCATAAAGGCGATGGAGTCCGCCTTGAACCGCCCCCGGGGCTGATGACTCCTACCGAACTACTAACCGTTCAGGTAGGAGCAGGTTATGCATCAGACCCGCCGCAGTCGGGCCACACTGAGGTGCGGCCATCCGCTCGACCAGAGCCGAAGTCACCCCTCCAGCTCACTCTGCCTTCCTGAACCGCGCCGGGCGCACGACCCGTGACTGCCCACGACGTTCTGCTGCAAATCGGGCAGGTCGCAGCCGTCCTGCTGCTCTCGCCCCTGGTTCAGGGGTTCATCCTGCGCTACGAAGAGCGCGTCCAGCGTGCACGCGGGCCCAGTCTCGTGCAGCCGTACCGGGATCTCTGGAAACTGTTCCACAAGGAGTTGGTGGTCCCGGAAGGTGCGTCGTTCGTACACTTTGTCGCCCCGGTCGTCGCCTTCACGGCCATGCTGATTGTGCCGCTGCTGATCCCCGTGCTTACCGACTATCCGTTGCCGCTGTCGGACATGGGAGACATTCTGGGCGGCGGCCTGATCCTCACGCTGGGCGGTTTCTTCATCGCCCTGGCGGGGCTAGATTCAGGCAGCGCCTATGGCGGCATCGGCTCGAGCCGTAGCGTCATGGTATCCATCCTCGCCGAACCGACGCTCATCCTGGTCTTCGTCGGGATCACGCTGCTGGCCAAGTCGATGTTGCCATTCGTTGTCAATCATCTGCTGGCGAACCACCTAGCGGTCTACTGGAGCCCCGCCCACATTTTCCTGGTGTGCGCGTTCTTCATTCTGCTGCTGGTGGAAACCGATCGCCTGCCCATCCATTCGAGCACCCACATCGAGGTCTACATGATCGAAGAGGCCCGCGTGCTGGAGTACTCCGGCCCGTTGCTGGCGCTCGTGAAGTGGGCATCCATGATGAAGCAGTTCATCCTCTACACCATCTTCTGCAATGTACTTGTCATGCCGTGGCTGCTCTCCACCCAGGGAACGGCTGCCGGTGCACTGGGCGCAGCCATCGCGGTATTGGGAAAATTCGCCCTTGTCGCCTGCGCGGTGATCGTGGTCGAAACGGCCCAGTCTCGACTACGGTTCTATCGCTATCAGGAGCCGCTGGCCGCCTCGTTTGTCCTGGCCGCTCTGGCCATCATTGCGAACCAGATACGCTGACGATGACACTACCGCACTTCACACCGCTTGCCGCGTCGTTATTCAGCCTGCTGGCGATTGCCAGCCTGCTGCTGACCTTTATCATGCTGGGCTCGCGCTGGTTGCGGGACTACATGTACGCGTTCGGCTTGCAATCGTGGATGATCGCCGTGTTGTCGGCCAGCATGGGTTACTACGCACATTTCCCGGAGTTGTACCTAGTGGCGGTACTGACGGCTCTGTTCCGCGGTCTGCTGCTGCCTTACCTGATCCTGCGGATTCTCCAGCGTCTGGGCGCCGACCGGGAACTGCACGTGATTCTTCAGCCGTCCACCGCCTTGGTGCTGGGCGCGGCCGGCGTGGTCTTCGCGCTGGTGGTGGCCTATCACCTGGCGGCGGCTGTCGGCGTATCCAGTCAAGTGGTGATTCTGGCCCTGACAGTCATGTTGTCGATGAAGCTCATCGGCTTTCTCATGCTGTCGGTGCGCCATGAGGCCATCAGCCATATTCTTGGGCTGCTGGTGCTGGAAAACGGCATCTTCCTCGGGTCGCAGATATTGATACCTGGTATGCCGTTGCTGATCGAACTGGTGATTCTGTTCGACCTGCTGGTGGCAGTGGCCTGTTTCGGAGTACTGGCACGGTATCTGATGGAGCGGGCAGGCACGACCAGCAGTCTCCAACTGCGGAAACTGGTCGGATGACGCTGCTGCTCGCCTACATCGTCTTGGTGGCCCCGCTCGTGGCCGTCGCCGTCTGCGCGATGACCCGCTCGCCCCGTGTTGCGGAGGCGATCAATCTCCTGATGGCATTGACCACGGCCGTGGCCGCCGTGCCGGTTCCATTTCTGACCCATTCGACTCAAGTCGCGTTGGACGGGTATCTGGTGGTCGACCCGCTCGGGGCGTGGGTGGTGCTGTGTGTGGCCCTCGTGTACGCGTTGGCCTCCATCTATGCCATCGGCTACATGCGGCTGCTGGGGGAGGACGGGCGCCTACCGCGCTTCTACGCGCTGTTCGCCGGATTTGCCTGGACAACACTCGCTGCTCCGCTCATGAACAATGCCGGCGTGTATTGGATCACCGTGGAACTGACTACCCTGGTGAGCACGTTTCTCGTGGGGTTCGAGCATGCCGCGGAGAGCATCGAGGCCGCTTGGAAATACATCATCGTCGTGTCGGCAGGCATTACCCTGGCACTGCTCGGAACGGTCTTGTTCTACTGGGCAGGGACGGTGGCCTTGGGGCCCGTCTACGACATGACATGGGCGACCCTGACGCGCGCGGCGCCCCACATGAATCCGACCCTCGTCACGCTGGCGTTTCTTCTGGTGCTGGTGGGCTATGGCACCAAGGCGGGGTTGGCGCCGATGCACACCTGGTTGCCCGACGCCCACAGCGAGGGACCGGCGCCGGTATCGGCACTGCTGTCAGGGGCTCTGCTCAACATCGCGCTGCTTGGAATCGTCCGGTTCGGTGCCGTTGCGCAGGGTGCCGGTGTAGGAGCGGTGTCGCGTCTCGCGCTGATTACACTGGGCGTGGTCTCACTGGCTCTGGCGGCGCTGTTCATCGTGCGCCAACGGGGCGTCAAGCGGCTGATGGCCTACTCCAGCGTGGAACACATGGGCGTCATGGCGCTGGGTTTTGGATTCGGCGGTCCGCTCGGGGTGGCAGGGGCGCTCTATCACATGCTGAATCACGCCTTGAACAAGTCGCTCATGTTCTTCGGGTCCGGCGTGACGATGCGCGCCTACGGCACCAAGGATATGAACGGGATCCGGCGGGTCGGTGTGTACTTTCCCTTCACGGGCGCCCTGTGGCTGGCGGGCGCTCTCGCTATTACCGGGGCGCCTCCGTTCGGCCTGTTTCTTTCCGAACTGACTGTGCTCCGAGCGGGCCTGACGCCCGCTCACAGTTGGGCGGTAGCCGTCATGCTGATTCTGCTGGTGGTGATATTCGCCGGTTTCCTTAACCACTTCCGAGTCATGTACTTCACCGGCGCTGCTCCGGAGACGCCGCCGAGGTCCGAAGCCGTCGGACCGTGGTGCATTGCCGCCATGGTGCTCGCAGGCGTGCCGGTTCTCATCCTCGGCATCTGGTGGCCCTCCGCCTTCACCGGCGTTTTCCGGTCGATAAGCAGCGCGCTAGCGGGAGGGCTGTCACCGTGATCGCTCCGGCCGAGACACAGTCGCTGGACGAGGCCGCCTTGGGAACGGCATGTGCCGATCTGCTGGCAAACGGAGGCCGCATGCAGATGGCCTGGGGCTACAAGCCGTCGGGGGAGGGGCGTGTAGATGTGTGCTATCTGGCTGCTCCCGGACCGAAACGGCCGTTTGTCGTCTGGCGTGTACGCGATGAGGGCTCCATACCCAGCCTGGCACAGCAGTCGCCCCTGTTGGGTTGGTACGAGCGGGAGATCACCGATCTATTGGGGGTGCAGTTCCGGGACCACCCGGAGCCGCTGCCGCTGGTCCTGCATCGAGGCGCCCGTGCGACCTGTCCACCCCTGGATCCGGAGTTTCCGGGGCGGGCAATGGACTTCGAACATGTCCTTCCGGACCTTCCCGCTGTCTCGGGGGCTGACGTGCAATTGCTGCCGTTCGGCCCCGTACGCGCGGACGTCGTGGAGTCGGCCCGATTCTTTTTCTTCTATGTGGGCGAGCACATTCTGCACTACCAGCCCCAGTTATTCTTCAAGCACCGCGGCCTGGAGAAGCGCTTCGAGGGCCGCGATCCGATCCATGCGGTCGTACTGGCTGAGCGGGTATCGGGCGTCGGCAGCGTCGCCCATGCCCTGGGCTACTGTGAGGCCGTGGAGGCAGCGTGCGGCGTGGAGGCGCCGCAACGCGCCAGGCGCCTGCGGGTGCTGGTCGCCGAACTGGAACGGGTCTACAACCATCTTCACTACCTCGGACATCTGGCGGACACCACGACCCTGAAGGTGGGGCAGGCCCAGGGCCGGCTGTTGGAGGAGCAGGCCAAGCAGATCAATGCCCGGCTGACCGGAAGCCGGCTGCTGCGGGGAGTCTTCATCCCCGGCGGCGTGCGCCGGGATCTGGACCCGGATCGCGAATTCATCCGGTGGGTTGGTGCATTGCAGCGCGACACCGATCGCTACGTGCACGCGCTGGAACGCACGACCAGTTTCCGAGACCGCCTGCACGACGCGGGTGTGCTGGACAGGCAGACCGCCTTCGACCAAGGTGCCACCGGCCCCGTCGAAAGGGCGTCGGGTCTTGACCGGGATTTGCGCCGCGATCACCCCTATGCCGGCTATGCCGACACCGAACTGCAAGTACCGGTGCAACAGGCGGGCGACGCCTACGCCCGCTTCCGGGTGCGGGTCGCCGAGTTGAACGCCAGCTTCGAGGTCATCCTGCGTCTGCTGCCCGGCCTTTCGCGGGCGAGCGGGCTGCGCGCCGCGGTCACCGGCCGGCCCGGCGGGGAAGGGCTGGGGTGGGCCGAGTCGCCGCGCGGCGCCCTCTATTATGCCGTGCACTTTGACGGTCAGGGGCGGCTGGCGCGGGTCAAGATCAAATCGCCGTCCTTCTCCAACTGGCGCGTGTTTCCCTACACCGTCCATGAGAGCAACATGATGGACTACGCCATCAACGAGGCCAGTTTCGGCCTCACCATTGCCGGCTGCGACCGCTGAGGACCCCGACGATGGCGACATGGACCTGGTTGGGCCTCAGACTCGGCAGCGCGACAACCCGTTGGCCACGCCCGGACGGCGACGACGGGCAGAGCGGCCTGCTCGGGATGCCGCGCTTTCATCCGCAGCACTGCAAGAGCGCCTGCCGCGAGTGTGTCGATGTCTGCCCGACGGCTGCCATCACGCAAGCCCCGTCCGATAGCGACACGAATATCCTGATTGACTACGGTCGCTGCGTGGTCTGCCAGCTCTGCACCGAGGTCTGTCCTTCCGGTGCGCTCAGCCCGTCGGAAGACTGGGCATTCGGGACACCAGAGCGCACCGACCTGCAATGGCGGAAGGCCACCGACTCCGCCGCCGGACAGCGCCTGAAGGCGCGCATTGCGATGTTCAGAAGAAGTCTGCACATCCGTCATGTGGATGCCGGCTCCTGCAATGGCTGCGAATCGGAACTGCAAGCACTGAACAACCCTTTCTACAACCTCCACCGGCTGGGGATATTTTTCACCCCCTCGCCGCGCTTTGCGGACCTGCTGCTCGTGACCGGACCGGTGACGGCACCCATGCGCGAGCCGCTGCTGAACACCTACCAGGCGATGCCGGAGCCCCGGTTGGTGATGGCCACGGGTACCTGTGCGGTGTCGGGGGGTATCAGCGGCGACGGCTACAATACGGGACGGGGGCTCGATGGGGTATTGCCCGTCAATCTGTACCTGCCCGGGTGCCCGCCCAACCCGGCGGCCGTGATCGAAGGGTTGCTCGTTCTGTTGGAACGGATGCCCGCGCGCGTCAAAGGAGGCCGACTTGAGCGTTGACCTCATTCTCTGCGCTTTCGCCCTGTGGGTGACCGCTACAGCGTTGGGATTTGCCGGCTGGGCCCTCGGCTTCGCCCGTCTGTGTCTGGCCGTAGGTGCCTTGGCACTGATGAGCGGGGTTGCCTTCGGATTGTCCGCCGGCACGGCGACCGTCCCGATGGGATTGGCATTCACCGCTCCCGTCGCTTTCCACCTGTCGTCCGAAGCGAGTTGGCTGGCCGCCTTCGGGCTTGGGCCAGCGGCCGTGGGGGCGGCGCTCGGCTCACCACTGGCTCGAGGTCGACTCTGGGTTGCCGGCACCGGGACCGCGCTGATCGGGTCGCTCGGGGTCTTCGGACTGACCGAGGGGGCCGCCTTCTTAATCGCCTGGGAACTGATGAGCCTCGGGGCAGCCGCGATGGTGCTGAGCGAAGCGGACACCGAGGCGCAGGACGGCGCCATCCTGTTCATGCTCACGCTGCTGGAATTGGGGGCGGTCTGTATTCTCGCCGCTCTGCTCTGGCTGGGATCGGCAGCCGGGAATCTGGCCTTTTCCGGGTTCCCCGCAGCGGCGGCGGCGCTGGGCCCTGCGGCCCGCTATGGAGTAGGGACCCTTTTCATCATCGGGTTCGGCGCCAAACTCGGCCTGCTCCCTTTCTATGAGTGGTTCCCGGGCGTGTACGGGCGCGCAAGTGGTGCGACAGGCGTGGTGCTTTCCGGAGTCGTACTCAACGCGGCGTACTTTGCCCTCAGCCGGGCGCTGGTAACCTGGCTGCCGGACGCAGGTGGAGAAAGTCTGGCCCTGGGACTGACCCTGCTCGTGCTTGCCGTACTCACGGCGGTGCTGGCGGTGCTTTACGCGTTTCAGGAGGAGGACTGGCGTCGCCTGCTCAGTCTTTCGACGGCTGAAAATGCCGGTATCGCCTGTTCGGCCCTGGCCGCGGCCCTGCTATTCCGCCATGCCGGTCTTGCGGCGTTGGCGGGGCTGGCGTGGATCGTCGCACTCCTGCACCTCGCGGGTCACTCCCTCGCTAAGAGTGCGTTGTTTCTGACTGCTGACGGCGTATATCACGCCACAGGCAGTTACGGGCTCAGCCCGCAGGGCCTACTGCGACGCAGTGCATGGTCCCTGGGACTCGGCGCACTGTTCGCCGCCATGAGTCTCGCGGCGATGCCCCCGCAGGCGGGCTTCGTGAGCGAGTGGTTCGTCTTCCAGACTGTCTTCCAGGGATTCCACATGCCGGGCCTGATCGGCCCCCTGGCTTTGTCCGTAGCGGGTGCGGGGCTTGCGCTGGTGGCGGCGGTTGCCCTCGCAACATTCATAAAGCTGTTCGGGGTCGGCCTGCTCGGTCAGGGCGCGCCAAGCGGCGGCTCGATTCCGCGCTGGCACGCCCACGCCGTTGGCCTGCTGGGGCTGTCGGTTCTCGCCACGGCGGTCGCCATGCCCTGGTGGCTCGTCGCCCTGGACCGCGGCGTGGCCGCCGCCGTCCCCGGCGCCAGCGCGCTGGCGCTTCGCTCCCACTGGCTGTTGGTGCCCCTTAGCAGTCATTTCGCGTTTATCTCGCCGACCAAGTTGGTGATCGCCGGCCCCCTGTTGGCTTTGCTGCCGCTCGGCTTCTGGTGGGTAGCCCGAGTGGGGCGCCGGCGATCACCAACTTGGTACGGCGGGCTGCCACGGCCGGCCAGCCAAGTGTCCATCACGCCGCTGGCATTCTCGAATGCCCTGCGCACCTTCTACAGCATGGTCTACCGCCCGACCGAAGACATGC
>Ga0315542_1002472_pt1 | contig 11203 bp, 12 predicted proteins | sample SalMarSW160120MG_FD_202541 | JGI IMG/M metagenome (GOLD analysis project Ga0315542, IMG submission 202541) | Salt marsh sediment microbial communities from the Plum Island Ecosystem LTER, Massachusetts, United States - Salt Marsh Sediment SW1601-20 ... | reverse complement strand
GGAGCAGGGCGTCGGTCATGCCCGCCCCCCGGACAGCGGCCCACGGCGGCTGTGCTGGGGCCTCGCGCGCTCCGCCATGCCCTGCGTCATACCGCACGGCCGGCGAAGGTGGAGAGCGGTCGCCAGGGAGCCGGGACAAAGCGCCCTGGCGGGACGGAGAGCCTGCCCCCTACACTCCTCCAAACCACGTATCCGTTGTTCCCGACCGCCGCACCCCCGCGCGCGGGTGGATGATCCGCACCCGGCGCCAGGATCAGGAGGAGGACATGCAGACGGTGGTGCTGTACGACGCGACCTGCGAGACCTCGGGCCACGTCGCGCGGGCTGTGGCGCGCGCGCTCACGCCGTTCGGACCGGTTCGGCTGGTGTCCGAGCCCTTCCAGGTGCAGCGCGACGCCCTGCTCGAGGCCGATCTGATCGTGGTGGGCGCGCCCACGCACGGCCATCTGGAGCAGACGCACCGCCTGCAGCGCCTCATCGAGCGCCTCCCGGCCGGCTCCCTCGAGGGGAAGCTGGCGGTGGCGTTCGACACCTGGCGTCCCGGCGCCAAGTGGATGATGGGGTCCGCGGCCAACGGCCTGACCCTTCGCCTGCGCCGCAAGGGGGCGCGCGTGATCAGCCCCCCGACGAGCTTCATGGCGTCCGACCGCCCCGGCGTCATCCTGCACGGCGAACTGCGCCGCGCCGGCACCTGGGCGACGACGTTCTCGGGGCGGGCGCTGGACACCAGGCCCTCGTCGTTCTGAGAGAACGCTTGCGGCCGGCGACGTGCGATGCCGGTGCTAGGCTGACGGCACCATGACGGCCAGCGTGAAGGCCACCGGTACGGCGACAGTGAGGCTGGGCGACGACGCCCCGACCGGCCGGCTGCTCCGCATCTTCCTCGGCGAGGACGATCGCGTGGGCGGCGTTCCGACGTTCCGCGCCGTGGTGGAGGCGGCCCGCGAGCTGGGGCTGGCAGGGGCCACGGTGCTCCACGGCTCGATGGGCTACGGCGCCAACAGCGTCATCCACCGCCCGGAGCTGTGGCGGCTGTCGGGCGACCTGCCCGTCGTCATCGAGATCGTCGATGGCGATGAGCGGATCGACGCCTTGCTGGAGCGTCTCGAGGGGCTCCTCGAAGGGGGCGGGCTGATCACCGTCGAGAGCGTACGGGTGCTGCGCTACGACCGGGGCGACCGCTAGGCGTGCCTATCCTCTCCTCCGGGGGTGCAGGGGGGTCTCTCCCGAGGGGGGAACATCGACGTCAAACCTCGTTTTCTGCGGCGCGGCGGACCGAGGGGCGCTGGCTCCTGGGGCTCGGGGATCTCGGCGGCTGGCGCCCATCGTCGTGGACGCTTGCGCCACGTGGAAAGCCAGGCTTGACCTTCGCTCCCGGGCCCCGCGAACACACCCCCTGCACTCCCCCCGATTACGCAGCAGCAAACCGGGCCGCTACCGCGGCAGCGAGCGCGCGAGGGGCGTGAGCACGGACGCCAGCCGCAGCCGGCGGTGGCGTCGCTCGATCGCCGTTCGGACCAGCGATCCCAGCGTGCAGCCCTTGCGGTCGCGGCTCCAGAGGATGTCGACGGCACGTGAGGCGCAGACCTCCAGGAAGCCGCGGGCGGCCCGGCCGGCGGGCGTCACCATGACCAGCGGGATGCTGCGGAGCCGCAGCACGCGGGCCAGCTCGCGTTCGGTCCGTGCATCGACGGGGAGGCCGGTGACGGCGTCGAGCACGAAGGCGTCGGGGGAATGGTGGATCAGGTACGCCAGCGCCGCGGCGGGGGTGCGCACCAGGCGGAGCCGGACGCCGGCGGGGGAGGTTCCCTCCAGCAGCGACTTCATCAGGCCGATGTCGCGAGACAGGAGGAGCAGCACGGCCGCATCGGTGTCCTCCGGGGTGGCGGCGAGCCGCCGCCGGGCGGCCGTCGCGGGGATGGCGTCGGTGGTCGAGAGCAAGGCGGACCTCCCCGCCTACCAGGGTACCGGCACCGTATGACGTGATTCTGACGCGGCTCCGGCCGGCGCTACAGTGGAGCCGGGAGGGTGATGAGCAGCGTGGTGGACGACATGCGCGGGCGCGTCGCGCTTGTGACCGGGGCCAGCGCCGGCATCGGCCGTCAGGTCGCGTCGGGCCTGGCCGAGCGCGGGGCGACGGTGCTCGCGGTGTCGCGCGCCGGCGGCGCGGGTGCCGCTTTCGTCGAGGAGCTTCGCAGGGCGACCGGCAACCCCGACCACCGCTTCCTGCCCGCAGACCTCTCGGCCCAGGCCGAGATCCGGGCGGTCGCCGCCGAGGTGGTCCGGCAGGTGCCGCGCCTCGACGTGCTGGTCAACAATGCCGGTGGCTTCTTCCCGCGCCGCACGCTGACCGTCGACGGTATCGAGCGGACCTTCGCGCTCGACCACCTGGCCGCGATGCTGCTGACGCTGCTCCTGCTGGAGCCGCTGGCAACGGCGGGCGGCCGCGTCCTGCTCACCACCTCGCTGGTCGCTCCCTGGGGGCGCGTGCATCGCGACGTGCAGCTGCGCCGAGGCTACAACGGCGCCTTCGCCTACGCTCAGGCGCGCCTCGGGAACCTGCTGTTCGCACGGGAGCTCGCCCGGCGGGTGCCCGCAAGCGCCGTGAGCATCAACGCCTTCGACCCCGGAGTGGTGCGCACCGAGCTGGGGCAGGGTCCGGGCTTCCTCAACTTCTGCATCCGGGTGGCCCAGGCCGGCTTCGGCCGCGAGGCGCGCTCGGCCGCGGCGACCGCGCTGACGCTGGCGTGCAGCCCCGAGCTGGCGGGCGCCACCGGCGGGCTCTGGCGGGACGGCCGCCGCCTGGCCACGCCGCGCGCCGCGCGCGATGCGCGGGCGGCCAGACGGCTGTGGGAGGTCAGCGTGCGCCTGCTCGGATTGAGCGAGGAGGAGCTGGCGCCGCTGCGGCGGCTCGAGGCGCGGCGTCGCGCGGCCGGCCCCTGAAGGGTACGGGTCGCTCCGGCATGCGCCCGCCCCGGCCCAGGAGCCGGGGCGGGCGCGCCCGGAGAGTGTCCGACTCAGCTGGAGCGCGCTGGGGAGCGCCGCCGCCGCGTCTCGACGTCGAAGTCCGCTCCGCGGGGGGCACCGAGTAGCGGGAGGACGTAGTAGTCGAGACCGTAGAATCCGGCGACGCGCCAGGCGAGCACCAGCCAGGTCGCAAGGTGAAGAGGAACTTGCCGAGGGAAGGTTCGGGATAGGTAGGTGAACGCATCCGGGTCGGCTCCTTCGCTATCCATCGTCCCCGGCACCCCCTTGTGAAAACAGGAACAAATGTCCCAAGGGCAAACGTCCTGAACGACGTTCCTACGTTTCGATCCGAGGATGCGCCAGCGCGTTCAGACGCGACGGTTCCTCATGCGCAGCGTGTCGCGGACCTGGAAGGCGATGCCGAGCAGCGCGAGCGCCAGCGCGCCGAGCAGCCAGATGCGTCCCTCGCCCTGCCAGGCGTGCGCCGGACCCAGCGTCCAGAGGTCGGTGCCGAGGGCGGTGGGGACCGCCTGGGTGGGCGTGGCCAGGCCGAGGAGCATGGCGAGGCCGACCATCGAGGCCCAGGCCCCGACGAGCGCCGTCAGCACGATGATGAGGGGGCGCTGCAGGCGCCACGCCACCACCGCGCCGAGCACCAGCCCCACCAGCAGCAGCAACCAGTCCCACTGCACGTTCGTCCCGGTCGGCAGCGAGGCCGCGACGCCGCCGGCCACCGCCAGCCCCAGCACCGCGCCCGCCACCAGCGCGCCGATCCGGAACAGGGCCCACAACACCAGCGCGCCCAGCAGCCCCAGCGCCAGGGCCAGCAGCCAGGTGCTGGCGGAGACCGCCGTGGCCGAGGTCAGCGACAGTGCGAACGAGGCGCCCGTCGCGAAGCCGGCCAGGGCCAGCAGCGCACGAAACAGGCGGAAGCCCAGGAAGGTGACGGCCAGGCCCACCAGGAGCAGCAGCAGGGCGGCCAGCAACCGCGTCTGGGGCTGGAGCGTCGTCCACCATTGCCATGGGTCGACTCCGATGGGACTGTGCATGGTTCCCCCTCTGGCTCGTCGGCGTGGGCCGGGCACCGCCATGATACGTCGCGGCCGCGTTGGGGACGGTGGTTGCTGCGCCCCGAGGCGTTCGGCGTGAGGTTCCTGTAGGGGCCCGGCCCTAGACTGGGCTCAGCATGCAACGTTGGCGCCTCCGGGACGCGTACGTTTCCCGGCGGCCGCTGTCGGGGGACGGCGGGCGCCGTGCACGGGCGGCACCGCCGACGCGATCTTCGAGCCCGGGCGCGTCGAGCCGTGCCGCGCCGGGCGTTGCGGTACCCGGTCTGCCATGACCCCGGATCGCAGCCTGCGTGCCCAGCTCATCGAGGATGCTCCCGACGACACCGAGCTGCGCTTCCGCGGCGTGGTGGAGAGCCTGGCCGAGGGACTGGTGATCACCGACCTCGACGACCGCATCGTCTACGCCAACCCCCGCATGGCGGAGATGGTCGGCCGCCAGGTCGACGCCGTGGTCGGTCAGCCGGCGTACCGCGTGCTGCTGCCCGAGGAGCGCTGGGAGGAGCAGAAGCGGCGCAATGGCGACCGCGCGCGGGGCGAGGCCGAAGAGTACGACACCGAGATCGTGCGCTTGGACGGGGAGCGTGGTTCGTGCACGTGAGCGTCGCGCCGTCGCGCGATGCCGACGGAAGGGTGGTCGGCACCATCGGCGCATTCGCCGACGTGACCGAGCGCCGCCGCGCGCTGGAGAGAGTCCGTCACCTCAACGCCGAGCTGCAGGCGACCGCGGCCGCCTACCGTCGACTCGCCAACTTCGGCGCCCGCATCGAGCAGATCCACGACATCGACGCCCTCATCGACGCCGGCCTGGAGGACCTCGCGCGGCACCTCCGAGTGGACCTGGGCGTGTACTACCTCATCGAGGGGCACGCCTGTCACGTCGCTCGCCAATGGGGTCAGGGGCCTCCAGGGCTCGGCCGGCTCCAGGAGGCGCCCATCCCGGTGGGGCAGGGGCTGGCCGGTACCGTGGCGGCGGTCGGGCAGAAGCACCTGGTTCCCGACTACCCGGCTTGGTCGGGCGCTCTCTCCGACTGGGTGCAGGTCGGGCTCCGTACCGAGTTCACCCTGCCGGTCCAGCGGCATGGGGCCACGGTGGGCGTGATCAGCCTGGCGTCGTTCGGCCGCAAGGTCGAGCTCGGGGAGGCAGATCGGGTCGTGGCCGGAAGCTTCGTGAATCGCCTGGAGAACGCGCTCGAGCGGGTGGAGTCCGTCCGCGAGCTCACCGCCACCCGGGAGCAGGCCTTCCGGGCGCTGGGTGTGGCGCTGGAGTACTGCGACCTGGAGACCAAGGGGCACACCGACCGGGTGGTGGAACAGGCGCTGGCGTTCGGGCGCGCCCTGCGCTTGGGCCCGCGCGACCTGCAGGCGCTGCAGTGGGGCGCCTACCTCCACGACCTGGGCAAGATCGCCATCCCCGACGCCATCCTGCTCAAGCCGGGAACGCTCACCGACGAGGAGTTCGCGGTCATCCGCAAGCACACCCTCTACGGCTACGAGATGACCCGGGGCATCCCCTTCCTGCCGGAGGCGACCAGTGCGCTGGTGCGCAACCACCACGAGCGCTGGCGGGGCGACGGCTATCCCGACGGTCTGGCCGGCGATGCCATCCCCCTTCTGGCCCGCATGTTCTCGCTGGTGGACGTCTACGACGCGCTCATGAGCGACCGCCCGTACAAGCGCGCCTGGACGCACGAGGCGGCGATCGAGGAGATCCGCGCCATGGCCGGGGTCCAGTTCGACCCCGGGCTCACCGACGTGTTCCTCGAGCTGGTGGAGGGCGCACCGCACCGCTGAAGAGGCTCCATACTGAGGGTGCGATGTACCGTTCCATCCTGGTCCCGGTCGACCGATCGCAGCGAGCGGCGGGTGCGGTGGAGGCGGCCTTCCGGCTGGCGGCCGGCGGGGCCGGCAGCCACATCACGCTGCTGCACGTGGTGGAGATCATCAAGGACACCACCTACGAGGACTACCGCGATTTCTACGACTCGCTCGCCGCGCAGGCGCACAGCGAGATGGACGAACTCCTGGCTCCCTTCAAGGAGAGCGGAGCGCGGGTCGACACCGAGGTGGCGTTCGGGCGCCGCGTGAAGGAGATCCTACGCGTGGCCGAGGAGCGCGGCTTCGATTTGATCGTGCTGCAGTCGCACCGCATCGACCGCGACGAGCCCACCCGGGGGTGGGGGACGATCAGCCACCGGGTGGGGATCCTGGCGAACTGCCCGGTGCTGCTGGTGAAGTGAGGGCCGGGTCGGTGATGGCGGCGTCCAGGACGCCGACCGCGGGCCCGGCTGTGACCGGAGGTGCCACGTAGGCGGTGGCGGGCCCGGCGGCGTGCCCGGTGACGGCGCGCCGGCTGGCGCCGGGCGCATAGCGCTCGTGCCACACGGCCAGCGAGCCGAGCAGCATGGCGAGGCTGCCCAGCACGAACAGGGCCACGCCTAGCCGGACCAGCGAACTGTCCAGGAAGAGCAAGCTCCCGACGAAGAAGGCCGCACCCCCGACCACGTTGAGTGCCGCCTGCCCTCTTTCCGCATCCCACACGCCGCGTCCACGCATGGCATCCTCCATCGGCGCGACGCGGGCTGCCGCCCGGAGACGCGCTCGAACCGTCCGACCATGCTAGCGCCGCAGGGGCCGTTTGGTCGAGTGTCATGGCACATCCGGGGGTTCCCGGCGGGTCGTGGGGCACGTGAGCGGGACGGACGGCCACCTATAATCGGCGGGTGCCCGCTTCCGACCCGCGACAGGACCCTCCGCTAGCCCCACGGGCCGGCACGGACGCCGGTCCCGAGCGCGGAGCCGAGGGTCCCTCGAACGGCCCCCGGAACGGTCCGCCCACGGGGCGGCGCCTCGCCACCCTCTCGCTGGCCGCCCTCGGCGTCGTCTACGGCGACATCGGCACGAGCCCGCTGTACGCACTCCGCGAGTCGTTCCTGCACCGCATCGGTCCCACCTCCGACAACGTGCTGGGCCTGCTCTCGCTGATCTTCTGGTCGCTGGTGATCGTCATCAGCGTGAAGTACCTGATCTTCGTGATGCGCGCCGACAACAACGGCGAGGGGGGCATCCTGGCGCTGACCTCGCTGGTGGCGCCGAGCCACGGCAAGCGCCGCAGCCGCATCTGGCTGCTGCTCCTACTGGGGCTGTTCGGGACGGCGCTGCTCTACGGCGACGGCATGATCACCCCCGCCATCTCGGTGCTCTCCGCGGTGCAGGGGCTCGAGGTCGCCACTCCGCTGCTCACGCCCTACGTCATCCCCATCACCATCGTCATCCTGATCGGCCTCTTCCTGTTCCAGCGCCGCGGCACCGGCGGCGTGGGCCGGGTGTTCGGACCCATGATGGTGGTCTGGTTCCTGTCGCTGGCGGCGCTCGGCCTGAACCAGATCGTGCGCCACCCCGGCGTGCTGTGGGCGGTCGACCCGCTCGAAGGGGTGCGCTTCTTCCTGCGCAACGGCGGTGAGGGCTTCCTGGTGCTGGGCTCGGTGTTCCTGGTGGTGACCGGCGGCGAGGCGCTCTACGCCGACTTGGGGCACTTCGGGCGTCGCCCCATCCGGCTGGCCTGGTTCGCGCTGGTGCTGCCCGGGCTGCTGCTCAACTACTTCGGCCAGGGCGCGCTGGTGCTCGGCAACCCGGCGGCCGCGGCCGACCCCTTCTACCTGCTGGCGCCGGGCTGGATGCTCTACCCCGTCGTCCTCATCGCCACCATCGCGACCGTCATCGCGTCGCAGGCGCTCATCTCCGGAGCCTTCTCGCTGGCGATGCAGAGCGTGCAGCTCGGCTACCTGCCCAGGCTCGACATCCGGCACACCTCGGCCAGCGAGATGGGGCAGGTCTACGTCGGCTCCATCAACTGGCTCCTGATGGTGGCGTGCGTGGGGCTGGTGCTCGGCTTCCGCACCTCCAGCAACCTGGCTGCGGCCTACGGCGTGGCCGTGGCCATGACGATGGTCATCACCTCCATCCTGCTGTACGTGGTGGCGACGCGCCTGTGGAGCTGGGCGACGTGGAAGGCGACGCTGCTGGCGGGGGTCCTGCTCCTCATCGACCTATCGTTCTTCGGCGCGAACCTGTTCAAGGTCCCCGACGGCGGCTGGTTCCCGCTGGTGATGGCGAGCGCGATCTTCACGCTGATGACCACCTGGCGCCGCGGACGCGAGATCGTCGGCGAGCGGCTCAGGTCCGCGGCGAGGCCGCTGGAGCGGCTGCTGCAGGAACTCGACACCTCGAGCTTCGCCCGCGTGGGCGGCACCGCCGTGTACATGACCGGCGACCCCACCACCACGCCGCCCGCCTTCGTGCACAACCTACGGCACAATAAAGTGCTCCACGACCGCGTGCTGTTCGTGTCGGTGCGCACCGAGGACGTGCCGCGCGTGCCGTCGGACGAGCGCCCCACCATCACCGACCTGGGACGCGGCTTCTACCAGATCGTGCTGCACTACGGCTTCATGCAGACCGCCCGGGTGCCCCGCGACCTGGCCGTGCTGGAGGTCGGGGGCCGGGGCTTCGACGCCGAGGAGACGAGCTACTTCCTGGGCCGCGAGACGCTGCTCCCCACCCGCCTGCCTGGGATGGCGCTGTGGCGCGAGCGGCTGTTCGCGGTGATGTCACGCAATGCGCGCAGCGCCACCGCCTTCTTCCACATCCCGCCCGAAAGGGTGGTGGAGCTCGGAATCCAGGTCGAGCTGTAGGCGCGGGCGGACGCGCCGAGGGATCGTGTCGTCAGGTGGCGATCGATACCGGCGTGCGCGCGACCGGGAAGCGCACCTCGGTGCGGATCTTCTCGGGCGGGGCGTCGGGCTCGCTGAGGTACGCCTCCTCGGGCGGCCCCACGACCTTGTAGCCCTGCTGGGTAAGCCAGTGGAGGGCGTGGTCGTAGGCGAGGCCGACCTTGTCGTAGGGGCCGGTGTGGACGGTCACCGCGAGCTGGCGCTTGGCGAGGTTGCGGATGCCCACCCCGTCCGCGCCGGGCTCGGAGTCGAGGTGGTGCTCGGCGATCGGCCACTGCATCTCCCAGCGCGCGTCCGCTGGCGGCCCCTGCCGGGGGTCGGTGAAGAAGACGCCGACCGGCGGGGCCGCGGGCGTCAGCCGTGCGGACTTCAGATGCCGGTGCAGCGTTTGCAGGGCGTCCGGGATGCCGGTGTACGGTCCTTGCCGACGCACGTACACCACCGTGCGCGCGGGCTCCTCGCGAAGGGTCACGGAGCTCTCCATCCTGCTCTCCCTTCATCCCCTGTGGCCTTGTGCAACCCCACTGCTAGCAGGAGGACGGGGGCCCGAGAAGAGCCAAACGTCCTGTGAGCCGCGGCCGTCTACAGGTCCCGCCGCTGGAACACCACCCCGGACATCACGAACGCAGCCAGCACGTAGATGCCCGCGTAGATCAAGAACGCGGGATCCGGCGTGGCCACCCCGAACAGCGGGTTCGGGCCTTCCTGAGCGCGCATCGTCGCCGGCTGGAGGTAGTACGAGGCCGCCTTCCAGAGAGCGTCGCTCGGCACCAAGAGCCGGACGTCGTGGCCAAGGGTCGTCAGCACATCGATGTTGGTGAGCTGGCCGAGCGCGGCCAGCACGCCGCCGGTCCAGGCGAGCGCGTACACCATCACCATGGCGACGCCGGCGGTGAGGGTGTGCGTGAGGCTGCTCGCCAGGAGCGTCAGCCCCGACAGCGCCAGAACGCCCAGGTCCATGAGCAGGATGCCGGGCACCGCGCCGGGCGGCGTCACACCGAGCACTGCGCGGCTGCTGAGGAGCAGCGCCACGGCCAGGGCGGTGGCGTAGACGACGCTCACCACGCCGCTCCCGAGCGCCTTGCCGGCGATCACCTGCCAGCGGCGCACCGGCTTGGCGAGCACCAGTTGCAGGCTGTGGTCCTCCAGGTCGCCGGCGATGGCGCCGACGCCCGCGAAGATCGCCATGAACGAGGCCAGGAAGTCGACCACGTACATCCCGAACAGCTCCATCTGGTGGCGCGCCAGCGTAATGCCGCCACCGTGGGCGTTCAGGCGCTGGGCGCGCTCGATCAGCTTCACGTTGAGCAGGTGCGCGCCGTAGAGGTAGAGCGCCAGGAAGGCCAGGCTGAGGAGCACCAGGGCCAGCACCAGGCGACGATTCCAGGCCTCCCGCAGCGACGCGCCCGCGATGGTCAGGATCGTCACGACGGCACCTCCCGGCGATCGTCGCTGTCAAGGCCGGTTTCCGGAGATCCGCTGTCGGGGGACCCGGTGTCCCGGGCCTCGGTGTCCCGGACCTTGCCGTCGCGGGCGCCTGACGGCTCCTGCCGGTGCAAGGCCCCGTTGCCGGCACGATGGGTAGGGCCGTCGGGGCGGGAAGCGTGCGTGCGTCCGGGAGTGCGGCCCGCGTGGTCATGTCCGTCCTGACCCATGCCGTCGCGACCCATGCCGTCGTGACTGGGCCCGTCGTGACCGGGCCGGTGCCGGCCGGGACCGTCACGGCCCGCGCCTTCTCGTCTCGCTTCGTCGCCGGCCTGAAGCCCGTCCGCATCGCCGCCCTTGGACGCGGGCGCTCCCGTCAGCTCCAGGAAGAGGTCCTCCAGTTCGCGGCGGACCGGCGTCAGCGCATGCAGGCGGGCGCCAGCGTCGAGGAGCCGGCGCGCGACGTCGGGGGCGGCGTCGCCTGCGGTCAGGGTCAGGCGCACGCGGTCGCCGCGGCGGGAGCGCACGGTCGCGACGCCGGCCAGAGCGCCCTCGAGGTCGTCCGGCGCGTCCGTCACGCGCACGTCGAGCTCGCGCGGCGCCTCGACGTCGGGGTGGGTGGGTCCCAGGTAGCGGGTTCGGCCGTCGGCCACGATGGCCACCCGGTCGCAGGTGCGCTCCACCTCGCTGAGCAGGTGCGAGTTGAGGAACACCGTGGTGCCCTGCGCCCGCAGCTCGTCGATCAGCTCGCGGACCTCGCGGCGCCCGCGGGGGTCGAGGGCGGAGGTTGGCTCGTCCAGGAAGATCAGCCTGGGGCGGTTCAACAGCGCCTGCGCCAGCCCCAGCCGCTGCAGCATGCCGTGGCTGTAGCCGCGCAGCCGGTCTTCGCCGCGGCCGGCCAGGCCGAGCCGATCGAGCGCCTCGGAGGCGCGGGCCTCGACCTCCCGTCTCGACAGACCGTAGAGCGCGCCGTGATAGTGCAGGAAGCCCATGCCGGTGAACCAGCCGGGG
>Ga0315542_1002469_pt1 | contig 11213 bp, 8 predicted proteins | sample SalMarSW160120MG_FD_202541 | JGI IMG/M metagenome (GOLD analysis project Ga0315542, IMG submission 202541) | Salt marsh sediment microbial communities from the Plum Island Ecosystem LTER, Massachusetts, United States - Salt Marsh Sediment SW1601-20 ... | reverse complement strand
ACGATGCGGGCGATCACCTCGCGCACGTCATAAGGCGTGGCCAGCGAGCGCGGGACAATGCCGTAGATCTCTTGCGGATCGTATATTGGCTCTTCCGTGTCGCGTAGCCCGGGCCATTCCTTGCGCACAGGCGGCAGCAGGGCGACGATGTCCCTGACCATATGCAGAGCCTGATTGTCATCCTCGGCCAGGTAGTCAGAGACACCCGATTCCGAGCAGTGCAACTCGGCGCCGCCGAGTTCTTCGGCCGTAACCACCTCGCCGGTGGCAGCAGCCACCAGAGGTGGCCCGCCAAGGAAGATCGCGCCGGTTCCTTTAACGTGCACGACATGATCCGACATGGCCGGGATATAGGCCGCTCCGGCCGTACACAGTCCCATGACGGTTGTAATCTGCGGTATGCCCATCTTGGACATCAACGCCTGGTTATAAAAAACGCGCCCGCCGTCATCGACGTCCGGGAAAAGTTCACTCTGCAGCGGCAGAAAGGCTCCGCCGGAGTCGACCAGGTTGATCATCGGCAGGCGGTTCTCCATGGCGATAGTCTGGCAGCGCAAGGTCTTCTTGACACCCATGGGGTAGATCGTGCCGCCCTTGATGCGCGCATCGTTGGCCGATATCAGCACCTCGCGCCCGTGTACCAGCCCTATTCCGGCCGTGCTGCCTGCGCCGTGCACCCGCCCGTCGTACATGTCTTTTGCAGCCAGAGGTGCGATCTCCAGAAAAGGCGAGTCGCGATCGAGCAAGAGCTCGATCCTCTCCTCTACAGGCAGTTTGCCCAGATCGGCGTGACGTTTGCGGGCTTTTTCAGAGCGATCCGTCCGCGCGCGATTAAGCTCACTGTTCAGATCATCAACCAGGCCCTGCATTTGTTCCCGGTTTGACCTGAATTCGTCTCCATCGACGTCGACACGGCTTTCGATGACTTCCATGCCCGCCTCCACAAGTGACGTAACCCGATGCAACAAAGTATTAGGACGCGGACAACAAGTCAACGTGGAATGGAATATTTATACAGACCGGTTTGTTCACCAAACGCAACCAGAAACACGGCCGGGGCTTGGCCTCGCCACGGCCAGCCTTTCCTGGAAGGAGGCGCTTGCAATTCGGGCATCGTCAGGATTCCTCCCAACCGTAACTTGGTGATGGATCGAACACGGGGCGTCTCCTTCCAGGGGCATTTATATTTCCGTTACTCTGTTCTCATACTCAGGCAAACGTCTGCAGAACGTCGTCGGCTATGGCCATTCGGGCCACTTGCGAGGTGTTTCCCATGATCGTGCCAAGACGAGCGTTGCGGTATGCTCGTTCGACCGGGTTTGGCGTGCTGTAACCGGCGGCGGCCATTATTTGCAGCGCCTTGTCCGCAACGACGCAGCCGTTCTCGGTGGCAAAAACCTTGGCACACAGGTTCAAAGACGAGGCCCCATGATCGCGGGAAGCAGTAGCCCAGGCGGCGCGAAAGGCCAGTAGTTCTGCCGTCTGTGACATGGTCAGCATCTCGGCCAAAGCAAAGCGCACACTCTGGTGGCCGGCAGGAGGCTTGCCGTCAGCACGCTTGACGTCGGCACTGGCCCGCGCCAGATCCAGACATAGACGCATCGTCCCACATGCTACGCCGGTGAGCAGGCGATCCCAGCCACAACGCAGCTCGTATAGCAGATCCACTTCGGATGCATCAAAGGGACCAACCACAAGTTCCGGCTCAAGGCGCACATCTGAAAGCTCGAGCGGGCAGGTGCACAGTTCAGTAAAACCAAGTGTGTCAAGCCGCTTGCCGGGCTCAACACCTGATTGCTTTCCGTCCACTAGAAAAAGTGCTATTCGCTCCCCTATTCGTCCCAGAACCCCGATGATATCCGCCATGGGCAAGAGACTCACCGTGGATTTATTGCCGCTGAGCAAAAAGCCCGTGCCGTCTTTGCGGGCTTCTGTCTCGAGTGTTTTCGGAGCCGATCCCGACAGCGCTTCGGATGCTGCCAAAGCGGCAATGATCTTGCCCCGCAAGATCGGCTCGAGAAACATCTTCTTTTGCTCTGTCGATCCGTACCTGGAAATCAAATCTCCGAGCAAACACGCGCCGATGCCGGCGGCAAAAGCGAGCCACGACGACCGGCGGGCAAGCTCCATCTGGGCGGCCAGCCTGCCGGGACCGACAGGCTCTGCAAGATAACCCGCCTCTCCAAGACGCTCGATCCAGGCCCGCAGAACCGGTGCGATCTCGGAGGATCCTGCTTTACCCAAAGTCTCGGGCTCTGGCATGCTTTTGTCCGCAACCAGCGTCTTCATTTTCTCGAGCTGTTCACCTTCTTTATCGCTCAGATCGTAGTTCATTGTTCATGCCTCACATCAGCTTGGAGATGATCATTTTCTGGATTTCCGAGGTGCCGCCTCCGATGGGCGCCAGGCGGCCGTCTCTGAACATGCGTTCCATCTCGTATTCGTGACAGTATCCATATCCGCCCATCAGCGACACGGCGGCGTTTGCCGGTTCGAGTGACCAGTCGCCGATAAAAAGCTTGGCCACCGCCGCCTCGAGGTGGTTCAAGGGCCGGCCCTGGTCCTTGCACCAGGCGATGCGGTAGACCAGACTCCTGGCGGCCTCGACGAATATCTTCATCGTAGCCAGTTTATCACGCACGGCCTGGAACTCGGCGATAGGCCGGCCGAACTGACGCCGTTCGCGGGCGTAGATGGCGCATTTCTTGAGCGCATAGGTCATACCGCCCACGAAGGGAGCCATCAGCGCAGACCTGTCCCACTCGACCGTCTGCATGGCCATCAGGAAACCTCCGCCCTCGACTCCAAGCAGGTTTTCTAACGGAATCTCGCAGTCGTCGAAGAACAGCTCCGAGGTCTGGGAGCTTCGCACTCCCATCTTGTGAAGCGGCGCCCCGGCGCTGAATCCCGCGGTTCCCCGCTCGACGATGAAGGCGCTGATACCGGCGTGCTTGGCCTCGGGATTGATCGTCGCATAAACGACCGCCAGGTCGGCAACCGGCCCGTTGGTGATGAAGATCTTCGATCCGTTCAATACATAGCGGTCGCCCTTCTTGACCGCCCTGGTTCGCATGGCGGCCACGTCCGAGCCGGCACCGGGTTCGGTCAGTCCCATGCAGCCGACAAGCTCGCCGCTGGCCAGTCTGGGCACGTAACGCCGGCGCTGCTCGTCGTTACCGTGGGCAAAGATGGTATCGGCACACAAGAAGGTGTGCGCCCCGTAGGAAAGCATCAAGCCTCCGTCCACACCGGCCTCGCCCAGAGCCTCTCCGGCAAGCACGGTAGTGACCACATCCGCCCCGCTGCCGCCGAGTTCCTCGGGAAAATGAAGCCCGAGGATGCCGAACTCGCCCAGGCGCCGGAAAGCCTGGCGATCGAACTCGCTTTTGAGATCGTGCTCCGCACAGCGCGGCACGATCTCGCGAGCGGCAAACTTTATAACCTGTTCCTTGAAAGCCAGTTGCTCTTCAGAAAAAGAAAAATCCATCATACCTCCTGCAATGACTGGTATCGGATCGACAATCTACACGCCAACACATTGGAGTGCCAGGCTATTCGGAAATGATCAAAATATCTTTGGATTTTTGCCTCCTTGATTTTCTTGGTCATGATCTATAGGCTCTTTCGGCGGTGCAAGCTCGTATGAACATGAAAGTCGCAGGCATACCGATATTCTGCCTGTTGCTCTTGGCTGGTTGCGGCTCTGTCGATCCGGGCGAGACAACTCTCTCTCGCTTCAGGAGCGTGCCATCACCGGTAACCTTTGCGCGCACGATCCACCCTGCTTTAATCACGAGTTGCGCCACTTCCGGCTGCCACGCGCAGGCCGGAAGCCTCAGGCTGCACCCTACCGAAGTCACAGTGCCGTCCGATTCGGGCATGAGCGATCCCTACGAGCTGCCCCAGCCCTTGAAGGATGACTACTTCTCGGTCATGGCCTTCTGTGACCTCGACCTTGTTCTGTCGAGCCCGCTGCTTATCTGGGCTGATGGAAGTCAGGAAGCTCACCCGGGCGGCCGGGCGCTCGAGAACGACGCGCGCGACGAGATCATAGAATGGCTCGAGGGCAGCTGATGACGACGGCCCGTTTTTACGCTGCTGTTTTCGCGATATCCATCTTCGGCCTGGCGGCGAGCGCCGGGGCCGACTCGCTCGACGAGGGTCGCATTCAACTCAAGGTAATGGCCGGCAGCGTTCCGGTGCGCGCGGGTCCGGGCGGTTCATATCGTGAGTTGGGCCGCGTCGGTACCGGTCAGGTCTTCACCGCCATCGACCGCAGCTCGGACGGTGCCTGGTACCGTATACGCCTTACCCGAGGAACATCGGGTTGGGTGCTGGCTGAACTCGTTTGGCCCTTCGAAATCGTCGATGAGAGTGCGCTGGCTGAAGCCTCGGATTGGATGCACCGTAACATCCTGGGGCCCTCGCGCCTGGGAGACGGCAATATCGGCCTTTCCATCGCAGGCGGTGCCATGGCGGGCGCAGGTTTCTTCGCTCTGCGAATTGCCTACCAGCCCAGCCGTCACTATCTGCTCGAACTCGCACTGGGACAGTCGGCCGGCGGTCTGGGAAACGTGCTCACCTACCGGGGTGAGTTGCTCGTAACCCTGGGTCCCTGGCGCTCGGTTGTCCCGTTCGCGGCGGTCGGGGGCGGTGGAGGCACTTTTATGCCGCATCGCAACGTGGAAATCTTCAAGAGCGGCACCCGGGCACTTGTCAGCGCCGGGGGTGGATTGATCATCCAGCTGCGCGGCTCGCTGGCCGTCAGATTCGATGTCAGGCACCTGATGCTGTTCACTGCTGACGATACATGGAGCGCGCTGGCCCTGATGGGCGGCGCGATGTTGACATTCTAATGGCGCAAATTGGACAAAAAACACCTGTAATGAAACTTTTAGGTTGGCTTGCTGCGCTGGTTCTTATACTGAACTGCCCTCTCTCCATGGCCGTCTGCCCCCAGCCTCCGGAGAGTGACGGCGGTGAGCGCCGGGGCCTTGCCAAGAGAATCTTCAGAAAGAGTCTGCGCCACGAGATCAACATCTTCGGCGGCGTCTATTCGAGCGATATGATGGGTGCCTCTCCCCTGGGCGGAGTTTCATACACTTTTCACATCAACGAAGACTTCGCCCTCGAGGCAGGCTTCAACTACGCCTACCTGTCCTCGTCATTCAGCGGGCCGGTCGAGCGATTCACCGGTTACAACCTGTTTGAGAAACAGCATGCATTCATCTACCTGGGCAGCCTGGTGTGGCACCCGTTCCACGGCAAGTTCATGTTTTTCAGGTCCGGCGTGCCGCACTTCGATTTCTACCTGACGGCCGGGGTCGGCATAACCGACAGCAATACCAGCGAAGGACTGACCTACACCGCCGGTGCGGGAATCAAGATCTTCACGACAGAGTGGTTTTCGGTGCGTATCGAGATCCGCGATCACATCTATGTCCAGCAGTTGCTCGCCTCCGAGGCCTTGACAAACAACCTGGCGGTCACTTTGGGAGTCGGTTTTTGGATCCCATTCGAAAGCTACTGACGGTCGCCTGGCTGATTTTCCTGGGCGCCTTTGCCGGCTGCGCCTCCGGACCGATCGTCGCCCGCGAAGTTCTGTCCGACCCGACAATGCGCTTCGGGCCGACCCGGCCCGTTGACGGTCTGGGGATGGATGCTCCCGGGCCGGACGATCCCTTGCCGCCCGATACCGTAACGACCAGAATGCGCATAGAGGCTGACCCTGGCAAGCAGGTCGATGGAACCTGGCTCGAATCGAGTACGCGTGCTTCGGCCGAGATCGCGGGCGGCTTCGGTGTGGAGGCCGGCTATGGCGTCGCCTACAGGAAACAGCTCATTCAGAAACTGGACGGCTATACGGGACCTATTGATGATCAGGCCGTAAGCCATGGTCCCGACGCGGCTTTGGTGCTGGATGACGGCACGAGCTTGTTGCGCGCCGGCTACCGCCTGCGCATGGCCTGGGACGGTTGGTTGCACGAACCGTCATTCGGTGCGCGCACAACGGTGCTCGGTCGCGATACCGTGCTGCTTTTGGGCTACAGGCGCTCGATGCGCTCTGTTACGATCTCGGCCGATCACTTGCCGGCCAGGAATGCCGTGGACGACGATTACACGGTCGATCAGCTCTTCGCGGCCTGCGAGCAGGGATTTCTGCCGGGTTGGAACCTGCGGCTGGATATTTCCGCACGTCTGGAGGACGGTTTTTTACAGAGTCCTTATCGGCTGGTTTCGCTCTTCTCCGGACACCCGGAGACGAATGCTCCGGGCGTGCCGCGCACTGAACCCGAAAAACACCCGCGTTCTCGGGTGCGCTTTGGAGCTATGTTTCGGCTGCGGCGCATGATCCAAACCTTGTCTGCGGCTATCGAACTGGGTGCCGGTTACGGCTCGGGAAGCTGGCGGGTCGAGCACCAGACAATCGAAGTCAGCTACCTGCAACGCATTGGTGACAGCTTGATAATGTCGGCCGCAGGCGGCGCCTACCACCAGACGCGGGCAATATTCTACCGGGACGACTACCCCGACGGACCGCTGGGAGCCTACTGGTCAGCCGATCGCGAGCTCAGCTCATACATCGCCTGGTGGACCCGGCTTGGCTTGTCCTGGATGACTTTCCCCCGACATGGACGCCTGCTGGCCATGTTCAAATATATTACTCTCTCGGCCTCTATCAGGGCATTGCACGCCGACTACGGCTGGGAAGGCGCCGACTCACCCAACGGTTTCAGCTCTTACGAATCGCTGGCCTCGTCCGAACGAAAGGTTTTTTCGGGAGGATGGAATTTCGGCGGATGGTTTGCATTCGAAGGAGGATTCTGATGAAGCACATGTACGCTGTTTCGCTGCCGGCATCCGTGGCGCTGATTGCCTGCCTGCTGTGGTCCGCTGGCCTGCCGGCCGGTCAACCCGCGCCGAAAGATAAAACCTCGGACGAGCAAAACAACGCACAGGCCCTCGACGCCAAGGAGCTTGCCGAGTTCGCGCTGGCTCATAGCCGTGCCCGTGACGCTCTATTGGCAGCCGAGGCCAGACTGGCGCTGCTTTCTGAAAAGGTCTTCGACTCGCGTCTGGTGGTGCGTTACCACGGAGAGTGTGACACTCCTTTCAGCGTCGTGCGCATCGAACTCGATCTCGACGGCGCCAGTGCCTATCGAAATGATTTCAACAAGGCGCCGACCGCCCAGGCTATCAAACTCTTCGACGGCTATTTGCCCCCGGGAAGGCACGTGCTCAGACTGCGCGTTTTTGCGCGCGGACCCGATGACCCGCCGGGATCGCTGCCGGGCTACTTCGCGGGCAGCGGCCTGACGGTGCACTTGCGTGAAAAGTCCACCAGTACCGCATCATTCGATGTGGAGCAGGATGGCGACTCGCCTGGTTCACGAGTACTTTCGAACCGGGAGCCGGACGGAAGCTGGAACCTGGAGATCGACGCCAGCTTCGAAACCAGAGCCAAATGAGGTGATGGTGCTGTTAGACACTTTGACATTTTCGTTCTTACTGGCTTGCCTGCCGATGGGAGCGCCGGTCGTGACGCCGGTTCCAACGCAGGTGATCTCTCCCCTGCCGACGCCGGGGCAGGATCCCAGAGGCGCACTGCTGGGCTGGATGATCAGGACCGGCAAGCTTTCAAAAAAAGTAGACGCCGACCGGCTCGACGAGCTTCTCCGGCGAGGCGAGGCTCTCTACCTGGACGGGGCCGAGCGTGCGGCAAGCAATCTGCTGGGAGCGCTTCTCCTTGACCCGTCTTTTTGGGAGTTGGCCAACACCCAGGAGCACGACAACATTCGCTACGACCTGGCCGCCGCGCTCTTCCGCCAGGGATCGATCGGGCGGGCACGAGAGATCCTGGTGGCTCTCATCAAGCGTAAACCGGTCTCGGCCTTCTCCGCTCCGGCTTTCCGTAAACTTGTCGATCTGACGCTTGCCTCTGGTCAATTCGAACAGAGTCTGACAGTCCTGGGCTCGGTCGAGGCCGGACCGGATGAACGCGACGAACTTGCCTACCTCAAGGGAAGAGCCCTTCTGAACCTGGGTTTTTACGATCAGGCCCAGGCGGCCTTCGAGTCGGTCTCACGGCACAGTCGTTTCAAGGCGCCGTCCCTGTATCTATTGGGTACAATCGATTTACAGCGCGGCAATCGGGATGCGGCCACGACGCGCTTCTGCTCCATTGTTCACCAGCCGGGCGAAGGGCGCTACACCTTCCTGGTATCAAAGAACACCCTAGAGGTGATCGACCAGGCCTGGCTGGCTCTGGCGCGCATTCGTCACGAGCAGGGTAACTACCGGCGGGCCGTGGACAGCTACGCTATGATTTCGCCCGGTTCCAGCGCATACCCACGGGCCCGCTACGAAACCGCCTGGTCACTTTTCCGCATGGGCCGCGATCAAGACTGCTTACGCGCTCTCGACGATCGCGGCGAAGAGAGCCTCGACCGGGCCGATTGGCCGGCGGCCCGCCTGCTTTCGGGATACGCCTTGCTTGACAACTGCCTCTTTGCGCATGCCGAGAAGAAATTCGATCAGGTGATCGAGTTGCTCGGAAATGTCAATTCGAGCGGTAAGGCATCGATCCCCCGAGCCGTCTCTGCAGCCGTGCCAGCAGAACGCGATGAACGAAGGGCCATGTCGGCAACCGCAAGAGTCGAGGACCTTAGCAAGCGTGTCTTGTGGGCCGAAGACCTGCTTTTCAAGCTGGCTTCGGGCATGATACTAAGGTCATATCCCAGGCCCGGAGCAGAAACCGCAGCCGATTTGCAGGCCGACATATCGAAGGCCGATGGCCTGTTTGCGAGAATCGCAGATCTCCGCTCGCGCCCTGGATCACAAGCGGCGCGGGCCGCACTGGCCACGCTCGAGGCCCAGATTCTGTCGGCGCGCGCAGGTGCCCGGACGGCTTTAGAAGATCTGCAAAGTGCGCAGGGCCAACGACCGCTGGGTAAGATGAACCTGGTGGCCGATGCGCAACTTCCCAGGGATTACCTTGCAGGTGAGCACGGCGAACTCTTACGACTTACCGAGGCAACCCGCGCTCTAAGAGAGAAGGCGCGCAAGCTTGCAGATACCGCCTTCTTGGCCTGGAGAGCGCGCGCCGAGGCAAAGGCCATGGGTTGGATCCACCTGGCTACTCTCGGTCGCATCGATACCGCTTTAGGAAAGAAACAAGCTCTGCAGACAGAGGTAGAGAACCTGGCTCAGGGTCGTTATCCTTTCTCGGTTTACAAGGAGTTATCCGAGGCAGGATATGTCGATGCGGCTGACGAGTACTGGCCCTTTGATGGAGAAGGATGGCCGGATGAGATCCGCTAGCATCATAATGCTATTGTTGGCCATCACGGCTGGAGGCTCAGCCGGTGTGTCGGCCGAAAAATGCCCGCCGGCGCCGGGAGAGCCCGGTTGGCTCGAAGATCGGATGCAGGAGCGCGAGAAAAATGTGGCCAAAGAACGCTTGCGAGCGATCGAGTTGCTGAACGGCTTTTTAGCAAAATACCCGCGGGCCCCTGAACGGGCCAACGCCTTGTTTCGCCTGGCCGAACTCTACTGGGAAAGCTCAGAGGCGGATTTTCTTCACAAGATGCAGGCCTACGACGCGCAGATCGACGCCTTCCGCACAGGCGCTTTGAAAGAACGCCCGCCGGAGCCGCGCATCGACCTGGCCAAGTCGATTGGCGTTTATGAGCAGATCCTCGAGAAGCACACCGACTTCGATAAATCGGACATCGTACTTTACTTGTACGGTTTCGGCCTCAATGAGCAAGGCAACGAACAGGCCGCCCTCTCGATCTATCGCACTTTGATAAAGAAATACCCGAAAAGTTCGTTCGTGGCCGATGCGCATCTGGCGATCGGCGAGTACCTTTTCTCGAAGGGCAACTACGACGATGCCCTGCGTTCTTACGGGCACGTGCTCGAACATCCGGGCACGCCGCTAGAGGACTTGGCTCTATACAAGACAGCCTGGTGCTATTTCAAGCTGGGCAACGCCAAGGAAGCCGCCAAGAGATTCAAGCGCATTCTTTATCACGCCGACGAGGAACGCAAGCCCGGTGGGCGCGTGGACAGTTCTGCAGCTGAGCTCAAGAAGGAGGCGCTCGAAGATCTGGCGCTGACGTTCTCGGAATCCGGCGGCGCCCCTGAGGCATATCGCTTCATGAAGCAGGTCGGAGGTGAGAAATACTCCATCAGCGTGCTGGCTTCACTGGGAGAGGTCTTCTTTCGCCAGGCACGCTACGACAAGGCAATCGAAAGTTATCGCATGCTGGTCGACAAGTTTCCCTTCTCATCCGAAAACCCGTCCATCAGGGTCAAGATTGCCGAAGCCTACGAACGATCCGGAAAGATCGAGAAAGCCCTGGCCGAGAGGCGGGCAGTGGCGACAAGCTACGGGCCGGGTTCATCCTGGGCGCGTAAAAACGCCTCCGATGAAGAGTCCCTAAGGAAGGCCCTCCGGCTGAGCGAGGAGAGTCTGCGCTACGTTGCGCTTTACAGACACAAGCAAGCTCAGAAGTCGCATAACGACAAGTCCTACCAGATATCGGCCGCGGCCTATGACGAGTACCTGAAAATGTTTCCCAAAAGCACGCAAAGCCCGAAGATGCATTTCTATCTGGGCGAAGTGCTTTTCAAGCTCAAAAATTACAACAGGGCAGCCGAGAACTACCTTGTGGCCGTCGGCAAACTGAAAGACGTAAAATTGCGCATCGAAGCGGCCTATGCCGCCGTGCTATCGTTTGATGCACTGCGAAAGACAAGCGGACGTCCCGGTGACGAGCCGCCGGCTGCCAAACAAGATTTTACCAAGGGAGAGCAGGGCTTCATCCGGGCCGTAGACGAGTTTGCCAGGTTGGCTCCCGGCGACAAGAAAGTGTCGCAACTGCGTTTTGAACAGGGAAAAACCTGCTACTACCGCGCCCATTTTATACAGGCGGCCCAACGCTTTTTGTCACTGGTGCAGAACCATCCGAAAGACTCCTTCGCGCCGGCAGCGGCCGACCTGGCGCTGGACTGTTATTCACGTCTGGGAGACTGGACCTCGCTGGAGAAAAAGGCCCGGCGATTCAAGAGGCATGGGACCTTCGCGGGCAAGGAGTTGGATAAAAAGCTACCAGAATTCATCGCGGCCGCAATCTTTCAGTCCGGGGCCGCACTGTCCAAGAAAGGCAAGCCCGGCAAGGCCGCCGTCGAATACGAACGCTTGGCGA
>Ga0315542_1002465_pt1 | contig 11223 bp, 10 predicted proteins | sample SalMarSW160120MG_FD_202541 | JGI IMG/M metagenome (GOLD analysis project Ga0315542, IMG submission 202541) | Salt marsh sediment microbial communities from the Plum Island Ecosystem LTER, Massachusetts, United States - Salt Marsh Sediment SW1601-20 ... | reverse complement strand
CGGGTCGGCGGACCAATTGATCGGCGAATTCGCGCTTCATAATCTTGGCGGCCACCATCGAGGCCAGGACTTTGCGCCCGCCGCGCACATGATAGTGGACCGCGGGGCCGGTAACCCCTAGGGCCTCAGCGACTTTCGTCACCGTCAAGGCGTCGAGTCCCGCGCTCCGTGTCACCTTGACCGCGGCGTCCAAGATATCGGCTTCGGTGAGCACGGTCGTCTGTACGCCGCCGCGCTGCCCGCCAAACTTCCTCGTACGAACCACCTAGGGGATTCTGCCCGCTCGCGGCCGGTCGTGTGTGGCCGTAGCGATATCTCCGGCCCCGACCCATTGACACCGATCGGCATCATTTAGATACTATTAATGCTCATCCGTCGGCCAGAAGGAGGATCTTGTGGAACCAGGCCGGCTGATCAATTTCGTGTTCATCGCCGTATTTTTGGCCTCGGCGGTATGGCTGTACCGGGGCGATCGCGCGGTCGGGCACGTGCGGACAGTGACCTGGATGTTCATCGGCGCCACCTCGATGTCGTGGCTGGAGGCGGTCTGGGATTGGACGCTGTACTACCGCTTCAATCCAAAGCAGGACTGGCTCATGCCAGCCTCGATTCCCGTGTTGGGCATGGCCGGGGGCTGGCCATTCGTCATGCCATGCATATACGGCCCCTGGTTCGTGCTGTGCACGTACTTCTTCGCCACGAAGATGGTGGCGCGCGGCCTCAGCACCCGGAAGATCGTCGGCGTAGCGGTCGTCGTGGGCGCGATCTCGGAGTTGGTGCTAGAGCTTCCATTCCTGTTCATCGGCAACTATTCCTACACGAGATCCGTACCGGGCTTAGCGCTGTTTACCGGTACCCAACAACAGTATCCGCTGTTGGTCGCCGTCTACATGGCGCCGGTCATGGCATTCTTCACGATCATGATGGTGCGTGGGCTGAAGGCAGCGAACCTACCGACCCAACCCGTCAAGGCACTGGCCGGCGTTGGCGCCGCAGCGCCGGAGCCGCAGGTTTCTCTGGGCGGGCAAGCCCTATCGGGGCCGGCAAACTTCTGGTCGCGGCTGAGCAATTTGCGAGCTTTCGGTGGAAGTGACGGTCGCATCGGCGTCAACCTGGTTGCATCGATTGCCTCATGCCAGATCCTCTTCGCGCTCACCATGATTCCCGCTCTTATAGTTCGGTTCGCGGGGTGGGCAACACAGGTGGGGCTGGCAAATCCTTTCGGAGTGCCCGCTTACCCGTTTCCTTTTTGATCGATCCACCGCCGGACACGTCCAGACACGGCGTCGCGTTGGCGCTCAACGGCTTTCACGTGCCCAGCGGGGTAAGCTGAAACCCCGGTCGAACTGCCACAAGTCAGTGATCTCGTCGCGGGTCGCGGGGTCGGCCAAGGTTCGGGCCAGTTGGGCCAACCACGGCCCGGGGTCGGGCATCGCCACGCTCCACGTGCGGATACGTCGCGAATACAGCTGGCAGTCCGCCTCGAGCGTGAAGCCGTAGCCACCCAGCGCCTGATGCACGGTGACGGCGGCCTGCCGCGAGGCAGTACGCGCTTTGGCCGCCGCCATGGCTGCGGCGAATAGCGGCTTGGTGCCGTCACCGGCGGCGAGGTGTGCGGCGTGGCGCACGAGCAGGTCGGCGGCCTGCACGGCGGTGGCCACATCCGCCAGTGGGTGGGAGACGCCCTGGAAGCTGCCGACCGGCACCCCGAACTGCCGACGGTCGGCGACGTAGCCGACTCCATAACGGATCAACGCATGGGCGGCGCCCACGAGCTGGGCCGATTCCAACAGAAACCCCCAGGCGCGCATCGCACCGGGATCGCCGTCGCACGCCAGTGGGCTGATGTTGTCGACGAGCACAACCCGCTCCCCCGCGGCACTCCTGCGCACCGCGCTGGTCGTCAGCGGGGCAACCGCGAGCCCCGAGCCCAAAGCGACCGCCACACGCGGCAGTCCCGCCGGCACGAGGGGCCGGTCAACGCCGTTGGCCACGCCCGGCTCACCGAGCAACACATAAGCGGGCATGGCCGACACAAACGGTACCGGCGCGAGGTGCGCGCCGAGTGTGACCGCCGCGCGGGTCAACAGATAGGGGTCGACGGGAAGGTCCCACAGCCCGAAATCACCCAGTGCCCGATCGAGCCGCTCCACGTGACCGACCGCGTCCGAGTCACCGCTGTCCAAGGCTCGTAAGGCCTCAGGCGGACAGTGCTTGCTCAGCACAGTAGCGAGCGAATCCGCAAGCTCCTCGGCCTCCTGCGGCCAACGCTCATCGAACATCAATCACTCCGACCCGTCACTCAAATCACCAACCAGGTTATAGTATTCGGCTTGCAGCAAGACTCCAAGGCGCCGTCCCGCCCACGCCCGCGGCGCTGGACATCGATCTGTCCGAAGAGGACGCGGCCTTCGCGAGGAGTGGATGACGTGACTGGACAGCGCTGCTGCTGCGGCCGCCCCGCACATCACAGGTAATGCCATCGTGGTGGTCGGCGAGGCCACCAAGGGATCACCGTCAACGCACCGTGGGCGTATCGCCCAGAGTCTCTTGGGTGGTGATCACTTGCCCCCGGCATCAAGGCTCTTCTCGCGTGTCAGATTCCCGACGTACGGGCCATAATGGCGCTCCGGTAGCTTGCACCTCAAATCGAATCGAACAGGCAAGGACCGTCATGTCACGATCGGCGAACGCGGGCACCGGCCGTCCCCGCGACCCGATGATGGAGGAACGCGTACGCCAAGCCGCGTGCGATCTGTACGGGCGTGTCGGCTGGTCCGGTTTCAGCATCGACGCGGTGGCCAGGGAGGCACGGGTCGGCAAGTCGTCGATATACCTGCGCTGGCCCGACCAGACAGCGCTACTCCTCGACACCCTTGAGGCCCGTATCGCGCTGCCGTTGGATACCGACACCGGCAGCCTTCGGAATGATCTACTTGTCCTGAGCCGCAGCATCTTTAATCTTCTCGTCAGCGATGCCGGTGACGTCGTGGTCCGACTGAGCGCTGAAGCGCGATCGGTACCGGAACTGGCGCCGCGGTGGGCAGACTTCGTGGGCGCTCAGACCGCGGCCATGCGGGCGATCACGCAGCGCGGGATCGCCCGCGGCGACCTGCCGGAAAACACGCCGGTCACACTGATGCTCGATGCGCTGTTCGGCGCCCTGCTGATGCATTACATGGTGACACCGCCGGCACGCATGGCGCGACTTGCGAAGGAGGTCAACGACTACACCGAAGCGCTCGTCGACATGGTGCTCGCGGCCGTCGCTATGACGTGAGAACCGACCAGTGTCGTGAGTCGTTAAATTCGCGGTCAGGTTCGGGGTCGACTTAGACGATGTCACCCAACGTGCGCAGACTGCGAAATTTAGGGGTTTTCGCACCACGTCCACGTTCGGCGCCGCGGAAGCTTCCCGGTAGGGCGATGGCCAACGCCCACCAGTGGCAACGAATCAATGACTCACGACACCAGGCGACGCCGAGCGGAGCGGAGTAAATGGCGGCGCCTTACCTCCTTGTCAGACCGGGGTGAACTCCGAGATAAGCCAGCGTCGGCCCACCTTTTCGAGGGTTACTCGGACATCTGAGGCGGTGCTCGTCGGTGGGTCCGAGTCACTGATAAAACTCTGATTCACAAAGACCATCACTACGGCGTGGTCCATCGTCGCATGCACCAATGCGGCGGCCGGCACCGTGACCACTGACGAGATGTGCTTCTCGCGTGCGTCGGGGATGACGTGCTGATGGGTGAACACGGCATAGGAGGTTTTGAACTTGCCGGTAAGACGTTCTCGTGCCGCGCTCAGGTCTTTGTCCGCGGTGTCAGGCTGGTAAGTCAGCAATGCCATGGTGCCGTCCGTAGCCGCGCGGACCGATTCGACGCGCGCCAGCTGCACAAAGCGCGCCGACACCACCCCCCACGTCAAGTAACCGGCGCCACCTCCCAGGACCACCGTCAGCGCCGGCAGCAGGCCGTAGGCGACGACACGCGCCCAGCGCCGGCCCACGGCAGGTGGACATGTGGACGCCGCAGCGTCATGTGGCGCGTCGTCAACGTCATCCGAACCCTCGGGGGGAGCCGGGCTGGTTTCTTCGTCGATGTCGTCTTCGTCGGCGGTCGCACCGTCGCTCGAGATCGGGGAGCCCGACACGACTGCCAGTTCGCGCTCGATACCGGGGCGACGATGCCGCCCCGTTGTGGCGCTGGGGGCCTGCGCGCGGTTGACGGGATCACTCTTCAGACGCAATCGCATTGGACCAACCCGCTCCCTGGGCGCACCGGTAACTCTTCTCTCGATGCTGATCTCACCTACTCAGTTAAACAGGGCAGACCGCCAGTCGGCCCTCAGGTGGTCATTGCGCCCCCGGCCATTCACTTGGCGGTCGAAAGTCGCCGGACAACGCTGGCGAGTAGCCGCGGCGACAGCCGACGCATGCGCCACAACATTTTGGCCGGAACGCCGGGAAAGACGTATATCCCGGCGTGCCGCCGGGCCAGTGATGCTTCGATGGCGTCGATCACCCGCTCCGGAGTGGCAACCGGGGCTATGTTCTTCAGCCTTTCGGACACCCCGTGAGCCATGATGTCATCAAGCATTGGCGTCTGGACCGCTGCGGGACATATGCACCGCACGTTGATACCGCTGCCCTTCAGCTCCATCGCCAGAGTCTCGGCAAAGCCCAATACGGCGAACTTGGTCGCCGTGTAGGCCGCCATGTCGGGGGTGGGCATCCATCCTGCCAGCGACGCGAACAGCACCACATCACCAGTGCCACGGGCCCGCATGCCCGGCAGCACAGCCTTCACCCAGCGCACCGTGCCGAGGTAGTTGACGTTCATCGAACGTACGAAGGCGTCGTGCGGCAGATCCTCGATGCGGCCGTGGAGCGCGATGGCGGCGGCATTGACCAACCGGTCGATCGCGCCGAACCTTTCCAAGAGCGAGTGCGCGGTGAAGGTCACCTGGCCGTTGTCGGACACGTCGCACGGGTACGGCTTAGCACCGGTTTCGGCCGCGACAGCATCCAGCCGCGGTCCCGGGAGGTCGACAGCGGCCACGGCCCATCCCTCGTGGGCCAGACGCGCAGTCATCAGCCTGCCCATTCCGCTGGCGGCACCCGTAACCACGGCGACTCTGGTAACCATCTACCGTCTCCTTCTCCGCGGCTGTTGCCCGCGCATAGTGGGGGCCGCGGCGCCGGTCGAGCACGCGAAAACACTATGATCGGTCTCTGCTATACATCTGAAGGATATACATTCGGATCAAGAGGGTTGCCCTCCGCTAGCAACCAACCTCCGCACGATGGCGATCCACGGGTCGTCGGAAGGACTCGGTGATGATCGAGCTAAAGGTGCTGCAAGCAGTTCGCCTCAAAGGGCGAATCATGCCGGCCGACGTCGCAGCCACCGTCGGGGAAGCGCCCAGCACGGTGGCCGAAGCGGTCGGGGCGGCAACCGACGCGGGATTGCTCATCGAGGGCAAGACGCTTCGGCTCTCCCCGGAGGGCCGCATCCGACTCGACGAGCTGCTCGCGGCCGAACGGCGGAACACAGACCAGGCTGCCATCGGTGCCGCCTACGACCAATTTCGGAGTGTCAACGCTGATTTCAAGGCTTTGGTGGCGGATTGGCAGCTCAAGGACGGCGAGCCGAACCCGCACGACGATGCCGAGTACGACGCAGCGATATTGGCCCGCCTTGCTGACGTGCACGAACGAGTGACGCCCATTGCCGAGGCCGTCGCACACGAACTCCCGCGTCTTGCAAGCTATTCGGACAAGTTAGCAGCCGCGCTGGCGAAGGTGCAGTCCGGAGAGACAACTTGGCTGACACGGCCGATCGTCGACTCATATCACACCGTATGGTTTGAACTGCATGAAGAATTGATCCTCGCCGCCGGACTTACTCGCGAAAGCGAGGCACGGGCCGGGCACGCACACTAGGGTGCCGTGTGTCCCTGAACGACGACGTCATGCCGTTAGCGCCTAACCCCAACCTATTAAGCGAAGGCTCAACCCTCGGCGCCGACCGCCTGCAGAGCACCCCGAGGACGCGAGGAGCGAATGACAGATATGACCGGCTTTGAAACCATCGAATTCCACATCCGCGACCATGTTGCGACGCTGACGCTCAATCGGCCCGAAAAGCTGAACTCCTTCAATGAATGCATGGCCGACGAAGTGGCCGCGGCCTGGCGCCGCACCCGGGAGGACGAGGACATCCGGGTGGCCATCATTCAGGCCAATGGTGACCGGGCCTTCTGCACCGGAATCGACGTCGGGGACGGTCCCTGGTGGTACCACGAGCCGATCTTCAATCAGGAGGATCCTGGCATAATGCTGGGTCCCAAGGCGCATTTGGTGTGGAAGCCGGTGATTGCGGCGCTGCACGGCATGGTAGCCGGCGGCGCAATGTATTTCGTGAACGAAGCCGACTTCTCGATCTGCTCGGAATCGACGGTGTTCTTCGACCCGCACGCAAATGGCGGCGTCGTGTCGGCGCTCGAGCCGATGGGGATGCTGGCGCGAGGAGTGCCCTACGGCGATGTGGCACGCTGGGCGTTGCTGGGTAGCGAAGAACGGATTTGCGCGGCTACCGCGCTGCGCCTTGGCCTGGTTACCGAGGTTGTGCCAGACGAACAGTTACGTTCCCGGGCGGCTGAGTTGGCGGCAGAGATCGCGGCGCGCCGGCCTCAGGCGATCCAGGGCACCGTGCGTGCGCTGTGGGAGGCCCGCGATCTACCGCCGAGCATCGCTCAACGACACGGGTTGTCGTACACCCACATCGGCAACCCGGGCGCCGAGAGCGATTCGCGCACCAACAAGCGTGCGCCACGCACCCGCTGATAGCCGGCGGCCAAGTACCTGGAAAACGAATCGGGCTGAACCGCCGAATGACCACATCTCACACCCGCAAAACTCCGGAGGCAGCGGCCCTACTGATTGACTACGGCGGTGTACTGACGGCCTCGGTAGTCGAGGCATTTTCGGCAGCCTGCGCTTCGATCGGAGTCGACGGTCAAGGCTTCCTCAACGAAGCGTTCAGCGCCTCGCAGGCTGATGACAGTCCATTCGTTCTGCTGGAACTCGGTCAAATCAGCGGCGATGAGTTCAGTGAGCGACTCACCCCGGTGCTTCGCCGCCACGCCTCGGTCCCGGTGGACGGCCACCAGTTCTTCACGGCGGTGCAAAACGTAACCTGGGACCTGGACCCGGTTATGACGGCGGCCATCAACAGTTTCATTGCCGCCGGGGTGCCGACGGTGCTGGTGAGCAATTCTTGGGGAAAGTCCGAAACCTATCCATGGGACCAACTTCCGGCGTTCACCGCAGCCGTGGTGTCGTCGGACGTCGGGCTGCGCAAACCCGACCGCGATATCTATCTGCTGGCTGCCGATCGGGTCGGCGTCGAGCCGGCCGAGTGCGTTTTCGTCGACGACCTCGAAGTCAACTTGGTGCCCGGCCGCGAGCTGGGCATGACGACCGTGCTGCACACGGCGGCCGGACCGACGATCACCGCGTTAGCCAAACTCTTCGACGTGCCGGTCAACCCCGGGACTGCTTTATTCGATTGACGACGCGTCTAATGCGATCCGCGCTCGGCGGCTGCTTTGCGGAGTATCTCGAGTTCCTCCAGCAGGCCGTCGGCAATCGGTTGGGCCTCGGGGACGAGGTCGCGGTTCGTGGTGAAGGAGAAGAAGGCTTTTCCCGCATAGGTGATGACCGCGCAGACCGGCCCGATACCGAGCGCCTGCATCATCATGATGTAGAACTCCTCGATGCGGGCACCGCAAATGAAGCGCGGTTCTTTTGATGTCGCGATGTTGGTCACGCAGAGGTTGAACACCGGCGGCAACTCGGGCACCAGGTTCCTGGTCAATGCGTGCATCACGAGCTCGAGGGTGCCCGGGGTGACCAGATTGAAGAGGTTCTCGACCGGATTGCTGCCACCGTGCTGAAGACTCGACTTGGCCTTGCTCATCGCGGCTGAGATGTTCTCAAGCCTCTCAACAGGATCCGAAATGTGAGTCGGCAGCAGCGGAGCCAGGAGCGAAAACCGGTTCTCGACGGCGTGCTCGTCGGTCTCGTGCCGCATGTTGACCGGGTTGACCGCCGTCAGCGGTTCGTCTGGAAGATCGTCGCGCTCAAGGAGATAATTGCGCAGGCTCCCCGTCACCATAGCCAGCGCGACGTCGTTGAACTTCACGCCGAACGCGTCGCGCACCGTGGCGATGTCGTCCATCGAGGCACCAACCCAACCCATCGCGCGTCGGATCTGGCCCGGAGAGATCTCGCTGAAAAAGACGTGCGGGCATTTGAACGGCATGCCGGTCGTCTTGGCCAGCCCGTTCCGTTTCTTGCCTCCGCGCAACAGCGACACGAGCGGGCCGGGGCCAATGGCTCGCGCGAGTCCCGTTCCCGCACGCGCCGCGCGTAGTGGCCGCGTCGCCATGTTCGGCATCGCTCGCAGCAACATCTCCGGACCCGTCGGTATGCGTTCTGCTTTCCAGTGATCCGGCGGTACGTGATGCGGGGTATCCGGCGATGCCGTCATCAGATGAGACAGCATGTCCAGGCCGCCCATGCCGTCGACGTATGCGTGATGGAACTTGAGGAACAACGCAATTCGGCCGTGCTTGAGCCTCTCGATGAACCACACATCCCACAACGGACGGGTCTCGTCCAAGGGAGGATCACCCAGTTGCGCGACGAGCTCGCGCAACTCCGTGGCACCGCCCGGTGCCGGGATTGCGCTGCGGTGCACATGACGGTCGATGTTGAAGTCGGGATCCTCGGCCCAGACCGGTTCGGTGAGTCCGAACGGCGTTCGAACCAGACGGCGTCGCAGTGGTGGCATTGTCGGCAACTGATTCTGCAGATGTTGCTTGAACGCGTCGAATGTCACCGGATTGGGTGACGTCTTGGGATCCAAGACGAGCACGCCACCGCCATGAAGCGGCCAACGGGCAGTGTCTAGTGAGACGAAAAGGGTGTCGAGTGTTGACAGTGAACGCATCAGGCCTCCCTGGCGCTAATAAGCGGTCGGCGCCGAATCGGCGAGCTGGTCGTTCACGGCATAGAGGTCCTCGATCGCCTCCGCGTACTTTTCGAGCACGGCGGCCCGTTTGACCTTGAAGGTGGGCGTCATCATCTCCGAATCCGGCCCCCACACCTCGGGCAGGATCTTGATCCGTTTGATTTGCTCTACCCTCGCCAGCGCCTGGTTGACATCTTCCAGGTGCTTCAGGATTGCTGCCTCGAGGTCGGGATCGGACATGAGGGCGATCGGATCGGTCGTGTCCTTTCCCAGACCCTGCGCCCATTGAACGATTTCCAGCGGATCGGGCACGATCAGCGCCGCAGGAAACTTCCTTGCCTCGCCAACGACAACGGCGGTGGAGACCAGCGGGTGGCTCGCGATTGCCGTTTCGATCGGCTGCGGGGCGATGTTCTTCCCGCCCGCGGTGATGATCAGATCCTTCTTCCGACCAATCAATGTCAGATAGCCGTCCTCGTCGATGCGACCCAAGTCACCGGTGCGTAGCCATCCGTCGTCGGTGAATACTGCCTTGGTCTGCTCCGGGTCATTGAGGTAGTCGACGAACGCCTGTGGCCCGCGCATCTCGATTTCGCCGTCGGCAGCAATCCGGAGATCGACGCCGGGGAAGGGTCGCCCCAAGGTCCCGCGCCGCGGATCGCGCGGCGAGCAGACACCACCGATGAATTCCGTCATCCCGTACGCGTCAGCAAGCTCGACACCAAGCGCGGCCATTCCGTCCAAGACATCAGCGGGCATCGAAGCCGCCGCGGTGAGCGCGATTTCGACGGTGTCCAGCGCCAGGGCCGAGGCGACGCGTTCACGCGCGGGCTCCACCTCTGCCAGCGCAATCTCCAAATCGCTGGGCAATTCGCCGGTTTCGGTGCGTGCACGAACCGCCCGCAAGCCGACCTCCAAGGCGCGGCGCAGTTCCGCGCCCTCCGGGTCGGGCGTTCCTCTGGCCATGGACTGCGCGGCGGCCCATAACTTCTCCCAGATCCGCGGAGGACCGAAGAAGATGTTTGGCCGAACCTCCAGCAGATAGCTGCCGATAGCGGTCAAATCCGGGCAGAAGAACACCTCCGATCCCGTCCGCAACCCGACGTAATGGGAGAACATCCGCTCGGCGACGTGCGCCATCGGAAGATAACTGATGACCCGTTTATGCATCCAGCCAGTGCCGAAGGCCATGACTACCGACTCCACCCCCGAAACGACACTGCGATGACTGTGCTGGGCGCCTTTGGGCCGTCCTGTTGTGCCTGAGGTGTAGATGATGGTCGCGATATCGTCGGGTTGTACCTGCGCCTTAGCCTCATCGAGTGTGATTGGCGGCTCGCCGAGTAGCTCGGAGAAATCTACCACCGAATCGTCGGTGTCGGCCGTCTCGTCGGTGCACACGATCGTCCGCAACGACGGAATCTGCGGTTTGATCTCCTTGACGCGCTTGACTTGTTCGCCGTCGACAAGGATCGCGCCGGCCCCACAATGGTTGAGGAGCCATTCGACCTGGCTGTTCGACGACGTCGAGTAGATCGAGGTCATCGTTGCGCCGAGAAGAATCCCAGCGGTGTCCATGATGTTGCACTCGACCCGGTTGCGCAGCAGCATTGCGACTCGATCGCCGCGGCGGATGCCCAACCCACGTAGACCAGCCGCGACTGAGCACGCGGAGCGAATGTACTCGTTCCACGACAGCGTCGACCAGCCGCCGTCCGGTTTCTTCGAGTGCAGCGCGGGGGCATCGCCTTGCTGCGAGACGGTGTCGGCGATCACGTCGACCAGCGTGCGGCCAGAGATGAGCTCCGCCATCTCCGCGCTTGTCATGTGCATGGCCATTCAACCCTCGCTGTCATGCTCCGTTTGTGACGGCCACGTGTGCCGGACCGAGCGGTGCTGCCTGCCTCGAGGAGCACCGTGGCGCGCGCCACAATTCTAACCTAGTGTGCTAGGCGGCAGTAGTCCGAATTTTTCTGAGCGTGGGACGCAAACGAGTGCTTTCGGGCAACGTTGCGAGACCTGAATCGTAAATTCGCAATTCGGCAACCGACGCGACGGTGTTGCTCAGCTGCACGCCGACGCCATCGCTCGTTGCCACCGTGAGGACACAGCGCCCCGGGCATTCCTCGAAGCGACGGGCTCGGCGCCGCGGACCTGGGCCACCTCGACAACGATGGTCGCACC
>Ga0315542_1002464_pt1 | contig 11225 bp, 9 predicted proteins | sample SalMarSW160120MG_FD_202541 | JGI IMG/M metagenome (GOLD analysis project Ga0315542, IMG submission 202541) | Salt marsh sediment microbial communities from the Plum Island Ecosystem LTER, Massachusetts, United States - Salt Marsh Sediment SW1601-20 ... | reverse complement strand
GAGGTATCCGGCCGGAATCACGAGGCATACTCCCTTTTTCAGCAGGCCGAAAAGACTTTCAAGCCAGTTAATCGGTACTTCGCTGACGTAAAAGGTGATGCTGTAAATCCCGTAAAGGACAAGGACCATGATGAGGGGTCCGAGAACCCGGTTTGTCAGGATCTTATCGATCTGGTCCGAGAGGTTCAGACGCGATTCGATTCTCCTCTTGAGACATTTCTTGGTAATCCCGGCTATATATCCGTAACGGTAATCCGCGATGATTCCCTCTGGTTCCTCCTCGAGCGTGGACATCAAATGTTTCGCTGTTCGGGTACAGATTTTTTCAATTTCGGGCCCGGGAACCAGCTCTTTTTCCAGAAACCCGAGGACCTGGCTGTCGCCTTCAAGGCATTTGATCGCCAGCCATCGAGGCGGATACCTCCCGCCGGTCGCCCTGCCCGAGCGGAGGATCTCCTCAATTTCGCGGATACTCTGGTCGACGTCCCTCCCATAGGTAATGACCACCGGCTCCCAGTTCCTCGCTTCGGCTCCGAATTCAACGACCTTGTCCATGAGGGACTTTATCCCTTTACTCGATCTCGCCACCATGGGCACGACCGGAACACCCATCAACCGGGAGAGTTCTTCCGGATCGATGCTGATACCCCTCGATTCCGCCAGATCCATCATGTTGAGGGCGATCATCAACGGGACCCCGAGTTCTTTGAACTGGACTGCCAGATAGAGGTTCCTGTCCAGGTTGGATGCATCCACCACGTCCACCACCAGGTTCGGCCGCTCGTTGACCACAAAATCCCGGGCCACGATTTCCTCCAGGGAATAGGCAGTGAGGGAATAGGTCCCGGGCAAGTCCACCACTTCGACCGCGTACCCCTTATGGGAAACCCTGCCGACTTTCTTTTCAACTGTCACACCCGGATAATTCGCAATATGCTGTCTGGCACCCGTGATCGCATTAAAGACCGTGGTCTTTCCCGAGTTCGGATTTCCTGACAAGGCTATGGTGAGCTTTTTCCCGGCATCTGTCGCCCGCTCTTCAGGGATCTCCACCTCCACCAGGATGTAGCTCGCTTCGTTATTTCGCAGGGTGAGGGTATAATCCCTGATCTTTATGGCCACCGGGTCTTTCAGGGGGGCCCGCCCCTGAATCTGGATCGGCGTCTCAGGTACGAGACCCATTTCCCTGAGCCTGCGGCCCATCTCTCCCGTAGCAGAGACCTTTCTGATAATGCCTGTCTGGTTATCCAGCATCTCCCGCATTCTGATAACCTTCTTCATCCCGGCTCGTTTCCTCCTGTTCCGTCAACCACGGTTCTGAACAAAGCGCGACCTGCCCTGTAGACAATAATGTCTCAGCATCCGGTATGCAACTCTATTTTTTAACACTGCTTAACAGGGAGTGAGACTCTCCGGGCTCTTGCCGGGAGACCGGCAAGGCTCAGGCCTGAAAGTCTTCCATCTATTTATGCGGGTCCTTATGTTCAGGAGTGACGTCTTCCGTAGAGGTATGGACGTGGGGCAGCCGGCCATAGTCATGGACATGGACATGGGTGTGGGGAACGACCTCTCTTTCAGAGGAAAGCTGTCCATTCACCATGGCATACACCTTGGCTGTGGTCTTCACGATGAAATCCATATCGTGGGATATCAGGATATAAGAAAGTTCCAGGTTTTCAAGGATAGAAACAAGTCTCCGGGTGGTCTCGGCATCAAGCCCGGTCGTGGGCTCATCCAGAAGCAGTATTTGCGGTTTCATGGCAAGGACGGTCGCGAGGGAGACCAGACGCTTTTCCCCTCCCGAAAGCTTGTGTGTGACCCGATCCTCAAAACCATCCAGCCCGAGAGAGTTCAGCGTGTCAATAGCGATCTCCCGCGCCTCCCGGCTGGATCTCCCCTGGTTCAGCGGGCCGAACGCAACGTCTTCCAGCACCGTCGGACAAAAGAGCTGGTCATCAGCGTCCTGAAAAAGAAGCCCTATCCTCTGCCTGACCTCTTTGAAATCCTCTTCCCGTTCCATCCGCTTACCGAAAAGCTCGATCTTTCCAGACGACGGACGAAGGAGCCCCATGGTCAAGAGAAAAAGGGTGGTCTTGCCGCTGCCGTTCGGTCCCACCAGGCCCACCTTTTCCTTCCCGGAAAGTTGAAATGAGACATTCTCAAGGGCAGGTGCGCGCCCATTATACGAAAAGGAGAGGTTTTCAAGATTGATCAAAAAAGAATTGTTTTCCATTCCCAGGCTCTCTCCTCGGATCCTACACCCATTCCAACAGGGCCATAGCGGCAATCCCTGAAAGCAGGAATACCGTCAGTGCAATGTCAGCCCTTCTCACTGAAAACTCGTACAACGAATAAAACCGGCCCTTGAAGCCCCTGCAAAGCATAGCCTCTCTTACCCTCTCAGCCCGCTCATAACTCTTGACCAGGAGCATCCCCACCAGATACGCATACGTGCGATACGTGTGCATGTTGCTTTTCGCCCGGAACCCCCTGATTTTCAAGGCCTTCACCAAGCGTTGATATTCTTCATAAATAACATGAATATACCGATAGGTAAAGAAAAAGAGCTGAACCATTTTGTCCGGAATGCCCAGTCCGGCCATGGCATACCCCAGGGCGAAAACCGGCGTCGTGGACACCAGCGCCAGGAATGCAAGCACAATGATGTTGGAACGGATGGTTATCAGCGTTGCCAGGAAAACCCCTTGTCGCGTAGCCGCAAAGGGACCGAGCCTCCATATAATCTCGCCGCCGACGGTGAATGGGAGAAGAAACCACAAAAAGAGTACCAGGCCGTTCACCAGGATCAGTCTGCCCATGACTTTCCGCAGGGGGAGCCTCGCCAGAAAGAGCAGGCCGAGGGCCAACAAGGCACCCGGAACGAAGGCACTCCAGCGGGATGAAACCGCAACAACCGCTGAGAACAGGGCTCCGATAACCAGTTTAAGTCTGGGATCCAGGCGATGAACAGGAGAATCTCCCTGACTGAATTCTTCCTCGAGCAACTTCCAACCTCCCCGGGCGAGTCACAAAAAAACCACGCAGGCACCGCTTCACAAGGAAAAAGGGCCTTCGTGGCATTTAGGCGACACGAACCGGTTTCATACCGATATTGAATTTTATTGTGAAACAGGGCGGCAGCAAAGTCAAGGGGTTTGTGGAACGGCCGTCGATGTCCCGCTCAGGATTTCTTCAAGGTTTTTGTGGGCAATCAGTTCGAATTCGTGAGAACCCAGGGGAAGCGAATCGAACCATTTTCTGACATCCAAAGGTTTTCGCCAGGGGGCATCCGTCCCGAACAGGACATGGTCGCTGCCCTTGCGCCGGATAATATTCACGACCTCTCCGGGCGGCACAATGGGAGATATGAAAGAAAGGTCAAAAAACACGTTCTCCAGGGAATACAGGGGCTCCAGTCTGTCCCAGGCATAGAGTGAGCCCAGGTGCGGTGCTATGATGGTCAGATCCGGATAGTCATGTGCCAGTGCCGCAATCCGACGAGGACCTGTCTCGAAAGCTCCGGCCATCCTCGCAAGGTCTTTCAAGTGGGGCTTGTACTTTTCGAGTCCCTTGAGGTACATGCTGTCAAGCATGACCGGAAGGCCCGCCTCTTCAAGAAGGTACCAGAATCCCCTGACCGCAGGGGAAAGGATGTCCAGGCGCTGGAGGAAAGGATGGATCTTGATTCCCTGGAGCCCCAGGTCCAGGACTTCTTCCAGCTGATTTGCCAGGGATGGGGAACCGGGCACAAGGGTCCCAAACGGGATGATCTCGGGATGATCTCGGGCCATCTCCGTCACCCAGCGATTGAGAGTCCGGGTCCGTTCGGGGCGAGCCGAGATGGGGAGCAGCACGAACCGATCAAGCCCCGCCGTCCTCTCCTCCCTGAGGAGAGAAGCCAGAGATCCGTCGTGATGGAGCATCCATTTGTTCGGGTCGGTGTCAGGAAGGGCCTGGTCCAGCAGCGCCGTTCGCTCCTTGACTATCCCCAGATCCTCCTCAGGATAGGCGTGGGTGTGGGCATCAATAATCATTCAGCCTCTTCCTTCAGAATAATTCTCGCATCCACGATCGCCACGCCCTCTTCATACACGGTGACCGGGTTCAGGTCCATCTCTTTGATATCGGGATATGCCTCGATCACCTCGGAACAGATCAGCAGCAACTTTGTCAGGGCCTTTTTGTCCATGGGAGGCCGTCCCCGGTAGCCATTGAGAATGACTGAGGCCTTGATTTCCTCGATCATCTCTCTCGCTGAAGGCGGAGAAATGGGCAGGACCCTGAAAGAGACATCCTTCAGGATCTCAACCAGGACACCGCCGAGGCCGAACATGATGACGGGACCGAATTGATCATCTATCTTGGTCCCGATGATGACTTCAACCCCCTGCTCGGCCATGGGAGATACCAGGATTCCCCGAATATCCGCCCTTTCATTGTATTTTCTTGCATTTGATAGTATCTCATCGAATGCGCTTCGCACAGTCTCTTGCGTCGTAAGATTGGTTCTCACCCCGCCGGCATCACTCTTGTGGAGGATGTCGGGTGAAACGATTTTCAACGCTACGTCCTGGCCCATGTCCCGGAATATTTCGACTGCCTCATCTGCCGTCTTCACTAAACGCTCAAATAGAACCGGCGCCCCATGCAGCTGGAGGAGCCTCTTTGCCTCAAATTCAAGGAGCGAGTTGCGCCTTTCCCTCTTGGCGTTCTTTATAATATCTCTTCCTTCCTCTTTTGTCCTTTCTCCCCACTTGAAAACAAAATTGGCCTTGGAGTGGTATTTCTTGAGATAGTTTCCGTAGGTGGCCAGTGCACTGACACACCTGCAGGCCACTTCCAGGGAATCGTACACGGGGATGTTGTAATAGCGCAGGAGTTCCAGGGAATGCGGCCTTTCATAGCTATACAGGCTGTGCAGGACGATGGGCTTGTTTCGCTTTACCACCATCTTCCCCATCTGGTGGGCAGCGTCTTCTTCTTTGAGGGCCAGGCTCTCAGCGAACCGGATTCCGTAGCCCCCAAAAAGGCCGACGATCAGAAGACCTCCTATGTTATGGTCTTTGAGCATGATCCTGGCACAGTCGGCGAACAGGGATGGATCTGAATCCGTGCCGCCCGCCACGTCGACCGGGTTGGGTACCGATGCAGCGTCAGGGAGGATCTCCCGCAATCTGGCCTGGGTCTTTTCTTCCAGAAGAGGTATCCGGACCCCCAGGTCCGTCAGGATGTCGGACGCAATGGTGGCGTGCCCGCCCCCATCGGCAAGGATTCCGATGCTGTTGTTCTTGATGGGCGGAAGGCTCGAAAGCGTCTCCGCCATGGGAAAAAGGTTGTCGGGGTTCTCCGTAACAATGATTCCCGCCCTTTCAAAGGCGGTCCTCGCTACCTCCGACATGCCCGCGAGCGATCCCGTATGAGAGCCAGCGGATTTCTGACCCGTTGAGGACCGTCCGCTTTTCAGCAAAACAATGGGTTTGTGGAGAGTTGTCCGGTAGGCCTCCTGCAGAAACTTCCTTCCCTCGCTCATTCCCTCCACGTACATGAGGATTGCTTTGGTGTCCGGATCATCACGGAAAAAGGCAAGATATTCGTGGAACTTGATATCCGCTTCGTTTCCCACTCCCACGTAATAGGAAAATCCCTTCCGGCTTTTTACCTTGGCTTCCGTAATGAGGGTCAGGGCCATATTACCGCTCTGGGTGAGAAGGGCGATGTTCCCTTTGGGGGCATCACGAAGACCCACCAGGTTCAGGCTTTCCTTGAGATTTATCATACCCGAGGTGTTCGGACCAATGAGACGGATATGATTTTTCCGCGCCACATCCACCATTTCCCGCTCGAGATCCTTGCCCGCCGCGCCGGTTTCACCGAATCCCCCTGCTATGATGACCGCACCATGGACCCCCTTCTTTCCACAATCTTCCAGTATGGCGGGAATCGTCCCGGCTGGAGTGGTTATCAGGGCAATATCCACGGGATCTCCTATATCGGACACCTTCTTGTAGCACTTCAACCCCAGGATGCTCGATTCCTTGGGATTTACCGGAAAAATCCTGCCGCCGTAATGCTCGTCAATGAGGGTCCTTATGGCCTGGAAGCCTCTTTTCGTCTCCGACTTTGATGCGCCCACAATGGCGACCGATTCCGCGTCCAAAACATGTTTTAAGTCCATTTTCGGCTCATGCTCCCTACTCTTTTTCCTTCTTTTTCCTGCCCTCAAAATCTTTGAGCGATTCCTGTCTCTCCTTTGTTGAAACGCACGCCAGGCATGCCTCCACCTCATAATCCATCAAGGCCTCCAGGCTTACCTCACCCCTTGCCATGAGCAACCCCCGTTTGATCATCCTGAGCGAAAAGGCCGAATTCTTCGCGATTTTCCCAGCCATTGCCCTGGCCTCCTCCATCAGCCGTTCAAGCGGGACAGCCCTGTTGACAAGCCCTATCCGCTCGGCTTCCTTCCCGTCGATGTATTCCGCGGTAAAAAGCAACTCCCGTGCCTTTGCCGGGCCGATCAGGTCCTGGACCAGCCGCATGGCGCCCCCTGTTACGGACGAAGTCACTTTCGCTTCCGGGGAACCGATCTGCGCCTCCGCCGCTGCAATCCGGATATCACAGGCAAGGGCCAGTTCGTATCCCGACCCCAGGGCATACCCGTTAATGGCCGCGATGGTAGGCTTTTCAAAACGGATGATTTTTCTTGATGCCTCCTGGAGCTCTTCAAGATAGTCGCGATAGGCCTCGATGGTCCGGGTCTTTGATTCTTTCAAATCGGCTCCGGTGGAAAAGGCCCGGCCCTCTCCGGTGATGATGACCGCCTTGATCCCGAAGTCGGTCCTCGCATCTTCCAAGGCCTCCTGAAACTCAAGCCACAAGCGTTTATTCATGGCATTCAGGACCTGTGGTCTGTTCAGCTTTATGACGGCAATATTTGCCTCTTTCTCGTAAATGATACACTCAAAATCCATTCCCATCCTCCTTCCGCCCGTGATTCTAAATGATTGACGGAAAATAATCAACCGGTGGTCCTCTCCCCTGCTCACCAGCAAGGTATCATCTGCGGCGCCGCAACACATGCGGAAAAGCTTCATTTCTCTTGACATGTACAACTATTTCCATTATTTGAGCAGAATTCCTTCCTTCTCCGGAGAGAAGGTACAGGTCTTGCATCAGCGTAGAGGCTTGCACCTGGCAAAAGGCTCAAAGAAAGGAGTAGCGTATTCGTCATGGAATATTCAATCAGCCCGGAAGGCGAAAAATTTAAAATACCCGAGGAAGATGACTACAAGGCGGAATATGAGCGTCTTGAAAAGCTGGTGAACACAAAGAGAGCGGAAGGCCTCGAAATCGTCGTGGTCATGGGCCTGGGGTTCGTGGGAGCGGTCATGGCCGGCGTTTGCGCGGACTCAGCGGACAAGAAGACGGGGAAATCCGGGAAATTCGTCATCGGCATGCAGCGGCCGAGTACCCGAAGTTTCTGGAAGATCCCGGTATTCAACCGCGGGGTCTGTCCCATCAAGGCTGAAGACCCTGAAGTCGCACCCCTCATCCAGCGTTGCGTGAAGGAAAAGGGGACACTCAGCGCCACCTTCACCTATGACGCCCTCGCGTTCGCGGATGTGCTGGTGGTTGATGTCCAGTGCGACTTTATCAAGGAGGAACTGGGGAACCTCAGCAGCGGCTATGCTGATATAAGCGCCCTGGAGGAGAGCTTTAAAGTCATAGGCGAAAAAATTCCGCCCGGCTGCCTTGTACTCATAGAAACCACCGTGCCGCCGGGAACCACCGAGTACATTGCCTACCCTCATATCAAGAAGGCCTTCAGGAAACGCGGTATTGACTCCGATCCCCTGCTCGCCCACAGTTTTGAACGCGTTATGCCGGGGAGGGAATATGTTAAATCCATCAGGGATTTCTGGCGGGTATGCAGCGGCATAAACGAGGAAAGCCGCAAGAAGGTGGTCAAGTTCTTATCTGAAATCATCAACGTGGAACAGTTTCCCCTCACCGTGCTGGAGAAACCCGTTGAGAGCGAGACCTGCAAGATCATCGAAAACAGCTACCGTGCGACCATCCTCGCCTTCCTGGATGAGTGGAGCCGTTTTTCGGAAACGAACGGTGTGGACCTGATCAAGGTGATCCAGGCCATTAAAGTACGCCCCACCCACAACAATATTATCTTTCCTGGTCCGGGAATCGGCGGCTATTGCCTGCCCAAGGACGGCGGCCTGGGTCTCTGGGCCTACCGGCATCTGATGGGTTTCGAAGACAGCATCTTCAACATCACCCCCAGGGCAATCAACATCAACGACACCCGGGCCCTGCGAGCCGCGCAGCTCGTGAGAGACGCCATGAGAAACATGGGAAAGATCGTAGCCGCATCGCAAGTCACGCTGCTCGGTGCTTCCTACCGGGAAGACGTAGGAGATACCCGCTACAGCGGCTCCGAGATCATTATTCGAAAGCTCACCGAGATGGGGGCTGAAGTGCACGCACATGATCCCTATGTCCGGCACTGGTGGGAGCTGGAAAAGCAGGATACGTATCCCGCGGTGGGGAAAAGCTGGGCAAGATTTTTCAGAAACCAGAAACAGCTTAAGGAATTCCGGATGATGCCCGACCTCAGGGAGGCCTTACAGGGCTCCGATGCCGTGGTCTTTGCCGTGCGCCACAGACCTTACCTGAACCTCGATCCCGATGAAGTGGTGGAAATGGCGGGAGGCCCCCTTGCAGTGGTTGACTGCTTCGGTATCCTGGACGATGACAGGATAGAACGCTACTTTGAGCTCGGGTGCGAGGTGAAAGGCCTCGGCCGGGGGCACATAAACCGGATAAAGGACCGGGTCCGGAAACGCAAGATGGGTCAAGTTTGACGCGCACCCTGGTCCGCTTCCGCCGGCTGTTACTTTGACCCTTCTTTTTCATCCTCCCCGGGCACAAAGGCGCTGGGGCCGGCGACCAGGTGGATCCCGTTTTCGAGCTTCAGCACATAGAGGTTATATGAGGAGCCGGTCTTCTGCAGAATCACCCCCGGCATATCCTTATAGCCCTTTGTCATTTTCACCTTCGTGCCCGGCTGCAGCATATGATCCCTCCGCATCAGCTCTCTTCCACCAGGTAGTCCTTCAGTTTTTCCTTGAGGCTGTCGGGCCATACCTCATCAAAGAGGAAGGCATTGATCTCCTCCTTGCTCAGTGTTTTCAACACATCTCCCGGCAGTTCCCGCAAGGCTTCCATTCTCCCCTGCCGCGGTTCCGTTTTTCCTTTTTGCGTATCGTTCATGCAACCGCTCCTTTCCTCCTCTGATCAGGGTTCTTTTCCAACCGCGAGCCCATGGCCAATAATAGGCATTCCGCACCAAAAACGCAAGCATCGCCCTCTTGTGTCTTGACAGACTCCCATTTACGTTTAGCTTTGAGTAAACCCTCGGCCTCTGGAGCGGCGTGCTGTTCAGGGAAGAAGCCATTTCTTCCCTGAACAGTCTTCGAGGAGCACCTGATGCCTCTCCCTCTACGGGAGGAAATTCACTCTCAGTCAAAGGAGGACAGATACACATGAAGAAACTGCTGCCATTCCTTTTCCTGGTGTTCGTGGTTGTCCTGCCGGGAACTGCCTCCTCAGCTGCTTTTGACGTCTTCGTCAGTGTCCTTCCCCAAAAATATTTCCTTGAAAAAATCGGGGCAAAACACGTCCATGTCCTGGTGATGGTTTCCCCGGGAGCCAGCCCGGCTACCTATGAACCCAAACCCGGGCAGATGACGGCGCTCTCAACCGCGAAGGGCTATTTTTCAATCGGCGTCCCGTTCGAGAAGGTATGGCTGCCGAGAATTACCGGGCTCTTCAAGCAACTGCCTATCATCCAAACGGATGCGGGTATTGCAAAAGAACCCCTTTGGGAAGGGGACGGAAAGTCCGGCAAAGGGTCCGAGGGTCTGGATCCGCATATCTGGACATCGCCTCCCCTGGTCATGCTCCAGGCACGGACGATCATGGATGCGCTCTGCCTGATGGACCCCTCCCACACGAATGATTACGAGACCAATTATCGGGCTTTCATCAATGAGCTGGTAGACCTGGACCTCGAAATAAGGGGAATCCTGCTTCCCCGGTCCCGCGGAAAACAGTTTCTCGTGTTTCACCCTTCATGGGGATATTTCGCACGAGCCTATGGCATGAAGCAGATCGCGATTGAAAAGGAAGGGAAGGCTCCCGGTCCGAGGCATCTGGAGGAATTGATCGCCCTTGCCAGGAAGGAGAAGATACGGGCAGTATTCATTCAGCCGCAGTTTTCGAGGAAAAGCGCGCAGATCCTTGCCCAGGCCATCGGTGCCCGCATCGTCTCCGCGGATCCATTGGCCGAGGACTGGGCACAGAACCTGAAGCAGGTGGCCACAGCGTTCCGGGATACCCTCGATCAGCCCTGACCCCGGTCCCCGATGCCGACCGCCATATCTCCTCTCACTCTCACCCAAATCCACCATCTAGTTTTCGCATCATGAGTTTCACCCAATGATTTTGCGAAAGTCCTGATCAACAGCAAGGCGTCAGATGCGCCAAGGAGCGACGACTGCGACGTATGGACAATACGTCGCAGGGAGGAGCGAGCGAAGGCACCGCCGCAGATGGTGCCTTGCTGGTGGATCAGGGTCTCAGGGTTGCATCCACCACAGGTAGAAGAAGTTCACGGACGGAAAGACAGGATTGATGGCGAGTATTCCGGCCTCCCGGGCGCCGCGCGACGGTATTTCAGATACCGGAGTCGGCAGCGTTTTGGAAACAAGGATCTTCTGCCCCGCCTTGGTGACAACCGCAACGGGCCCGGAGGGGGTACTGATCCCGATCCCGATACGTCCGCCGGGATTATGCGGGAATTCCGCTGCGAAAAGGGCCGGCTCGCCGGTCATGTACTCCAGGGCGTAGAGTGTCGCTGACCCTCCGGACAACGTCGGAGCGAAGGTGGTGAAATAATAAACCTTATTGAAAACAAGCCCTTTTGCGAGTGCCTTTTCGCCCGCCGGGAGGCGCAGGTACCAGCCCATGTCCACGTGGCCGTTGCTGTCCACATCCATGAAGTCGTCGTCCAGGTCCGGGACCGGCGGGAATGTGGTCACGTCCACCAGGTCCAGCTCGGTCAATGTATGGGCGTCGTGTAGGTCCTTAACGGCATAGATCCTGTCCAGGGTCGTCGGATTGCAGGGATCCTCCACATCTCCCGTCCCTATGAA
>Ga0315542_1002463_pt1 | contig 11226 bp, 7 predicted proteins | sample SalMarSW160120MG_FD_202541 | JGI IMG/M metagenome (GOLD analysis project Ga0315542, IMG submission 202541) | Salt marsh sediment microbial communities from the Plum Island Ecosystem LTER, Massachusetts, United States - Salt Marsh Sediment SW1601-20 ... | reverse complement strand
AGCGTCGACCCCTACTTACCCTTCCGTGATGTAATGGAATGCTTGACCGGCAATCTGGAAGCTCGTTGGGCAGCCGGAGACCTCACGCAGGAGAATGCCATCCGTCTCTGGGAGCTGCTGCCTCATACCGTGCAGGCGATTGGCGAGCACGGCCCGGACCTGGTGGATTTACTTTTTCCTGGCATGCCGTTGCTCAAGCGTCTGTCTGCCCACTTAAGCGGTCCGGCAGACCGGCTGGAAGCTTTTCATGCCATGCTATCTTCATCCAGACCGAAATCGTCAAAGCTGGAGCAAATCCAGGTGCTGGAACAGGCCACGCAGGTGCTCAAAGCGTTATCGGAGCGCAAGCCTCTGCTCTTATCCTTAGACGATCTGCAATGGATCGATGAGGCCTCGATAGACCTGCTTTTCCACCTGGGCAGGCGCCTGATGGGCAGCCGCATATTGATTTTAGGCGCCTACCGTCCCAGTGAGATTACCCGTGGCTTTCCAGGAGACAGCCAGGAGCAAAGCCGCCACCCGTTGGAGCCGGTGATCCAGGAGTTCAGGCGCCAATATGGCGAAATCCAGATCGATCTCAGCCGCCTGAAACCACAGGAAGGACGAGCCTTCGTCGAGTTGCTCCTGGACAGCGAGCCGAACGAGCTGAGCCACGAATTCCGAGATAGCTTATATAGCTATACGCAAGGACATCCCCTTTTCACCGTCGAGTTATTGCGCAGTATGCAGGAAGAGGGCACCCTGACCAAAAACGAAGCAGGTCACTGGGTGGAAAGCCTGGCCTGGTCGCCGCATCAGCTGCCGGCACGCGTAGAGGCGGTGATCGAACAGCGCCTGGACCGGCTGGACCAGAGTTTGCAGGAGATTCTGAGTGTGGCCAGTGTCGAGAGAGAACAGTTCACCGCCCAGGCAGTTGCGCACGTATTGGGCATGGATGAACGTTATCTGTTGCGGCGTCTTTCCCGCGATCTGCAACAGCGCAACAACCTGGTCAGGGAGCAGGGCGAAGTGCAGGTGAACGGGCAGCTCGATAAATTTGGTCTGGCGTTGGTGCGCCACTTCTGGCTGGGGGAAGAATGGTCGAAAGCTGCCACCTATGCCACCTGGATGGGCCTGCGTGCCATGAAAGTATATGCCCTACGCGCCGCGATCGATTATTTCCAGCAGGCTTTACAGGCCTTGGATAAATGGGGGGCAGCGCCAGGGGAGGCGATCTGCGACGCCATCCTGCGCTGGGTGGGGGCGGCTTTTAAGTTCAGGCCTTATCAGGAACAATTAGAACGCCTGGCGCGTGCTGAGGAAATTGCCCGTGCCCTGGAAGACCGCCCAAGATTGGTGCAAGTACTGCACTGGCGGGCTAACGTACTGCTGGCACGTGGTCTTTGGACGACCGCCGCACCGATATTGATGGAATGTCTGGCCCTGGTTAAAGCTTTGGGTAACCAACAGCTCAGTGTGCGCCCCATTTATTGTAAAGGCCTGCTGACCACATACGAGAATCCAGGGGCCGCGCTAGAATTGCTCGCTCAGTCCGCGACACTGGCCCAGCGCTATCACGACCACCACATCGAAGCCCTGGCGCATGCCACCATGGCCCAGATAGAAGCTCAACTGGGCGCTTTTGATGCCTCCCGGCAGGAAATCGGGTTGGCGCGCCAGTTGGTGGGGACAACCGGTTCACCCCTGACTCAGTCGGACGTGGATTTATTAACCGCATGGGCATACCTGGCCATGGGGGAGGTTCAACACGGGTTGGAATTCGGCCAGCGTAGCGTAGAAAAGGCCATTGCCACAGATAACATGGATTGTGTTTGTTCTGCATTGGCTTGTGTAGGCTACGGTTTGCTGGAGATGCAGCGCATTCCTAAAGCCGCCTCGGCTTTTCAAGGTGGGTTCGAGCGTTCGGAGATCTCCGGCGCTACCATCCCCAGGCTGATGTGCCAGGCCGGCCTGGCCATGACGCGCTTCTGTAACGGGGATACGCGAGCAGTGCAGGATCTGGAAGTGGCCATGCAGGCCATGCAGGCCAACCATAACCAGGTGGGGGCAGCCCAGGCAGCGCAAATGCTGGGCAAGTGTTTATTGCAGAGCGGGCAGTGGCAGGGTGCTGAAGAACATTTACAGAATGCCCTGGATTATTACCGCCAGATGGGGATGCGACCCTTCCAGGCGCGCACCTTGCTGTCATTGGCGCAGGTATATGACATGGAGTCCCAACAGGTGCGGGCCCAGAAAGCACGATCCGAAGCGCAGGCTATGCTGCATAAACAATCAGGAAGTTCCCAATGAGCAATACCCAATCTCCAAGCGGTCAGACTGAGCGACTATCAGAACTCAAATCGCTTCTCGATGCGGCTGGTAGCGACTATGCCATTTTAGAACACGAGCAAACGATTTTGACTGCCCAAGAAGGTGCGCAGACCGGCCTGGGGAACTTGAGCAGCATGGCGCCAACTTTTATCTTGAAGACCGAAGCCGGTTATCTGGCCGCCATTATTCGTGGCGATACTCGCCTTGCATACAAGAAAATCAAACGACAGTTAGGCTTGAAGAATATATCCCTGGCCAGCATCGATCAAGTAAAAGAAGTGACCGGCACTGAAGTAGGGTATGTCTCTATGTTAAATCCCGGTATGGAGACGATCGTTGACGAGAAAGTCATCGCGATGGATGTTGTTTACGGGGGCTGCGGGGTACCCCGTTATACACTTCGCATCCAGCCCAAAGATCTGGCTGCCGCTGTCCGAGCAAGGGTATTCGATTTTTCAGAACCTAAACTATCCTGAGAGATAACGCTATTCTCTCACTCGTATTCGATTCTCATCAACAATCCACAACTCTTTCTCGCGCCAATTCTGCAGCATATGCAATGGCTGCCTTGATGGCCTCCGGTGTTATAGATGGGTAGCTCTTGATGATCTCAATCGTACTGGATCCAGCCGCAACATTGTCCAGTATGACCGAAACCATCACCCGTGTTCCTCGAATACAAGCCCTTCCATGACAAATCTCGGGGTCAATAACAATATAATCTTGCCATTTCATAATCAATGGTCCTCTGATGATTTTCTATTATCTTTTTCTGATTATAAACCTTCCCCTCGCCAAAGAACAATGGTTTGTTATGCTATCGGCTACCCCTCTCGTGCTAAGCTCGCCACCCCCAAATGATTGGCATCCGCGGCCAGCACCGCCTCGAAATGTTCCCGGGCGGCGGCTTGATCCCCCAGTCCCAGGTACCCCAACCCGAGCATATAGTGGCAGTGCGTGCGATTGCGCTCGTTCAGGTCCACGTCGAAGACCAGGAAATCGGGCAGCGAGACGGCGAAATAATCCATCTTGACCTTATCAAGCATATGCACCTGGCCATAATCGACCAGCTTCTGGAAAATGGCGCGCGCCTGCTCGTAATGGCCTAGCTTTTTAAACGCCAATCCCTGGTAATAAATCATATCCGGTGGCTGGTCGTTGTAATACATGGCGGAGACCGGTTCGCTGGAGCCCTTGGAGGCCAAGCGGTAGGCCGCATGGGCTTCATCCGTCTTCCCCAGCAGCTCGTACGCCAAACCGAGGTAGTAGAAGATATGGTTCTCGCGTGTCCCGTAGAGCTTGCCCTCGCCCAGGTTGTGCGGATAGGCGCGCGCTCGGTTCAACAGGTCAATGGCGGCCTTCGCCTCTCCGGCCGCGATCTCCCTGCGCGCTTTCTCGACCAGGCAGATCACATACATGCGGGTCAGCTTGCCTTCGCCGCCTTCCCAGGGATGGAAATTGCGCCTCATCAGGGCCTGGTAGGCTTCGTCTACCCGCCCCAGCAGGTAGAGCAGGCTGATGTACTCGAGGGCCAGGTCGTCACGCTGGGCCACCAGGTCCGGGTGTCCCTGGAAGAGCGCCAAACGCTCGGCCGGCGTGCGGTTGAGGCGCTTATACAATTGGTCGAGCTCGAAAAATACGCGCCCATCCGCCGGGTCCAATTCGAAAGCTTTCTCGAAACAGGCCAGCGCCTTTGCGCTATCCTGGCGTTTATTGAAATAAGCCAGGCCCAGGTTACGGTGGGCGGTGGCAAAGTACCCATCCAATTCGACCGATTTTTCCCAGCAGTTGATCGCTTCCTCATATTGGCGGTGAGCGTACCAGAAATCGCCTAAATAATAAGCTGCCCAGGAGTCTTGCGGGTTCAGGCGCAGCGCGGTTTCCAGGATGAGCACGTCTTCCAGGCGGTTCGGGAAGCAATACTCGCAGCTAAGTGAGGCGGCCCGCCGGAAAGCGCTTCGCGCGGCTGTATCCTGCCCCATTTCGGACAGCACCCAGCCCAGGGTATAGGTGCCCATGGTATCGAATAAAACTCTTTCGAGCAGGCGATTAGCCTCGTCGAACAGGCCGGCATGGGCGTAATCCAGGGCCAGCTCGATATGCACGAGCGGGTCGTCACCCACGATCTGCTCGAAACGGGGATCGCCGGCCAGCAGGTGGCACTCCCAAAGCGCCCCGTATTCCAGCGGATCCAGCACCAGGCTGTAGTCCGCTTCAGCCAGCGCCTGCTCAACTGCTCCCATCAGGCGCAGCAGCGCGATCTTGAGCTGGCGGGCTTTATAGTTCCGGGCGTTAGTCTCCAGGCTGCGCCCCAGATAGGCCAAAGCGCCTGCGCGATCCCCCTGCCGGCAGGCCAGGCGCGCCAGCTCAAAGTAAGCCGGTGCCGCCCAGGCCGTGTTCCAGACCGCCTTGTGAAAAGCGTCGAAGGCTGCCCCATACTTTCCTTGCATACGCAGGCTCAACCCCAGGTTATAAAACGGCTCGCCGTCCGCCGGGTTAGGGTTGCGTAGGGTCAGACGCTCGATCGCCTTGCGGAAATAAGCCTCCGCTTCGGCAAACCTGCCCCGCTGGTACAGCAGGCGACCCAGGGCGTTGTTCGAGCGGCTGTCGCCCGGATCGCGGCGCAGCGCCTCCAGGTAATACGGCTCCGGCTCGTAGGTGGCGTGCCGGTACTGCTCCAGGTGCAGGCCGTGCAGGAAAAGCTCCTCGACGGATACGATCTCCTTGGGTGGCGGAGCGGGTGTCGCCGGGGCAGGGATATCCGCTTCCTCATCCGGCAGCGGGCTGTAAGTCAGCAGGGTCGCATCACCTTCCAGCACGGATAAGCTCAGCTCATGCGCTTCGGCGCCCGCCGGCAGTTCTACCTGCGCGAGTAATGGTGTCTCAGGGTCGAGAGAAACCCGGTTCTCATATAGGACTTGCTGGCGGTAGAGCAGGCGCACCGTAATGCTGCGCGCCGCGGAGCAGTACACACCCAGGCGCGCCTGGCCCTCGCCCGGCTCCAGGTTCAAGACGAATTCCTGGCTGGCGTTCTTGGCCGGGCCGATTTCATTGTAGGGCATGAAGATCTGCGTGAACGATTTTTCTTCGCCGGGCTGGATCCAGGAAAAATCCGGCTGGTTGTCGGTATAAGCGCCGCACATCAGCTCGGAATACGGCCCGTCCTCATCCGTCAACTGGCGGTCCCAGGCCTGGCCGAAATCGCCATTGCCCCAGGTCCATTGTTTCTTGCCCGGCACCACGTGGTGGTTGGCGATATGCAGCATGCCGGCCTTGTCGCGCTGGTCGTAGTCGCCGATGAAATCGAAATCCGAGTGATAGGCCATATAGGAGGTCGGCACGGGGATGTTCTCGTAACGGCTGATATCGGTGCCCGGTGAATAATCCACCTTGTAATACGTGCCGGTGGCGATCGGGAAAGTGGACACATCCCGTTTGCCGTGGTCCATGACCGCCCGCACGTCCTGCGGGAAGACCGACTGGTGCTGGTCGTGTACGGCAACCGCCGGGTTGGCCCACCATAGGAATGTCTGTGGTACGGCGGTCCGGTTGTAAAGCTGCACGTTGACTTCGAAATAGGCCCTCTCCGGGTAGAGCCGGAAACCATGCATGCCCTTTGTGCCGAACATGACCTCGATCTCGGCGCACCAGACCGACCGGCCGCCATCTTCGTGTTCCTGGATCCACCAATCCAGCGGGTCGAAAGTACTGGGGCGGTGGTGCTGCGGCCAGTTGAACTCGATGCCGCCCGAGATCCACGGCCCGGCCAGGCCTACCAATGCCGGCTTGATGACCCGGTTATAGTAGACGAAATGCCGTCCGTTGGTCTTGTCGAGCGCCATCTGCAAGCGCCCGCCGATCTCGGGCAGGATCATCAGCTTGAGATAGCGGTTCTCGAGGAACAGGGCCGTGTAAGTCTGGTCTTCTTTCTCGTCATAGATCTTATCGATTACCGGGTGGGGATAGACGACTCCGCTGCTGCCCTGGTAAACGCGCTTCTCCAGGAACATCGGATTGCGGTCCGGCGCCCCGATTTTGTAGGTGGGTATCGTGATTTCTTCAGCCCAGGATTTCACAATGTCAGGCATGCATGTTCTCCTCGGTTTATTAACGGATTCGTGGGGGCAGGTCTGGGTGTCGAAATAATCCAGGTATCGCATGACCCCGTTACCGGAATAAACAGGTTCGTTCGGTCGCAGACCTGCCCCTACTACCCATCGTTAATGGCTATGCGCACCAGTTCGCTGACCTTGCGCACGATTTCCTCGCGCATCCTGGCCCCTTCTTGCGGATCGGCCTGGGTCGGCCGACCGTTGATCCCGCCGCTGTCCGGATTTTGCTGGTAACGCGAGTTGACCTGGTGCCAGGGCTTTTCGACGCTATAGTCGCGCGCTCGCTGCATGTGGACCGTCGAACCGACCGCCATGGCGATCTCGGTCTCGCCCTTGTCGGCGTGATGGATATTCGTAAACCCGGCTGCGCTCCAATAATTCCAATACACCGGCTTTAGTTCCGGATAACGCTCCCAGGCTTTGATAAACCCCAGGTCGCAGGCCAGCTTGTTGGCCCCGTGCCCGCTCAGGTAGATCTGCTTTAGAAACCCCTGGCGGCAGAACATCAGCGCGATATCGCGGATCACCAGGCTCAAGGTCTCGGCGCTGACCCCAATCGTGCCCGGGTACTCGCGCATGGCATCCGCGTAGCCGTAATAGATCGGCGGCGCCAGGGTGATGCCGGTCTCTTCGGCGATCCGGCGGCTGAAATAATCGGCGCTGTCGTTATCCAGCCCCACGCTCAAATGATGGCCGTGGGCTTCAATCAAGCCCAGGGGGACCATCACCGGCAAGCTGCGGTCCAGGTCTTTGATTTCATCGCTGGTCAGGCAAACCCATTCGATCATAGTTAAAGTCTCCTTCTTCACTACCAACTTAGCCGGAATTTGAGCCACCCCTTGCCACAGCCTGCACGCAATCCGCGGCCACCCGGCTGATCTCGGTGAACTGATGCCTGGCGACCGCTTCCTCCGGCACCAGGCTGCCCCCGATGGCCACCGCCACCGCGCCGGCCTCCAGGTAGGCGGGCGCATTCTCGGCGTTCACCCCGCCGGTCGGCACCAGTTGCAAATCCGGGAAGGGACCCAGCAAATCCTTCACATAACGAGGTCCGCCCAGCCGGGCCGGGAAGAGCTTGATCAGATCGGCGCCTGCCTCCAGCGCGCCGACGATTTCGGTCGGCGTGAGCGCCCCGCACAGCAGCGCCAGGCCGCGCTGTTTACAGGCCCGGATCACATCTCGCTTGAACGCCGGGGTGACGATGAAGTCTGCACCGGCCTGCGCCGCGCCGGCCACGTCCGAGACGCTGCGCACGGTGCCAGCGCCCACGTAAAACCCCGGTCCCAATGCCTGGCGGGCCGCCGCGATGGCTTGCAGGGCGCCCTCGCCCGTCAGCGAGAATTCCAGCACCCTGACCCCGCCCTGTACCAGGGCCCGGGCGATTTCGACTGGCTCAGAATATTGGGGCAGCCGGATGATGCCCAACAGGCGGGTCTCCAGGATTGTCTCGATCACCCCGGCCATCATGCGCCTGCCTTCCCGGCCGCTTCGGCCTTAATCTCACCGAATTTAGCCCCCATTTGCAGCAACCGCTCCTGAAGCAAAGCGACGTCCAGCTCGCCCGGCAGGACATCTCCCTGGATGGCCAGGGCTGCAGCTGTCCCGGCTGCCTGCCCCATGGTCATGGTCTGGGCCATCGAGCGGCAGGAGGCATGCGCATCGTGCGTGGCGGAGAAACAGCGCCCGGCGACCAGCAGCCCACCGACTTTCTGCGGGACCAGGCTGCGATAGGGGATGTCGTAGGTCATGCCATCCGGCAGGTACTGCCATTTGGTGTCGCTGCCGGCGTGGTGGTCTTCGATCGGCGCGCCGCAAGCCCCGACCGCGTCCGGGAATTTGCGGGCACTCAGGCAGTCCTCGCGCGTCAGGCGGTACTGGCCATAGACTCGCCGGGTCTCGCGCACACCAATCGGATGGCTCAACCAGGAGAGCACAGCCCCCTCGTAGCCAGGGATAAAGTCGCGCAGGAAGCGGGCATATTCGAGCGCCTGGCGGCGGCCTTCGATCTCGGCGGCGGTCAATGCGAGCGGGTCGGTGCCGTCCATATCCGCCACGCGTGTCATGATGGTGTGGATCACGCCCAGCTGGGTGGTGATATGCCAGCTCCCTTCGCGGCGCGGCAGTTGGTAGGCGCCGCTGCCGGCAGCTTCTTCCATCTTCTGCCACATGGCCTTTTTCCCAAACGCTTTGGCTCTTTCCGTGTCCACGTTCAGCATGCGGAAGGTCGTGGTGAAGGTCTGGGCCGGGTCGATCGCGCCGGCACGTTCGTAAGGCGCGCCGGCCCAATGGCAGACGTCCGCGTCGCCGCTGCAATCGATCACCACGTTCGCATTCACCTTCAGCAGGCCGCGCTTGCCGTCCAGGATCAGGCCCCGGATACGCTCGTGCTCCATGACCACGTCCGTGCAGAAACTGTGCAGCAGGATTTGCACCCCCGCTTCGAGCGCCAGGTTCTCCCACACGACCTTCAGGATTATAGGGTCATAGGTGACGCCGGTCCCAGCCCCAAAGCTGTTCGGGCGTTCGAATGCCGCCCCGTAGCCCTTCAACGCGGCGACCACCTCATCCGGGATGCCGCCGACCACCTTATAGGCCTGGGAACCGGGCGTGTAGAAGCCGTAGAAAGTATCCAACACCTGTGTGCTGGTGCCGCCCAGAAAGCCGTAGCGCTCGATCAGCGCTGTGCGGGCTCCATTCCGGGCCGCGGCGATCGCCGCGCACATCCCGGCCGTCCCCGAACCCACCACCGCCACATCCACATCCCAAAGTGTATTCACCTGCCTGGTGTAGATATCCATTGATTACTCCACTTCAATCGCGAACGACATGATAAAAGATTCGAATTTTTACCACTAAGATCACGAAGATTTTTCACAAAGACCACCAAGATTTTTTAGGCACGGTTCAGAAACCTTAAATAGCACCTTTACAAATCAATAGCAAAGCAGGTAGCCTCAGAGCTGTCACATCAGCCATGATAAAGACAGAATCAGGAGCTACCTGCGATGATAGTTTACCCGACATCCACATTCTCAGCCAGTCCGATTTGGATGGCGCCCATTGAGCCCATCTGGCAAATGTTGCCGGTCAGCGAAGCCAGTCATCCGGGGTGGAAGCGACCTGACCTGGGGGTGAGTGACCGGCTCTTCATCGGAGCCGTTGTCAATCTTCCAAAAGACCAGCGGGAATGGGGCGTGATCCAGTGGCTGGCAGACGTTTATCAAACCAGTCGCCCCACCTTGTATGCCATTGGAACCAAGACCAAGACCGGGCTGCTGTCTCATTGCTCTCAACTGTCTGTCCCTGCGCCACTCAAACCGGGTGCGGTAGACAAGCGCCTCCAGAAAACAGTGGCGCTCACCCGCAACCGGATGCTTCGCACGGCTTTGACCCTGCTGTTTCCGGGGGGCGTCTCTGAACGGTCTGCGGAAGACTGCCTGCAAGCCGCCTTTGACGAAGGTCGTTCTCCCGCATTCATGTCCGGTCTGATCCATGAAGCCGGGCAACGAGCGGGTGAGATCTTGCAGTCCGTCGACCACAGCCCCTTGGGCCGGGTGGTGCAAGCCCGGGATGAGTTGTTTGTCGGCCGAGACCCCATTCTTTTAATGGTCGAGCCGCACAGCCTGACCATTACCGGACTGTATGCGCCTGCCGATCGTGAAGCAGAGACTTGGGGCTGCGTCCTGCTGTTTACTCAAGACCGCCGAGTACAAATCCAAGGCCTGGCCGAAGACAACTGCATTCCGTATGCGGCCTCTTGCAAACTAGCCCAGTTAGACGCCGCCATTCAGAAAGACGTCTGGCACCCGATGGAAGAGGTCCGTAAGGTCATTCGGGATGTGGAGCGGGAAGCCTTGCGTAAAATGGAAGCGCTCCAAAAGCTGGAAAAACGCTTGCGCAAACGCTGGGAAGAGGCCGATTTTGCCGAGTTCGTGAAGGTTGACGAGCAAATGAACGATCTCCTCGCCCAAAGCCACCGGCTGCGTTATTTACGAAGTTGTCTGTGGGACGCGGTGGAGTTGGTCGATTGGCGCAGCGGCGAAATCCGAGATCGCCCGATCAACCAGTGGTGGGCCGAGGAAACCTTGAAGGAGATGAAACGGCTTCCCCATCTGCGCATCCAGAAGCTGGTCGAGCGTCTGAAGGACCTGATCCCTGAGATGCTGACTTTCCTGGACGGCATTGCCCAACCCTTGGCCGATTGGCAAGTTCAGGCTGCAAAGCACTTCCAGGATCGAGCCTGGGCGACTGGCTTCCAGGCCAGCGTCGCGCGTTTGTGGCGCCTGGAGCATGCCCTACGCAACGGCCAGGGCCAATTCCGCAAAGCGGCCCTGGAAGCTGAACAGTGGCTGGCTTTATGGATTGAAGCTGACCCACAGACGCAAGAGTTGGCTGAGAAACTCCTCTCCCTGTTGGAAAGCACGGTTCGTACCAGCAGCGCTGCCGAAACGATCAACAGTGTGTTGCGTCCTTACCTGGATCGCCGCCGTGAAGGTACGGATTTGGTCAGTCGGCAGTTGTTTTTGAACTTGTTCGTCCTGTGGTTCAATATGCATAAATTCGAACGCGGCCCACGTAAAGGTAAAAGCCCTTATGAATTGGCCGGGATCGATCTGGGTACCGACGACTGGTTGACCTTGTTAGGCTATCCGCCAGATTAGAAACACCGTCTGGCTGTTGTTCCCATTGCTCGGACTTGCTTGACCCGCTCCGTCAGGGGATTGTCCGTTTTACCCGGACAATTGTCTGTCTATTGATTTGTAAAGGTGCTGGGTATACTTTTTACGGCTTTCTAAACCGTGCC
>Ga0315542_1002462_pt1 | contig 11230 bp, 11 predicted proteins | sample SalMarSW160120MG_FD_202541 | JGI IMG/M metagenome (GOLD analysis project Ga0315542, IMG submission 202541) | Salt marsh sediment microbial communities from the Plum Island Ecosystem LTER, Massachusetts, United States - Salt Marsh Sediment SW1601-20 ... | reverse complement strand
ATGGATTTGAGGTTGAATACGTGACAAATTATACAGATATCGATGATAAGATAATCAAGAGAGCTAATGAACTTAACATAAATTACAAGGAGTTAAGTGAAAAATACATAAAAGAATATGAAGAAATATCGAAAGCTTTAAACATTCTCCCTCCTACGCATACACCTAGAGCAACCGAAGTAATTCCTTTTATGCTTGATTTTATAGAGGAGTTAATTAAGAAAGATCATGCTTATGAACGTAATGGTTCAGTTTATTTCTCTGTTAAGTCTTTTCCAAAATATAACACCATAATGCAGAACATTAAAGAGGACGAAGATCAAGAAGAAGAGGAAGAAGAATATCTGGCTGACCAAGATACTGCTTTCGGAGAGGACAAACTCGATCTCAAGGATTTTGCATTATGGAAAAAGATGAAAGAGGGAGAGCCTTATTGGGAAAGCCCTTGGGGAAAGGGGAGACCTGGATGGCATATTGAATGCTCAGCAATGGTTCTGAACTTGTTAGGTGAAACTATTGATATCCATGGGGGGGGTCAAGACTTAAAGTTTCCTCATCACCGCAATGAAATTGCCCAATCTGAATCTTATACAGGTAAACCCTTTTCAAAATATTTCATGCACAATGGTTTCATCAATGTGAATGATGAAAAGATGTCAAAGAGTTTAAAAAATTCGTTCATTGTCACGGACATTCTCAAACAATACGATCCAATGGTGGTACGTTGGTACTTGATTAAGAGTCATTACCGCAGTTCAATTAATTATTTACCTGATAATTTAGAACAATCTGAAGTGGAATATAACCGATTGCTCAATACAATCAAAAAAGTATATCAAGCGGAATCTGAAGAAATTGAATCTAAAGATATGAAAATTTTAATAAAGAAGCTTAAAAGTTCTTTTAATACGATAATTACTGCCATGGAGGATGATTTCGATACTCCCATTGCTATTGCTGAAATTCTTACTCTATTTCGAGAAATTAATAAAGTAATTATCGAGGAAGAGAAAACAATAAACAAGGAATTCAAGAGTCAATTCATGCACTTCATCGAAAAATTAGAATCTATTTTTGGAGTGTTCCCAAACATTGAAGAAAAAGTATTAGGTATATCTTCGGGAACTACAGAAAAAGATACACTTATAAAGCAATTAGTTGATTTATTAACTGAAGTCCGGAATGATTTAAGGAGTAAAAAAATGTACAAGCTTAGCGATCGAATCAGAGATCAATTAAGAGAGCTCGGTATCGATGTAGAAGATAAAAAACTCAAGTAATGCATTATTTTGCTAAGCTCCTTTTCTTTTTTAATAATTTTATCCCAATAATACCAAGAATTACAATCGCAGCACCTGCTATCCAGACAAGTGATAGTATAAAATTCGAAGTGTCGACTAACCATTTAGATACATTGAGTAATAAACCCCATTCAGAATCGGGATCATTATAAGTGTCAAAACTGGAGGTTCCATCTCGGTCAGATCCTTCTTCAAATTCTGGATGTGGGCTTGATATAAAAACGGTACCAAGCCCCTTTTGAAAAGCTATCATTCCAGGTTTGCCATTTTGAGTGTACTTCAGAATGGGTATCACTTCACTCCCATAATCATCAAAATACATGGAGCCCCAATATAAAGTGCTGTACTTATCTGGCTTGTTTGATAGATCTGGACCGGATGAATTTCGATTTACAGTCATATTGATCAATTTGCTCGTTCTTGTCAATCCTGGAACGGGGGAGTACATACTTCCAGAATAAAGATTAAGATAGCTCCCAATAGCCAATATTGCACCTCCGCAAATTCCAAAATACACTCCACCCAATTCTACAAACATCCTTATATTTGCCATTCCATTATCACCTAATTCTGATGCATAACTATCAGGACTTCCATCTGGCATGACAAAGATTTTATATGTTATCAACCCACCATTTTGTACTTGCTCGGGACTTATATATTCTACAAAAGCTCCCATCCATTTAAATATGTGTTCGAGAGCAACATAACTATCTGCAGCACTATATACAGCATCACCATGATAAATGGCAACTCTCACTCCTACTAATGTTGGATTTCTTTCAGTGTTTATTTTATTAGCAACTAAAATCAAGGTGTTAGGAGTTATGCTAATAAGTACAATAATGGTAATGAATAAAATTTTCATGAATTTTGTATTAGATTTCATAACCCATCAGATTTAAAAATTTTAATTATGCGCAACATACTATGCTTCCTTTATAAAGGTTTTATACACAATTTATGGATAATTGATACGCTCAAATGATATGATAAAAGAAAATTTGGCTTAGGAACAGATGAAATTTTTAATTTCTTATAAACGAATTTAAATACTCTCCAAAAATTTACTCATTATACAATTCAAATTATAGTTTAGTCGGAAATTACTATGAAAGACAAATTTGAACTCGTGGGAACAAAAATTCCAGATTTTAACTTGCCTAATTCACACGGTGAAACAGTGGGCATGAAAGATCTCGAAGGGAAAAACATCGTACTTATATTATTCAGAAATATTAACTGACCATACTGTAGGTGGCATGCAGCACATTTACGGAGAGATTATGACAAATACATGGCATTAGATGCGTATTTATATCCAATTTTAGCTGATAGTGAAGAGAATGCGAAAAAAATGGAACAAAAATATGCACGTAAGTATCCGGTTTTTTATGATGAATCAAAAGAAGTAGTTAACATGCTGAATCAAGAAGTTAAGTGGTTGAAAGGTGGTAGAATGCCGGGACTTTTAATCATTGATAAGCAAGGAATAATTCGATATGCCTATTACGGTGAAAGCATGAGCGATATCCCTGAAAATGATGTTTTACTGGAAGTATTAAGAAATATTAATTAAAGGTTTGGAAGAGATAACGTTGAAAATTAAAAATGATACGATATCTCTATAAAGTTAGCCACACTTTCCCAAACCAACTATTTTAATTTTTTCAAAAAATAATCCAATCATAGTCCATAATTTTATTCTGAGTTCATGGTAATAAACTACTTTTTGTATTTTTAGATAATTATTTTAACGATATTTTTACGTGGGTTTTTGAAAAATGCAAGTTGCGGAAGATATTTTAATGAATAAAGCTGAAAATTTCAGCGTGAATGTAGTATTTAATGATGGGAGGGCATTAAAAGGATACGTTCCTTCGTATGGGTTTGCTGCCTTGATTTATAATGTAAGATCGAAGAATTATATTCTTTTTGACACGGGGAGTGATGGGAATATTCTTCTTAATAATTTAAAGCAATCAGGAGTGGATGTTTCTGAAATACATAAGGTCGTGATCTCGCACGATCATCCCGAACATTCAAGAGGTTTGGATGAATTTTACAAGAAATACCAAGGCTTACAAATTTACGTCCCTATCGAAAACCAAGTTAAATATGAACGAAAGTTTCGAATGGCTCAGGTATTTGGCCTCTCAGAATTAACTGAAATTGATGAAAATGTGTACTTAACAGGACAGTTAGGTAATTATCTTAAAGAACAATCTTTAATGCTGAAAACTCGTTCTGGTAATGCAATTCTTCTTGTGGGGTGCTGTCATCCTGGTTTATATGAGATTTTTGATGCTTTTAACTGTAATGGAATTGCAAAAGCAATTATAGGGGGTCTTCATGATACTCGCACTTTTACTTGTTTGGAATCTTTAGACTTTATTGGAGCGTGTCATTGTACGAGAAATTCGGATATTTTAAAATTACGCTATCCTGAAAAATTCCATGAAATTTTAGTAGGTGAAAATTTAGCCTTTTAATTTCCTAATTTTCACGTCTCTTTTTTATTACAAATTTATAATTTTTAAACTAAGAGTTAATATTAACAAATTTCTTTTGATTGGTTGATTTTTTGTAAAATGGAATTTAAATAATTTCTAATAATTTAGATTTGCTCTCAATATCCCATAAATTCCATGAAATTATTAAAATCAAGGTTATGATGGATGGCAACGGTATTAGGTTTTATTTTTGATGCGGTTTATGTGGCTGTAATTATAGTAATTATTCTTGTAATCTATAGAATAGTAATGTATTTTGTTCGCCGAGGCGCAAGAAAACAAAGCATACCCATAGAAGCGATTAACGGAATAAAAATTGCAGTTAGATTAGTTACAGTAATCTTAATTATTATCGCATTACTTACATATATTCCTAATTCGACTTCATATTTAATTTCAATTTCATCAGTTACAGGACTGATAATTGGATTCGCTTCAACTCAAGTGGTAAGTCAATTTATTGCGGGAATTTACTTACTCTTCTCAAGACCGTTTAAAGTCAATGATCTAGTGAAAATAAACAATATAGACGGCCTGATCCAAGAGATCGGTCTTAATTTTACGACGCTACAGAAATTTAGTGGGACAATTGTTAAAATACCTAATAAAACAATACTCGACACTGATGTTCTCAAGTACACCATCAAACTTACTCCGGAGATTTTAACAGAAATTGGTTCAAAAATAGACCCAGAATCGGTAAGCTGGGATGATGGAGAATCTTCAAAAGTAAAAAAAACCAAGCAAACTAAAAAAAAGGATAGAAAAACAAGATTAAGTTCTTTTAAGAATTTATTAATGAACACTGAAATAATTAGGTATACTTTCGAGATAGCAGTTGATTTGGACCAAATTCCAGAAAAAGTAATCAAAGCAGTACACGAAGTATGTGAAAAACATAAAAAAATCTATCGTTATCGTCCTCAATTTATCATAACTTACATATATTGGCGAGTTCATATTCGCTTGAAGGTATATTGTCATAATCCATATGTGATTATGAAAAATCACTCCATGCTAATCAAAGATCTAATGAGTGCTATATATGGAGGGGGTTAAGTTGATCCTTACACTTTTACAAGGAACTAATCCATTTGATGAGTTTAAAGGGCTTTTAGGTAGCTTTGACCTGTGGGGATGGAAAATTCCAATAATGGGCTTAATCATCTTAGCAGGAATTATCGCAGTAATTTTCATAATTTATAAGGTTCTATTTAGGATTTTTAATCGTCGAATAATTCTTCAAGGTTCTAGCCCAGATGTATATAATGGACTAAAATTTCTCATCCGTTTGATTATTGGAATTATAATCATTATCTTAATAATGAATTTTCTTAACATTCAATCAAGTTATTTGATTATAATTACCGGGATTGTTATTAGTGCGATCTCGTTTGCCTCAATGAATGCGATTACCAACTTTATCGCAGGAATCTGGATTTTAGTTGTTCGGCCGTTTACCATCGGAGATTATATTACCATAGATGGCACGGATGGAATCGTCATAGAAATTTCTCTAAACTATACAAGATTAAAATGTATTGATGAAACCATATTTCTGATCCCAAATATCAATTGCATTAACACCAACATCACTAATCACACGGTATCAAAAATTTGGTTGGATAATTATATTACTCGCCTAGAACAAACTAGAAAAAGTCTTGCGATTTTTCTAAGTAAGGAAAATGAAGATCTCAGCGTTGCAGCAGCAATTAGAGAGGAATTGTCAATTGTTAGTGAGACTTTAAGAACCATGGAAGATACCGAACGCAGTTTCTTTACTATTCAAGAAGAAAATCAACTAGATAAATCATCCCGTTCTCAATATGTCCACGATAACAAAATTGTTAGATATGTCTTAGAATTGAATTTAAACAAGAGAGTGAATCATAATGAAAAGTTATTTGAAGAAGTGTGCCAAAAATGGGCAAAAAAATTCTTAATTAAACCTTACTGGCAACTGTATGGAGCAGATTATTGCGTCTATTATCGATTCATTCTGTTAACTCCAGATCCCGAACTAATAATTAAATATCAATCTGAATTTGTTGAAGATATATACAAAGCAGTCTTTACGGATACGAACTGAAATCTAAGATATTAAATGTTTGAAAATCGAAAAAGAAAATATAAAATTAAATTATTTTTAAGCTCCACTTACAATTTGGACTTTCGGAGCATATGCATCTTGAACAGCATAATTGTTAAAGTTGATGCTATAATGATCTCTCCAATGTAATTGGATGTCTTCAAGCATTGCTTCATACACGCTTTCCTTTATCTTACCCTCAGCTTGTATTAGGGTTCCCATTGGAGTTGCCATGATTTCTCCATCTTTGACTATTATTTGTCCTTCCTTAATAGTATACGCAGCACTTGAGAATGCTTTTTCAATATCCTTTCCCTCCATTTTCTCTGGATTTAGATCATATATCGAGACATCTCCAATAGCACCTATACCAAGATGCCCCCTATCTTTCAGTCCAAGAGTCTTGGCGGTACCTGCTCGTGTGACAATGCATAAATCGGTTAATGTATATTCTCGATCGAGATCTGAAAGAGTGGTTGCAGTACTGGCTTTCTTTGATACTACATTCGCTAACATCTCATCGCGAGATTTCTTATCCATTAACCATTTGAATCCAATTGGATACGTTGTGAATGGTGCGCCGTTTGGATGATCGGTCGTGAAGGAAATCTGCCATGGATCTTTCACTAAGAGCATTAATTCCAAACCAATCGCCCATTGCACCGCATTGACGCTATTTTTTGCTGAAAAGAAATATGGAACTATGCCCGAACCCGATTCTGCTTCTACCTGTCCATTAATCCATTTAACTCCAGGCTTAGCTCCCCACGGGGAAACACCACTTAAATGATGAAGTGCGAATTCCCAGGGTCCATCTCCTGTCATTGTGGTGGTTGCGTATTTGGTAAATACCACTTGACCACAATCAATCGTAAGATGCTTGTGAGAATTAACATATTCAGCTACTTGAGATGCTCCAGACTCGAAATTACCCCAATTACTTCCTGCGTAAGCGTTAAATTGCACGTGAGTGCAGTGGAAATTCCTGTCTTTACGTCCTTTAGGCTCTATATTTTCTGTTATTTTAAAGGTTTCAATCGAATGTTCGAAATTTCCTGGATGGCCTAGATTATTGCAATGCACGTGAATAGAATGAGGTAGTTGAAGAATTTCATTTGCTTTTGATAATCCTTCTATAATCTGGCGAGGAGTGACATCCCAATGAACAACAGGCGTATCAACATTTTCACAATTTTTACCCCAGGCCCAATTTTCGACGCCACCAGGGTTGACAATCTTTATTGCATAGCCCTTCGTCGATTTCATTACCCAGTTAATATAAGCGGCTAATTTTTCGTAATCTTTGTTTCTGACGTATTGAAGAACATACCAATTATTTCCCAGAATTGGCATTGCTAACTTATCAATGATAGGCATGGAAAGAAATTCTTCATGAGTATGTCGCGCTTCAAGTAAAGGCATGGCTGGTTCGGCGCAAGTAGTATATCCCATCTTAGCATATAAATATGCGGTCTTCCAAGTGCTTAATACGCTGAATCCAGTTCCAGAACGTGTCAGCTTCGTTCGCTTCATATTCGCTTCAGGTACCTTATCCTCGGGTCGCATTGACCTTCCCGCATTAACTTTTGCACCCGCAATATGCGTATGGATATCTACACCGCCAGGCATGACCACAAGCCCCGATGCATCAATAATTTTCGCATCTCCGTTGACTTTATCCACCACGTAACCATCTTTGATGTAAATGTCCTTTTTCTCGCCATCTATATCATTTAAAGGGTCATAAACTAAGCCATTTTTTATGATTAAATCGCTCATTATTATTTCCTATTAATAGGTTTTATGTTGTGTAATTTTAAATTTAAAAAGTTTTGAACTAGTTCTATTAGGTGTAAAAATCACGTTTTCTTATTAAGAATTATGATTTACCTTTTTCTGTATATTGAGAGAGAAACGTATTTTATAAATATTGACGTAATATAAAAAAAGTAGCTATTGCGAATTTAGGATTCGTTTTCTATGCGATTATGGCGATCTCCAATTTATTTTTTTTGTTGTTTTTATTTAAGTATACTAATTTAAAGAAACACAGTTGGAAGAGAATGAAATTACATTTAACAGTTTTATGAAGTATTCAATTCATTGATTTTATTCATTTAAGATAATTATTAATATGTGTATTCACCTATATTCACATAATAAATATATATAATTGAATGTTAAAATGGCAAATCTAACGTTATCAATTCCTAATGAATTAAAAAAAATGATGGAAGATTTTCCCGAAATCAATTGGTCTGAAGTAGCAAGAGATTCAATCAAGAAAAAGATTGCACAATTAAATTTCATGAAGACATTTCGAATTGATAGTGAAATATCTCCCCAAGATGCTTTAGAGCTTGGAAGAGAAGTAAGTGAACTCTTAGTAAAACGATATAAGAGCGAATAGAAAAATGAAATTAGTAATGACGCTAATATCCTTTTTGCTGCTTTAATAAAAGAGGGGTCAACAGCAGAGCTCTTAATTAGTGATAAATTACAGCTTTTTGCTCCTGAATTCTTATTTACGGAATTTGTAAAATATAAAAAACTAATTCTTAGGAAAACTCATCGATCGCTAGAAGATTTTGACCAATTTTTCGATATATTAAAAGAGCAGATCACTGTTATTCCGAAAAATGAGATAATTCCTTTAATAGATAAAGCTGAAAAAATTTCTCCCGATCCCAAAGATATGGTGTATTTAGCTCTTGCTTTTGCACTCAAAGCTAGCCTGTGGTCGAATGATAAAAAACTTAAAAAAGATCAGAAAGAAATTTCTGTCTTCTCAACTGAAGAATTAATTGAAAAAACTAACTTTCTTAAAATTTAAATTAATACTTGATCTCATGTCAATGTTATAATTTTTTTGGAGCTCGTGTATTTTTTTCTTCAAGAGGGGTAAAGATACATTTTTTATAATACAAACCATTTCATTAATTTAGATGAACGTTCCCGCGATTATACTCATATTAATCTTATTTGTTATCCTCATGGGATTTTTTTCCTCGGACAAGTTCGACTATTTCCCAGTAGCTTTAATTATTGGAACGCTTGCTGTCTTTGTTATCCTTACTATTGGGAACCTGAATACAACAGATATTCTCGGTTTTATTAATTTCAGAACGTTAATTTTCATTTTTGCGATGCAGATAATCATATATTTTGCTACTTCTAATAGAATACTGCAATACGTCTCCTTAAAGCTAATTCACATAACTAAGGGCAATAACCGGTTATTTTTTTACATGATTTGCTTATTTACTGCAACATTAGTCGCTGTTATAGAGGACCTCACGCTTTCTTTAATTTTAATGCCTTTAATATACAGAACTTGTCAAATTTTGAAGATTCCCGCGGGGACTTACATGATGGGGATGACTATTTGCATAAATATTGGCGCGATTCTGACTCCAATCTCAAGTTTAAAGAATTTAATCATCGGCAGTCAATTTGGTTGGGGTTTTGAGCAATATTTTTTTAATATGGGCCCTTTATTCATAGTTACATTGATTTTGACAATTTTTTTAATTGATCGATTTATTTTAAGGAAGGAAGAAAAGCCGACTGAAGAGAATAAAAAAATTTTGATTGAAATGCTTAATCCAAACGTCGTGATTGAAAATAGGAAATTGTTTATGACCACAGTCATCATCATTTTAGGCACGTTCGGATTTATGTTTATCGGATTTGATCCCGCATTTGTCACGATTATCTCTGCTGCAATTCTCCTCATTGTTCATTCAAAACAGTCCGATTTCTCAGAAGTAAAAAGTGAAATAACGTGGAAAATCATCATAATATTTGCAGTTTTGTTTATCCTTTCGAACTCTTTAGCAGAGTTTGGATTTTCAGGTTTGATATCAGATGTCTTAATAAGCTTATCAAATAACAACATTTACATCGCAGTGATCTTGACTTTATCAGTTTCTTCTCTTTTATCTGCTTTTCTTGCGGGTACTCCGGTCACCATAATCTTGCTTCCCATTTTTTCAGCTATAATAGCAAATGGATTTTTTCCAAATCCAATAATCATTGCTTTCGTTAGCGGCGTTAACTTAGCTGGAAATTTTTTGCCTCAAGGTTCTGCTTGTGACATACTCACATTGACGTTAGCAAAAAAGTATAAAGTAGCTAACTTAAATTATAATCGTTTACTTAAAAATGGAGCTGTCTTTGCGACGTTGCATTTTAGTATTGTATTGGGCTACACCATGTTATATACCTTTTTATTGAATTAATTTAAAAATTGGACTATTCAAATTTCTTATAAATTACTAATTATAAATCAATTAACACAAAACTAAAACAAGATAATGATCATGAAGAAAATTTGGATCTTACATAATTCTTTGCATGGGAATTCAGAGCAAGTTGCTAATCAAATGGCAAATGGATTAATAGGCGATTATGATGTGAGTGTTGATCATATTAAAAATATTACCCCTAAACTCATCGCTGAACAGACCCCCTATGGTTTAATCATCGCTGTTCGAATACTGGCTTTCAGATCAGATCCTGAAATGCGGCAATTTATTTCTGAGTTAGATAAGTTTATGACACAACCAATTTCGAAAATCGCCTATTTCGCGACTCACGCATTACGATGGAAAAAGTTATTTATCAAGGGGATGAAGAAAACTCTTGATAAAGTAGATTGTGTGGGTGAAATCTGTCCAGAATTTTTAGAATTGAAGGTTGAGAAAGCTGAAGGTCCTTTAATCGAGGGTTCTGATTCTAAAATAAATGCTTATGTCTCAAACTTAAGCAATTTTCTTAATAATTAATGATTTTCCTCTAATCAATAAAATCAATACCTTTTTTATTTTTTTTTCTTAAAAATTGCCTTTTTCATTTTGATTTCAAGGGTACATTAAGTTCAAAAATTTTAAAAATTCCTAAAGTTAACTTTAATTAATTTAAAGATATATAGAGTTGAAAGTATATTAATTTAAATGAAAAAATTGAGTATTTCCTGAAGGATTTAGGGGCACTTAATGTTGGTTTTGCTACTAAAGAATGTCTTGATTATGGTCCTTCTACTATTGATGTAAGATATGTTCTTCCCGATGCAGAATCAGTGGTGTGTTTTGCCCTTCCTTTAGATCGAAAAAAAGCAAGAGCTTTCTTGCGAAAAGATATGCCAAATGGTCGCAGAGGTCATGAGTTAGATAATATACTAACTAATATACGTGTTTATAAAATGGCAATTAAACTTTCTAAATTTTTGACCGAATTGGGTCATCAAGCTAAGCCTGTGTTTCCAAACTTTAAATATAGAGAAGACGTCCCTGGTTGGGAAATTAATATGATTCCTGAATTGT
>Ga0315542_1002461_pt1 | contig 11230 bp, 3 predicted proteins | sample SalMarSW160120MG_FD_202541 | JGI IMG/M metagenome (GOLD analysis project Ga0315542, IMG submission 202541) | Salt marsh sediment microbial communities from the Plum Island Ecosystem LTER, Massachusetts, United States - Salt Marsh Sediment SW1601-20 ... | reverse complement strand
CGGTTCTGGATGGTCTGTCGCACTCCAAAATGCTTGCGGAGGTTCTGAAAGATGTCAAGTTTGACATTCTGCTGATGGGCAAGGAAACCATCGATGACGGCAGCAAGCAGATCGGTCCGATGCTGGGAGAACTGATGGATTTACCCTGTATCACGCTGGTCACCAAACTGGAAGTCGGAGAGGGGAAAGTAACTGCCGAGCGTTCAATCGAAGGCGGGACAGAGGTTGTCGAAGCTTCCTTTCCCTGTATCATTACGGCCCAGAAGGGACTCAACGAACCCAGATACCCGTCCCTGCGTGGAAAAATGATGGCGAAGAAAGCGGTAATCGAGGTGCGCGAGGCCGCTTCGGAAGAATCCAGGGTCAAACTGGTTTCGATCCAATACCCCCCGGCGCGAGGAGAAAGTAAAGTGGTCGGCGAGGGCGTTGAAGCCGTGCCGGAACTGATCCGTTTACTCAGAGAAGAATCGAAAGTAATCTGATTGGAGGTATAGATGGCAGCAGCACTTTTAGTTGTTACAGATCAAGTCAATGGTATATTTCGAAAGGCCAGTTTTGAAGCGATCAGCGAAGCCAGGCGGATTGCCGACAAAAACGGCAGTCAAGTTGTGGCACTTGTTATCGGTTCCGGAATCGATAATCTGGCATCCATTCCCGTCAAATACGGTGCGGATGCCGTTTTAATCGCGGATCATGCGGATCTAGCAGCCTATGTTCCATCCACCTATCTGGAGCTTGTTTTGAAAGCGGCCGAGTCCCAAGGGGCCGAAATCGTGTTAATGCCGGAATCGGCGATGGGCATGGATCTGGCTCCGCGAATTGCGGCGCGGCTCGATGCGGGGCTGGCCTCAGATTGTTTGAGTTTGACGGTCCAAGGGGATCAGTTTGAAGCGGAACGGCCCATGTATGCGGGAAAGGTGATCACCCGTGTTTCTGTGAGTTCGAAAGTCAAAGTCGCCACACTGCGCCCCAATATTTTCAAGGTTCAGGATCCGGATGATTCAAAATCCGCCCCGGTCGAAAAACTTGCTCTCCCCGATGTTCAGCCCAAAATGACACAAAAAGAATTGCGGGCTGCTGGAGGCAGCAAAATGGATTTAACCGAAGCGGAAATTATTGTCACGGGCGGCCGCGGCATGAAGGGACCGGAGCATTTCAATTTACTGGAGCAACTGGCAGAGCTTTTGGGCGGGACCGTGGGTGCGACACGCGCCGCCGTGGATGCCGGCTGGCGCCCCCAGACGGATCAGGTGGGGCAGACCGGAAAAACCGTATCCCCGAAATTGTACATGATGTTCGGCGCCTCGGGTTCGATTCAACACTGGGCAGGCATGTCCGGAGCCAAGTGCATTGTGGCCGTGAATAAAGATCCCAATGCTCCGATTATGTCCAAAGCGGATTACAGCATTGTCGGGGATTTGTTCGAGGTGGTTCCTGTTTTAACCGAAGAAATCAAGAAAATCAGGGGTTGAAATTTTCCATTCCAATACACCGGAATGAACAATAAAGAACAGTTGATTTAATTTTGAGAGGTTCCCATGGAAGTCCCGACTCGTGAAATTTACTGGAATATCATCGGACATAATTTATTGTACCTCTTTTTTGCTGTTGCCATGGTCATCTTTATCTATGGCTTTTACCGGAGAACCCGGCTGTGGAAACTGGGAAAGCCGGAAGCCCGTTTTGATCACCCACTGAAAAGAATCATCGGTGTATTGAAAGATGCAATTGCCCAGGTGTCGATCATCAGAGACAAGGTGCCCGGTCTGATGCATTTGGCCATCTTCGGCGGATTTGCCATTCTCACTGTCGGTACGATCCTGGTATTTGCGCAGGCGGATTTTTCCATTCAAATCTTATTCGGCCGGTTTTATCTGTGGTTCAGCCTGGTTCTGGATTTATTCGGCGGTCTTTTCATTTTAGGAATCCTGTTCGCATTATTTCGGCGATACGTCCTGCGTCCGGACCGGCTTAATTTAATTGTTGACGACGCCATTATTTTACCCCTGTTACTGATTATTGCCGTCACCGGTTTTTTTATCGAGGCAGCCCGGCTTGCCGCAACCCATCCGGCCTGGGCCGAATGGTCGCCCATTGGGTATTGGCTGTCAGGATTGTTCAATGAAAACAATGCAGAGAGTTTGCACAAACAATTATGGTGGCTGCATCTTGCTCTGTCCATGGGATTTATTGCTTACATTCCTTATTCCAAGTTGTTTCATATTTTGATATCTCCGACCAATATCTATTTTAAATCGTTCAAACCCAGAGGGCAGTTGACCTCGATCGATATTGAGAATTCCGAAGTATTTGGTGTCTCAAACATTACCGATTTAACATGGAAGCAGCTCTTTGATCTCGATGCATGTACGCAGTGCGGGCGGTGTCAGGATCAATGCCCGGCTTTTAATAGTGAGAAACCGCTGTCGCCCAAGAAATTGATTTTGGACATACGGGCGAACATGGTAGCGGTGGGCAATCAAATCATCAAGGATAAAAAAGAAAAGAAAGAAGCCAACCCAATATCCATCGTGGGAAATACGGTAACGAAAGATGAAATATGGTCCTGTACGACCTGCATGGCCTGTCAGGAGCACTGTCCCGTGGCTATCGAGCATGTTCAGAAAGTGGTGGATTTAAGACGGTCTCAGGTGCTTATGGAAAGCCAGTTTCCTCAGGAATTGAATATGGCTTTCAAGGGTCTCGAAACCAACGGCAATCCCTGGAATATGGGAAGCGGCGCGCGGGGGGATTGGACAGAAGGACTCAACATACCGACTGTGATGGATAATCCCGAACCGGAGTATCTTTGGTTCGTTGGTTGTGCGGGCGCATTCGATGACAAAGCCAAAGCGGTTTCCAAAGCGTTTGCACAAATCCTGAATCAGGCCGGTATCAGTTATGCGGTTCTTGGTGTCGACGAACAGTGCTGCGGCGATCCTGCCCGGCGTGCCGGGAATGAGTATGTTTTTCAAATGCTTGCACAAGCCAATATTGAAAGCTTTAAATCAATAAAATTCAAAAAGATTATCACAGCCTGTCCGCACTGCTACAATGTGATTAAAAATGAATATCCTCAATTTGGCGGGGAATATGAGGTGATCCATCACAGTGAACTCATCGCCGATTTGATTCAAAGCGGCCGGCTGCAAATTAAAGACAAAAACCAGACGGTTTCTTCTTTTCACGATTCCTGCTATCTCGGGCGGTATCAGAATATTTATGACGCACCGAGACAGATTATGAAGAAACTGGCGGACGGCCGTTTTAAAGAATTGAAAAGAAACCGGGAGAAGAGTTTCTGCTGCGGAGGCGGCGGTGCGCGCATGTTTATGGAAGAACATCTTGGCTCACGCATCAACCATCTCAGAATTCAGGAAGCGGCTGAGGCGGGTGTTCATACTCTGGGTGTGGCGTGTCCTTTTTGTCTGGGTATGCTGCAGGATGCTGTGAAAGAAAAGGAACTGGGGGATTCAATTCAGGTGAAAGATATTGCCCAGTTGGTGGCTGAACAGAGTTCTTTTGGAAAAGATACATGAAATCTCTGCTGAGAAAGGAATGACCCCGAACGCACTAATGAAGATTTACATTTCATCTTTTTATTAATCTACATTCACTGTTGTTAAAATAGAAATACATATAAAAGCCATCCCGATACTTTGGGATGGCTTTTGATTCTCTGTCTAAAGTTCAACTTGGGACGGAGAAGATAAAGATACTTTCTACTCACTTCAGCAGCATCAATTTCTTTACTTTAACAAACTCATCCGCCACGATTCGATAGAAATAGACGCCGCTGGCGGCCGTTTTTTCATGCATGTCTTTTCCGTTCCACTGAACCGTATACCGGCCCGCCGGTTTCTTTCCGTCGATCAGGATCGAAATCAAACGGCCCTGTGTATTGAAAATTTCAATCTTGACATTGCTGGTTTTCGGCAGAGCATAGTTGATCATTGTTACCGGATTAAACGGATTGGGATAGTTTTGGTCCAGGCTGAATGCCGAGGGCAGATTACTAATTGTTTGATTTTCAATACCTGTTGTCCCTTCGATAGAGATATCATCAATATACCACTTTTCCGAATTCGCGTCACAATCTGCAATGAACTGGAACTTGAAGTTTTCATTCAATGCATAAGCCGGAAGAGCAAGACTGTGCTGGGTATAAGTGGATAATGCGGTTGTTTCTCCGGGAATCCCGTAAACTTCGATCCAATAGGTTCCATCGTAGATTTTAATGATCAGATCATCACCCGTATTGGTATTGTCATTCTGCCACCAGAAAATAAGGTTGATGTTCTGTCCCTCGAATCCGCCGAGATTAATTGTATTGGATTCAACCGCAGCGTTGCTGTTGAGTTCGAGTGAATAGGGCGGACTCGGTTCGTTTTCGCCGTTCGAATTGATGACCGGTGAGCCGCTGATGACTGTCCATTTGGCAGGATTCAGTGTTGTGGTCTCAAATTGTTCACTCCATCCCGTGGACGAAATAATTTCCAGTGTTTGTTGAACTGTGTTGTCCCCGGCTGAAGTAATCTGAACGGAAGCCGTGTCGCTTTCTCCCATGGTTACGCTGCCGGGAATTTGTACCTTCGTAATGAATGTGTAGGCATTCCCCGCAGATACAGATGGAATTTGCGTGATCTGATTCGTCCCGCTTTCGTCCCAGATCGTGGTCGGCCATTCATTGCCGCTGATGTTAATGTTGTAGCTGTCCGCATTCTCGCCGCTGTTGGTCAGCGTGCAGCTGCTTTCGAGAGTCTGGGCCGGGAAACCGCTCTGACTGATCGATACCGATGACAGGCTGAAATAATAATCCATCACTCCAACCGTCATATCGACCTGCACCAGTAGTTCCGAGTTGCTCGGGTCGTTACTGGCGATCACCAGATAATTCGAGTAGGTCGTATCCGATTTCAGATCCTTGGCATTCATTTTAACATTGATGTTTGCACTCGATCCGGACGGAACGGTTCCTGAATTTGGAGTATAGCTCAACCAGTTACCCGCACCTCCTCCGGAGGAACCGGCAAAAACAATCGCATTATACAAAAATTGATAATCCACTGTACCTGGATCACTCTCAGGAAGTACAGAAAAATAGACTCTGTTTTCTTTCCCGACAATAATACTTTTTTTGTCAGTTGATATAGCATATATTTGGCCATCAGTGACCAAATTATCCCAGTTATTTGAAACAGGGACACAAGTACTGTTGTAATTTGAATCATACGGATTTGGTATGTTATTGAAAAGCTGATGCGAAGTATTGGAAATGTATACTTGGTATGCAGTTACACCTGAACCCCAGTTGTATGTTCCAGTGGGATTTAATCCAACCAATCCTGCCAAATAAGTTACATGATTTTGTGTTGTCGATTCGTCATAGTTATTAAATGTACCAGCAGATATGTAGAGTCCGTGACCTTCATTAATGTATTGAGCAACTGCCATGCATTCATTTGAAGTCAAATAGAAATTGTAGCCAGAGTTCACTCCGCCCCAATTATCTGAAATAATCAACATATCGGCTCCGCTGTTTACAAGATCTTGATATGTGATATTGTCCTTATCCAGTGTCGTATAATCGATGACAATTGACTGGCTTCCATAACTGCTGTAACTTGAATTGAGATGATTCCAGGTATCTGTCGCGCTGGAAGAATATGTTCCCCAGCCGTCCAGAACCACGGCTTTGATGACATCGGAAGTGTTGATGGTTTCGTATTTTCTTATTGTCGCTTCCAGATCGAAAGGTTCTGAATTGGTTGTTAGGGACAGCGAAGTGGATTGATCGCATGATCCGTCCGATCCGGGCGGACTTGGATTGATTATTTTAGCATATTCATTATTGTTTATTAGAATATCTTGAATCTCAGGAGCAGTTGAAGACGTTGTCCGGTTTCGATTGGAAATCTGAAAAGTCAATTCCGATCCGCCTTTATTTGAAATGGTTAATATCTGTGTGGTGCTGTCATCGATATTCACTGTTTCATCAAAACTGTCCGGAGACACTTCGATTCTGGGCGGAACGCTGATCAGCACGTCGTCGATGAACCATTTATCGGCTGTGCTGTTCGCCTCGCTTTCGAACTTGATTTTGAAATCACTCTGGCATGCAAATGACGGAATCACGACCTGCTTTTGCATAAAAGAAGCCGGTTCCGCGTCATTGCCATCGTGACGGAACAGTTCAACCCAGTAGCTTCCCTCATAACATTTGACGACAAGATCGTCATCCGTTTCGGTTCCGATGTTCTGGTAATAATAACTCAGTGCCACATTTGTGTAGCCAGAAAGATCAATGGTTTTCGTTTCGACCGCATCACCGTTGGATGTTCCGCCTTTCAATTCCAGTGAATAGGGAGTGCTTGGTTCGCTGTTTCCTCCTGTACTGACGGAAGGTGTTCCGCTGATTACTGTCCATTTTTCTGTGTCCAGTGTGGTGGCCGGGAAATCTTCGAACCAGGGCAGGACATCTCCCGCGGTTGTGTTTACGGTCGCAAAATTCGAAACCGACGAATTGCCAGCGGAAGTGGCTGTGATGGTAGCGGTATCGGCTTGTTCGTCCGGAGCGGATTCCGGGACGATTACCAGGACTGTGATATCGACAGTACCGCCGGGTGTTAGTGGTCCAACCGTTGAAATTTGAGCAGTTTGAGCCGCATTCCAGATCTCAACCGGCCAGCTGTTGCCGGAGACCGTCAGGGCATAAGAATCGCTGTTTGATCCCAAATTGGTGATTGTGAATGTGTACGCTGCGGTATCTCCTGGTGCGGCAGTCGAACTTTGTTCTTCGGGATCGAATGTCACATAATAAGGCGCCATGGTCACTGTGAGATGGACGGGTACATTCAGTAACGGATTATCGGGATCATTGCTCGACAGGGCCATTCGCCTTGAATATCGATTTCCCGGTTCAAGATCTTTGGCGTTGATTTTGAGATTGATATCTGCACTTGATCCGGGCGATACGTTTCCTGAATTCGGAGTATAACTCAGCCAGTTGGCTGTCGCTTCACCTCCCGAGGAACCGGCGAAGACAATTGCATTATACAGAAATTGATATTCGCTTGTGGTTGGTGAACTTGCCGGAAGAAACGATGCGTAAACCCGGTTCTGTTTTGTAATTACGGTCGTCTGATTATTTGACGAAATGGCGATGATTTCTCCGTCTGTTAATGCGGAATTCCAATTGTTTCCCGTGGGAACTGTCGTAAACGAACTCGGTGTAAAACCACCGGAAATATTGGCTGCCAAGGGGTGAGATGAATTTTGAAAACTAATAAAACTTGCAGAAGGACCGGAAGACCAATTATAGCTCAGAGATGAATTGAGCCCCACCAATTCGGCCAGATTGTCGATCTGCGGCTGGACATAACTGTTGCTATTGAACGTTCCCGAAGACATATACAGTCCATGTCCCTCATTGACATACTGTACCACCGCCTGGCATTCGCTGGTGTTGAGATAAAATAGATTTGATGATGTGTAATACCCCCAGTTGTCCGGAATTAAAAGTACGTCAGCACCGCTGTTTACAAGATCTTGATATGTTATATTGTCTTTAGCCAGCGTGGTATAATCAATAAGAATAGCCTGGCTTCCGTAACTGCTGTAATTGGAATTGAGATGATTCCAAGCGCTCACTCCTCCGGAAGAATATGTTCCCCAGCCATCCAGAACCACAGCTTTAATAACATCGGATGCATTGATGGTTTCATATTTTTTTATTGTTGTTTCCAGATCGAAAGGTTCCAAGCTGTTCGTCATAGAAAGCGGAGCGGCTCGGCCGCTCGATCCGTCCATACCGGCCGGATCGGGCGGAAGTGTTCTGCTGTGTAAATCATTCGCCTTTAATACATCCTGAATGGCTGGAACTATCGGATTATTATTGATCGTGTAATCGCTGATCTGAAATTCCAGGTTTCCCGCCCCAATATTTCCAATAGTCAAAGTCTGTGCAGTGCTGTCGCCGGCATTTAATGTCACATCGAAACTGTCCGGAGTCACTGTGATCTCAGGAGGTGCAAACAATGAGACATCGTCCACAAACCAATCATCAAAATTTGTTTTTCCGGAATCATCGGAATGATATCCTGCTATGACATGAAATCGGATTTGGAAATTTGTGTGGTAGGCATCCTCAGGAAGCAGAACCTGATCATACGTATAACTTGTCATATCCGGCCCGCTTCCCGGGTAAACTTTTAAATAAACCCAGTCCCCTACATTGTTGTAATAGGAGATAAAGAGATCATCACCAGCTTCGGGTGAATCACCGCCACCGGTTCTCTGATAATAATATCCCAGTGCGATTCTTGTGTAGCTGGAAAGGTCGATCGCCTGGGAATGGACTTCGTCTCCGACGGTTGTGCTGCCATCAAGATTTAACGAGTAGGAAGCACTCGGCTCACCCATTCCGGAGGAATTGGAAGTCGCGGGTCCGATATTTTGTATCCATTTGGTCGAACTCAGTGTTGAGGACGGGAAGTTGTCGGACCAGGGCAGTGTCGCTCCATTTCCCAGAGATGCGGTGACGACTTTTGCAGTACCTGATTGGGATGCATTCCCGACAGAAGTCGCTCTGACATTGACTGAATCCTTCGTTCCGTTGCCGGCTCCGGTTGGAACCGTCACTTTCACAAGGACTTTATAATATGACCCGGATGGAATGCTGTTCAATGCGGAGATTTGGCCGGTTCCGTTCGAATCCCAAAGTGTTGTGGTCCAGTGTTGACCGGTAACGGACAGATTGTATGAATCGCTGTTCTGTCCGATATTTCTCACAAAGACCGGGCAAAAAGTTGCCTTTCCTTTTGCGCCGCTGATTTCTTTTCTTGATGGTGTTAAATTGACAAAATATTGAGAAAGTGCCGGAGTGTTTTGCACGGCCGTATAAGCATCCATTTTGCCGTAACCCCAGGCATAATTGGGAACGGAGCCCGTATAAGAATCACTCCGGGCAGAGTTCTGCAGGATTTGTTTGACCTGATCCGAGGTCAGAGTGGGATTCTTCTGCAGGATCAGAGCCACGCAGCCAGCGACATGAGGTGCCGACATGCTGGTCCCCGGCATCATGACATGGACGTAATCCTGATTTCGATACGAGGAAGTCATATAATCGGAAGCATCTGCCGAGAGAGACGAAATTACGCCAAAACCGGATCCAGCGATTTCAGGTTTCTGCCGTCCGGTAATGTGTCCCGGATCGTCCCTCGTGGGTCCTGTACTGCTGAAATAGGCGAGACCGTTCAAGACTGCACTTGAAAAAGACTGGTTGCTTCCGTTATAGGCTTTCCAGGAGGTTTTGGTGGAATAGGCCGCAACAGTGATGGCCTTGTCCGCCACACCCGGAGAGCCGACAATTTCCTCATTTGAACCGGAGGCGGAAGAAAAATAGGCATATTTGCCTCCTCCAAGCTGACTGATCGGGATCCAACTGTCGAAATGGCCTCCCTGAGAAATGGTGTTCCCCTTCACAGTCACCTGCCATGTCCCGTTTTTCGGCGGATAGTAGGAGTAGCCATCCCAAATTTGGATATAGCATTCCCTGTCTCCGTTGTTCGGGTCAATACCGCCGGATGCGTTATCGATATAAATGGCTCCGTCGGAAGTGCTGGTCGCATTTCCGCTTCGATCCGAACCCGTATCGGCATACCAGGTGTATCCATTCGGGCTGGTGACAGTCACACGATTCTTGTCGTTGCCCTGATACCAAAGTGTGATAATAATGAAATCATTCCCCGCTCCGGAATAAGAAGAATAAGATGGGACCTTGACTTCAATCGTTTTTTCAGCGCCGTTTGACACAGTGCCTTCTGCGTGAATATATTCGGCATAAGTCGCGTTTGTTCCTTCATTTCCCGCGGAGATCGTAATTACCTTCCCCAAACCAACGATGCGGTCGATGGCCTGTTCGGTGAGACCCGATCCGTCGTGAGGCCCCCACTGGCCTCCCAGACTCATATTGAAAGAGAGCGCTTTGCCAAGTTCATCGGCTTTTACAGCCGCATAACAGATGGCATCCAGTTCTTCAGTTTCTGAAAACCCGCCGTCCCCCGATGCGGCATTGGCGCCGCGGACCATCAGTATGTCCGCTTCCGGAGCCATTCCCACGTAGGTGTGAGCCGGAAGGGATCCGCCTGTAGCCGATCCGTCGCCGGCAATAATACCCATGACGTGTGTGCCGTGTCCGATATCGTCTTTCGTACGGATCGCTCCGGTTGTGGTTCCGTCGAGCTCGTTATCGATCTGTGCTTTGGTATACTCAACGCCGTAATCAAAGTTGGCAGGTGGTTTCTCAGTACCGGTTGCAGTGATCGTTTGATCCCAGATATAATAGATGCGGGATGACCCATCCCCATCGTTGATGAAATCGTCATGGTTCCAGTCGATCCCCGTGTCAAGGGCGCCGGCAAGCACTCCTTTTCCGGTATATCCGCTGAAACTGGGAGGAGAAGTTGAATAATCGCCCTGATGAACATCATCGGCTCCGCATTCCGGAATGCTCGCGTCCAGGTCGGTATGATGAATCATCGATGCCTGAATCGAAGTCACATTGGAAAGTCCGGCGAGGTCTTTCAACCGGCTGATCGGGATCCGTACACTGAATATATCCCCGACTTGTCCGCCGACTCTTGCCCCTGAGGATTCCAGTTCTTTTCGGTCTCCCCGGGATTTGATTAACAAACCCACAACAGGATCTTTGCTTTCAAGATCACGGATTTCCATAAATTTGGCATGCATTTGAAGGTGTTCTTGCGGTGCGCCGATTAAAGGCCGAACCATGGATGGAATTTTACGCCATGTGTCCCGGGACATACTTTTTTGTGCATCCACCGTCCATGACATTATTCTTTTATCTGACTCTTCCCCCAAAGATATTGATGAGATGACCATTAAAACCGTCAGAAAAAACAGAAGATGCAATGATCTGTGTAATTCTCTCTTCGAAAACATAATTAATCCCCTCCTGTGATTTGATGTGTCAGGTTAATCAACTAAAAAAGTTAAATTCGGAAAATTGAATATGTTTGGTTGTAAACCTAAAAAATGCGATTTACTTTACAAATTTTTTTTTACAAAATCAAGGTAATAATATTTAAATTTTAATAATTTCGGCTAATCGGATCCGATTTTAAAATAAATCTTGACAATGCAATATACAAGTATTATATTATTGGTCATCAAATGACTGATGGTCATAAAATAGTTACTTAGTCAATAT
>Ga0315542_1002458_pt1 | contig 11237 bp, 5 predicted proteins | sample SalMarSW160120MG_FD_202541 | JGI IMG/M metagenome (GOLD analysis project Ga0315542, IMG submission 202541) | Salt marsh sediment microbial communities from the Plum Island Ecosystem LTER, Massachusetts, United States - Salt Marsh Sediment SW1601-20 ... | reverse complement strand
CCCTCCGGCGGCACCAGGAAGAGGCCGTCGGAGTACACGGGGGCGACCACCAAGGCGCCGTCCGGCAGCCAGGCCGCGCCGCCGGCGCCGCGGCTCTCGCCGAGCTTGAACGGCCGTCCCCCGTCCACTGACACCTTCAGGTAGTCGCCGCCCGCAAAGAAGCCAATCCAGCGTCCGTCCGGCGACAGGAACGGAGCGCTCGCCCCGTGGGTCCCGGCGATCGGCTCGATCTCGCCCTTCCCGAGAGCACGCCGCAGCAGCTCCTGCCGCCCGTCCTGCTTGCCGCCCACCAGGAGACTCTCACCGTCGGGGGCGAAGGTGAGGACCGCGTCCCCCCTGGTGAGGAGCTCCTGGTCAGGGGCGAAGCGGATCGCGAAGTGCATCAGTTCGGTCGGGACCCGCTTCCCGGAGCTCGCGAGGTGGGTCGCCAGGCCGGCGACCGCCGCCGCCAGCACCACGGAAGCCAGCCACGCGACCGTCACCACCCGCGATCGGGGCCGCGCCGCCGGTCCGTGCCCGGCATTCTCCCGGTCGTGATCGTCCCGTCCCGCCAGGACGTCCTCGATCACGATCCGGGCGTCCGCGATGTCGTGCAGGCGCCTCTTGGGATCTCGTTGGAGACATCGTCGCACCAGCTGGCGGATCTCCTTCGGCGCCGTGGCCTCCAGGTCCGCGAGGCGGACCTCGCTCGTGAGCACTTCCGCCAGCGTCTCGACCACGGAGTCGCCGGCGAACAGCCTCTTCCCGGTCAGCATCTCGTGCAGCAGGACCCCGAAGGCCCAGATGTCGGAGCGCCGGTCGGCGGGCCGGCCCTTGGCCTGTTCCGGGCTCATGTACGCCGCCGTCCCGAGGATCACGCCGGCTCGGGTGTGCTGCCGGGTGATCGTGGGCGACAGCAACACGTCGTCGTCCTGTGACTCCGTCACCCAGGTCTTGGCGAGACCGAAGTCGAGCACCTTGACGGCACCGTCCGGCCGCACCTTCACGTTGGCCGGCTTGAGGTCGCGATGGATGATGCCGTGCTCGTGCGCCGCCTCCAGGGCCTCTGCGAGCTGGAGCGCGATGTGCAGAACGTCCTCGAGCGGCAGAACACCTCGTGCGAGGCGCTCGTCCAGGCCCTCCCCCTCCACCAGCTCCATCACCAGCACATGCTGCCCGTCGAGGTGCTCGAAACCGAACAGGGTGGCGATGTTGGGGTGGTTGAGGGACGCCAGCACCTTGGCCTCGCGCTCGAAGCGGGCGTGTCGCTCCGGGTCTTCAGCGACGTCCTCCGGCAGCAGCTTCAGGGCCACCTCGCGGTCGAGCCTGGTGTCTTGCGCGCGCCACACCTCGCCCATGCCGCCCCTGCCGAGCTCGGCGGTGATCTGGTACGGGCCGAGGCGGGCGCCTGGGGCCAGCGACGTCGCCGCGCCTCCAGCCGGGTCTCGGGCCGAGCTCATGGCTGCTTCTCCACCAGCGCGGGCCAGCTCGTCAGCAACGTGATCGAGTTGGAGGCGGCGGGATCGGTCGAGGCGGCGACGAGAAACCGGCTGCCGTCGGACGTGAGGTCGAACAGAGGCGCGTTCGTCCGCGGGAGGTCGAGCTGGAACAGCGGCTGGATTGCCTTGACGCGCAACGACGTCCCGCTGGTCTCCAGATCGGCCTCCATGAGGCGGTTCCCCATGGTCAGGAAGAACAGCCTGTCGCCGGCCGCCCAGCGCACCGCCCAGCCCCCGTTCTGGGAGATCTGGTACTTGGCGCCGGTGGCTGGGAAGGGCACCACGAAGACCTCGGGGCGGCCGGTTTCGTAGGAGAAGTAGGCGAGCCAGTGACCATCGGGGGAGAAGTTGCCGTCATACTGGTCGGCATCGACGGGCGCCGGTTGGAAGAGCTTGCCGCTCCCCTCCAGTGGAAGTATCCAGTTCCCCCAGCGCTGGCCCTTTCTCCTCCTCAGGTCGATGCTCAGGTATCGCCCGTCCGGGGACCAGTCGATGGCGGCCGCGGAGACGACGTCCGGATCCAGCTTGGAGATGACGTCCTCGGCTCCCGAGCCGTCGGCCCGCTTGCGGCAGATGAACCAGGCTTCGTCCTCGTGCCGGCTGTACGCGATGTACCGCCCATCCGGTGACCAGACGGAGAAGCCCTTCCGACCAGGGCCGAACGTCAATCGCGTCCCCACCCCACCCGCCGCCGGGTACGACCAGAGATCGTCGGTCTCGCTCTGGTCCGCCCAGACGACTGCCAGCACCCGCGTGCCATCGGGCGAGATCTTGGGCGAGACCCACGGCTCTGGGTCCGCAATGGTGCCAAGGGCGGTGCCGCTGCCATCGAACCACTGCAGCCGGGCGTTGCTCGTGCCGCCCTGGAAGGCGAGGACGCCGTTGTCCGACGCCGAGAACGCCTGCGCCTCGCCCAGGGGCCTCGCCTCGCCCGTCAGCTTTCCGGTCGAGGGGTCGAACCCGGCGCCGAACACCTTGCCGTCTCGACAGAAGAGGAGGTCGCCGGAAGCGAACTCGGGCCGGTAGGCGTCCTGCAGCACGAGCCACGACGCCCCGGTGCTCAGGGAGCCGCGGCGAATGGACGCGGAGGGCCAATCCTCTGTCACCTCGGTGTAGAGAAGCGTGTCACCGTCCGGGAGAAACGTCGGGGAGCCCAGCTGACCCGACTCCACCGTGGGCTGGACCACCGCCTGCGGGCTGCCGCCGGCGGCGGCGATCTCCTCGATGGGCCCCGCACACTGCGGCACGAAGAGGATCACGTTCTGAGAGCTCCAGGCGCCACCCCGGTCGATGCACGGAGAGTCGGCGAGCTCGCGGACCGCGCCGTCATCGACGTTCACTGTCTTCAGCTTCCCGTCGGCGAAGAAACCCAGGGACCGCGAGTCGCCAGACCAGAAGGGATAGGAGCCGTCCGCAGTCCCCGCCAGTGGAGTCGCTTTCCCCCCGGCCAACGGCCTCACCCATATCTTCGTGTCGCCATCGTGGTCGGTAGCGGAGAAGGCCAGCCTGCGGCCGTCCGGCGACACGACCACGGGTCCGGCGCCGAACCCGAACGATCGGAAGCTGGTCCCCGTCGGCGGCGGTACGAAAGCGAGAACCGGCGGCGGGGTGTCCCCGTGCGGCGCACCCCACACCCAGGCACCGAGCCCAGCGGTGGCGGCCGCCAGGCCCCCGACGAGCACCCATGCCAGGAGCTCGCCACGGGCGCGGCGCCGCGGTTCCGTGTTCTCCGCCTGTTTCTCCTCCAAGGGGCCGCCGCTCAGCATCTCTTCGATGACGATCCGTGCGTCCGCGATGTCGTGCAGGCGGTGGCGCCGGTCGTCTTGCAGACACCGACGCAGCAGTCGGCGGACCTCGGGCATGACGGCGGCGGGAAGCTCCGACGGATCGGGCTGCCGGGTGAGGATGGCGGCAAGCACGTCGGTCACCGTCTCCCCGTCGAACAGCTTCCGCCCCGTCAGCATCTCCCAGAGCACCACCCCGAACGCCCAGACGTCGGCGCGCGCGTCCACCGGCCTGCCGCGCGCCTGCTCCGGGGACATGTAGGCCGCGGTGCCGAGGATCGTCCCTGCCCGCGTGAAGTGCGCGGTGATGGTGGGCGACAGGGACAGGTCACCCTCCCCACCTTCATCGGTCCACGCCTTGGCCAGACCGAAGTCGAGCACCTTGACCGTGCCGTCGGCTGCGACCTTGACGTTGGCGGGCTTGAGGTCGCGGTGGACGATGCCGCGCTCGTGCGCCGCCTCCAACGCCTCGGCGACCCGCAGGGCGATGGGCAACGCCTCATCGACCGGAATGGGGCCGCGCGCGATCAGCTTGTCCAACCCCTCCCCCTCCACGAGCTCCATGACGAGGGCGCGGACGCCGCCGGACTCTTCGAGGCCGAAGATCGAGGCGATGTTGGGGTGCGCCAGCTGCGCCAGAACCTTGGCCTCGCGCTCGAAGCGGGCCAGACGCTCGGCATCGGCGGCGAAGGCCTCCGGCAGCACCTTGATCGCCACCTCGCGTTCCAGCTTGGGATCCCGCGCGCGCCACACCTCCCCCATCCCGCCCTCGCCCACCTTGGCGATGATCTCGTAGGGGCCGAGGCGGGCGCCGGGGACGAGCGGCACTGAGCTCACCTCTTCAGCGCCGCCGTCCAGTGGGTCACCAACGTCAGCGGCGTCTCCACGTTCTCGATCGGCCGCAGGAACAGGTAGTGGTCACCTCCCTGGGAAAGGGCATAGGTTCGTGCCGTCCCCGAGCCGGTCATGGAGGGCGCGGCGAAGAGCTGCCGGGGCGTCCCCACTTCGACGGCGGAGCCTCGCATCGCCACGCTGGTCTCGAACAGCGAACCGTCCGGCGCGCGGTAGAGGAGCGCGCCGCCGTCGCGCCTGAACGTCGGCTCCGCGCCGCCGCCCTGGGAGATCTGCCACTTGCCGCCGGGCCCGGGGAACGGCGTCAGGTAGACCTCGCTGCGGCCGGACTCGTCCGACTGGTAGGCGAGCCATTTCCCGTCCGGGGAGAAGGTGCTGTTCCCCTCGACGAACTGGGTGGCGAGGAACGGCTTCGGCGTGTGGTCGCCCTTGAGCGACACGGTCCAGATGTCGGTGATCGTGTTGCCGCGCGGGTCGATGACGGTCATGGACAACGTGTGTCCGTCGGGCGACCAGTCGTCGGCGTACATCGTGACCTCCGAGGAGACCAGCGGTTCGGCCTGGCCCGACCCGTCGGCGTTCTTGACGTAGATGTCCATGTGGCCCTGCGGGTTGGCGGTGTAGGCGATGCGCTTCCCGTCGGGCGACCACACCGGGCTGATCTCGAGCCCCGGCTCGAAGGTGAAACGGGTCCGGACCCCGCGCGCGAGGTCGACCACCCACAGGTCCACGTTCTTCGAGCGGGCATCTGAGACCTGCTCCGCCACGAACTTCCCGTCGGGCGACAGGCGGAAGCCGTCGATCGCCGCCGGCTCGGCGATCGTCCCGACCTGCCGGCCGGCCGTGTCGAGCCGCACCAGCTGCGCCAGCCCGGTCTCCCCCGTCTGGTAGACCAGCGTCCCGTCCTCGGACACCGAGAAGTCCCCGAGGCGGTAGTTCTGTGGGTTGGCGATGTCCTCGGCGATGGGGAACGCGTCCCCGGCGACTTCCCCGCTGCCGGCGTCGAACGGCTGCACCATGAGCGTCTGTGCGCGCAGATACAAGAGGTAGCCGGGGGGAGCGTAGAGCGCGTTGCTGTCGGAGGGAAACAGCAGCCTGGGCGCGGCCCCGTCCAGGGAGCCGAGGTAGATGCCGTCGGTCTTGACCTCGCCCGAGTTCAGGGGGCCGCCGGCCCAGTAGATGAAGCGCCGACCGTCCGCCAGGAAGGCCGGCCAGCGTTCACTGAACCCCTCCTGGGACGGCTTCGCCTCCGAGAGAGCGACCGGCGCCCCCCCGGCGGCGGAGACGCGCGCCAGACCGCCGAAGACGTCGGGCGCGAAGACGATCACCCCGTCTCTGCTCCACGCGCCGCCGCGCCCATTGGGGGCGTCGCAGAGGGTCTCGGGCGGGCCGCCTGTGGTGTCGATCTTACAGAGCTTGCCGGTGATGAAGAAGCCGACCCAGCGGCCGTCCGGCGACCAGAAGGGGAAGTACGCGTTCTCGGTTCCCCGCAGCGGCTGGGCGCTGAGCGAGTCGAGGGGACGGATCCACAGGCTGGAGACGCCGTTCGCGTCGCGCGCCGCGAACACCAGCTTGCTGCCGTCCGGCGACAGGACCGGTCCGCCCACCGACGCCCGGAAGTCGAAGGTCGCCTTCTCCGGGGCCACGAGATACGACCGCACCGGCCGCTGCGGCACCGGCCGGGGGCGCAGGAGGGTCAGACCCACCCCGGCGGCCACGGCGACGCCCAGTGCGGCGCCGCCGATCCACGGCAGCGGCCGGCGGCGGCGCCGCCCCGAGCTCGGTCCCGGCACGCCCTCCGGGGTTCCCGGCAGCTCGCCGCCACCGCGAGCGATCTCCGCCAGCTCCCAGCGCACGTCGCCGATGTCCCGCATGCGCTCCGAGGGCTGGCGCTCGAGGCAGCGGCCGAGCAGACGGCGCAGGCCCGGTGGGGTCGAGGAGGGCAGCACGCTCCAGTCGGTCTCCTGCTTGAGGACGTTGGCCAGGACGTCGGTGATCATCTCGCCCTCGAACATCCGGCGGCCTGAGAGCATCTCGAACAGCACGACCCCGAACGCCCAGATGTCGGCGCGCTTGTCGACCGGTTTGCCGCGCGCCTGCTCCGGAGACATGTAGGCGGCCGTACCGAGGATCACGCCGGCCCGGGTGTGGCGCGCGGTGATGGTCGGCGACAGGGCCAGCTCGCCGCCCTCGGCGTCGTCGGCCCACGCCTTGGCGAGGCCGAAGTCCAGCACCTTCACGGCGCCTTCGGCGGTGACCTTCACGTTGGCGGGCTTGAGGTCGCGGTGCACGATCCCCTTCTCGTGGGCCGCCTCCAGGGCCTCGGCGATCTGCATGGCCACGCTGAGCGCCTCGTCGAGGGGGAGGGGCCCCCGGGCGATGCGCTCGTCCAACCCCTCGCCCTGGACGAACTCCATGACCAGGCCGCGGATGCCGTCGGACTCCTCGAGGCCGAAGATCGAGGCGATGTGGGGGTGCACCAGCTGAGCGAGGACCTTCGCCTCACGCTCGAGGCGCGCCAGCCGCTCGGCATCCTCGACGAACGCCGCCGGCAGCGTCTTGATGGCGACCTCCCGCCCGAGCCTGGTGTCGGTGGCGCGGTAGACCTCTCCCATCCCGCCGGCGCCCAGCTCGGCGGTGATGCGGTAGTGGGCGAGCGTGGTACCGATCACGAGCATGCCTTCGGTGTCTCATCGCGCGACAGCGTCAGAAACCGGAGCGTGTTGTCGACGAGTTCACACCAGACTGAAGAACGTTGCGACTGGGAATCGGAATTTCCGATGGGCAGGATTTGCCCTCCGGGGCGGCAGGCAAGCGCCACGCTCCACGACCCCGTCGTCACGCGTCCCAACCGTCAGGGGAGCCGGCGTCAGGGAGGCGTGAGCCGTTGTCGCGGGGTCCGAGGTGGAGGAGGGATTCTCGGCACCGCGCAGACCATCGCCTTCCCGGCCCACGTACCCGCTGATGCCCACGACCTCGCCGCTGCCGGGGTCGTAGCGGATCAGGACCGCTCCCTGGGCAGCGTTGACGGCTTCTAGGTACAGCTGCTCGTCTGTAGGCGACTGCATGCCCGCCGTGCCGAGCGCCAGGACCAGAGGATAGGCGGACACGTCCACGAAGGAGCGCGTGCCCGTGGCCGGGTCCACTCTCAGAAGCGTCGAGCCCAGGCGCGAGTCCACGATCCACAGCGGCGTCGACGTCGCTGCGGTCGCGGCGCTGCGGATCAAGCGTACATGGCCTCGATCTGGGCGGCGTACTTCTCGTTGATGACCCGGCGCTTGAGCTTCATGGTGGGCGTCAGCTCGCCCCCCGCCTCGGTCAGCTCACCCGGCAGGATCGTGACCCTGCGCACCGTCTCCACCCGGGAGAGCACCGCGGAGGCCTGCTCCACCAGGCCGAGGAGGTGGGCGCCGAAGGCGGGGGACGCGGCGGCCGAGGCCGGATCGGCGACCCCCTCGACGCCGGCGACGCGAGCCTCCTCGGCGATCCGTTCGGGGTCCAGGGTCACGAGGGCGCTGAGGAACTTGCGACGGTCGCCGATGACCACCGCCTGGGCGATGACCGGCACACTCTTGAGCACGTTCTCCACGACCGCAGGGGCCACGTTCTTGCCGCCGGCGGTGATGATGAGCTCCTTCTTGCGATCGGTCACCTGGAGGAAGCCCTCCTCGTCCAGGGTGCCGATGTCGCCGGAGTAGAGCCAGCCCTCCGCATCCAGGGTCTCGGCGGTGGCCGCCTCGTTCTTGAAGTAGCCCTTGAACACGTGCGGACCGCGGATCAGGATCTCGCCGTCTGAAGCGATGCGGAGCTCGCTGCCGGGGATGGCGTAGCCGGCCTTCCCGGTCCGGTACTGCGCGGGCGTGGACACGGTGGCGGGCGCGGTGCACTCGGTCATGCCGTAGATCTCGCAGATCACGACCCCCAGGCTGAGGAAGAACTCCAGGGTGTCGCGGCTGATGGGCGCGGTGGAGGAGATGGCGATCTTGCAGCGGTCCAGGCCGAGGGTCCTCTTCACCTTGCTGAAAACCAGCCGGTCGGCCAGGGGATAGAGACGCGGCCTGGGCTCGCCCCGCTGCTCGGCGAGGCCCGCGGCCAACCCCACTCCGCGGGCCCAGGCGGCGATCCGCCGCTTGACGGGGCCGCTGGAGGCGCCGGCGGCCATGATCCGGCCCTGGACCTTCTCCCACACCCTGGGCACGCCCAAGAAGTAGGCCGGTCGGGCCTCGCGCAGGGTCTCTCCCAGCCGGTCCAGGTCGGGCTCGAAGTAGGTGCAGCCACCGAACAGCATGGGTGAGAACAGGGACACCATCTGCTCGGCGATGTGGCTCAGCGGCAGGTAGCAGACGGCGCTGTCGCCCGGCTCCGTGGCCGCCAGTCTCTCCACCGCGGCGCGAGCGGTCCACACGATGTTGCGGTGGGTGGTCATCACGCCCTTGGGCGGGCCGGTGGTGCCCGAGGTGTAGACGAGAGTGCACACGTCGTCGGGCCCCTGGGCCGCCTTGCGTCGCTCCAGCTCCCCAGCCGGCACCCGCTCGGCGGCGGCCTCCAGCTCGGCGTAGGACAAGACCCTGTCGTCCGGGTCGCTCCCATCCATGAGCACGACCGCGCGCAGGCCGGGCAGCTCGCCCCACACGCGCTGGACCTTGGCCAGCTGGTCTGCATCTTCGACGACGGCGACCTGGCTGTCCGAGTGGCCGATGATGTAGGCGCACTGCTCGGGGCTCGAGGTGGCGTAGATCCCCACCGGCACGCCGCCGGCCAGGATGGCCCCCACATCGGAGAGGAACCACTCGGGCCGGTCGCTGCCGATGATCGCGACGCCCTTGCCCGGATCGAGGCCGAGGGCGAGGAAACCCCGGGCGATGCGGTGGGCCCGCTCCCCGTACTCCTTCCAGGTGGTGGTGCGCCAGGCTGAGCCCTGCCGATGCGTGTATGCCGGATAGGTCGGCCATGCGGCCACTGCATGCTCGAACGTCGCGACGACGGTGTCGGTCATGGCCCTGCCTCCCCGTGCCGGCCGCCCACCGGGCATCGACCCCGGGCCGCGTCGGGATCACGCACTGCGAAGGATTTCTTAGGGAGGATTATAGGACCGGCCGGGCCGACCCGCCACCCGCCGGTCGAACTGCCCCGCCGCCCCGTGGGCGCGGGAACGCCCCCCCTCCCATGCCGCCATCCGGCCCGCGTCGTTTCCGAACCGAGGAGTTCCGCCGAAGGGATCCGGATGACACCTCCGTTCCACGGACCTACGATGTCATCCGTGCGCTGGGACGAGCAGGAGCTGTACGAGGTGTTCACCGCCCGGGACGCGACCTGGAACGGTCGCTTCCTGACCGGTGTGTTGACCACCGGCATTTACTGCCTCCCCTCCTGCTCGGCCCGCAAGCCCCGGCGGGAGAACGTGCGCTTCTTCGCCTCCCAGGCCGAGGCCCGGGCGGCCGGCCTCAGACCCTGCCGACGCTGCCGGCCGGACCTCTTCTACGAAGGACGGGACCCGGACCTGGAGCGCCTGGAGGGGCTCTTCGAGGAAGCGGGTCGCGAGCCCGCCCGCTTCCCGGACGCGGCGAGCCTGGCCGCTGCCAGCGGCTTCGGCGTCACCAAGCTGGCCGAGCTGACCCGCCGTCACTACCACGCCACGCCCTTGGCCGTGTTGCAGCGGCTGCGGGTTTCCTGGGCTGCCGAGCGGCTGCTGTGCAGCTCCGAGCGGGTGCTCGACGTCGGCTTCGCCGCCGGCTGGGAGAGCCCGTCGGCGTTCCACGCCTCGTTCGCGAAGCGCACCGGCCTGACGCCAGGCGGGTACCGCAAGCTGCGCACAGCAGACGAGTTCGTTCTCCGGCTGCCTCCTCGCTACCGGGTGGCCGACACGCTGGCCTTCATCGGCCGCGACCCCGAGAGCCCCACGGAGCGCGTGCGCTCACGATCGGCCTCCCGGGCGCTCCGCCTGGCGGGGGGACCGGCGCGGGCTCAGGTGGAGCTCGCCGCGGGGCACGCACGCTGCCGGATCGAGGCGGGTCGGGCACTGTCGGTTCGGGAACGGGCCGAGGCCCATGCGGCCCTGGTGCCGTGGCTGGCCATCGACGGCGAGGCGACTCCGGGGCGCGGCGCCGCCGGTCGCCCCCCATGGAAGCCCCTGCTCGCCCGGCGGCCGGGGCTGCGCATCCCGCGCACGCCGACGGTCTTCGAGGGCCTCACGTGGGCGGTCCTGGGCCAGCAGGTGAACCTGTCCTTCGCCTACCGCCTGCGACGGAGGGTCGTCGAGCTGGCGGGCGAGCGTCTCGACCCATGGCTGACCTGCCATCCCACCCCACAGCGCCTCGCGGCCGTGGATGCCGCGGATCTCGCCCGTCTCCAGCTGTCACGGCGCAAGGCGGAGTACCTGCTGGGGGCGGCGCGGGCCGCAGCGGGCGGTCTCGACCTCAAGGCCCTGCCGGGCGGTGCCGCCACCCGCGCCGCGGAACGGCTCGCGGACCTGCGGGGAGTGGGTCCGTGGACGGTGCAGTACGTGCTCATGCGCGCCTGCGGCTTCGCCGACTGCATCCCGGCGGCCGACGCGGGCCTGGCGCGGGCCGTGCAGGCGTTCTTCGACCTCGATCATCGCCCGGACGCGGCGGAGGTCCAGCAGCGCCTGGCCGCCTTCGCCCCACATCGCAGCCTGGCGACGTTTCACCTCTGGAGCCTCCTGGGAGACCCGGCATGACATACATGGCGCACACTTTCGACACGCCCCCGGACCGCATGGTGACGGTGGTCGGCCCCGGCGGAGCCGTCCACCTCTTGGTCTTTCTGAACGGTCGCACCGCCGACGAGCTGGTGGCCCCGTTCAAGCCGGACCTGGAGTGGTCCCCCGAGGGGTGCGCCCCGGTGGTCGAGGCCGTGGGCAGGTGGTTCGGCGGGGAGCGCGATGCGCTCCGGAAGCTCCGGCTACAGCCGGCCGGCAGCTCCTTCCAACGCCGGGTCTGGGACGAGGTCCGCACCATCCCGTGGGGCGCCACCGCCACCTACGGCGAGATCGCCGCGCGCCTCGGACGTCCCGGCGCCGCCCGCGCCGTCGGCCGGGCCAACGCCACCAACCCCGTGTGCCTGGCCATCCCCTGCCACCGCGTCGTCGGTGCCGACGGCTCCC
>Ga0315542_1002456_pt1 | contig 11247 bp, 12 predicted proteins | sample SalMarSW160120MG_FD_202541 | JGI IMG/M metagenome (GOLD analysis project Ga0315542, IMG submission 202541) | Salt marsh sediment microbial communities from the Plum Island Ecosystem LTER, Massachusetts, United States - Salt Marsh Sediment SW1601-20 ... | reverse complement strand
CGGAAGAGCAATGCCAAATTTGTTCACCGGTTTGAACGCATGGAAAAAGCGTTGTCCTCCGCCGGGAAAGACTTTGCTGGGACCACATTGGAAGAAATGGACCGGGTCTGGAACAAGATCAAGAACGGGACGGGGTAACCGGCTTTGGCCCGCAAAAAGAAATCGGCTGTTATGAGGAGGATTTCAGGATGGGTTTTGGTGATCTTCCTTTTCTTCCTTGTTTTTTCAAGCCTTCAGGTCCTCTTGCTGCGTTTCATGAATAGCCCCCTTACCTTGACCAGGATTTCCGGATGGATTACGGACCAAAGACCTTCAGGATCAGGCAGGTCTGCCGGGACATGGAAGCCACTGGAGGATATTTCCCCAAATTTGAGAAGGGCGGTGCTGGCAGGAGAGGACCAGCGTTTTTTGTGGCACCATGGCTTCGATATTGTAGAGATTTCTCATGCCATTAAGGATATCATCCAAAAAGGGAGTAAGAGAGGTGCCAGTACCATTACCATGCAGGTGGCCAGAACGGTGTTCCTATGGCCGGCGAGAACCTGGTCTAGAAAAGCGGTGGAGGCCTATTATACCTTTCTTTTGGAAATGTTTCTGAGCAAGAAGCGGATCCTTGAAATCTACTTGAACACGGTGGACTGGGGAGCGGGTATCCGGGGGGCGGAAGCGGCCTCCAGAAGCTATTTTAAAAGTTCATCTTCAAGCCTCTCTCCGGATCAGGCCGCCCTTCTGGCAGCTGTTTTGCCCGGTCCACACAAATGGTCGGTGAAGCGACCCAATGCTGAGGTAAGGCAAAGGCAGATGAGGATTTTGAGGGACATGAAAAGGATGCCGTTGGTTGGGGTTCATTAGGTTTACTCTGACGACGAGGCGCTTGATTTGCCCCTTTCAAAGATTATCATTTACAGACATGGTGGGGAAATAGATGTGGCAAGGAAAGGCAAAAACATGGTAAACATAAGGTTGGAGTTGCCCATCCACTGGTCGGGCTTTCGAAATTAGGATGCCGTTGCGCTGATCTTTTCGGAATCGGCCGGTAAAGCCAGCGGGTTTCCCACCACCGGGACCTTTTCAAGGGTGTTATAGGCCGGACAATCTTCCACTAAAGGACACCTTTCACGGCAAACCAGAACGTTCATGCGTGGGGCACTTCTCTTATTCGGACAAACAATATAATCGGTCATTTTCTGCTCCAGGGGACAAAAGTTATATTTAATTATAAGTCAATTATTAACTTTTATAACAAAAAGAATCTCATATGTCAATCGTAATATTTCACTATTAGGGGAAGAGGCAGTTTCGAGGTATAAGGCGTAGGTGGGAAATCAAGACCGGGCCGGGCTTGGGTTCTCAACCAAACCGATGCGAAGGGATACCGTATGATCAGATTCATTGGACTGAATGGCCTTATTATCATCCATACCATTCTCTTTTGTCTTTTGGCAGCTGTCATGGCACTTTTCGGCTTCAGTGGGAGACGTATCCATTTCTGGGTCGCGGTGCCATGGGCACGCGCGATCCTGTGGCTTTCAGGCACAAAGGTGGACGTGAAAGGAAGGGAAAACGTGGATCCCGAGATCCCACGTATCTACATGACGAATCATCAGAGTTATTTTGATATATGGGGACTGCTGGCCTCTCTGCCCGTGGACTTCAAGTTTATTTTGAAGCAGGAACTCATGAGAATACCCCTCTTGGGCTTTGCCATGGGACGGGCCGGCTATATCGGGATAGAAAGAAAGGATCCCAGAAAGGCGGTTCAGAGTATGCGCAAGGCCGCAGAGAGGATAAAAAACGGGGCCTCCGTCTTGATTTTTCCGGAGGGAACGCGAAGTATCGACGGGCACCTGCAAGAGTTCAAACGGGGTGGCTTTAAACTGGCCCTCAAGTCCGGATGCGATATTGTTCCCGTGGTTGTAAAAGGGAGTATGTACATTATGCCAAAGGGCAGTTTCAGGATAAGAAAGGGGAACTTTGGGCTTTCCATTGGGGACCCAATCCCTGTGGGGGATTACACGGTGAAAGAAATGGGCGCCCTCATGGGGCGGGTAAGGGAAGTAATGTTGAAGGAACTGGAGGCACAGGAGTGAAGCTGCTGAAAATGGAAAAAAGGCTCGGAGGGTTTTGCAGATGGGGCGCCGCCATCCTCACGGTTCTGGCGGCCCTTTGGGGGGGGGCGGGAGTGCCTGAGGGTGCGGAGGCCTATGTCATGCCCTCCGAACAGCTGCTCGGTTTTGTGGCGAACAATTTCAAGGGCTTCAAGTCAACCGCGATCCTTCAATCAACCCGCCTGATGGGCTCTCAGGGAAAGGAACCCGCCATAGCCTTTGAGGAAAAAATATGGGTTAAGCCGCCGCGGTTTTACAGGTCTCAGATCGTCACGGAAATCGAAGAAGAAGGGATGTCCCTTGAGGAAATCCAGGCTTCCCGATTCAACATCGATCCGGGCTACAGACAGTTGCTGGCAGCCAACAGCCGGCAGGATTTGTCGGGTTTGTTACTGGCGTGGGGCATTGATCAGTCTCTGGTTTCCCTGACACGACTTGATGGAACCGTGGCCTATGCCATCGGGGATTACAAGGACGGGACCATGCCCGCCCTCTTAATAGAAAAAAAAAGATTCCTGCCCATTCTGTTGCGATACCAGGTGCCGGGAAGGCCGGGTACTGAACCTGTTATCATCCGTTTCCAGGATTTCAGAAGAGTGCACGATGGGTGGTACCCCTTCAGGATCGACTGTTTTCTGGGCCAGGAGCTGATGGAGAGATATTTGTTGTTGGAGGCAAAATTCAATAGTCCTTTTCCTTCGGACCCATTCGCTGACAGCAAGGCGAATCCCGCTTCGGACTCCAAGGGGCAAACGGTTCTTGTTTCATCTGAAAAGGGCCAGATCGAAGGGGTTATCAAGGCCTTCAAACAGAAATATGACGGAACCTCACCATAGATCACGCTCCCACGCCGAGCCCATGCATGGACACCATAATGAAGCTTTCAGAGTCACCACGACCCCAATAGGGCGGCGGTTCTTTTGAACTCCGTGCCGGTGGTTATCCCTTGATCGAGAAAAAACCAACCTGTCTGAGAATTGCTGTTTCCCTCCCTGTCAAGGAGACCTACTCCTATGCGGTCCCGGCCACATTGACATCGGAAGTGCGCGTCGGACTGCGGGTGCTGGTCCCTTTCGGGAGTCGACAGGTGACGGGTTATGTCATGGAGTTGATTCCGCCTCCGGACCCTTCCAATCTCCTGAAGGATGTCCTGGATATCCTGGATCCCCATCCCCTGTTTTTTGAAAACATGGTTCCCTTTTTTGAATGGGTTTCCGAGTATTACCTTTGCCCGATTGGACTGGTGATCAAGTCTGCACTCCCAGGGGGAATAAACAGGCAATCGTACAGGACAGCGCTTCTGACAGAAGCCGGTTTCCTGGCCCTGGAGAGGGGAGGCTCCGGGCAGGCGGAAGCGGAGTCCCTTTCGTGGATCAGGGATCATCCGGGCGCCCCGCTTCCTCGTCCCTTTCACAGGATTTACGGCCTCGCGAAAAAGGGATGGTTGCGGTTTGAGGAACGCGCCCCCGGGAAAGGCACGGGCCCCCTGATGCGAATACTTGTCAAGGTCAGAAAGGGATTCCATTCCGGGGAACTCGCGGAAAAGATGGACGGCCATCTGAGGGCAAGAAATGAAGAGGCCTTTCTCAGAAAAGTGCTTTCGCATGACGGCATTTGGCAGACCGAACTCTGCAGGGAATTCTCCAATGCCTCCTATCTGATCGACAAGTGGTCCGGAAAGGGCGTGCTTGAACAGGTTTCAGCCCCTGTTTACCGAACCCCTGCCGGGGGAATCATCACACAGTGTGCTCCCCCTGAAATCCTCTTGAAACAACAGGAGACGGTCCTCCTCCATCTCCGGGAAAGGATAAAGGCCCACCGTTTTTCAGCCTGCCTCTTGCATGGCGTAACGGGCAGCGGGAAAACCGAAGTCTACTACAGGGCCGCCAAGGAGACCATAGGAGAAGGAAGACAGACCATCCTCATGGTCCCTGAGATATCCCTTGCCACCTACATGTATGGCCTTTTTCGGTCCAGGCTGGGAGATCGCGTGGCCATTTATCACAGCAGCCTCAGCCGCGGCGAGCGCTACGATCAGTGGACGCGCATGGCGAGAGGAGAAGTGGACCTGGTCATTGGTGCGCGTTCGGCACTTTGGGCGCCTTTTCCGGATCTGGGACTCCTCGTTGTGGACGAAGAGTTCGATCCGGCTTACAAACAGGAGAATCCTCCGCGTTACCATGCAAGGGATGCCGCCGTGGTCAGAGGCAAGATGTCAAAGGCCGTAGTCCTTCTCGGTTCGGGGACCCCGTCGGTTCAATCCTACCATAACTGCCTCAAAGGACGATACCATCTCCTTGCCATGCCTCAGCGGGTAGAAAACCGGCCGCTGCCCCATATCGAGATGGTGGACATGAAAACGGCCAATGGTTCCGCCGGGGAGGAAAGGATCATCAGCTCCCGGCTAAAGGCTGCCCTTCAGGATCATCTGGACGCAGGGAATCAAGCCATTCTCTTCCTGAACCGCAGGGGCTTTCACCGGCTGTACCTCTGCATGGACTGCGGGAAGAGTATCCGGTGCCCCAACTGCGATGTTGCCTTGACCCACCACCAGGAACACAGGCTCAAGTGCCATTACTGCGGATTCAACATTGAGGTCCACAGCCGATGTCCCTCCTGCGGCAGCGGAAGACTGAAGCCTTATGGTTTCGGGACCGAACGCTTGGCTTCCGAACTCTCCGACCTGTTGCCGGGAGTGCATGTGGGGAGGATGGATACGGACAGCACAGGGAGAAAAGGGAGCGCCTTTGAGATCCTCAAACGATTTGGTGCTCATGAAATTGATATCCTCGTGGGGACGCAGATGATCACCAAGGGATATGATTTCCCGAATGTCACCCTTGTGGGGGTCATTGCCGCCGACCTCTCCCTCGGGTTTCCCGATTTCAGGGCGGGGGAGAGGACCTTTCAGATTCTGACCCAGGTGGCGGGCCGGTCAGGGCGGGGGATGAAAAAGGGAGAGGTTATCGTCCAGTCTTTCAATAGTGAACACTATGCCATCAAGGCGGCCATGGCGCACGACTTCAAGGCTTTCTTCGAGGAAGAAATGTCTTTGAGAGAGGCCTTGGGCTACCCCCCCTTCACACACCTGGCCTGTCTGAAAATCAAGGGCAACAGCAAGGAGAGAACGGCCGAAGCGGCCCATTTTCTCGGAAAGCATATGAGAGAAATTATCCTCGGCTGGCCAAAACGCGGACGGGAGATCAGGATTCTCGGACCTGTCGAGGCGCCCATTTCCCGGGTAAAAGGAAAATATCGGTGGCAGATCCTGATCAAGGGTCGGAGCATGGCCCTCATCAGACACCTCGTATTGGCGGTGGGGGACCCTTTCAGGGGGGTATCCCAACTGAAGGGGGTTCAGCTTATCGTGGATGTGGATCCTTATCAGATGATTTGATGATAGTCGAGTGGCGGCGTTACATTTACTATTGAGTAAAATTCCTTGCTTTACTATAGGCAGGTAAGATAAAAAAGGGAGTGTTTTCGGCTCAAGGAGCTCCCCATATCGGGGAAAGCGAGGAGACGAATGGGCCCGAACCTGACACTCTTTTTACGATTCTATCCGGAAGGAGTCGATATGTTTTTCAGAAAAGTGGCCATGTATGCGCTGGTTGTACCCATTGTAACAATATTCCTGATGATCGGCTGCCAAAAAGACGTGAACGCTTTGCAGGCGGCACCGGATTTCGCTCTGAAAGACCTCGGAGAACGAACCCTGTCGCTCGCACAATTCAGGGGACGAATCGTTGTCCTTGATTTCTGGGCAACCTGGTGTCCACCCTGCCGCATGTCCATTCCGGAACTGGTCAAACTTCAGAAAGAGTTTAAGGATCAGGGCCTGGTGATTATTGGGATATCCCTGGACGATCCTGCACTGGTCACGAATGCGTCTCTCAGATCCTTCAAGCAGAAATTCAAGATGAACTACAGCGTGCTTCGATACGACCTGCAGATCATGAAGGACTATTTCGGAACCAACAGCCCGGCGATCCCCACCATGTTTGTGATTGACCGTGAAGGGAAGATAAGAGACAAGCTGGTCGGTTATCGAGACGGTGCCCTCCGAAAGTCCATCAAGGCCCTCCTTCAATGAAACTGGATTTTCATACCCATGTATTTCCACCCGCTTTCAGGGCGGACAGAGCAAGGTATTGTTCGGGGGAGCCGGGCTTTGCGGAACTGTACGATTCTCCCAAGGCCAGACTGGCAGGTGTGGAGGATCTGATCAGCCACATGGATGCGGTGGAGGTGGATAGATCCGTTATCTTCGGTTTTCCCTGGCACAACGGGGAGACTGTGCGGCGACACAATGACTACATGATGGACGCGGTTCAGAGGTATCCGGGTCGGTTGACCGGATTTTGTTGTTTTTCTCCGACCCTTGAAGAAGCATCGAAGGAAACTGAAAGATGCCTGAAATCAGGGTGCCGCGGGGTGGGCGAATTGGCCGTCTACGGGGATGGATGGACGGTTGAAGTTGTGGATGCACTGGAGGAGGTGATGGCGATTGCCCTCGATTTTGAAGTGCCTGTCCTGCTTCACACCAATGAGCCGGTCGGACATCCATACCCTGGAAAGACCCCGATGACACTGGGACAGATCTATCACCTCGTCAGGAAATACCCTTTAAACCGAATAGTCCTGGCCCACTGGGGAGGTGGGCTGCCATTCTATGAACTCATGAAGAGGGATGTGAAAGAAGCCCTGAAAAATGTCTGGTTCGATACGGCTGCCTCACCCTACCTCTACGACCCCCGGATTTACAGGGTGGTTGGGACTATTGCGGGTTTTGACAAGATACTCTTTGGAAGTGATTTTCCTCTGCTCAGCCCATCGCGGTATTTCAAGGAAATGGAGGAAGCAGGGTTGTCGGCCAGGGAACGGGTGCAGGTCTCAGGAGAAAATGCAGCCCGTTTGCTTAATTTGATGACTTTGTAAAAAGCTGGTTTATGCCGCAAGAGGCAGCCTATGAAGAACGAAGAGGAGCCGAACCTGAGACTCTTTTTCAGACCCTTTCTAAACACTTTGGAGGGAATGGACGCCGATTTGGGGTTAGCGTAAATTCATAGAAGCGCGTAGGGTTTGGGAGGCGTAAGCCCCAAATAGCCGCCCATGTCGGTGTTTGGTGCCAAGTGCACTATGAGAAAGGGTCTGAAAAAGAGTCTCAGGTTCGGCTCCTTGACTCCGGCGGAAGAGACGACTTCGTTGGTAGTCATCTTCTGAGTACTCGATTAAACAGAAAGGAGAAAGAATGGCTGAATTTATGGACATCTTGAAAGGCAGGCGTTCCATTCGCAGGTACGAAGAAAAAGAGATTCCCGAGGAGATATTGAATCAGGTCTTCGAGGCCGTTCAGTGGTCCCCGTCATGGGCCAATACGCAGTGCTGGGAATTGGTCGTTGTGAGGAATCAGACAACGAAAGAGAAACTTGAGGCGACCCTCTCCCAGACCAATCCGGCCCGAAAGGCTATGGTCCAGGCACCGGTGGTCCTCGCCCTCTGCGGGAAGCTCATGAGTTCGGGGTGCTACAAGGGGCAGGTCACGACCAAGTTCGGAGACTGGTTCATGTTTGATCTGGGACTTGCCACCCAGTCCATCTGCCTCGCCGCCCATGCCCAGGGGTTGGGGACGGTTGTGGTGGGGCTTTTTGATCACGACCGGGCAAAAGAGGCCCTGGGAGTACCCGAAGGTTATGAACTGGTGGTCATGATTCCCCTCGGCTATGCCGCCAAGGGATCACCCGCGCCCAGGAGACGGGAACCAGCGGATTTCGTGCACGAAGGCCGATTTTAACTCGGTTTTCACCGCCCATTCGCTTCGCTCATTCGAGGCGCAGGGCACGCGGAGAAAACCTTTTCCCTTTTCCGTCGTGAGGCGGAAAAGGGAAAATATGCGGTGAACCAAAAAAAGCCTCAAAAATTGAAGACCGTGTCCAGTTCCTCATTGGGTATATTAAAGACCACATTGTGCGGCGCCAGCTTTTCCCGGAGGAAAAACTCCGGCAACCGGTCGTCGGCCGCGGTAAAGCCCGCCCTGGCGTTAAAATCCCGTTCTATCTTAAGGACCTTCTGACCAAGAGCCGTCACGTCATCCGCGGTGAGGGAGAGTCCGTACTTGGCATTGAGCATGTCCACGATGGCCGTCAGTGCGTCCGGCATATCCAAGACGGGAAAGGCCACAAACAGACACAGCCCGGCGGTGTCAATGGCGGCCGTGGCCACCTGAAGGTTTCTGGAAAGTTCCACCTGGCCTTCCGGTTTCAGGGGATCCAGTTCACCCCCTACATTCATGATATTGGTGGCGACCGCATAGCCGGCCGTGTGGTCCGCACCCATGGGAGTCGTCGCATAGGTGACGCCGATGCCCTTGACGGCCCGGGGGTCGTAGGCCGGGAGGGCCTGGTTCTTGACCACGGGAACCCTTCTCACACCGAAGGCCTTACCCACTGCCCCGGCGCCGGATCCCAGGATCCGTCCCATGGGGGTTCCCTTGCCGATCTCGGCAAGAAGCTCTTCAGCTCCCGCGGCATCGCCGAATGCCTTGACGCCCCCTTCCATTGAAACGGCAATGGCGTTGCCCGTTTCGATGGTATCAATGCCGAAATCGTCGCACGCCCTATCCATTCGAGCAATGGCATCCAGGTTGTCGATTCCGCAGTTGGGGCCCCAGGCCCAAACCGTCTCGTATTCGGGCCACTTGGAAAAATACTCCCCGTTTTCGTCCATGTAGTCCCCTGAGCATCGGATGATGCAGCCGGACATGCAACCGTGAGAGGGGTTTCCTTTACGTTCCAGGGTCACCTTGTTGAGTGATTCTCCGCCCACCTTGTCGGCACCCTCGAAGCGGCCGGAGCTGAAATTCCGGGTGGGAAGGGCACCTGCCTCGTTGATGATATTGATCAAAATGTCCGTACCATAATTGGTGAGGCCCTGGCTCGTGACCGGGTGTTCCTGCAGGGCCTTGGCAAATCGCTTGGCCGCGGCCTTGAAGGACTCCTGGTCCGTCAAGGGGGCCAGCTCCCCCTCCGCCGGATCAATGACGATTGCCTTGAGGCCCTTGGAGCCCATGACCGCCCCCAGGCCGCCCCGTCCTGCGTGGCGTGTGGGCCTGAGTTCACGGTCTGTAAAGGCAACGCTCGCTGCAGGCATCTTCCACTCACCTGCCTGTCCGATGGCGGCAAAGCCGACCTTTTCTCCGTAGGCCCCTTTGAGCTTATCCACCGTTGCATAGGTGCCGAGCCCTTTCAGATCATCGGCCGGTGAAAGCTCACATTTGTTTTTTCCCACATAGAGCTTGTACAACTTTCCATCTTCCCGCAAACCTTCAACCACGATAGCGGCAATGCCCAGCCTGGAAAGATAGCCTCCGGCCTGTCCCCCGGAATTGGCTTCCTTGATGCCACCTGTGAGAGGGCTCTTTGCCCCGACGGATATACGACCGGAATTGGCACAGTTGGTCCCGCCCAGAAGACCCGGCGCAAAGACCAGCTTGTTGCTGGGGCCGATTGGAGAACAGGTGGGTTCCACCTCGTCGGCGACAATGGCGGAAGTCAGCCCCCTTCCTCCGAGACCCCGGTACCTCTCGGGGACATCTTGGTTCTCGACGGAAAGGTCCGACATATTGACTCTCAGGATCTTAAACATGACAGCCTCCTTTCATGGATGATAGGTTTGTAGTCGCCGCTTCACATTCAGGTTTCGGAAAGCGGCGTGCAATCACCTTTCTGGAAAAAGTGAACGGATATGAAGCCATATTGCCACAAATAATGGACCCCATCAAGGCCAAATTTAAAAAAAATCAAACGGTTAGGTCAAGTTTGATATAACAGGTTCGGGGATATATCATTGACACGAAGGAGCGGCTCATGAATAATGAACCTGAAACTTTGACGGGGAGGCAATGGGTTATGCCTGTTCAAATTTTTCTCAGCTCTAGTCTGAGAAAGTACGTGCCCGGTTATGATGCCAATGCGGGTATCGGCAAGGTGATTGAAACTCCAATGAAACTGGTGGATCTCTGTCGGGAGATGGGAATCCCCCTTGAAACGGTCAAGATCGCAATGGTCGACGGCAAACGCGTCCCCTTTGACCATGAGCTCCAGGGTGAGGAACGCATTGCTTTTTTCCCGCCCGTGGGTGGAGGCTGAGATGGCAACTGGAGATAAAAAAAATACGGTGGAGATCCGCATTTTCGGGAGCTTGCGGCAGTATGTGGATGATCAGGGATTCTCCAATCCATTGGAGAGGAAAGTAGGCTCCAACGGGAGCACCGCTTATGCCCTGGCCACGGACCTGGGAATCCCGCCTGAAAAGGTTGAGGCGGTTTTTTGCAATGGGCGTGTCCAGAATATCTACGATCCTGTCCACCGGGGAGATCGGCTCGCCCTGGCACCCTATGGCACGCCTGGCCCGTACCGTGTCTTTTTGGGAATGGCCAGAGAAAACAGAGAGCGAAAAAGACGCGAAAAAGAGACCCGAGGGGAGACCCCTCAGGATGTCAGGAGGAGAACTGAGCCATGACCTATCGTATTGAAAAGGATACCCTGGGAGAGGTGCGGGTTCCAGCGGACAGGTACTGGGGGGCCCAGACTGAACGGTCGAGACAGAATTTCAGGATCGGGGGACAAAGAATGCCCATTGAAATCATCAGGGCATTCGCCATCCTGAAAAAGGCGGCCGCTTTCACCAACAGGGCGTGCGGGGTGCTCCCGAAACAAAAGGCCGAAATCATCGGCCGCGTGTGCGATGAGATCCTGGAGGGTAAACTGGATGATCACTTTCCCCTCGTGGTCTGGCAGACGGGTTCAGGCACACAGTCCAACATGAATGTCAACGAGGTGATCTCCAACCGGGCCATCGAACTGCTGGGGGGCGAGATGGGAACGAAAGAACCGATCCATCCCAACGACGATGTGAACAAATCCCAGTCTTCCAACGACACCTTCCCCACTGCCATGCATATCGCGGCTTACAAAATGATAGTAGAACAGACCCTTCCCAAACTTGCGGCCCTGCAGGACGTCTTCGAGGCGAAATCAAAGACTTTTATGCCCATTGTCAAGATCGGGCGAACGCATCTCATGGACGCGACGCCCCTGACCCTGGGGCAGGAATTCTCCGGTTACGCCTCCCAGCTGAG
>Ga0315542_1002453_pt1 | contig 11258 bp, 17 predicted proteins | sample SalMarSW160120MG_FD_202541 | JGI IMG/M metagenome (GOLD analysis project Ga0315542, IMG submission 202541) | Salt marsh sediment microbial communities from the Plum Island Ecosystem LTER, Massachusetts, United States - Salt Marsh Sediment SW1601-20 ... | reverse complement strand
ATCATGCAAGTGCCGAAACTCGAAAAGATTATTTTGAACATGGGACTCGGCGAAGCGATTCATAATATCAAACTTTTGGATTCCGCTTCAGAAGAACTTAAGATTATCGCCGGTCAGCAACCGGTCGTTACCCGCGCCAAAAAGTCCATTGCCGCGTTTAAGCTGAGGGAGGGAATGCCCATCGGCTGCCGGGTGACGCTCCGTCATATACGCATGTATGATTTTTATTATAAGCTGGTGAATATAGCGCTTCCGCGTGTCCGTGATTTTAGAGGTCTTTCGGGAAAAGCATTTGATGGACACGGGAATTATACGCTGGGAATTAAAGAGCATATTATTTTCCCTGAAATTGATTATGATAAAATCGACAGAATTAAAGGTTTGAATATTTCCATCGTCACGACTGCAAAGACGGATGAAGAAGGGATAGAACTTCTGAGACTACTGGGCATGCCGTTCAGGAATTAGAGAGGGAGGAAAATTTGGCAAAAACATCTCTTAGAATAAAAGCAAGCAAATCGCCCAAGTTCAAAGTGAGAAAATACAATCGCTGCCCTATTTGCGGCAGACCCAGAGGATTTTTAAGAAAGTTCGGAATTTGTCGTATTTGTTTCCGGAATCTGGCCTCAGAAGGCAGGCTTCCCGGTGTGGTAAAATCAAGCTGGTAGTCAGGTGAATTATCGAGCTTGGTATAACTCATGTTATATCTATTTTTAAATTTATTGGTAAAGCCTTAACAACCGAAAGATTAACGGAGAGATCAATGGCGATGAGTGATCCAATAGCGGACATGTTGACGAGAATAAGAAACGCCGGAAAGGCAAAATATACCAGTGTCGATATCCCGGGAGCAAAGCTGAAAATGGAATTGGCTCGGGTATTAAAAGACGAGGGTTTTATAAAAAATTACAAATTCATCAAAGATAAAAAGCAAGGTATTTTGCGAGTGTATCTTAAATATGATGAAGAAGAAAGGCACGCAATTTACGGCCTCGAGCGTGTCAGTAAACCGAGCAGGCGCGTTTATGCCAAGAGCAAAGACGTACAGAAGGTTTTGAACGGTATGGGAATTTCAATCTTGTCAACCTCGAAAGGGATCATGACGGATAAAAAGGCCAGGTCCGGAAATGTGGGCGGAGAAATTCTCTGTAATATATGGTAAATTGAACAAACTCAATAATGTGTATTTTTGAATCAAGTAACTATTTATCCCGTATTCATCGGGGAAATTAAGGAAACGATCAATGTCAAGAGTCGGAAAAAAGCCGATAACAATACCTGACAAGACCAAAATCACCTATAAGGACAGACTAATTACGGTTCAGGGTGAAAAAGGTGTTCTTTCAAGACAGGTCCACTCTGCGGTTGATTTAAAGATTGAAGATGGGACGATCAACGTGAATGTTGTCAAGGATGACAGGAACAGTCGGGCTTTGCGCGGACTGACACGCAGTCTTGTCGCGAATATGGTTACAGGTGTCAGTAAGGGGTTTGAAAGGGTTCTTGAAATAAACGGCATCGGGTATCGCGCTATGATCAGCGACAACACGATCGAATTTAATATCGGCTATTCAAGTCCTGTTAAATTTGATCTTCCCAAGGGAATCTCAGCATCCATTGACAAAAGGAACATTATAACATTAAGCGGCATCGATAAAGAGTTGCTCGGCCACACCGCTGCAGCGATTCGAAGATTGAGACCCCCGGAAAGTTATAAAGGGAAGGGAATAAAGTATGCCGAGGAACGTATTCATCGCAAAGCCGGCAAAGCCGGAGCCAAAGCAGCATAAGGTTATATGATATGGGGTCATTGAATTTAAAAACTAAGGCGCGTTTGAAAAGAAAAAAGAGGATACGAAAGCATTTGGCCGGAACACAACAACGGCCGAGACTGAGTGTTTTCCGAAGCTCAAAACATATCTATGCCCAAGTCATCGATGATACGCATGGACAGACATTGGTCGCAGCATCGAGCCTGGACAAAATTGTAAAAGAGCATCCAAAGTTTGAAAATAAAGTTGCCGTTGCAGACTTTGTCGGTAAACTTCTGGGCGAGAGGGCCGTTAAGAAGGGTATCAACAAGGTCGTTTTCGACCGAAACGGGTTTTTGTATCATGGTCGGGTGAAAGCCGTATCCAATGGTGCACGCGAAGCAGGACTGGATTTCTAACCATTCACGCGATGAACATTTCAACAAGTTTTCAAAACTTACACAAAGTTTGACGACATCCGACTTTAATCGTTCATTGTAAAGGAGGCGATTTCTTGTACAAACAGGATCAAGGCGAAAATCAGTTAATTGATAAGGTTGTTCACATTAACCGGGTTGCCAAGGTTGTCAAAGGGGGGCGGAGATTCAGCTTCAGTGCGATCGTTGTGGTAGGTGACGGCCAGGGGAGTGTGGGTTACGGACTTGGAAAAGCCGGCGAAGTTCCTGAGGCAATCCGTAAAGGCATAGAGAAAGCGAAAAAGGATATGGTCAACGTCCCCTTGGTCGACGAGACCATACCTTATGCTGTGATCGGGAAGTTCGGAGCAGGCCGTGTTCTCCTCAAACCGGCTTCCAAAGGCACCGGTCTTATCGCTGGCGGAGCTGTGCGCGCCGTACTGGAAGCAGCAGGCGTCCAGAATATTCTGACAAAATGCATGGGTTCACATAATCCTCACAATGTCGTTAAGGCCACGATAGAAGGCCTAACCAGACTGCAGAGTCGTGAGCAGGTCGCCGCCAGGCGGGATATAGAAGTGGAAGCGCTCTAAAATGGTAAGGAATGATCAATGAGTAAAATGTTGAAGGTAACTTTGGTGAAGAGCATGATTGGAAGGCCCGAAAAACACCGTAAAGTATTACGCGGAATGGGGCTGACCAAACTCAACAGAACGGTTGAACTCAAGGATATGCCCTCTATTCGAGGAATGGTTAATACGGTGTCGCACCTGGTGAAAGTCGAGGAAAAATAGATGAAGCTGAACGAATTGTTACCACCGAAAGGATCTCGTAGCGCCCGAAAACGCGTGGGTCGGGGAGTCGGGTCCGGAAATGGTAAAACAGCCGGAAGAGGCAATAAAGGTCATAACAGCCGCAGCGGCGGTGGTGTGAGACCCGGTTATGAGGGCGGTCAAATGCCGCTTCACCGGCGTTTGCCCAAACGCGGTTTTACCAATATCTTTAAAAAGAAAATCGCCGTGATTAACGTTCGCGACTTGGCTCGGTTTGAAAGCGGAAGTACTGTTGATGAGACTGCACTTGTTCGGGTCGGTCTTGTTAAAGGGCGAAGAGACGGCATTAAAATTCTAGGAAAAGGCGAGATAACAATTCCGCTTACAGTCAAGGTGAACGGTGCCAGCAAAAACGCCAGAGAAAAGATCCTTGCCGCCGGCGGAAATATAGAGGTTAGATAATATGATCGGCGACGGGTTCGGAAATATATTCAAAATACCGGAACTGAAAAAACGGATCTTATTTACATTGGCGTTGCTTGTTGTCTATCGTGTTGGGGTCCATGTTCCGACTCCGGGGATAGATACTGTAGCCCTTGCTTCTTTTTTTAATCAAGCAAAAGGGACCTTACTCGGTCTTTTCGATATGTTTTCCGGCGGCGCTTTGCAGCGGCTTTCTGTTTTTGCTCTTGGAATCATGCCTTATATCAGTGCGGCGATTATACTTGAGCTGTTGACGGTAACGATACCACATCTGGAACGTTTGTCCAAAGAGGGTGAACAGGGACGAAAAAAAATCACCCAGTACACCCGTTATGGGACGATACTGTTGAGTGTCATCCAGGGATTTGGTATCAGCGTCGGCCTTGAAAAAATGAGTTCACCCGGAGGGGCGCCCGTTGTTATTTTCCCGGGATGGGGATTTAGACTCATGACGGTGATCACCTTGACGGCGGGGACGGCATTCATTATGTGGCTGGGTGAACAGATTACCGAGCGGGGGATCGGCAACGGTATTTCGCTTATCATATTTGCCGGTATTATCGCCCGAATGCCGAATGCAATCGGAAATACTTTTCGACTTCTTTCAACCGGTGAGATGGGGACATTCGCCATACTTATTTTGACCGTTCTGATGGTGGCTGTTGTCGCATTCATTGTGTATATGGAACAGGGCCAGCGGCGAATAACAGTCCAATATGCCAAAAGAGTCGTCGGCCGAAAGATGTATGGCGGCCAGAGCACACATCTGCCTTTAAAGGTTAATACATCCGGCGTGATCCCCCCGATTTTCGCTTCATCGATCATCATGTTTCCGGCAACCATGGCCAGTTTTTTCGCCGTTCCATGGATGCAGTCCGTGGCAGCGGCCATGAGACCCGGTAATATTGCATATGAAGTGTTGTATGTAGGGTTTATTTTCTTTTTCTGCTATTTTTATACTGCAATTACCTTTAATCCCAGCGATGTTGCAGATAATATGAAGAAACAGGGCGGATATATTCCAGGTATTCGTCCGGGCAAGCGAACGGCGGATTATATCGACAGGGTTTTGACCCGTATTACCTTGGGTGGCGCAATATATGTTTCAGCAGTATGCGTATTGCCGTCTGTTTTAATGACCAAGTTTAATGTTCCTTTTTATTTTGGCGGTACAGCACTTTTGATCGTTGTCGGGGTTGCCATCGATACCGTTCAGCAAATAGAGTCTCACATGCTGACCCGGCATTACGAAGGATTTTTGAAAAAAGGCAGTGCCCGGTCGAAAGGAAGATTCTAATATTTTTTGGCGAACAGGCTTTGGGGGGAAATATGTCGAAAGAAGAGGCGATTAAAGTTGAAGGCACGGTGCTCGAAACATTGCCCAATGCAATGTTCAAAGTAGAACTCGAGAACAAGCACCAGGTACTCGCACATATTTCCGGAAAAATGCGCATGCATTTTATTAAAATATTGCCCGGAGATAAAGTTACGGTTGAACTTTCTCCATATGATCTATCTCGTGGAAGAATAACATACCGGTCAAAATGAAAATATGAGAAAGGTGATCGGCCATGGGTAATAGGTTCTATAGGTCGCGGATTAATCATTCTGTTCCCCATTATAATGATGAAGGAGTATTGTAAATGAAAGTCAGGTCATCGGTTAAAAAGATATGCGCCAAGTGCAAAATCGTTCGCAGAAAAGGCGTCGTTAGAGTTATTTGTGAGAACAAGAGACATAAACAGAGGCAAGGATAAAAAGGAGGATATACTTTGGCAAGAATTGCAGGGGTGGATCTGCCGAGACGAAAACGGATTGAAGTTGGACTGACATACATCTATGGTATCGGTCCAAGTATATCAAAGCGCATACTTCAAAAGCTTAATATCAATCCTGATACCAAGACCGATGATTTGTCGGAGACCGAAGTCAACAGTATCCGCAAATTTATTGACGGGGAATATAAAGTTGAAGGAGAGCTTCGCACTCAGGTTTCCATGAATATCAAAAGATTGATGGATCTAGGCTCATATCGAGGACTTCGACATAGAAAATCGCTGCCTGTGCGCGGGCAGAGAACAAGTACCAATGCACGAACACGAAAAGGGCCCAGAAGATCGGCAATCAAAAAGAAGGGCGGCGCCAAGAAAAAATAAAACGATAATTAAATTTCGTTATTGAGCTGGATAAAGCTAATGATGAATAGCGAATGGGTTGACAGGAGCTTAATAGATGGCCAAAAAAATTCGAACCAAAAAAAAGGAAAAGAAGAATATCCCCAGTGGAGTTGTCCATATTCAGTCGACTTTTAACAATACGATCGTTACCATTACAGATCCCGGGGGGAATGTGGTTGCCTGGTCGAGCTCAGGGGTTCAAGGCTTTAAAGGGTCACGAAAGAGTACACCGTTCGCCGCTCAGATTGCCGCGGAGGATGCCGCCAAGAAGGCAATGGAGCACGGAATGAAAAATGTCGAGGTATATGTGAAAGGCCCGGGTTCCGGACGAGAATCCGCTCTTCGATCTCTACAGGCGGCCGGGTTCAACGTTTTAATGATTAAAGATGTGACGCCGATACCCCACAATGGTTGTCGACCTCCTAAACGAAGAAGAGTTTAATGTTTTGAATATATTGATAAAAAAATCACAAACAAACAACTAAGGAGGAGTACTTGGCTCGATATACTGGTTCAGTCTGCCGGCTGTGCCGGCGGGAAAATTTAAAATTGTTTCTTAAAGGAGACCGCTGTTATTCCGATAAATGTGCTTTTGATCGTCGTGGCTATCCGCCGGGCGAACATGGACAGAGACGTGGCCGAAAAATCTCTGATTACGGAATTCAGCTCCGAGAGAAACAGAAGGTAAAACGAATTTATGGTCTTTCAGAAAAACAGTTTCATCTGTTTTTTAAAAGGGCGGATAAACAGAAAGGAATCACCGGAACAAATCTTCTGGTATTTTTAGAACGCAGACTTGATAATGTTATATATCGACTGGGTTTTGTTAATTCCCGTGCTCAGGGCCGCCACTTCGTAAGACATAATCATTTTCTTATCAATAGCAACAAAATTAACATTCCGTCATATCTCATCAAAATAGGGGATGTAGTGGAAATTCGTGAGAAAAGCCGCAAGATTCGTCCTATCGAAGATGCCCTCGATGCTGTTGTACGAAGAGGCGTTCCTCAGTGGCTTGACCTGGAAAAAGACAACATGAAGGGAATTGTAAAAAACTTTCCTTCTCGGGAAGATATAACAACACCTATTCAGGAACAATTTATAGTTGAACTTTATTCCAAGTAGCTCAAGATAATGTATGTTACATTTAGAATACGGTGGTGAAGCGATTTTATATGGCATTTATATATCCTTCCGATAATCCTCTGAAAAAACTGGAGAAATGATTATGGCATCAAATGAACTTATGTACATGAACTGGCGAGATATGATACGGCCGGAAAAGGTCCAGGTAACCAGTAAACCTACCTATGGCAAGTTCGTTTGTGAACCTCTTGAAAGAGGATTCGGTATAACAATCGGGAATTCGTTGAGAAGGATTATTCTTTCTTCTCTTTACGGAGCCGCAATAACATCCGTAAAATTCGAAGGCGTTATGCACGAATTCAGTGTTATTTCTGGAATATATGAAGATGTTTCCGAGATTATTCTTAATTTAAAAGAGGTTCGCTTTAAACTTTCCGATCCTGAGCCCAAAACAGTGAGAATTGAAGTGGAAGGGAAAAGAGAAGTCACTGCAGCTGATATTATCAGCGAGGACGGAAAATGCGAGGTGTTAAATCCTGAAAAACACATTGCAACAATTTCTGATGAAACTAAATTGAATATAACCATGACGGTTAAAATCGGAAAAGGATATTCATTGTCCGAATCGAACAAAGATGAAGATGCTCCTTTGGGCACCATACCCGTCGATTCCGTTTTTTCGCCGATTAAGCGGGTATCATATGTCGTCAGTAATGCACGTGTCGGCCAGAGAACTGATTATGACAAACTTACCCTTGAAGTCTGGACGGACGGAAGTATTTCGCCCGAAGATGCGGTGGCCTATGCAGCCAAGATATTGAAGGAACAGATGACAATATTTATAGACTTTGATGAAGATCTTGAGCCGGAACCGCCCAAAAAAGTTACAGAAAAGGAAAAACCCAAATTTAATGAAAATCTTTATAGAAGTGTTGAAGAACTTGAGCTTTCAGTTCGCAGCGCCAACTGTCTGAAAAATGCAAACATCGTAAAAATTTATCAATTGGTCAACAAAACAGAGGCAGAGATGCTCAAAACCAAGAACTTTGGAAGAAAATCATTAAATGAGATTAAGGAAGTGTTGAGTGAAATGGACCTTTCTCTTGGAATGAAACTGGAAGGATTTGAGCCGCCTGGGGAAGATACAGAGGAAGGAGAGTAATTAGTCCGATGCGACATCGAAAAGCGAGCTTAAAATTAAACAGGACGAGCAGTCATAGAGAGGCCATGTTCCGAAATATGGTAACTTCTCTTTTTAAACACGACCGTATCAAAACTACCGATGTGAAAGCAAAGGAGTTAAGACGCTGGGCTGATAATCTGATTACATTGGCGAAGCGCAATGACGTTCATGCCAGGCGGCAGGCGCTTTCAATCCTCAGAGAAAAAGAAGTTGTTCATAAGCTTTTCGCTGAAGCGAATGAAAAATATGGCGCCAGGTCGGGTGGTTACACTCGAATTGTTAAAATGGGGAGACGACCCGGTGACGCTTCACCGATTTCGATGGTCGAATTGATATTCTCGGAAGACGATAAAAAGAAGAAAACAAAAAAGAAAAAAGTTGCGAAGGCTCCGGCAGAGAAAAGAAAGGTTGTAAAGAAAAAGGATGTGAAAGAAGAGAGTCAGGCGGAAGAAATAGAAGCCAAAGCATCGGACATTGAAGAAACAAAATCGGATGAAGATGGTAAATCTGGAGAAGAAATAAATAAGGATGATAAAAAAATAGAACAAGTTGCGCCTGATGACAAGGCGGTGTCTTTGGAACCCGATGCAGGTTCTGAAGATACGGATAAAGATGAAAATGATCAAACTTTGGAAGCAGTTGAATCGGAAGAATCCGGGACTGAGGACAAACAGCCTGAAGACGACCAGGAAAAACCTGAAACCAAAGAATAATCCGAACTATTTAACTGAAAAAACTTTTTTTAAAAGCCTTGTCCGAAAAGACAGGGCTTTTTTTTGAGATAATAAAAATAGGACTTTCCGGTGTGAGGGGAACATATGGCTGCGACTACAGCGAAGTTCGGAAAAACAAGATATGATGTGATTATTGTCGGCGGAGGACCTGCAGGACATTTTGCAGCATTTTACCTGTGAGAAAATGCCAGGTTTAAAGTTCTTATTGTTGAAAAGGGCAAGGGACCCCTAAAACGCAAGTGCCCGATTAATAAAAATATGAAGTGCGTAAAATGCCGGCCTTGCGATATACTCAGCGGCGTCGGGGGGGCGGGGCTGTTTTCAGACGGCAAATTAAACTTTATCCATAAATTAGGTAAAAGGGATAGTGACCAATCGAAAAAAGTACTTTTCAAACAACATTATTCTGGCTCCCGGGCGTGTGGGCGCGGACTGGATTGGAAAGCTTGCGTTGAAATATGGGATAGAACGCAGTCAAAGAGGGATTGAAGTAGGGCTTCGTATCGAAGTACACAATGATATCATGCAGGATCTGTGCGAAATTATTTACGACCCCACTTTTTTTATCCAGACATCAAAATACGACGATCAAACCCGTACGTTTTGCACCAATAGCGGCCAAGGCCGTTATTGAAAAAAGCAGTAGGGTCAGTGGGGAATAGCTCAATAATTCGATGTTTTTCCTTTTAAATTTTCAGCATGGCAATCACATAAGGCGTCAAAAAAGCGCCTTGATGAATCGCGTCATTTCTGAAAGGGCAGTATCCTTGGCTTGAAAATGAGGCGTATGCCCGCAGTCAGGGATCAGTTTGACATGTACCGGTCCTGATGCCTGGCCGGCGATCCCTTCAATCTGAGCACGTGTTCCATATTCATCGTCCTCTCCTTGGATCAAAAGAAGGGGACAGGTGATGCTATGAAGTTCTTTTTGGATGTTCCAGTTGCGAAATTCGGGTGACAGCCACCTGTCGGCCCAGCGGTAAAAAACTGTTTCCGTATTTTTTTTGTGGTATCGGGCAAGTTTTTTTTTAAAGAGGTGGTTTCAAAAGCTTGTACGGTTTTATGAATTCCTTCGATGGTTATTTTTTCAACAAAGATGTGTGCTGCTTCGGTAATAATCCCTCTCACCGGATTGCCATGAGAGGCTGCGGTAATCAGTGCGATGGTACCCCCGTCGCTATGACCGACGAGAACGGCATTGTCAATGCTGCATGCCTGTAACAGCGCGGGCAAATATAATAATGATTCGATCCGTAAATAATTCACAGGCCATGGTCCATCATATTTCTCGGATCCGCCGTAACCTTTTCTGTCGTAAATCAAACCATAGCATCCGGCAGATTCACAGAGTATTTCCGGAAAATCCCGCCACATTTCGATGCAGCCCAGGCCTTCATGGAGAAAAACCAGTGTGGGTGGATCCATTGAAATTGAGGCGGATTCAGGCTCGATGTGTTTAACACGGAGTCGACACCCGGCAGCCGAGACATCAAATGGTCGGGTATAAACAGCATTATTTTCTTTAAAACGTTTTGCCATTTTCAATCTAAAGCAAGTCCAGAACCTCAATGTTTTCATATTACGAGCATAATGCTCGGGGATAATGTTTTCTTCAAGGACTGCAATATTAAATAATATAACTTGTAACGTTCAAATAAAAACCGTAAAAATCAGATTTACGCGATTAAAAGTGTAAACGTCCAATTTTTAAAAGTCAAATAACATTTAAGACTTATGAATATTGTCACGACGATAATTCCGATATTTGCCGTAATATTTCTGGGTTGGCTTGCCCGCATGAAAGGATTTATTCAGCCGGAATTTTTAAGGCCGGCTAACAGACTGGTGTATTATATTGCGATACCCGCATTGATTTTTCACGCCATCTCCAAAGCTTCTATAAAGACACAGTTTAATGTAACCGTCCTGTTTATTGCAATTCTATCGGTTCTGGCTGTTTTTGCCGTTGCCTGGGGTGTGGGTATGTTCTGGCATATTAAAAAGCAAGAACTGGGAACGTTCATTCAGTCTTCATTTCATGGAAACCTGGGGTATATCGGTCTTGCCGTGTCGTATTATTCCCTCGGCCATGACGGTTTTGTGCGGGCCAGTATTATCGCAGGATTTATTATGATATTGCAGAATTTTCTCGCGGTGATCGCCCTTCAAGTCAATTCCGATGACGTATCAATCTCAGAGAATAAGCGAGACATCCTGCGAAGAATACTCGTCAACCCTGTAATTCTTTCGGCTTTGGCGGGCATTCTATTCTCCTGGACAGGATTAAGACTGCCGCTGGTTATCAGCAGGAGTTTGGATATCTTGAGCGGGCTCGCGCTTCCAATGGCGTTAATCCTCATCGGGGCTTCTCTTTCTTTCAAATTGATGCAATTAAAGATATTTCGTATTTTTTCTTCAAGTTTCTTGAAACTGATTTTACTTCCGTGTCTGGGATTTATGTTTTATCGTATGTTCGATATCGACCTCAAGGATTATCTGCCGGCACTTATTCTGCTGGCATCACCTACCGCTACTATAACCTATGTCATGGCCGGAGAAATGAACGGCGATACGGATTTTGCCGTTGCAGCGCTTTCCACATGCACCATGTTGTCTGCCATCACGTTTTCCATATGGCTGCATATTGCGCATATA
>Ga0315542_1002451_pt1 | contig 11262 bp, 5 predicted proteins | sample SalMarSW160120MG_FD_202541 | JGI IMG/M metagenome (GOLD analysis project Ga0315542, IMG submission 202541) | Salt marsh sediment microbial communities from the Plum Island Ecosystem LTER, Massachusetts, United States - Salt Marsh Sediment SW1601-20 ... | reverse complement strand
GCAAGAGCCGTATCGAGCGAGGGGAGGACTATGTCGGCGCGCCCGAGCTCGTCGCGCACATCCGGCATGAACAGGAGCGAGGAGTTGGTGATCACCGACACGGGTACGCGGGTCGATCTTTTTATCCCGTCTATCAGCTCTCCAAGCCGGCTGTACAGCGTGGGCTCACCGGAACCGGAGAGGGTTATCACGTCGGGGGGAGTCACGGTCTCCGAGAGCGAGTCGCGCAGCTCGTCGAGTACCAGTTCCAGGGGGAAGAATTCCCTGCGTTCAAGCGTCAGGGCGGTCGTCGGCCCGCATTCGCAGTAGACGCAGTCGAAGGTACACGTCTTGTACGGCACGACGTCGACGCCCAGCGATCTTCCAAGCCTTCTCGAGGGAACAGGTCCGAAGATCCTGCTCATCTGTCTCTCCCTTCGGGTATCGATCCATGTGGATGCCATCCACACCGTATACTATTACAAAGCGCGCCGGCGCGCCACCCCCAAACCCTCCCTGACGGGGTGAAAAGCCTCCCGTGACGGTCTTGCTTGCGCCGGAGAGCCACATAGTCCATTATGTCAGCATAAAGGTATGATCACTTCGAACAAGACTGTGCCGGAGGTCGGCGATGAGCGGCCCTATGGAGAAGATGTACGGGAAGAAGCGGCGAGATATCGACGATATCGTAAAACTGATCAAGGCGGGGAGCCGGATCTTCATCGGCTCGGGGGCGGCAGAGCCGCAGCTCCTGATAAAGATGCTGATCGAGAAGGGAAGGTTCATAGCCGATCACGAGACGATCAATCTGATAGAGCTCGGCACGACCCCCTATACCGAGTCGGTGATGAGCCGGCCATTCAAGCAGAACGCGTTCTTTATAGGGCAGAACGTCCGGGACGCCGTCAACGAGGGACGCGCCGAGTACACGCCGATATTCCTCTCCGAGCTGCCTGACCACATCAGAAGCGGACAGCTCAAAATAGACGTCGCGTTTATCCAGGTGGCTCCTCCCGACAGGTACGGGTACTGCTCGCTGGGAGTGTCGGTCGACGTCGTAAAGGCGGGGACTGAGGCGGCCAAGCTTGTGATAGCCGAGGTCAACAGACAGATGCCCCGCACGCTGGGCGACAGCTTCGTGCATCTGAAGGACATAGACTACATCGTCGAGAGTGATGTGCCTCTTCTCACATGGTCGCCCCCGGAGCCTGACGAGGTGGCGATGAGGATAGGGCAGAACGTGGCCAGGTTGATAGGGGACGGAGCCACCATACAGGCCGGGATAGGGATGATACCGAACGCGATCCTCTCGTACCTGACCGACAAGAACGACCTCGGGATCCACACGGAGATGTTCTCCGACGGCATAATCGACCTGGTCGAATCGGGGGTCATCACGAACAGCCGCAAGACCCTCCACAACGGCAAGATCATCGCCACATTCTGCATGGGCACGCAGAGGCTCTACGATTTCATAAACGACAACCCGCTGATCGAGTTCCACCCGTGCGACTATACGAACGATCCCTTCGTGATAGCGAAGAACGACAGCATGATATCGATCAACGCGGCCATCCAGGTCGACCTTACCGGCCAGGTATGCGCCGACTCGATAGGCGAGTACTTCTACTCCGGCATCGGCGGGCAGGTCGATTTCGTCCGCGGCGCCGCCCGCTCGAAGGGAGGCAAGCCGGTCATCGTCCTCCCGTCGACGGCTAAGGGAGGAAAGGTGTCGCGAATAGTCCCGTTCCTCGACCAGGGCGCGGGCGTAGTCACCTCACGCGGCGACGTGCACTACATCGCTACCGAATACGGCATCGTCGACCTGCATGGAAGGAACCTTCGCGAGAGGGCGCTCGCGCTTATCGACATCGCGCATCCCGATTTCAGGAATGACCTGATCGATTACGCGAAGCAGCGGAACCTCGTGCACATGGACCAGATGCCGATGACCTCCGGGAAATACTATCCGGAAGAGTACGAGGAGACGGCCCACTTCGGCGACGTCGAGGTATTCTTCAGGCCGATCAAGCCGTCCGACGAGGACCTCGAGCGGGAGTTCTTCTACAGCCTCAGCGACGAATCGGTCTACTACAGGTTCTTCAACATCGTCAAATCGATGCCTCACGAGAAGCTCCAGCCGCTCGTCAACATAGACTACCGCGGCGAGATGGCGATCGCCGGGTTCATCGGCGGGCCGGGGGAGGAGGAGATGATCGCCATAGGGCGGTACAAGACAGACCCCGCCGACAACATGGCCGAGATAGCCTTCCTCGTCCGCGACGACTGGCAGCAGAGGGGGATCGGGACCTTCCTCTTCAACAAGCTCACCGACATCGCGCTGAAGCGGGGGATAAGCGGTTTCAAGGCGGAGGTCCTCTCGCAGAACAAGAAGATGATGTACGTCTTCCACAAGAGCAGATTTCCCGTGAGGACGAAGCTCGACGAGGGGGCTTACTACCTCGAGATAAAGTTCTCCGACGGGGTGAAGAAATGAGCGGCGGGTCAGGAAGGGACAGCGACGCGGTCTTCGTCTATTCGCCGGAGCTTGCCGGGTTCGAGCTCTCACCAGATCATCCGTTCAAACCGGCGCGTGCTAGACTCGCCTATGAGATGTGCGGGGAGCGGGGGCTGCTTACAGGTGAGGGAGTGCGCTCAGACATTTTCAGCGAGCCGGAAGAGGGGCTCCTCGAGACCTTTCACGCGCCCGAGTATATCGCCCTGCTCGAGAGGGCCGAGAGCGGGCGCGAGGTGGATATCGAGATGCTCCATCACGGTCTCGGCACGGCGGAGAATCCCATTTTCAGGGGGGTCTATACATATTCCAGGCTCGCCGCAACGGCGAGTGTGCGCGCGGCGAGGGCCGCGGCGGCGGGCGGATCGGCATTCAACCCGTGTGGAGGCTTCCATCATGCTCACAGAGACAGGGCATCCGGCTTCTGCTATGTGAACGACGCGGTCATCGCTATCCTCGATCTCAGGAAGAAGGGCATCAGGGTAGCATACGTGGATATAGACGCTCACCACGGCGACGGGGTGCAGGAGGCCTTCTACAGCGACCCGTCCGTCCTGACGGTCTCCGTCCATGAATCGGGAAGGACGCTATTCCCGTGGGGGGGATCGGAGAAGGAGACCGGAGAGGGCGACGGGAAGGGGTACAACATCAACGTCCCTCTCGAGCCGGAGACCGACGACAACGCGTTCATATTACTTTTTTCGGAGATAGTGATGGACGCGCTGAGTCTCTTCAAACCGGATGTCGTCGTGGGGACGTTCGGCACAGACACCTTCGCCACCGATCCGCTGACTCACCTGAAGATGACGAACAACGGTTACATCGACGCTGTGGGTATGCTGCGCTCCCGCTTTCCGAGGATCGCCGCTCTCGGAGGCGGCGGGTACAACATGGAATACACCGTGCGCGGCTGGACCCTGCTGTTTGCCGAGTTGGCCGGCAGGGATATCAGCCACGGGTACGGGGGAGCGCTGGGTGGTGTCCTTCTCGGCGACCCCTCGATCATCGGTTCCGACCTCAGGGACATGCATGTATACACGACGGGGAAGGCACGCGAAAGGATCATGGAACGGTCAGAGCAGCTCATAAGGTGGTATCGGGAAGAGATCCGGCCCGCCCTGGCATAGATCACGGTAAAATATCATGTCCAGGGCCGAAAGTAATTGAAAGCGCGCCATCCGTTTAATAACTTTACTGTTCCCGTAGCGCGCGGCCGCGCATACGGCGAGTCCGGGGTCTTTCAGGGATGGAGAGGATGTACGAACGTTATCTCAACATAGTAGAGGCGGAGCTCGGGTCGCTCATAGACGCGATAAACGAGGCGAACGGGCCCGAGGAGATCACGAAGAAGGTATTCGAGGCCTCAGAGACGGTTCACTACAGCCGCATACGGAGCGACAGGGACCTGCGCGAGCTGATGTACAGGGTGATCCGCCTGGCAAAGCCCCCTGTTCTATCGAGGGCCTGGGAGGAGGCATGGGGGAACCTCTTCTCACTTCTGGTGGAATACACGCTCGCATCTGAGGACGGGCCGGGCCTTGTGATATCGCTCCTCTACGGCGATGAGAAGATACCGGATGTCTCGGGCGAGACGGTGCTCTGTATCAATCCCGGCTCGACATCCACGAAGGTCGCGCTCTACAACGGTCTGAGCCTGCGGGCCTCTGAAGAGGTCCACCTGCCCCCCGATTTCAAGGATGGAGTCGAGAGCAGGGCCGGCGCTATTGCGCACTGGCTCGAGAAGACAGGGCTCAAGCAGGGCGAGCTCACCGGGATCGCATGCAGGGGAGGTTTTGTCGGGCCCATCCCGTCGGGCACTTACGAAGTAGTAACTGAGATGGTCGACGACCTCGCTGAGCCGAGGATCGAGCATGCCTCCAACCTGGCCATTCCAATAGGGCTCTCGCTGCGAGAGAAACTCTCGGGCGGACGGGAGATCGTGGTCACGATGACCGACCCGGTCGCCAGTGACGAGATGATGACCAGGGCGAGGCTGACCGGGATCCAGAAGCTGCTCAGGGACGGTTCCGGCGCGCACTACCTCAACCAGAACGCAGTGCATGACCTCGCGTCCGCCGTGCTAGGCAAAAGGCGCGACGAGCTCATAACGATCGGTGCCCACCTTGGAGGAGGCGTATCCATCGTGCGGCACAGCGGCGGAAAGGTCGATGACCTGGTGAACGCATTCGCCGGCGTCCCCAGCGCGAACCGCTCCGGCAGCATGACCCTCGATATCATCTTCCAGGCCATAGAGGAGAACAGGATCAGCCTCTCGGAGCTTCGCAGCTATCTTTACAAGACGGGGGGGCTGATCGACCTCACCGGGACGAACGATTTCAGGGCGCTCCTGCATTTCCGCGACTCAGGAGCGGTAGGGCGGCAGCGTGAGAAGATAGAGCACGTAATCGATTTCATGGCGACCTCCATCGCCGGGGCGATCATGAATCTCGCCGCCGTAGAGGGCGCGATCGACCTCGTGATCCTGACCGGCGGCCTCTCGAGGAGCGGTGAGTTCACGGGCCGGGTCAAGCGCAAGATCTTCCCGTATTTCCCGGTCGTGATAATACCAGGCTCTATAGAGCACGAGGCGATGGTTGCGGGGCATTACCGCTCCGTGCACACCCCCGGCATGATGAAGGACTACGTCACTGAAAGGGACAGCCTCAGGAAGATCAGGCTCGAGGAGAAGGAGCTCCTTTCGACCGAGATATTCGCCCATCCGCACCTGCGCCGCCGCGAGAACGTGCCTGTGACCAGCCTCGACGAGCTGCTGTACGTCGCCCGCGCGATGGTCGCGAAGAAAACGGCACCGAGGATAGCGATAGTCGGCGCCGGGAACGAGGACGCTCTCGTAGCGGCCAAGCAGGCGAACGAGGAGGGACGCTTCCCGATCGCGAAGTTCCTGCTGGTCGGCGACTATTACGAGGTCAACAAGCTCGCCTGGGAATACGACATCAAGGTCGACGGGGACAACTATACGATAGTCGATTCGGACGACCCGGTGGCCAGAGCTGTCGAGCTCCTCGACTCCGGTGAGGCGGATTTCCTGATGAAGGGGAGCGTCAAGACGGCCGAGATCATGGGAGGGACGCTGAAGTACCTCAAGCACAGCGGCAGGATCAAAAAGGGGGCCATCTACAGCCACGTTGGTTTCTTTCAGATCCCCACCTACCCGAAGCTCCTCGCGGTCACCGACGCCGCCCTGATCCCCAACCCGTCGAGCGAGATGAGGCACAAGATACTCGCGAACGCCCTTACCGTATGCGGCTATCTCAATATCGAGACTCCGAGGGTCGCCGTGATCTCCGCCGTGGAGACTGTGACGCCGAGCGTGGAATCCTCGACAGAGGCCCACGAGTTCGCGTCAGTCTACGCCGACAGGAAAGATGTGATAGTGGAGGGGCCCCTGTCGCTCGATGTCGCGATGGACCCGCACTCGGCCAGGGAGAAGCACTACACCGGCCGGATAAGGGGAAACGCCGACATCCTGCTGATGCCCGATATCGAGGCGGGGAACGTCGTGTACAAGTCACTGACGGTATCGTCCGGCGCCTACCTCGCCGGCGTCATCATGGGAGCGGGAGTGCCGATCGTGCTGACCTCACGCGGCGATTCGGCGCGCTCTAAGCTCGCGTCGATAGGGCTCGCCTGCATCGTCGCTATGAAGCAGTCTGAAGCGGCGCAGTAGCCAGGTCCGCCGGGAGGCGTCAGAAGACATATCTCAGGTCGATGAAATAGTTCGTGATGCTGGTCGGGACGATGACGCTCCCCGTGTACATGTCGAGAAAGAGTTTTTCCCTGTACCTCAACGAGAATCCGAGCGACGCGTAGTAGTTGCTGTCGAAATGGTTGTTCTCCGTCTCCACCTCTTCCGGGATGAGCGGGTCGTCCCCCTGGCCATAGTCCAGGAGGAAGGTATTCCTTTGAGCGCTGCGGTTCCATGTGAAGGTCATCCCGAACCCTGAGTAGAGGCTGAAAAAAGAGACGGGCCTGAACTCGATCGCCAGCGGGAGCACGAGCTCCGTGCGCGAGTCGGTGCGCTCGAACGAAAGCGGGAACCGGGCCTCGTAAGAGACAGTGTTGCCGTCTTCCCTCACATATGAATCGATGCCCGCTTCGCCGTTCTCGTCGAATCTTTCCCTCCAGTAGTTGACATGGGCGCCCGTCGTCATATCAAGCCTGGGCTCTATCGCGAAGGTCTTGCCCATCCTGAACACGGCTTCCGACCTCGACCGCAGGCCTTCTCCCGGATACCAGGAGATATCGTTGATCTGCAGTTCGTCGAAACTGCCCCATTCGTACTGTGTATATGTGTCGCGCCAGTCAGAATCGTAGCTGCCTCTCTCGTACCCCCCCGCCGTGACGATGACTATCCCGCCCTGGTAACTTTTCCTGGCGAACGCGGAGAACTGCCACGTGTCTCCCTGGCGGTCCTCGCGGAACTCCGATAACCTGTAGGAATAAGCGTCGATCTCCTGGGAATATCTGTCATACCTGCTGTCGATCATCAGGTTGTACTCGTCCGTAAGCGAATTGCCCCGGGCATATCCTCCACGGACCGCGAGCTCTCCAGAATCATCCCAAGCTGCCCCAGCCTGGATGTATCCCGTGTAGAGCTTCCTCGTCCTGCTGGCAAGCTGGTCTGAGGAATAGTCGCGGTAGTGGATGTACTCCCCCGAATCGGGATCGAAATTGTATTCATCCCGGATCGATCTGTAGCGGGACCTGTAATCATAGCAGCCGTAGGTGCCCCCGGCCCTCAACCCGATCGTCATCCCGCCTCCGGCCTTTCCGGCGCAGGCGATATCGAGGCGCAGGAAATTATTGTCGCTTAACGTGCAGGATTCACGCGGCACGATGTCCAGGTTTCCGCTGTAGTCGCGCTCGATCGGGACGCCGCCCCCCTGGTCGCACTCGTCTCCGTGGTGCACGGTCCACTCTGTGTCGACGGCCCATCTGAGCCCCAAGGCCTTAAGGCCGAGTACCCTGATCGCGTTCGTGTTCGGGTTGGTCAGCGAGATGAACTCCAGGTCGAGGCCCCCGCCGGCAAGCGGAAATGGAAGAGACTGGCCTCCCCCGGACCTGTAGCCGTAGTCGAAGGTCAGCGAGCCCGTCTCATAAGCTCGGGCGGGATTGAGCGCCAGGTCGGTCAGAGCGTCCGGGATCACTCCGGCGAAATCCCTGCCGAGGGCGTAGATCCTCGCCGAAGGGTAGCTGCTGCCGAAGACCGATTCCGCACGGGCTGGCCAGGCTATATGGGCCGCCGCCGAGACGGATATCATGATCGCAAGACAGGCCCGCACATGGGCCGTTAAAAGGCGCCCCGAGGATGTCATCTACCCCTCCCTGTTGTATGTTTCTTGCTAAGGAACAGAAGGATACTCCATCCGGCGGGCCCGTTCCAGCGGAAAAAGGCGCCGCTGACCGGGGCGCCCGGATCCTCTGATCACATAAATCGTTGAAATATGGTGAGATATTTGATAAAATACAGCCCTGTCAGCGATTGATCGATGGGGTCGGGCTAAAGAACCAGAGTCAGCGATGCCCGTAAAGGAGGTGAGGCGGGCAGGCTGAGGATGCCTCGAAGCCGCCGGTGAGGCGGCTATATCAATAGGTAAGAACAATGGATAGGGAGATCGAAGGATGAGAACGAGATTACTTCTGCTGATCCTCGCCGTGACTTTCATCGCGGCCGTCTCGTCGGAGGCTTTCGCGCAGCGACCGACGGCCGCACCGAAGAAATACGTGACATTCCCGTCAGGACCGACCGAGTTCGGTTATGTCGAGCCTCCGATGGACCTGAGCCAGATCCGGCCCTTCCAGGATGGGCGCGGAATGCTGATGGCGCCGGCCGCGTCGTGGGACTGGCGGACGATGAGCGGCGTGACGCCGGTCAAGAACCAGAACCCATTCGGGGCATGCTGGGCTTTCGCGGCGCTCGGAGACCTTGAATCGAAGGTCCTGCTCGGCGAGAGCGTCGTCTACGACTACTCTGAGCTCAACATCCAGGCCTGCAACGTGACCTCCAGCAACTGCAACGCGGGCGGCAACGCATGGATGTCGACTAATTATCTCACGCTGCTCGGCTCTGTAGACGAATCATGCAACCCTTACCCCGGTGGATGCCCCACGCCGACGTGCATCAATCCCGCCTGCTCGTACCTCAAGCAGGTCACCGAGTGGAAGGTCATCCCCAACGACGTAGACGCGATCAAGGCGGCCATCCAGACGTACGGCCCGGTCTACACCTCGATGTATGCCTCCTTCTCTGGATTCGGCACGTACAACGGGACCGGATGCATGACCTATTCAGGCACGGAGAGCACCAACCACGCCGTGCTGATCGTCGGCTGGGACGACGACCTCTGTGGTTCAGGCGTCGGCGGATGGATAGTGAAGAATTCCTGGGGGACTTCCTGGGGGGACAACGGCTACTTCTACATAACTTATGGAAGTGCCAGTATAGGTTCCAACTCGAACGTTATCACAGGGTTCAAGGAGTACGACCCGAACATGACCGTCTATTATTACGACGACTGGGGATGGTGGTCCTCAGTAGGGTACGGGGACGGGCATGACTACGCCGTAGTGGAGATCATCCCTCAGGCCGCAGACGAGTTCGTCCACTCACTCCACTTCTGGGCGACCGCGGGGCCTACGACCTACGCTATCTCGCTCTGGGACGCCTTCAACGGATCGACCGCGCCCACATCGCTTCTCGCCGGCCCGTTCACGGGGACCGTGAACGAGGCTGGTTACTATACGATAGATCTTCCGGTGCCTCTCGCGGTCGCCGCGGGAGATCCGATCTACATACGTGCGGACCTGAACACGGGGTCATACGGCTACCCGATCCCGTATGACGACTCGGGCCCGATGGAGACGAACAAGAGCTATATCAGCAACACCGGCGCGTCATTCGCCGCACTCGACGCGGGCAACTACAACTACGGAGACATAGGCCTTCGCGCCACTATAGGCCCCGAGATCGTCGCTGGAACCTGCTCGAAAGAGGGCGACCCCGGATTTTACTTCAATTTTCCCGGGGGCACGATCGACTTAGTGAAGGGCGAGAGCTGGTGCGACCATCTCTACGCGGCCAACATGTACTGGGCTTCCGCGACGTGCGGGAATTATGGCGAGGACATGACCGCCGCCCTCGACACCTTCTGTGTCACCGCCGACGATGCGATCGGATGGCCAGTGACTAACTCGGCCCCCGGATGCCATATCCTCAATGACAATGTCGGCGTGTGGTACTACGAGCTCGACGTGTGCATCACGGTGCCGTGCGACGCGACGGTGGGGCAGACCAACACTCTCACGGTCCAGATGGCGTACTGTGACGTCAACGGGGTCTGCGCGCCCGACTGCGGCGACTGTGAGGATCCCAACGTCCTCACCGGCCCGGTGTACTACTACAGCACGATCACGCAGGACTTCGAGGTCGTAGTGTCTCCTCCTTCGCTCTACGTGCTCCAGGATACCCTGTACTACGTCGAGCAGGGCCAGACCGCGGCCTACATCCCGTTCTCGGTCTGCAACGGCGACGCCTGCGCGCCGCCTACCGATTACGACTACCTGATCACCAGCAAGGGCCACGTAGGCGCCGCGCTGGATCAGACAGGGATGGCCGGCGGCGTAGCGGGCGGAGCGTGCAAGGATGTGTACGGGATCGTAGACGCGGGCGCCGCGTCGGTCTGTACCTGGGACACCCTGACGATCATCGTATGGGATGCCGCGACCGGCACCGTATACGATACGTGCGTACAGGCGATCCACGTGGTCGAGCCTGTGCCCGTCCCGCTCTTCTCCGCGCCTGTCGTGGTGCTGCTCGTGCTCGCCATGATAACGGTGGCCGCGATCGTGATGAAGAAGGTGTCGGCTAAAAGGGCCTGATCATGATCTGGCAGGCGTTCGATCTGAGGGCGCGGAGCAGAGGCTTCGCGCCCTTTCTGTATCGTAGGCCGTTGCGTGCTTACCAGGGCCGCCTCTTTCTGCTAGAATCTCATGGACCCGTCCCGTGAGGGGACGGAAGAGGAGGGACACGTTTGGAGGGCACGCTCTATACATCGGGAGACTTCAGGCGCCTCGAAGAAGCGGCGGCCGGCGAGCTCCGCGAACTTAAAAGGAACGACCCTTCCGCCGAGGCGATATTCGTCGCCGGCTCGAACCTCCTCTGCGCCTATCTGAGGAAGAGGCTTTCCGTCATGCTCGGCGGGCTCTTCAATGTCAGGTTCCTCACATTTCCAGACCTCGTCTCTATTGTCGAAGAACGCTCGGGGACGGTAACGCGGGACCCTCTGCCGCCGCTCGCCTCGAGGGTCATCCTCGATGAGCTCGCCGCGGGCGATGTCCCCCGCTGTTTCTCCGAAGTGGCAGTGACCGGAGGCTTCTCCACGGCGCTGCAGTCGACTTTCACCGATCTCTCGGAGGGAGGCTGCGACGCGGCCGCGGCCGGGGCGCTCATCGCGAGCGGCGATCCGGGGCTCAGTTCGGAGAGGGCCCTCGGAGTTCTCGAACTCTTCGCGAGGTACCGTGACATCATCGAATCTCGCGGCGGCGACATCCACTCACGCTTCTCCCGTGCCACTTCCGCGGCGGCCGCCGCCCTGGCGGGGTGCGCCGTGTACGCTTACGGGTTCTACGATCTCAACGAGCTCCAGTACAGGCTCCTGGCGACCGCCATGCGGGAAGGCCCCTCGGCACTTTTCGTCCCCTGGCGCGACGAGGCTCCATACAGGTTCGCTGAACCGCTGGCCGGGCGG
>Ga0315542_1002450_pt1 | contig 11263 bp, 5 predicted proteins | sample SalMarSW160120MG_FD_202541 | JGI IMG/M metagenome (GOLD analysis project Ga0315542, IMG submission 202541) | Salt marsh sediment microbial communities from the Plum Island Ecosystem LTER, Massachusetts, United States - Salt Marsh Sediment SW1601-20 ... | reverse complement strand
GCTTCACCCAAGCCCTCAGGATTGATCGGACCGTCCTGGACCGGGCCGCCATGGCCGGAGACCTGCTCTACCTGGGAGAGGTGTATAAAAGTCAGGGGGATCTGGCCCAGGCATGGGAATACTATGCCCGGGCCTTCGACGTCTACGCCGGCCTGGGGCAAAAGTCCCAGTTACCCAACTGCCTGAAAAAGCTCCGGGAAGTCAACCAACAGGGCCAACTGGGCCACTCCCTGGAACGCTTCGAAAAGCTGGCCAAACCCAGCCTTCCTGATACCGCCTGAAATCTTTTATTGGCTGGAAAGTGAGAATTGCGGCGGGCGCCTGCGTCTCCTTCCCAAGTTGCCCTTGGGAACGACCGGGGAAAATCTAGATATGGCCAAGATATGGCGTCTTTGCAACTGCGTCATAAGTATCATTTCATTGCCGCGCGTATCATATTTAATACCAGGTTCGGTTAAAAATGCGACAAACGCCGTAGGGGCGGTGAGGGCACCGCCCCTACAACGGTATGGCATGTGTTGCACGATAAAGCGAACCTGGTATAAGATGTAGTTTTAATAAGTTATGCTTTCAAAACTCCCCCTCCCCGGTGGGAGGGGAAATCCACCCCCGGTCATTTGCCCCCGGGCTTCCCCTTTTCCTTGCCTGTCATAGTCTCAAGGATTTGCTTGAGCTGCCTTAATTCCTCGCCGTACTTGGCCCAGTTGGCCTGCTTCAGGTAGGCCATGGCCTGGTTGTAGTGGTCCAGGGCCTCTTGAGCCCCGGCGGGCAGAGGACCGGCAGGTTTGCCGCTGAGCGCTTTTTGTTGTTGCGCCAGGGGCACGCCCTCTGCGCCAAAGACCGCCCGCAAGGCCGCATCGAGATTCCTTTTCATCATCAATTTGCCATCCTGGACCGCGATTACCCTCTTCAACTGCGGCATCTGGCTCTGGGTGGCCTGGAGATACACGGGTTCCACATAGATAAACGAATGCTCGATGGGGATAACCAGGAGATTACCGCGAATCACGCTGGACCCCTGTTGCCCCCAGAGAGTCAGTTCAGACGATATGTTCGGCTGCTGGTTAATGCGCGCCTCGATTTGCATCGGCCCGTAAATCAGCTTGTCTTTGGATAAGGTGTAGACGAGAAGCTGCCCATAGTCGCTCCCGTCACAACGCGCGCACATCCAGGCGACCATATTGTCCTTTTTTGACGGCGTCAACGGCAGCATCAGGATGAATTCTTCCGACGTGGCGCCCGGCAGCCTCATGATGATGTAATAAGGGAGGATGGACTGCGCGGCACCGCTGAACACTGCGTGAGGGATGCTCCATAAGTCTTCCCGGTTATAGAACACTTGTGGATCCGTCATGTGATAAGTGGCGTACATTTGGGCCTGGATGATAAACAAGTCCATGGGGTACCGCAGATGCTGCCTCAAAAACGACGGCATCTTATCGATGGGTTTAAACAACGTCGGGAAGATCTTCCGGTACGTCTGCACGATTGGATCGGAAGGATCGATTACATAGTAGGAGACATCGCCGTTGTAGGCATCGATCACGACCTTCACGGAGTTGCGAATGTAGTTGAGAGGGTAACGTCCCAGCCCCTGAAAGACCGGTTCCGAGTAGGGAAACATGCTGGTGGTGGTATAGGCATCATGAATCCAATAGAGATGGCCGTCGCCGCCCACCACCAAATAGGGGTCCGAATCATAAGCCAGAAAAGGCGCGATGGTGCGGTCCCGGTCCGTAATGATGCGGTGGAACATGATGCGGCTGTGGTCGGTGATATAGCCGGACAGGAGAATATTGAAATCCGACAGATCAATGGCGTAAACCAGTCTCCGGAAGAGACTGGATATCTGCACGCCGCCTTTTCCCTCATAAGACGTGTACACATTCTGGTTGCCCTTGGGGTAATCGAACTCATGGGTCTTGGTATGCACTATGGTAAATTCTTTGGTTTCCTCGCCGTAGTAGGTTTCCGGCCGGGTAACCTGGATGGAGTTGGTTGACTGGGGTGGAATGTCCTTAATGATAAACTTCGGCATACCGTCCCCGGTCTCCTCATTGACCGGACTCATGACCACCCCGTATCCATGGGTGTATACCAGGTGGGCATTAACCCAGGTCCGGGCGGGGGCGGGGAGCTGCCAGGGAGCCAGCTCTCTGGCCGCCAGGGCAACTTCGGTGTATTTGTCCTTAAAGTGGTAGCGGTCGACGTCCACGCTCTTGAAGTCGTAGTAGAGCCTGATTTCCTGCAGTTGTTTATAGGTTTGGATCAAAGGACGGCGATCCCACAGGCGGATATTGTGAATCGTGGCGTGGTTCTTTTCGATGTCCCCGTAGGTCAGGGTGTCCTTCAGCGAGAAAGGCTGTTCCTGGATCTTATTCAGGCCGTATCCCAGACGGGTAAATTTGATGTTGTTTTCTATATAGGGCGTCTCTTTAGCCAATTCATTGGGCTTGACGATGTATTGCTGGATGATGACCGGGTAAATCCAGGAAAAGCCGATGAGGGCGACAAAATATAAGCCGATGGCATAGACCGCCCATTTCCATTTCTTCAGGACCGGCATGAGGAACAGCACCAGGGCTATAACTACCGACAGAATCAGCAGCGCCCAATAAGCCGGGAGCTGGGCATGAACATCCGCATAATTGGCCCCATAGACCACGCCGCTGCTCGAATTCAACAGACCGTAGCACTGGAGTCGATATGACCAGGCGAGGTCCAGCAAACCCAAACCGGCCAACACCCCCAAATGAGACTTCACCTTGGGATGAATAGAGAGGGTGTTTTCTTGAATCGCCCAGGCCTGATCGAGATAATACGACAGTCCAACCGCAATGAATACCAGGAATAAAGCCGCCAAGCACCATTTTTGCAGGAAGCTGTAGAGAGGCAGAGTAAAAACATAGAATCCGGCATCTTTGGAAAATATCGGGTCAGCCACCCCAAATGGCGAATGATACAGATATTGCAGGAAAGTCATCCATGAGTCGGAGGCGCTCAGCCCCATGATCCCCGACAAGAACAAAAGAACCAGCGTCCACACTAGGGTGGCGTGCGCCTCATGAAAGATGAGTTCCAAGGGGGTGACGGGTCTCTGCGGGACCACGAGTCGCATCCTGCGGGAAGATAACCCCTGTCTCCTTGCAATGAAGATGTTCACCGCGGCAAAGACGCCGAACAGGAGCGCAAAGGCAACAAAGGCCAAGGCTTTGGCCCAGAGAATCGTGGTAAACACTTTGGCAAAACCCAAATTCTCAAACCACAGCCAATCGCCGTAGTAACGAATAAAAATCCCCAGAAGAGCTACAACGACAGCCGCAATAGCGACAACCACCAGTGTTTCCTTCTTCAATTTCATAACTCACCTTTCGCACCAAGTAATGGCGAATTTATATTTGTAGTTATTGAGAAATTTACTTAAAGAGTTACTTAAAGGTCGAAAATAACCATAGAAAAGGTTCCGGATTTGTAGTAAGTTAACCCTACGGAACCATTAATAAAAATCACACAAGCGGCGGAGAGAGACGGATGCAAACCCTCGGTAAACTCGCCTGCTGCATCAGTTATAGTTCCTGGCCTCATCTCTCCAAAAATGCCCCGCCGCTGACTGGTCAACTTTCCTGGCGGCAGTTTAAGCCAGGTAACAAAACTCTACCACTTATCACTGCATTTTGCCACGGGCCATTTTCGGACTAATCAGGAATGCGCCTGGCCAAAGCCTCCGGCCCGTCAGCTCAATGGGCTGGGCAAGTGACACTTAATCATGAGACCTAAAGGAATTGCTCAAAGTTTTTTCGGCGGTATTTTGATGAATCGTAGGGGCACCGCGGGCTGTGCCCCCAGGCGCATAGCACGCTATGCCCGCTACAATGAGGAATTACTTTTGAGCCTCTTGCAAAAGTCATTTTAAAACCAAAGATTTTTCCACTTTACTTGGAAAATTCTTGGTGGCACAGGCTTTCTAGCCTGTGCCAACGCAGGCTGAAGCCTGCGGCTACATTTTGCAAGAGGCTCTTTGGCAACTGCCCTGGATATGACCCCAGGCGCCCGGCGTAACCAGGATTGATTATTCCGGTTTGGCGGGGGCCTCATCCGCCGGGAGTTTCGCCGGGGCGGCGGCCTTTTTATGGCGCTCGCTCAGGCTCTGGGTGATCACGTAGAAGACCGGCACAAAGGGGATGGCCAGCAGCGTGGAGGCCAGCATGCCGCCGAAGACCACGGTGCCGATGGCCTGTTGGCTGGCGGCTCCGGCCCCCGCGGCCTTCATCAATGGCACCACTCCCAAGATGAAGGCAAACGAGGTCATGACAATGGGGCGGAAACGGCGGCGGGTGGCCTCCACCGCGGCGTCGGTAATGGACAGGCCGCCCTCATGCAGTTCCCGGGCAAACTCCACCACCAGGATGGCGTTCTTGCTGGCCAGGGCGATCATCAGCACCAGGCCCACCTGGGTATACAAATTATTGTCGAAGTGCCGGGAAATGAGGGCCAGGATCACGCCCACCAGGGCGATGGGCACCACCAGGATAACCGCCGCGGGGTTAAGCCAGCTTTCGTACTGGGCCGCCAGGACCAGGAATACCAGGATAATGGCCAGGGCATAGATGAAGTAGGCCTGGTTGCCCATCGTCTTTTCCTGGTAGGCCGTGGCCGTCCAATCATAGGAGATGCCCTGGGGCAGATTGTGGTTGGCCACCTGCTCCATGAGATTGAGGGCCTGGCCGGAGCTGAAACCCGGGGCCGGCCCGCCGAACACCGAGGCCGCGGGATAGAGATTATACCGGGTGACCAACTCGGCCCCCAACATGCGCTTAATGGACAACAGGGTGCCCAGGGGCACCATCTCCCCTTTCTTATTCCGGACATAGAGGGCCTTAATGTCTTCGGGATTCAGGCGGTAAGGGGCGGCGGCCTGGACGTAAACCTGGTATGACTGGTTGAACTTGTTGAACAGGTTGACGTAACTGGAGCCGAGATAGGCCTGCAGGGTGTTAAACACCTTGTTGAGCGAAATCTCCAGAGATTCCGCCTTGGTCCGGTTAATATCGAGATAGAGCTGGGGACTCTGGGCGCTGAAGGTGGTGGCCAGGCCGGCCAAACCGGATTGGGCCCGGCCGGCCATGATCAGACCCATCACGGCCTTTTCCAACTCAGGAAGCCCCCGATCCCGCCGGTCTTCCACCATCATCTGGAAGCCGCCGGACTGGCCCAGGCCGCTGATGGGCGGCGGGACCATCACGGCGAACTGCGCTGCCTGGATCGAGCTTAACTGCCGCTTCAGGTTCGCCACGATGTGGTCCTGATTCAAGGCGGCGCCGCGCTTGTCCCATTTGTCATAGATGGCAAAGGTGCTGAAGGAGGTGGACAGATTGGCGGCGTCCAGCATGGAGAAGCCGCCGATGGTCACCCAGTTGGCCACGCCCGGGGTCTTTTTCAGAATGGCGTCGACTTTTTTGGAAACCTCTTTGACCCGGGGTTGGGAGGCGCCGTTGGGCAAAAAGCCCACAATAATGGCGTACCCCTGGTCCTCGGTGGGCAGAAAACCGGTGGGGTGCGTGGCGAAGAGCAGGGCCCCCAGGCCGATAATCCCGGCAAACACCAGGGCCATGAGCCCGGTGCGCCCCACCATCCACCGGACCAAGTCGGTATAGACACCTTCCACCGCCCCGTAGACGCGGTTGAAGCCCCGATAGAAGGCGTTGAGCTGCTTATTCGGGTCCCGGGGGCGCAACCACATGGCGCACTGGGTGGGCTTCAGGGTCAGGGCGTTCAGGGCGCTGATCACCGCGGTGGCGGCGATCACCAGGGCGAACTGCCGAAAGAGCTGGCCGGTGATCCCCGGCATGAAGGCCGCGGGCAGGAAGACCGACACCAGCACCAGGGTGATGCCGATGACCGGGCCGGTCATCTCGCTCATGGCCTTGATGGCCGCATCGTGAGGCGTGAGTCCCTTTTCAATATAATGGGACGAGTTCTCCACAATGACGATGGCGTCGTCCACCACGATGCCGATGGCCAGGATCAGGGCGAACAGGGTCATGAGGTTGATGGAGAAGCCCAGCATGGCGATGGCCGCAAAGGCGCCGATAATGGTCACCGGCACGGTGGTGGCCGGCACCAGGGTGGCCCGGAAGTTCTGGAGGAACACCATGATGACGATGAGCACCAGAATCCCGGCTTCGTACAGGGTGTGGTACACCGCATCAATGGCCTGCCCGATGAATTCCGTGGTGTCGTAATAGATGGCAAATTTCAGGCCGGCCGGGAATTCCTTGCTCATCCCGGCCATGGCCTTGCGCACCTCTTTGCCCACGTCGATGGCGTTGGCCCCCGGCAAGGAATACACCAGGATCTGGGTGGCGGGATGGCCGCTGAGGGTGGCGAAATTACTAAAGACCTGCTGACTGAGTTCCACCCGGGCCAGGTCTTTCACCCGGACGATCTGGGCCGTCTGGCCCCGGTTGATTTTCACGATGATATTTTCAAACTGGGTGACGTCGGAGAGGCGCCCCAGGGCGTTGATCGTGAACTGAAAATCCTGTTTCGGCGGCACCGGGGGGGCCCCCAGCCGTCCCGCCACCACCTGGACGTTTTGCTGTTTGATGGCATTCACCACGTCCATGGTGGTCAGATTGTAGTATTGCAGTTTGTTGGGGTCCAACCAGACCCGCATGCTATAAGAGCCGGCGCCGACGACCTTGATCTGGCCCACCCCGGGGAGGCGGCCCAGGGGATACTGCAGGTTGATCATGGCATAATTGGAGAGATAGGTCTCATCGTAGCGGTCATCGTCGGAAAACAGGCTCACCACCTGCAAGATATTGGTGGAGACCTTCCTGACGGTGATGCCTTGGGCCTGCACCACTTCGGGCAGTTGGGACAGGGCCCCGTTCACCATGTTTTGCACCAGGGTCAGGGAGGTGTTGAGATCGGTGCCCACCGCGAAGGTCACGGTCAGGGTGTAACTTCCGTCGCTGCCGCTGGTGGAGGACATATACAGGGAGTTTTCCACCCCGTTGACCGCCTGTTCAATGGGGATGCCCACGGTGGTGGCGATGACCTCGGCACTGGCGCCCGGATACATGGTGGTCACCTGAATGGTGGGCGGGACGATCTCGGGATACTGCGCCACCGGGAGCTTCAGAACGGCCACGATGCCCAAGATGACGATCACAATGGCGATCACATTGGCAAAGATGGGCCGCTCAATGAAAAACTTGGACATCATGGGGCGGATTTCCCGGGCTTAGTTTGGGGGGCTTTGGGTTTGGCATCGCCGGAGGCCGGCGGCGTCTCTTTTTCCGGCGTCACCTGGCGGCCGGGGATGGCCCGCATCAGGCCGTTGACGACCACCCATTCATCGCCCTTCAAACCCTCGGTGATGTCGCGATAGTCATCCACCTGGGCCCCGAGTTTGACCGGACGGCGTTCCACGACCTTCTTGTCATTCACGAGGAGGACATAGGGACCTTGCTGGTCAAAACTGATGGCCACCTCCGGGACCAGGAGGCCGGGCCGGGGCTCCGCGATGGGGGCCCGCACCCGGGCGAACATGCCGGGCAGGATGACGCCATGGTGATTGGAAAAGATCCCCCGCAGGAGCAGGGTGCCGGTGGTGGGATTGATGGTAATGGCGGCGAAATCCAGATAACCCTTATGGGGATAGCCCTTTTCATTGGCCAGGCCGAAATAGACCGGCCACTTCGATTTACTGGGCTCTTTCCGGGCTTCATGTTCGCCTCTGACCCGGAGCAGATCCTGCTCACTGATATTGAAATAGACATAAATGGGGTCAATCTGATTGACGTCGGCCAGGTTGGTTTCTTTGCCGCCGGCGCCCACCAGGTTGCCCGGGTCCACCAGGTGACGGCCAACGCGGCCGTTGAAGGGAGCGGTGACCTTGGTATAGCTCAGGTTGAGCTGGGCCAGGTCGCGCTGGGCCTGCGCCGCGACGACCGCGGCGGCCGACGCATCCCGTTCGTAGTGCCACCTATCCACGTCCGTCTGGGCCGCGGCCTTCTGTTTGACCAGGCGCGAGTAGCGGTCGAATTCGGTCTGGGCATGCATCAACCGGGCTTTATTGGCCAGAATCTCCGCTTCCGCCTGCTTGAGCTTGGCCTCATAGGTGTTCTGCTGGATCAGAAACAGCAATTGCCCTTTTTTTACCCGGTCGCCGTCCTGAAACAGGACCTTCTCCAGGTACCCTTCCACCCGGGCCCGAAGTTCCACCGTGTTGATGGCCTGGGTGTTGCCCGTGAATTCAAGGTAATCGGTCACCAGCCGTTTCACCGGCTGACTCACCGTGACCTTGGGCGGCGGCGGCGGCTTGTAGGCATTCCGATCGCCGCAGGCGGAACTGAAGGCCACGAGTGCCAGAATCAGCGCCCCGGCCGCGGCCCGGCGGCAGCGCCGCAACGCCGGGTCTCTTTCCCCCGTCTGGATTTTCGGCTTCCCCCGGGTTTTCATAAAATGCAACCTCACTCACATCCTGTGCTTGATATGGCCGGCAGGCCGAACCGGCTGGGCCCCCTTACCATTCCGGGGCGCGGATCAGATGCCGCTGGCTCTCTGCGGGCGGCGGCAGCGTCACCGGAGTCAGCAGGCGGCCCCAATTGGTGCGCTCGGCCATGGCCGTCTTGACTGCGGGCGGCACGAAATCGTGGCCCTCCCGGATCTGCCAGCCGCCTCCCAGGGACCGATACAGCCCCACCAGGTTGCGGGCGATATCGCCCAGGGTGACGGCCAGGCTGTTTTGTTGGGCCAGGAGGGCCTGCTGGGCCGTAAGAACGGTGGTAAAATCGGTAATCCCCTCCCGGTACTGGATGATGGCCAGGTCCAGGGAGCGCTTGGCCGCGGCGGTGCTCTCCACCAGAAATTTGGCCCGTTCCTGGGACTTGATGAAGGCGATCAGGCTGTCCTCCACCTCCTGCTGGGCCTGGAGGACCGTGTTCTGATAGGTAATCAGGAGTTCCTGGAACCGGGCGTCCTGGACCCGCACCTGGTTGGTGATCTGGCCATAATTTAAGATATTCCACTGGAAAGAGGGGCCGAAGGAGGTGGTGCGGCTGGGCCACTGGCCCAGATTACCCAGATAGAATGTGGCCAGATCGCTCGAAGTAAAACCAACCGTCCCCATCAAGGAGAAGGCCGGATAGAGCTCGGCCTTGGCCACCCCGATTTGGCTGCATTGGGCCATGGCCTGCAATTCGGCGCTGCGAATATCCGGCCGCCGCCGGAGCAGGTCCGCCGGGATACCCACCGCCACCTGGGGCGGGGGCGCCGGAATTTGCGCGGTGCCCTTCATGAGCTCCGCCAGTTCCTGGGGCGGCTTACCCAGCAACACGCAGAGGGCGTTTTTCGACTGGCGGAGTTCGCTCTCCAGGGAGGGAATGCTGGCCTCGGTGCCGGCCAGCTCGGTCTTGGCCTGCTCCACGTCCCGTTCCGAGGTGGTGCCCCCTAAAAACCGCGCCGTGGCAATCTTAAGACTCTCGGTCTGGATTCTGACGTTTTCCCGGGCGATGGCCAACCGTTTTTCGATGGTCCGAATGTTGATGTAGTTAGCCCCCACGTCTCCGGTGAGACTCACCAGGACATTGTCATAATCGGCGATGGAGGCGTGCAGGGTGGCATCGGCGGACTGGATGCCCCGGCGGAATTTCCCCCAGAAATCCAATTCCCAATTGGCGCCGAGTCCTATCTGGGCACTGCCATAGGTAAATTGATTGGAGCCGACAGCGCTGGGGTCGCTTTGACTGAGACGGGTCCTGGTATAGTTACCTAACCCTTGTTGGGTTTGGGGATAGAACTCCCCGACGGCAGCGCCCAGTTGGGCCCGGGCCCGCAGGACCCGCACCCCGGCAATCCGGAGCGGCAGGTTCTCCCGGTAGGCCGTGTTGATGAGCTGGTTGAGGGCCGGGTCTTTAAAGACCTGCCACCAGTCCTTATAGTTCACCGACGCGGTTTGCACCTTTTTATTCGCGGTCTCCAGCCAGGTCTGCTCCACCTTGACCGACGGGGGCGCGTAGTCCGGGCCCACCATGGCGCAACCCACGGCCAGCAGGGCCAGGCTGGCGAAGAGGAAAACCAGCCGGCTCACCCGGTTGTAGCTGATCTCAGCGCTCATAGATTCTGTAGTCGTCGGCCAAGTCTGCCGTCAGTCCCTGTCGGGGTTCCAGGACTTGCCGCCTCTCCCAGGCTTTGGTCATCAAGAGCCTGGCTGGCGGTTAGCCCAAGTGAAGGCTCAGTAAAATAGGGGAAATACAATGGGCTCCATTTTAGGGCACCCTGCCGCAAAATACCATAAAGAAAAACTCCTCTCGGATAATTAATCTTGGCGACCGGGGGGCGTTGACGGCAGGAAGATCAATCCTTATTAAAATAAAATCCTGGGGTTTTCTTGACTATTATGATAATATTTATCATTGGATAATTATTATTTTGACCAATGGTCAGGACTGCATTGAGCTGACCACCCGGCCAACAACTTATTTTCGTGCCAGCACTGCAGGAGTACCAACATGGATCTAAAAGCCTATTTTGAGGAATCCAAAGGTCATGGGGTACTGGCCACGGCCGACGCGGCCGGTAAGGTCAACGTGGCGGTGTTCGCCCGGCCCCACGTCATGGCGGACGGGACCGTGGCCTTTATCATGCCCCACCGCCTGACCCATAATAACCTGCAAGCCAACCCCCAGGCGGCCTACCTTTTTCTGGAAGCGGGCCCCGGCTACCAGGGCAAAAGGCTCTATCTCACCAAGACCCGGGAGGAGCAGGACACCGACCTGCTCTATTCTCTGCGCCGCCGGACCTACCCGGCGGCGCAGGAAAAGCAGGAAGGCCCCCGCTTCCTGGTGTTCTTTAAGGTCGACCAGGTCTTACCGGTGGTCGGCTCCGGCGACGACGCCGGAAAATAACCCGCTGGGGGGCTGGTTTTTCCTCCCGGTCGTGATTACGTATTGAACAATGGTCGGGAGTTCTCGGGTCATTATGAATCCCCGCATGACCCGGTTCCTTTAATCCAGGCCCAGGCACGGCAGCCTCCCGCCCCTCGCCCCCGGTCCACCGGCGGCAAACCCTAAGCAGCGGTCATACCTGGCGTTAAGGAGATCGGCATGACGTATGTGATCATCGGCAATGGCGTGGCGGGCAACGCCGCGGCGGAAAATATTCGGAAATATGACCCCCAAGGCAAAATTATCATCTTCACCCGGGAGTCCCAGCCCTTCTATTATGTCCCGGCCCTGCCGGAGTACCTGGCCGG
>Ga0315542_1002449_pt1 | contig 11263 bp, 10 predicted proteins | sample SalMarSW160120MG_FD_202541 | JGI IMG/M metagenome (GOLD analysis project Ga0315542, IMG submission 202541) | Salt marsh sediment microbial communities from the Plum Island Ecosystem LTER, Massachusetts, United States - Salt Marsh Sediment SW1601-20 ... | reverse complement strand
TCCCTTCTCCATCGAGAACCTCCTCCTCTCATTCTCTATTTCGCGATGGGCGCCTTCCGGGTTCCCAGTCTCAAGACACACCCTCTCTTCCTGTTCCGGCAGCGCTACGGCTCAGGGAGGATCGGGTCGCCAGGATCCCACGCCCCGAACCCACCAACCGGGGATCCCGCACCTGATGGAGATGCTGGAGCGTCGCGTCATCCAAGAACCAGTACGGACTGTTCCGAGGCACGACGTCACCGTTCGTAGCCGTGTACTCCTCAAGACTGCCGACCGGACCGAAATCCATCCCCGTGTCTTCCTCCATGCAGGTCCACCACGCAACGAAGTACGCGTACATCTCCGCCAACATCGCAGGCGTACGATCCGACTCGATGAATGGCGGAAGCTGCAAGCCTTTCTTGCACGCGTAGAACACCGCGAATGCCACCTGACCAAGCTGACCCGGCAAGTCATACGGGTTCAGAGCGCCCGTCCTTGCGATCAGGTCGGCAAACCGAGGATCCGTATCCGACACACACTGCAAGACGAGATCCTCAACGATCCGGCTATCCATGTTGAAGCGGTCTTGTTGGGTCACGATTCCCGTCTCCGCGTCAACACAGGCTTTGGTTGCCATCGCGTAGTCGTACGCCTTCTGCCACATGGCCGGCGTCCAGTCCTGCTGAGACAAGCGAGGCACGTGCAATCCTGCGTCGCACGCGATGTAGGTCGCCATGCCCGCCTCCGATAGCTGTCCGGCCAAGTCACCCCACAGGAACTGCCCGGTGTCCTCGATCAGCTGGGCGAAGCGAGGATCCGTATCCGCGACGCAACCGAGCACCAGCTCCTGTCTCAGAGCTGGATCCATATCGAAGCGATCCTGCGGTGCCATCCAGGAGAAGTCTCCGTATCCGCCGATCGGCTGGAAAAGCAGCGGATCACCGGTGAGATCGATCGGGCCGATGTACTCGCCAGTTGGACTCAGCAACCCCCACCGCGCTTCGAGGACATCCAACTCGTCAACGACTCTCGTCACCCCCTGTACACCCGCCAACGACGGATCACCCGAAGCCCGCGTCGCTATCCGCGTCGAGGCCGTGGTGGACTCGTCAACAGACCTGGCCGGGGCGCTCACGGCATCGGCTGTCGCCCCGAAACCTCGCGAGCATCCAGCAATCGCCAGCGCCAAGACGAGCATGGCCATCGGTCTGATCACACCCCTATGACACCGCTGACGGCGCCACTCGCTGACGCGAGCCCTCTTCGACGTGTGGCCGCCCAGCCAATGTTGGTCCCGCGATGTCACACCATCCACGCCTTTTCTCTACTCTTTCCTCGCACCTCACCCACGTGCCCGCGTAGCTCAGGGGATAGAGCAACTGCCTCCTAAGCAGTAGGTCGCAGGTTCGAATCCTGCCGCGGGCGCCATTCCCTCACGACCATTCCTGAGCGACAACCATCGGCAGGGCCGATACAGTGGATGTGCCCGCTGGAAGGAAGCTGTGGAAACCGCGGACATCGTCGTTGTCGGAGCAGGCATCATCGGTTCCTCGATCGCCTATCAGCTCGCCCGACGCACGTCCGAACGCATCGTCGTGCTCGACATGGGGGCAGGTCCGGCCGAGGGTTCGACCGGTGCCTCGTCGGCGGTCATCCGCACCTTCTACACGCAGCCATCCGTCGTCAGGCTCGCACTCGGAGGGCAGGAGGCATACCGCAACTGGCAGGACTTCACGGGCCTCGCCGAACCGGCCGGTCACTTCACCCACACCGGAGTGCTGTGGATCCTCGGATTCACTGCGGCAACGGCAGCCGCTGAAGCCGGTCGCCTCACTTCGCGAGGAGTGTCCGCCTCGGTGCTGGATGCTGCAGGCGTCCGCGAGCGATTCCCGGCACTCTCCACGTGCGATGTCCCTTTCGATCTGACAGGCGAGACCCCCCACGAATGCAAGGACCTCGAGGCTGCTGTGTTCGAACACGACGGTGGCTATGCGGACCCGTCCGGGACAAACCGGGATCTGATCGACGCCGCCCGCCGGGAGGGCACAGATGTTCGCTTTCGCTCTCCCGTCACCGCGGTGCACACCGAGCGTGGCAAGGTGCTCGGTGTCGGAACCGCAGATGGCACCCGCATCGACGCCCGGCTCGTCATCAATGCCACCGGCCCCTGGTGCAACCGGCTCAACGCAATGGCCGGTATCGACACCGGATGGACACTCACGCCCACCCGCGTCCAGGTCGTCTACCGCTCCATGAACAGCAACATCGGACCGCTCCCGGTCACGGCCGACCACGACATCTACCTGCGTCCACACGGTTCCCAGATCCTCTTCGGTTCCGTGCTCCCGGAGGACGAACGCGAGGAAGCCGACCCGGACACCTACCGAACGGCGGCCGATGCCGCCTTCAAGGACCTCAAGATCCATGCACTCCACCACCGCGTCGCCGGGCTTCCCCACCGAGGCACGGTCGGCGGCATCGCCGGCATGTACACGATCAACCATCGAGACTTCCATCCCATCCTCGGACCGACCTCGCTCAACGGTTGGTGGGTCGCCAACGGGTTCAGCGGTCACGGCTTCAAACTCGCACCGATGATCGGCTCGATGGTCGCCCAAGCCATCGCTGGTGACACGGCACCATACGACACCGACGTACCCATGTCGTTCCTCGGGGCCGATCGTCAACCACTCTCGGTCAGACATGCTGGAGTCCTCGCCTGATGCGCTACCTCGCGGCCGCCGACCTGCGACGCGCACTACCCATGAAGGACGCCATCGCCGCAATGCGCGAAGCGTTCAAGGACGACCGGGAAACCCCCCAACGGATCCTGCTCGGCCGGTCGCTGTTCATGCCCGGGCGGGTCGGTGAATACACAGGCATCAAGGTGGTCTCCATCACGCCGGGCAACCCGGCCGGCATCGTCGTCATCTTCGATCGTGACGGGCGCACCGTCGGCGCTGTCGACGGCCCGACGCTCACCGCAATCCGCACTGGAGCGGCGGCCGGACTTGCCACCGATCTTCTCGCCCAGCGCGACGCGTCGACTCTCGCGATGCTTGGCGCCGGGGCCATGGCCAAGGATCAGATCGACGCGGTACGAGCGGTTCGGCCGATCGAGAACGTTCTCATCTGGTCACGGGACGCAGACCGCGCGACACGGCTCGCACGGGAGGTCGGAGGTGCACCGGTCGCGCGGGCGGCTCAGGCAGTGAAACACGCCGACATCATCTCAACCGCGACGCCTTCACAAGCACCCTTGTTCCGCGACGCAGTCGTTCCCGACACGGTTCACATCAACGCCATCGGTGCCTTCACCCCGGACATGGTGGAGATCCCACCGGACACCGTCCAGCGAGCTTTCGTGGTCGTCGACGACCTCGGAGCAGCAGCCGAGGAAGCGGGCGACCTCATCCAGGCCGGCCGGACGCCCGACGCGACGATTGGCGATCTGCTCAGCGGTAGCGCCGTTGAAGCCCCCATCACGTTGTTCAAGTCGGTAGGCATCGCAAGCCAGGACGTCTCCGCCGCCACCAGGGCCCTTGCGGTTGCCGAACGGGACGACATCGGAACGTATCTGGAACCGTAGGCTTGGAGTGAGCCACATGGAAACCTATGACCGCCTCTCGTTCCTCGACTCGTCGTTCCTGGCGCTCGAGTCGCACACCGCCCACATGCATGTCGCTGGTGCTGCGCTCTTTGAGGGCGGCACACTCCGATCGGCGGACGGCGCCATCGACATCGAACGTATCAGATCGTTCATCGGATCACGCCTGCACTACGTGCCTCGCTACCGCCAGAAGCTTGCGTGGATCCCCATCGAGAAGAATCCGATCTGGGTGGACGACCAGCATTTCAACCTCGACTTCCACGTCCGACACATCTCGTTGCCGAAGCCCGGAACGGAGTCGCAACTGAAGGAGCTTTTCGGGCAGATTCTCGGAAGCCAACTGGACCGCAGCAAGCCTCTGTGGCAGATGTGGATCGTCGAAGGATGCGAGAAGGACCGCTTCGGTCTCATCTTCAAGATCCACCACTGCATGCTCGACGGAGTGTCCGGTGTCGACCTCATGGGCGTGCTGCTCGGGTTCGCTCCCAGCACCGAGATCGAACCGGCTCCACCCTTCGAGCCCCGGCCCGTACCTAGCGGCGCTCAACTCGTCGCCGACGAAACGATCCGACGGATCGCCCGTGCGGCCCGCGCCGCTGTGAGTGTTCCCCGGATGATCGAACAAGGACGGACACTCATCACCGACTTCGGAACTCGGGCGTCTGCCGTCGCCTACTCGCTTGCCTCAGGCTGGCTCTCCGCGGCATCCCGTACACCGATCAATCAGCCGCTCGGCCCGAACCGCCGGTTCGACTGGCTGACCCTCCCACTCGACCACTTCAAACAGATCAAGAACTCGCTGGGCGGCACCGTGAACGACGCCGTGCTCGCAGTGGCTACCGGAGCTATCCGGCGGTACCTGATCGAAGACCGCGCCTTTGACGTGACCGGTGTCGAGTTCCGAGCCATGGTGCCCGTGAGTGTCCGTCCGAAAGACCGTCGAGGAGAGCTCGGCAATCACGTCGCAATGTGGCTCCTCGAGCTGCCGATCGACGTGCGTGACCCCGTCGAACGCTTTGAGCTGATTCGCGAACACACCGAGAAACTCAAGGAAACCAACCAGGCGCTCGGTGCAGCGACGCTCGTCCGGGTGAGCTCCGGCACTCCGATGACCGTCCTCCAGCGGGCGGCCCGTCTCGCGACAGGCATTCGTCCGTTCAACATGACCATCACGAACGTACCGGGCCCGCAGTTCCCCATGTATCTGCTGGACTCGCGACTCATCGTCCAGTACCCGGCGGTTCCCCTGTGGGCAGGCCACAATCTCGGCATCGCGCTCTTCAGCTACGACGGAGACCTCGCGTGGGGTCTGCACGCCGACTGGGATGCAATCCCCGACCTCGAAACGTTTGCGGACGCCATCCAGCGCTCAGAAGCCGAGATGCTGGCGGCGATCTCCGGCTAGTTCTGTGGATTCACCCAGGCGTCGAGATCCAGCCTGCCGAAGAACGCCGACCGTGCCAGTACCGTCGCTCCCGTGTTCCTCGCGGCCTTGAGCAGGTCCTTCGACCGGTGCGGCCCGTAAGCAATCACGGGCACGTTCGTTGCCGTTGCCGCCTCGATGATGCCGAGCGCATCGTCGAGTTCCAGATCAACGCACACCAATACGGCGCCTTTGGCGGAGCCGTGCCACCTCGAAGCGCTCAGCAACGCTGCGCCGGCGGCACCCTCGATTCGAGACCAGTCGACCAGGTTGCGTGTTGCGACAAGCACAACACGCGTGATCGTCGCAGCCTTGCGGGCACCCCACGCCATGTGCGCGGCCCAGACATCCTCACCAAGGAGTCGCGTCGACGCCGGCGCCAAGTCATAGACATCGCCGGGAAGCGCGCTAACCACCGCCTCGTCTCTGGCAGGCACCGGAATGCCATCCGAAGCCAGCGCATCGTTGGGGAATCGCATGGCCTCCTGAAACAGCTCGAGCGGCCCGCGATGCTGCGCTTCGAAGGGAAGCCCCAGCAATTCGTCCATTGCATCGTGCAGCCAAACGCCGCCCTCGTCGAGAGCGCTGAGCAGACGCTCCGAGGGCTCCCATCCCCGCTCGGCACAGCGGTTCAGCACGTAGGGCCGGTAGACGGCGGTGAGCGCATCTGCGAGGCCACTCACCCTTGGAACACCTCGACCACCATCAAACCAAGGGGGCCGTTGACAACGCCGATCCCGACCTTGGTGAAACCTTCTCGAAGGATGTTGGCGCGATGCCCAGGACTGTCCATCAGACCCGCATGGGCGCTCTTCGCGGTCGCAGCGAGTGCCAGATTCTCACCGACCACCCGGTACGGGATACCCGCAGCCTCGATCCTGTCGGCAACCGTTCCCGTGACTTCCGACTCATGGCCGAAAAACCCTCCCTCATACATCTCATACGCGTAGGCCTGTGCGATGCCGGCCAGTGGATCCGACCATGCAAGCGGGTCGAGCCCCCCGTCGAGACGCGCCCGGTTGACGAGATCGAATATCTGAGCTGCCGCCTTGGCATCGTCGGAGAGCTCCCCCTCCTTGGCAGCGGGAATCTCGAGTGTCTGCCCCTCCTCGAGAATCAGCTCCTCTCTCCCAACGAGGTCCTTCAGGTTCAGGAGCGCTTCGAGCACCTTGTCGCCGGCGACGGCGTGGAACACGGTCTGAGCCGGAGTGTCCGGATTCGTCAGATACCGAGCGACGTTGGACTCCTCCAGATGGTCCCCGAACGACGACGGAAGCGGAAGCACCACGAGCAGCGACAGCACGAGCATCGCCACGAACACCGCCCATAGGGACGCAAGCGCGCCACCCAACAATCGATTGGACATCACAAGACCGGGCAGCGTGAAGAACTTCTGGAGGAAGTGGGCGACAACGGCGGCCGCAACCCCAAGGAGGAGGAACACGACTATGCCGCCGATGAGTTTCGACACCAGGTCGGAGGTTCCGAACGTTTCCTGGATGAGCGCGCCGAGCGGGCCGCTCAGCCGGAATGCCAGAGCGAGTCCGACGATCAGACCGACGAGGTCCATCAACTCCTTGGCAAAACCGCGCACCCATCCACGAATGAACAGGCCCGCGAAGTACAGGCCGAGCAGGAAGTCGATCACAGTGAGGTCCCGATCACAGTGCGATCCGCATCCGCTTGTTGCCCTTGCCCTTCGATTCGGTCTTCACGACGCGCACGAGTCCGACCTCTCCAGTGGAGCGGACGTGTGTCCCGCCGTCGGCCTGCTTGTCGATGGTTCCTATCTGGATGACACGGATCGGGTCGATCGACGGTGGAAGCAGGTTGACCTTGGTCCGAATCAGATCAGGATCGGAGAGCGCTTCATCGCGAGGGAGAAACAGGACCTGAATCTGATGGTCTTTGACGAGTTCGTCGTTCAACCGTGCTTCCACCTCTTGGCCGAACTCGACCGAGATGGCGTCCAACTCGAAGTCCATCCGGGCGGTTCCGGGCTCCATGTTGCCTCCGGTGACCTTCGCGTCGAAGTCGCGCCAGATGATCGCCGACAGCACATGGAGGGCCGTGTGCGTGCGCATGAGCAAGTGTCGCCGATCCCAGTCGATCTCCCCTGACACCTCGGTTCCGACCGGTGGAGGCGTCCCTTCGACGACATGCACGGGGGTGCCGGACACGCGATATGTGTCGGTGACCGCCACCTGGCCCCCGTCCCACCGAAGTGTGCCCGTATCACCCGGCTGACCTCCCCCGCGCGAATAGAACACGGTCCTGTCCAACACCACACCTTGCTCGGTGATCCCGGTGACCACCGAATCCATGGTTCGGGCATACGCGTCTCGTGGTGCGATCTCCTCGGTCACTGGGGCCTCCTTCGTCGTGACGGAAGGGTACAACGTGCTCCAATCCACGACATTGAGTGGGCCCACGCGCCTACACTCCACGGTCAACTCGGCTCCGGCCGGGCTGGACAACCCGCTGTCGCTGGCGGCAGCGAAGGGAGGAACACAATGAGGAGAACACGATATGGGAGCCTCGTGCTCGTGGTAGCGGCGTTTGCGCTGGTGGCCGCGGCATGCTCGGGTGGTGGTGGCGGCGCAGCACTCAAGATCGGAACCGACCTGCCGCAGACCGGCGATTTGGCCGTTCTCGGCCCGCCGATGGTCCAAGCCACGAACATGGCCGTGCGTGACATCAACGACGCCGGCGGTGTCAACGGAAAAGACGTCGAGCTGGTGGTCGGTGACTCGGGAACGAACGAGCAGGTGGCGGCGGAGACCGCAGACCGCATGATCACATCCGAACAGGTGGACGGAATCATCGGCCCGGCCTCATCGAGAATCACCCTGTCGGTCATCGACAAGATCACCGGCGCGGGAATCCCGATGTGCTCACCGTCGAACACGGGATCATCGCTCAGCACCTACGAGACCGATGAGCCCGGGTTCTACTTCCGAACGGCTCCGCCCGACAATCTCCAAGGGCCGGCCCTCGCCAACGTGATCCTGGCCGACGGCCACACGAACGTGGCGGTGATTGCACTGAATGACGAGTATGGGCAGGGTTTTGCCAAGTACCTTGAGGCTGCACTTGCCGACGGTGGCGCCACGATCGCAGCGGACGTTCCGTACGATCCAAACGGAACGGACTTCAGCGCCGACGTCCAGCAGGTCGTCGATGCCTCTCCCGATGCGGTGGTGCTGATCTCGTTCCCGGATACGGGCACCCGAATCATCACCGGTCTGATCGAGAACGGCATCAGTCCGGACATCATGTACACGGCCGACGGGATGCAGTCGGCGGACGTCATCAGCCTGGTCAACCCGGATGATCCTTCGGCCCTCAACGGCATGAAGGGCACCGCTCCTTCTGCCCAGGGTTCGGAGGCGTTCACCCAGGAGTTCGCAGACTTTGCGCCGGGAGTAGCCACCATCTTCTCGGCACACGCCTACGACTGTGTGATCATCGAGGCACTGGCCGCCGAAACGGCGAAGTCGAACAAGCCGGCCGACATCGCCGCGAACATGGTCGGCGTCACCAAGGACGGGACGAAATGCGACACGTTCGCGGAGTGCAAGAAGCTCATCGACGATGGGACGAACATCGACTATGACGGCGCATCCGGTCCTGGCGACTGGGCACCGAATGGCGAGCCAACCGCAGGAACCTACGATGTGTGGGAGTTCCGCGACGGTGCAGTGGTGACGCTCAACACCGTCACCATCGGCAGCTGAGTACACCGAACGCTCATCGACCGGAAGGGGCCCCTTGGGGCCCCTTCCGCGGTGTACGGTTCCGTCCTGCGGACTCCTCCGCTACCCGGCAGCGAGCGTGCCGAGGTACAGCTCGATCACCTTCGGATCGTGGAGGAGCTCCCGGCCGGAGCCCGTATACGAGTTCTGGCCCTGATCGAGGACATAGCCCCGATCCGAGATCTGCAAGCACCTCCGTGCGTTCTGCTCGACCATGATGATCGAGACGCCCGCCTCTTTGATCTGATGGATCCGGTCGAATACCTCGTCCTGGTTCGAGGGCGAAAGCCCGGCCGATGGCTCGTCGAGCAACAACACGGTCGGATTCATCATCAACGCCCGGCCCATGGCCACCATCTGCCGTTCGCCGCCCGACATTGCCCCCACACGCTGGTTTCTTCGTTCCGACAACCGCGGGAAAAGGCTCACAACGAACCCGGATCGATCGCGAAAGATCTCAGGACGCAGATAGCAGCCCATCCTGAGATTCTCTTCGACCGTCAAGGAGGGGAACACGTTGTCCGTCTGGGGAACGAACCCCACACCCTTCTGCACGAGTTCGTGAGCAGGACGGTTGGAGATCTCCTCACCGCGTAGCTTGATCGACCCCGACCTCAACGAGACCAGCCCGAAGATGGTCTTGAGCAGGGTCGACTTCCCGGCCCCGTTCGGACCGATGATGCCCACCATCTCCCCTTCATCGAGCGTCAGGTAGCTGCCGCGCACGATGTCGACACCGGGAAGATAGCCCGAGACGGCATCGTGGACTTCGAGAAGAGCACCCGCGTTGGTCATCGCTCCTCCTGCTCGGACGTATACTCGTCGACCGAATCGGAAACGGCACCTTCGCCATGGCCCCGACCGAGATAGGCGTCGATCACCGTCTGATTGGCGGCGACATCCTCCGGCCGGCCTTCGGCAATCAACGTGCCTTCCGCCATGACCACGATCCAGTCGCTGATATCCATGATGACGCCCATGTCGTGTTCGATGAACACCACCGACATGCCCTCGTCGCGCAGAGCCTTGATATGGACGAGCAACGATTCGGTCAACGCCGGGGCCACCCCCGCCGTCGGCTCGTCCAGCATGATGAGGGCAGGCTCGACCATCAACGCCCGTGCCAACTCGAGGAGCTTCCGCTGGCCGCCGGACAACGTGCCCGCCAGGTCATCTCGCATGTGAGTCAGCGAGAAACGATCGAGGAGCTCGTCGGCGCGCGCTTCGACTTCCTTCTCCTGCCGGCTCCACCTCCATGGCTGCAACGCCCCCAGGACTCTTTCACCGGTCTGTCCGGTGGCGCCCAGTTTCATGTTGTCGATGACGGTCAGCTTCATGAGCGCTTTGGTGAGCTGGAACGTGCGTACCATCCCCAGTCGGGCAACCCGATAGGCGTACATCCCCGCCAAGTTCCTACCCGAGAATGACCAGGTACCCGTGTTGGGAGTGTCGAATCCGGTGAGGAGGTTGAACAGCGTGGTCTTGCCTGCCCCATTAGGTCCGATAAGACTCGTGATGGTTCCCCGCTGAACTTCGAGGTGGTCGACATCGACGGCCACCAACCCGCCGAAGTGGCGGGTGACGCCGTCGACCACCAGTATGGGGTCGGGCTTCGGAATACCCGGGACGGGGGGGAGCGCGTCAAGATTCTCAGCGGGCATCGATCAGCGTCTCCTCTCTGCTCCCGAACAGACCCTGTGGCCTGAACGCCATCAACAGCATCAGGGCCAACCCCACCAGCACCCACCGAACTGCCGCTACCTCCTGGGCGGTGAGCAGCCAGGTTGGGATGTAGCCGGCCAGCGTGGCCTGCCTCAGCACCGACTCCGTGAATGACATCAAGAACCAGAAGAGCACCGACCCGACCACCGGTCCCAGAACCCGCCCGGGACCACCCAGAATCACCACCGCATACGCAAGAAAGGTGAACAGCGGCTGGAACGAGTCGGGGTTCACAGACTGGGTCTGCACGGCGAAGAAAACGCCTGCGAGTGATCCGATCGCTCCCCCAATGGCGAGACTCTGCAGCTTGTAGCCGAAGACGTTCTTGCCCAGGGAACGGGCCGCGTCCTCGTCCTCGCGGATCGCCTTGAGAACCCTGCCCCAGGGAGCTCTGGTGAGCGCCCATACCAGCAACACGGACAGCCCGACCGCCACCCAACCCACCAGAATGACCCACAGCGTGTTGGCGTCCCAGGTGATCTTCCAAATCCCATAGGTGCCACGCGGGAAAGGGTTGAGAGAGTAGAAGGAATCGGCGAACTTCTGGATGCCGAACACCCCTTTGGTGATCGGTTCGAGTGCGGAGGATCGGGTGAGCAGGCGCAGGATCTCTGCGGCGGCAATCGTAACGATCGCCAGGTAGTCCTCGCGCAAACGCAGGGTCGGCAACCCATAGATCAGCCCGAGCAGCACGGCCGCCGCGATCCCCACCAGAACACCCAGCCAGAGGGGCCCACCAAGGTTGACGGTGATGGCCACTCCATACCCGCC
>Ga0315542_1002447_pt1 | contig 11269 bp, 9 predicted proteins | sample SalMarSW160120MG_FD_202541 | JGI IMG/M metagenome (GOLD analysis project Ga0315542, IMG submission 202541) | Salt marsh sediment microbial communities from the Plum Island Ecosystem LTER, Massachusetts, United States - Salt Marsh Sediment SW1601-20 ... | reverse complement strand
TAACAACTTGAGAGACGAAGCGATTAGGGAACAAAGGGATTATTCTCTCAATTTTGACCTGGACGCCAACAGGTACTGGGTAAGCTATGGGTCCATGACCGACGAAGAACGGGCAGTTGCCAGCGAAGAGGGATCGAGCCTCCCTCCCGATGTTCGTATCCGTGATGTCTGGATAAAGGGGGAGGGGAAGATGGTTGAAGGAGCGACCCGGATCAGGTTTACCCGGAGAGGTTATACCCAGAAGTCTGTCATCCACCTGAGTTCCGAAGGTGGGAGAGAGCTTACCCTGGTGCTGAGCCCTTTTTTGGGCAAGGTAAAAGTGATTGATAAATATGTGGAGTTTGATTAAGAGGCAGTCCGAGAATGGCTATTTTGCCCAATCTCTGCGTCAGGCTCAAATTATAATCCGCGAAATACTCCAATGTATTTCTGTGGTTATAATTTTCGCCTTCCTTGATCTTGAACAAACTATCTCATTCTCGGACTGTCTCTTAGGGAATTGAGGATATGCGTTTCAAATTTCAAATTTCAAGTTTCGAATTTCGCGTTTCCCCCGGTTTTACCCTTCTTGAGGTGATGATAGCCGTTGCTATTATCGCCATTGCCCTTATGGCGGTCTTAGGTTCCCAGTCCCAGGGGCTCTCTCTGGCCGGAGAATCGAGATTTAACAGGATCGCTGCCCTCCTGGCTCAGGGAAAAATGGCAGAAATAGAAGCGGTCAAGGACCAGAGGGATCTCAACTCCGATTCGGGGGAGTTTGAAGATGAATTTCCCGGTTACACCTGGCAATTATCGGTGCATGACGTCTTGTTTGATGGGGCTGAAAAGCTTTCGGACCGCCTGAAGCAAATCGACTTAAAGGTCTCCTGGGGGTCGGATAAACTCTACCAATATCGTCTCAGGCTGTATCGGTTTTTTCCATAGCGGGATACTGGATACTGGATACTGGATACTGGATGCTGGATACTTGATACTGGGATGCCTTTGTCTACCCCGTAGGTTCGGAAAATCGTACTGGGGCGAGAGACCTTTTTGGTTCCGTTTGAATGATCTGCGTAATCTGCGGATAGGATTGGGGATATGGGTTTCAAATTTCAAATTTCAAATTTCAAATCTCGCGTTTCCCCCGGTTTCACCCTTATCGAGATCCTTATTGCCATATTCATATTTACACTCGTTGCCTCGGCAATATTCACTGCCTATACCGGAACTTTCAAGATAATAGACGAGTCCGAATCCCGGGCAGATATCTATGAAATGGCAGGTGTCGCCTTAGAAAGGATTTCTGAGGATCTGGAATCTGCGTATCTCTCTAATATAGCGCAACCCCCCGGAGCTGATAAGGCTAATCCCGAAATGGTCCTCTTTGTGGGAGAGAAAAAGGAGATAGGGGCCCGGAGTTGTGGGGCTTTAAGGTTCTTATCCCTTGCACACCTTACCTTCTCAGAAGAAGGACCGGTAGCCGAACCAACTGAAATAGTCTATTATGTGGCAGCAAAAGGCGAGGAGGGCCTCCTGGAACTTTATCGTTCTGACACACCCTTATCGCATGAAAGACCGGATTTGGAGAGTGGAGGGTTGATCCTTTGCGAGGGGCTTTTGTCCATTGATTTTACCTATTATGATTCTCATGGGGAGCCCCACGAAACCTGGGATTCCGAGGAAGGGGAGTCAAAGGGGAAGCTCCCCTCAAGGGTTTCCATCTCGATGAAATTTGCAGATAGCACGAACCCGGACACGCCTTATAAATTCATGACAGGTGTCGCGCTTCCAATGGGGGGATGAGACTCTGGATTGCGGATTGGGGATGTGGACTGGAAATAATGTAACTGTTCACAGATTTAGGAAGGTCTGATCAGAAATGCATTGTATCCTCAAAGACAACAGAGGTTTTGCCTTGATCCTCACGATCTTGATCGTCAGCATGGTAGTCGTTCTGACACTACAGTTTAACAACTCCATGTGGTCTGACCTCTATTCGTCGGCAAACCTCCGTGATGGCATCAGGCTCAGGTTTATTGCCCGATCAGGCGTTAATTGCGCCCTCGCGGTCCTTTCTGAAGACTCGTCTTCAAACGACTCTGATTCCCTGCAAGAGGCCTGGGCCAATTCAAAAGAGCTATCTCTTAATTCCGTCACCATGTTTGAAAGCGGACATTTTCAGGTGGAAATCTCAGATCTTTCCGGAAGAATCCAGGTTAATCGGCTGATTAATGAGGATGGAAAGTATAACGAAGCACAAAAAATGCTCCTTATGAGGCTCCTGAGTTCCGAACAGTTCCAGCTTGATTCCGAGAAGGTGGAAAATCTGATAGATGCCATAAAGGACTGGATTGACCCGGACGATGATGTGACTCGATTTGGGGCGGAAACCGGCTATTATCAGTCCTTGGAAAGCCCTTATTCCTGCAAGAACGGACCTATCGAATCTTTAGGCCAGATGCTCCTTATAAAAGGTGTAACCAAGGAGCTTTTTTACGGCAATGAACATCTGCCCGGCATTTCAAACTACTTGACTGTCTACGGCGATGGTAAGATCAATATTAATACGGCGGATCCCTTGGTCCTGAGATCTCTTTCCGATGATATAGATACTGAGATGGTTAGTGATATGATCGAATATCGCTTAGATAAAGGGAATGACCTGAAAGATCATGGATGGTACCGGAAGGTCCCGGGGATGGCAGATATTACAATCGAACCTGGCCTGATCAAGACCTCAAGCCCTTATTTTGAGATAGAATCAGCAGGAATTTCGGGGGCCATGAATAAAAGGGTGGGGGCGATAATAAAAAGGGAAGGCAAAAAGCCGATTCAGGTATTGACCTGGAAAGTTGAATGATGCAGGGGAAAATAACAGGTATTGACATAACCGAGAATCAGATTACCGCTGTCCAGGTCAAGACAGGGCTAAAGGGATACCAGGTCCTTGCCTGTGCCAGGGTCCCTGTTGAAGATGGGGGGCTAAATGAGGCGCTGGAATCCCTGTCCGGGTCTATAGACATGAAGAGTGACACCTATCTCGCTACAATCCCTGGAGAATCCGTTTCATTCAGAAATGTTAAAATGCCCTTTAAGGATGTGAAGAAAATAAGGCAGGCCCTTCCCTTTGAAATGGAGAGCATGCTACCGTTCCAGGCGGAGGATCTGCTGATAGATTTCATTATGACCGATAGCCCGGCCCGGGGTGAAGTCTTGGCTGCTTCCTGCAAAAGGGGATTTATTTCAGAATATTTAGGGACACTGCAACGAAACGGGTTTGATCCGGATGTGTTAGAGATCAGGTGCTCGCCTTTGGCCTCCTGGTTATTGAGGCAGCCGGAAACACCTGACCACATCCTTTTGGTAGAGATTGGCGAGAAATGCAATACCATGGTCCTGTGCCTGAACAGGCGCATTGCCTTGATTCGCGTATTCAGTTCCAACAATGCCTCCAGAATTCAATCGACTTCAAAGGACAACGATACCAGTGACCCGGAAGGGCCTCCCCTCGAAGAGGTTGTGGCATACTTAAATCTCCTCTGCGCAACCATTCGGGATACGGTACACGCCTTTGCTTCCCATAGGGATACTCTCCCAAGCCCGGAAAAGCTCTTTCTCACCGGGATAGGGGCACTTTACCCAAAGGCAAAAGAACTTCTGAGCCAATCTCTTGACATGCCGGCAGAACGGATTGATATGAATAACGACAAAAGGGTCAGGATGGGTGCTGATATTCTTAAGGACTGGTCTCCTGCTCTGATGAATGGCGCGCTTTCCTTAGCGCTCAGGAATACCAGGAAGGAGGAAGGTTTCAATTTCAGGAGAGAGGAGTTTGAGCGCAAAAAGCCCTATTTTTGGCTTAGAAAAGCGGTGCCAAAGGTCGCGGTCTTTCTTTTTCTGATTTTGTCCTTTTTGGCGGCCGATATGATAATCGATTTTTATACCTTGAAAAAGGAATACAAGATCTTGAGCCGGGAAATAACTTCCGTATTCAAACAAACCCTCCCCGATGTGATTAGAATCGTTGATCCGGTGCAGCAATTGAGGGTAAAAATAAAGGAGCTGAAACAGTCGAACGTATCAAGGCCTGAAACCGGCACAAACAAAAAGGTTCTCGACCTATTAAAAGAGATCTCCCGGCGCATCCCTAAGTCGCTGAATGTACATATCAATCGTATGGTTATTGATGCGGAGACAGTGAGGATCAGTGGCAAGACCGATGCGTTCAATGAGGTTGACAAGATAAAAAACAATCTTGAACCCTCCCCGCTCTTCAGCCGTGTTACTATCAGTTCTGCCAACCTTGACCGCACAGGTAAGGGGGTGCGATTTGAGATAAGGATAGCACTTAAACGATGAAGCTTGGAAGAAGAGAGAAAATTCTTGTATCCTTGGCCGCGTGCTGCGTAGCGGTTTTTGTTCTGTTTCAGTTCATCATCTTCCCCTTTTTTGATAGACGCGAAGCTATAGAGAGAGGGATAGACGCAAAAAGGGATGGGCTGAAAGAGATCGTGAGACTGCGAGGCGAATATGAATCTTACAAGAGGGGGGCTGACGGGATACAAAGATATCTCAGGAGTCGCATGAAGAGCTTTACCCTGTTTTCCTTTCTTGAGCAGGCGGCAGGCAAGGCAAGGGTGAAAGATCATATAAAATACATGAAGCCCTCGGCCTCCCTTAGCAATGGTCGAATTAAGGAATCGATGGTTGAGATGAAATTGGACAAGATAAGTCTAAAGCAGCTCGTGGATTATCTTTATCTTATCGAATCCCCGGAAAATGTAGTAAGCATAAAGAGAATCTCCATCAAGGATAGCAAGAGCGCCCCAGGATACCTGGATGCCGTCATGCAGGTGTTGACGATTGATGCCTCAGTGAAATAGGAAGGCAAAAGCATTTCAGGCCGATGACGAATGACGAGTGACGAGTGACGAATGACGAGTAGCCAATTATGAAAAAAGCCATTCGGAAAAAAGGGAAATGGGTCGGATACCTGCTTTACTGCGTTCTTATGACAGTCGGGCTTTTATATTACCGGTTTCCCTCAGAAAGTATTGCTGCTTATTTGGAGTCGGTTGTTGCCAAGGCAAATCCTCGCATCCTCCTCTCATTAGAGAGTCTGCGTCCTGGTTTTCCCCTTAGTGTAGATCTTATTGACGCGAGGATTTCCCTCAAGAAGGAGCCTCGAAGGCCGATGCTGAGGATGAAGAATGTTTCTTTAGGGACGGAAGGATGGGCATTCTTGCATGGGGTCCGAGTATATCATTTTGACGCCCATGCCTACGACGGAAATATGAAGGGCGATGTTCGGTTTGAGAACCAGAAATCCACGACTTCCTTCACAACCACAATGAAATTGAAGGATCTCAATATTGGTCGTCATCCTTATCTTTCCCCGCTTATCGGCCGGGATGTGTCAGGGGTTTTAGGGGGCGACATTGTCTACACCGGACAGTATGCCAATTTAATAGAGGGCGTTGGAGAGGCAATCCTTAACATCTCAGAGGGGAGGGTGCAGCTTCTGCAGCCCATTTTAGGGCTTGAATCCCTGCAGTTTGATCGGCTTTCTATGAAAATAACGCTCAAGAACAAAAAAGTGGTCCTGTCCGATGTTGGGCTCGAGGGCCGCGCTGTTAAGGGCCAATTATCGGGAACTATCATACTGAATAATGATTTGCCTGCAAGCAGACTTGACTTGAGAGGAACCATCGAGCCGCTTGGAGGATTGCTTGGGGATTTGAAAGGAGATTCCAATCCTCTCAAATTTCTGAGAAAGAGTCTAAAAAGCCTAAAACGCTCCTTCGTTATCCGGGGGACCTTTAGGGATCCTGAATTTCAGTTTATGTAGATATTGAAAATTGAATAGTGACGATTGAAAATTCACAGCGAGCGCATTCCCCGCTCCTTGCGGCGGGGTTAGCGAGCGAACTCAAATAAAGAAATTTTCCTTTAATTTGGGAGATTCCCCGCAGCTTGCTGCGGGGTTCTTCAATATTGTGGCCGTTTACCGGTTTGCAATCCAACACGCAACTCGTAACTTTTTGACACCATGAAAAAAAATCTTTACCACGTCATATTTAATCTTTTCGCCCTCTCTATCCTCATATATATTGGTGTAGATATCTTTTACAGAACCATCTGTTTCCAGCTTACCGACCTCAGTTCCGTTGAGATGGCAGAGGTCAGGGCCCCGGTTATTGGTCATTATGTTCCCCAACCCTTGAACAGCTTCGACGTTATAGTCGGTCGAAATTTATTTGGCTCGTCCGGCGAGGTCTCCGGCGATGTGGAGCCCCGGGATATGGAGGCAAAAGAGATTGAGGCCCTTGAGCCTACCTCGCTAAAGATCTCTCTGTTAGGAACTGTTACAGGTTCCGAGGAAAATGCCTGTGCAGTTATTGAGGAAACCGGCAGGAGAACACAGGGCCTCTACAGGGTGGGAGACGCTGTCCAGAATGCGGTTGTCAAGAAAATCCTGTGGGGCAAGGTGGTCTTGCGGGTTGGTGATAAAGATGAGATCCTCTCGATGGAGGCGCCTGAATCAACGAAAGGGGGTAGCCCTGGCCACTCCGTCAGGCCGGTTCATAGTGGAGACACTGTAACGGTAGCGCGATCAGAAATTCAAGGCTCCCTCAAGAATATCAATAAGCTGTTGACCCAGGCCCGGATTCGCCCCCATTTGAAGGATGGGAAGTCTGACGGCTTTGTTCTCAGCTATATTAAGGCAAACTCGTTTTTTACTAAATTAGGGCTCAAGAGAGGGGATATTGTCAGGGGCATAAACGGCAAACAGATAAATACACCGGAAGATGCTTTTTCCTTTTATCAGGCCCTGGAGTCGGGGGAGCCTCTTTCAATGGAAATAAGCCGCGGGGGCAAACTCAAGACCATCAATTATCGTTTCAAGTAGATGTTGGAAACATGTACACAACTTTTTTCGGTTTCAAAGAAAATCCATTTAATCTGACACCAGACCCGAGGTATCTCTACCTGAGTCGTTATCACAGGGAGGCCCTCGATCATCTGCTCTATGGAATTAATGAGAGGAGGGGATTTATCGCCATAACAGGGGGGATCGGTACCGGCAAGACCACTCTCTGCCGGGCCCTCCTGGACCATATAGATGAAAACACCAAGAGCGCCCTGATATTCAGCTCCTTTATCTCTGATATGGAGATCCTGGAGACCATTAACCATGAATTTGGCATTGAAATGGAGGCCGGGGCAGAGACAAAGAAAGACTATATCGATGCGCTCAACCAGTTCCTCTTAGATAACTTCAGCAAAGGCGGTAATGCGCTCCTCCTCATAGACGAAGCGCAAAATCTTTCGCATACCGTGTTAGAGCAGATACGGATGCTTTCAAATTTGGAAACAGAAAAGGATAAGCTGATCCAGATCGTGCTCGTTGGCCAGTCAGAGCTCAAAGGGGTCTTGGCGGCCCCATCGTTAAGGCAGTTGAATGAGCGGATTACAGTGCGTTACGATCTCAAGCCCCTGGGTCCTGCTGATCTGAGGGGATATGTAGACCATCGTCTTTTGGTGGCAGGAGGAAGCGGAAATCCTAATTTCACAAACAGGGCCTTCAGGAAACTCTATGAGTACACCCGCGGAAACCCGAGGAGGATCAATGCGGTCTGCGACAGGGCGCTCCTTATCGCATACACCGATGAAAAGCAGACCATAACCAGCGCAGTGATCAGAGATGCCATCAGGGACCTGAGAGGGGGCGCAGGGTCTGGACAGCGGTTGGAGGGGCGACCAAGGCGCGTAACGCCGGTTACGATTACGCTGCTCATATTGCTGATGATTACGGCGGCCCTTGCCGGATGGAACCTCAGAAGTCATATCTTAGAAGCATTTTTGAAAACAGAAATATCCCCGCCACCTGAGGCTGAAAAGAGCCCCGCAATTTCCAGACAGCGCGAAAAGGGCCCGGAGGATCTTTTTTTAGATGAAAGATCAAGCCTCGCAGGGCTTTTCGATCTTTTCCGGGCCAGGACCGGGCGCCGGTCGGGGGAGGAGGGGCAGGAGAGTCTTAATGGAGAAAATTTCGACTTAGGGTTGGTCTCCTTCAGTGTGGCGCCGGAATACTTTACACTGTTTAAAAAGCCTTTTCGTGTGACGCTCTCCGGGTCTCTGCCTCTCTTCGTGCCTCAACCATGCTATCTTTTGATATGTGAAGTCACTTACAATAGCGCCATTGTTTTAGACGGTAAAGGAGACCGGTGGTCTGTAAGTAGAGATTTTATTATTGCACACTGGGGCGGCAAGGTTTCGGCTGTCTATCCCTATGAAGAGAGAGACACCTATCTGTGCAAGGGGATGAATTCCCCTGAGGTGTTAGAGGTTCAGAGGGTGTTAGACAGAATAGGATACCCGGTTGAACCGAACAGTGTCTTTGACGAACAAACCTTCAAGGAAGTGATAAGATTCCAAAGGGACTTCGGCCTGAATGACGACGGCATTGTCGGCCGGAGGACCAGGGCACTGCTTTTTCAGATGAGAGAGTGATTGGATGCTGGATACTGGATGCTGGTCGAGGATCCCGTTTTTAGGCGGGGATACCGGCCACTGGATAATGGGATAGTCCGTTTGAATAATCTGTGTAATCTGCGGATGGGATTGAGGAATTGAGTTATATCCATCAGGCCTTGAAGAAGGCCCAGATAGAGAGGGATGACCGTCACGGAAAATATGGCGGAATAATATCGTCCCGTTCAAAAAAATCAGGCCCTGCCAAAAAATCGATCCTGTTGATTGTTGTATCGCTTGTAATCCTTTTTCTTGCTTTTGTGTTCTATTCGTGGTTGGATTTCAGCGGCCCTCAAGTTGAGACAAATTCTGTCCCGAAACCGAAGGAACCGGTCCAACTCCCGGTACATGAAAAGACCGCGAATGCAACGGAGTTCTACCAGCGCGGGAAGGAGCAGCACAAGAGCGGTCACCTGAGCAAGGCAAGAATGTGGTATGAAAAGGCGCTCATGGCCGATCCCGGCTGCGTCGTCGCATTGAACAACCTCGGTGTGCTCCTTATTAAGGATAAGAACTACCTTTCTGCCCGGGGCAGATTTGAGAAAGCGATTCGTTTGAAACCGGGGTATGTGGATCCCTATTACAACCTCGCCTGTCTCTTCGCCCTGACGGACAGGCCGGAACAGGCCCTCAGATATCTCAAGAGGGCGGTTTCGATAGACCCACAGGTCAAGAAATGGGCGAAAAAGGATACGGATCTCGGGAATTTGCGGAATTTGGCAGGGTTCGAGGGTATTGTAAATTGAATATTGAATATTGACGATTGAAAATTGCCAAATGACCAATGAACAATAAAAGATGAACATCGAACATCGAACGTCTAACATCGAATTTTGATGGTCTCGTAAAAAGTCCAAAAATACCGTTTTCCGTCATTCCGGCGAAAGCCGGAATCCAGTAAATTCAATACGTTCTGGATGCCGGATCAAGTCCGGCATGACGATTTCGAGACTTTTTACGAATGCATCAATTTTGAATGATAAAAAATAAAACAGAGATTAAAAGGCTCAACTATTAGATAATATTTTGGAGGAACCAGAAGAATTAATTAAGATTTTCGTTACGAGTATCAAAACGGCTGAAAAAAACCACGCCTTGGCGTAGTTGAATGTTCGATATTGGATATTGGATGTTCGATGTTCGACGTTCATCTTTCAAAAAAAACAACTTAGATCTTATGACCCGATACCCAGTACCTGATACCCAATGGACTATTTAAGAAAAAGATACCTGCAATACCTCTTGTGGGTGGCAATCTGCCTCATGATGACCGTATCACCGGTGGGAGCGGCGCGGATAGCGGGAGAAGAGGGCGTGACGCCTGCTGTTCCTGCAACCGAGCAAAAGGTCAAAGAACCCGCCTCTGCCAAAATCCCTTTAAAGGCGTCTGAGGAGCCGAAGTCCGTCCAAAAAGAGGGGGCACGATCTGCTCCGAACGAGGACGAGACACCTGGCCTTAGAAAACAGATAAGCGCTGAGAAAAAGATCATTCCCGCTAAGGGTATTAAGAAACAGGGAATTAATGCTAAGAAGGAAAAACCGACCGACCCCTATGTTACCATCGACTTTGACAATGTAGATATTCCGGTATTTATCAAGTTTATCAGTGAACTGACCGGAAAGAACTTTGTGATAGACAAGGCTGTAAGAGGGAAGGTGACCATTGTTTCCCCCAACAAGATCTCGAAGGGTGAAGCGTACAAGGTGTTTGAATCGGTACTCGATGTCCACGGTTACACCACCGTTCCTGCCGGGAGCATCATAAAAATCGTTCCGGCGTTGAGCGCCAGATCCAAGAGCGTCGAGACACGCCTGAAAGAGGATGCTATCGGGCCTGAAGACAAGGTGATCACCCAACTGATCCCCCTGAGGTATGCCGATCCTGAAGAGTTAAAAAAACTCTTTACGCCCCTGATATCCAAGAGCAGCGTAATTGTTGCCTATTCCCCCACGCGAACTCTGATCGTCACCGATGTCCTCTCCAATATCAAACGACTCCTCAGTATTACAAAGGCGATCGATATGGAGGGTGTTGGCGAAGAAATATCAGTGATACCGCTTGAGTACGCAACGGCAACTGTCCTTGCGAAGTCGCTTAGCACAGTCTTCGAGAAGAGGGCGATAAAGGCGAAAAGCGCCATCAGTGGTCAGGTTGTCATAAAGATCGTTCCGGATGAGAGGACCAATTCGTTGATACTGTTGGCATCCGAAGATGATGCTGTCAAGATCAAAAACCTTGTGAAACTCTTAGACAGGGAACCACCACGGGGTAAAGGGGACATCCGCGTCTACTACCTGCAACATGCCAATGCCGAAGACCTTACCAAAGTCCTCACATCTCTTCCCTCAAAAAAGGGCGCCGGGGCAGAAAAGGGTAAGACTCCGGTTATTTCCAAGGAGGCCCGTATCGTTGCCGATAAGGCAACCAACTCCCTGGTCATTATGGCCAGCAAAGATGATTACCGCGTATTAGAAGAGGTCATAACAAAGTTAGATATTCCAAGATTGATGGTCTATATCGAGGCCCTGATCATGGAAGTGAATGTGGACAAGGATTTCAGCCTCGGAGTGGAATGGGAGGGGATCAAGACATTTTCATACGATGGGAAAGACGCGGGGGTTTTCGCCGGATCGAGCAGCGGTGATTTCACGAAGATCGGAAAGGCGGTAGCAGGGGCCCTGACCCCAGGGTTTTCCTTGGGCATTATCTCTGACACTATTGAGATAGCGGGCATCAAGTTCCCCAATCTGG
>Ga0315542_1002445_pt1 | contig 11272 bp, 12 predicted proteins | sample SalMarSW160120MG_FD_202541 | JGI IMG/M metagenome (GOLD analysis project Ga0315542, IMG submission 202541) | Salt marsh sediment microbial communities from the Plum Island Ecosystem LTER, Massachusetts, United States - Salt Marsh Sediment SW1601-20 ... | reverse complement strand
ACTACCTGAGAAACCGGAAGGGCATATCGTGCTGGTGGTAGGTCCAGTGGAGATATACCTGCCATTAGCAGGCATGGTTGATCCTTCCGAAGAGCGTGCCCGTCTGGAAAAAGATCTGGCTGACGCTCAATCCCAAATCAAGCGTCTGGAAGTTCTGCTCGCCAGCCCATTCGCCGAGAAAGCACCCCAGACGATTGTTCAGAAGGAGCGCGAGAAGCTTAAGGCTTACAAAGATACAGAAATGAAGCTGCGCGATCAGTTGGAGGCTTTAGGATAAACTCACCAGATTTTTATAACACTTCAACACGATTACGACCATTTTGTTTGGCTGTATATAATGCTTTATCCGCTCGCTTGAGCAGTGAATCCAGGTTCGGAATATCTGCGGTCGCTTTGACAACCCCCAGGCTGATCGTGATCGTGATCGGGCCAATTTCGGTTTCCATTGGCGATTCCATCACGGTCAGTCGCAGGCGATCTGAAACCGAACAAGCAGTGAACAAATCGGTTTCCGGGAGCAGAAGTACGAATTCCTCACCGCCATAACGGCCCAAAATATCAAATTCGCGCACGTTTTTGCTCAACCGGTTTGCCAGTTCTTCCAAAACCTGATCGCCAATTGCATGGCCGTAAGAATCGTTGACGACTTTGAAATGATCGATATCCAGCATCACGGCTGATAATGGATGTCCAAAGCGACGGGCACGCTCAATTTCACGCCGTCCCAATTCGAAGAAACCACGACGATTATACAAATTTGTGAGCGCATCCGTGATTGCCAGGTGTTGTACTTCACTGTGCAACATGGCATTCTTAATGGCAGCCGAGGTAGTCGCCGCGAAACTGACTAAAAGTCTCAAGTCGTTTTCAGTGAACGCAGCACGTTTGAAAGCGTTCAAGACCAGCGCGCCAAGCACCTGCTCATTGATCATCAAGGGAGCCACGATGATGGATTTGATCGAATTTAGTTCAGACGACTCAACAGCCTCGCCAGGGTTCGTAGCCCGCTGGGCATCATGGATCAACAACGGCCTCTTCTCCTTGACTGCCTGGGCGGCGTAGCCCTGGATCTTCGAGCTTGTATAAGTTTGAATGCGCGGATCCTTATACCCAAACATGGCGCGGATTTCCAATTTTCCTGTATTAGGAGCTATGAGATTTAAAATGCCCCGGTCCGCAGAAGGGATGGCACTCATCGCCGCATCCAGAATTTGTCCTAACAATGAGTCAAGATCAAGAGTGATCAAGAGAGCCCGGGTAGCAGTGTAAAGCGCATTCAATTCCCGCAGCCGCAATGTCTCTGCGCTGTGCAGGCGCGCATTTTCGATCGCAAATGCTGCCCGATGCGCCAATTCCTTAAGAAAAACATCACCATCCGGTACTTTTACATCTGTGGAGCGAGGTATTGCTACCGATAATGACCCAATCAGGCCTCGCTGCGTACGCAGCGGTATTACGATCAGGCTCAATGCAGACCGCTCGACGCTGGACCAATATGCCGGTTTCAACCACATTCGGATTTGAGCCTCTGTCATCACCGGAATCAGATGTGGCTCTTCATCAGGAACAACCCATCCTCCAGCAACGGCCTCAGCCAGCGAACGGGAGGGGATAAACATTCCACGCAATGCCTCTAATTTTCTGGCATCCGGATGATAAAACGCAGCCAGATTCAATTCACGTCCATCATCCGAAAGCAAATGGATGCCACAGGCTCCACTAAATAATTCAGATACACTCTTTGCTACAGTGTCTAAGATGGCCGGATATTCCAAGCCTACCTCAAACAAAATATGAGAAATCCTCAGTAAAGTCTTTGATTGTTCGGCATATTTCTGAACTCGAGCTTCTGCCTGTACCAGCTCACTGAGATCATGCATAATACCGAAAGTACCATGGATCAATCCCTGACCGTCACGCGAAACGCCGGCGACTATTCGGAATTTCTTTTTCACCCCATGGATCCCAAATTCTTCTTCAAAAGTACTTGTCTTGCCGGCGCTGATGATTTTTTGATCTTGCTCACGAATATAGGCGGCCATCTCTGGAGGCAAGATTTGCTGCGCGCTTTTCCCGATCAATTCTGCGGCATTTAACCCCATAAGAGATGCATAAGCTGAATTTGCCATGACGAAAACACCTGTTTGGTCACGGATAAATAGAGGATCTGATGTTTCTTCAAAAAGTGTCGTCAGAATGGCCAGATTATCAGGGAACATACTTTTTTTTGTAGAATTATTCATCTATGCCCTGGTTAAATTACGGGTTTTTTCGCATTTTCACAAACATTAAGTTTCTATCGAGAAATCGGCCCTCGAATTAACTTTTGAAACCTTTTCCTGCATTCGACAGTCTCGATCTGACCGAAACGGAAGAACTTTCCCATTTTATCATGGGGACTGCTTCGTTTCACCAGATTAAATGAACAGAAAGAGTCGTTGTACCATTTTCATTGACCTTCAGAAGGCACCAAACCTTTTATAATAAGCAGGATCATCCATTCAACGGCATAAAGTTGGAAGCGCTATGCGGGCAGCGCGAAATGATCCTCAGACTCGCATCAAAAAGGGAGAGATTAAAAAAACAATGAAGATTGGAGTTGTCTACCCACAAACTGAATATTCAAATGATCCTCAAGCAATTCGCGATTATGCCCAGACCGTGGAGGCCCTGGGGTTCAGCCACGTGCTGGCATATGATCACGTACTGGGAGCGAATCCCGAACGCCCCGATCGACTGACCGGCCCATATACGCATGAATCCGCATTTCAGGAACCACTTGTCCTGTTTAGCTTTATGGCAGGCGTGACTCAGAAATTAGAATTTACGACGGGCATTATCATCCTACCGCAGCGGCAGACGGCCCTGTTCGCCAAGCAGGCCGCGACCCTGGATGTGCTCAGCAATGGACGCACACGCCTCGGCATCGCATTAGGATGGAATCATGTAGAATACATAGCCCTAAATGAGGATTTCCACAACCGCGGGCAGCGAATCGAAGAGCAGGTACATGTTTTGCGCGCCTTATGGACACAACCCCTGGTTAATTTTACGGGCCGCTGGCATACGATTCCTGAGGCTGGTTTAAAACCATTACCGGTGCAGCGTCCTATTCCGATCTGGTTTGGAGGTCACGCCGAACCGGTTTTGAAGCGCGTGGCCGAGATGGGAGACGGTTGGATGCCAAATTATCGCCGCGTTGCCGACGCCCAAGCCACCCTTGAGCGGTTGGATGAATTTTTGGAAGCTGCCGGCAGGAAGCGCTCGGACATTGGTATCGAAGCTCGCTTGATGTATGGAGACGGTGATGTCGATAGATGGGAAACCACTCTGCAGGAGTGGCGTGAGGCCGGTGCAACACATATGTCACTCAATACCATGGGAGCTGGACTCAACTCATCGGAAGCCCACCTCAGTGCTTTAAGGCGTTTTGCCGAGAATGTCGGGTTTAATCGATGAAAGCTGCATTCTTCGATGTCGATGGCACGCTAACCACCACCCGTGACTGGAAAGGATTGATGCAATAATGGAAGAACTCGACCCTTTGTCCGATATCTGTACAGAGAAAAGGGGGGTTAATCTGGAGACCCTCAAGCAAGTGATCTTGCTTTCAATCGAGATTGCTCGTGAGGGCAGGGAAGGCAGAAAGATCGGCACCCTCTTTATCGTCTCCGATGCAGAAAATACGCTTCAACGCTCAAAATCCATGATCCTGGATCCGCTCTGGTACCACCCGGAAAGTCAGAAACATATCAGCGATCCAAATTTGCGTGAAACAGTGAAGGAGTTGGCCCAGTTGGATGGGGCCTTTATCGTTTCCGACGATGGGATTTTGCTCTCAGCCTGCCGGTATATTAACGCTTCTTCAGAAGGAATCCATTTGCCTTTAGGGTTAGGCAGCCGCCATATGGCAGCCGCTTCGATATCGAAACAAACAAAGGCCGTTTCTGTCGTGGTCTCTGAAAGTGCGATTGTGAGGGTTTTTGATGATGGTAAAATGATCTCAGAAATCATCCCGGAACTGTGGCTGCTCAGACGATACAGTTTACATTTGTCCACTCCTTACTCCACCCGCAGCGCAGAAGATATCACCATCGTAACCAAGGATGATTGAATTCTTCAGAGGGGGCTTGTAGCTTAAAAGATCAATTTCAGAAAGGGGCGATTCAAACAAATGAATATTTTGATGATCTATCCGGAATTTCCTGACACGTTTTGGAGTTTTAAACACGCTCTCAAATTTATCCGCAAGAAAGCCGCCTCACCACCTTTAGGATTGCTCACCGTAGCAGCCATGCTGCCGGATGAATGGACCATCAGCCTGGTGGACCTTAATCTTGCAAAACTCACAGATAAAGACCTGGCCTGGGCAGATTATGCGCTGATCAGCGGAATGGTGATCCAAAAAGAGTCCGCCATTCAGGCGATTGCAGCTTGCAAACAAGCGGGCGTGCCAATCATTGCCGGAGGTCCGCTCTTCACCAGCAGCCACCAGAAGTTTCCTGATGTCAATCATTTCATTCTAAATGAAGCTGAAATCACTTTGCCTCCTTTCTTAGAGGATCTGAAAAATGGCCAGGCAAAACATATCTACAGCACAAAGGATTATGCCGACATCCACACTACCCCAATTCCGCGTTGGGAGCTGGCAGATTTTAAACGCTACGCCACGATGAATGTCCAATTTTCGCGTGGCTGCCCATACAACTGCGAATTCTGCAATGTAACCGCTTTATTTGGCCACCGTCCCAGAATTAAGACCTCCGAACAAATGATCGCCGAATTAGACAGCCTGTATGCATCGGGATGGCGCAGTAATGTATTCTTTGTTGACGACAATCTGATCGGCAATAAACGTTATTTAAAGGATGAACTGCTACCTGCTTTGATCGAATGGCAAAAAGATAAAATGAATATCCCCTTTTCCACTGAAGTCTCCATCAACCTGGCAGATGATGAGGAATTGATGGAGATGATGGTAAAAGCTGGTTTTGATACAGTCTTTATTGGGATTGAGACCCCAGATGAGAGCAGCCTGGCGGAATGTAATAAAAAGCAGAACAAGAACCGTAACCTGATCGCAGATGTGAAACGGATCCAACATTCCGGTTTACAGGTTCAGGGCGGTTTTATCGTTGGCTTTGACAGCGATACACCGAGCATCTTCCAAAGCCAGATCGATTTCATCCAAAAAAGCGGGATCGTCTCCGCGATGGTGGGATTGCTTCAGGCCCCTCCAGGAACCGGATTGTATGAGAGACTTAAAAAAGAAGGCCGCCTGAGCAGCCAATTATCAGGAGATAATGTAGACGGGTCCACTAACATCATTCCTCTGATGAAAATGGAGACGTTGCGAAACGGGTACCGTCAAATTCTTAATTATATTTACGCGCCAGAGCCTTATTACCAGCGTGTCAAAACATTTTTGAGCGAATATAAATTACCAGCAGTCAGATCAAAACTGGAATTCGAGCATGTTTTGGCGTTCCTGCGTTCAATTTACCGTCTGGGAATCATCGGGAAAGAGCGTATCTATTATTGGAAGCTACTTTTCTGGACGATCTTTCAGCGAATTGAGCTTTTTCCTTTAGCGGTTACCCTGGCCATTTATGGGTACCATTTCAGGACAGTCTGCGAAAGAGCCGCGCTGGCAAGTTCAAATTTTTTGAACGAATCGACAGGCTGATTTCTAAAATCCAGCTGTTCTGGATTTTCACGGGACTGGAACCGAATAATAATCAGGACAGGATTGATACAAGCGATCAAGGGAACCATAGCGCTCCCAGGCAGCCGGATGATCATAACGACAACAATTATGGAACGTGAAAGTGGGGGCTGTAAATAGCTAAAATCATGGCATTCTGTCATGAGATCTGGACATGGAATAAACATTGAATTCAGGAGGAACTCATGGAATTACCGACTTATATCACTATAGATGAAGTCAAACGAGTATGCAGAGAGCTTGGTATCCGAGATTGGACGACTTTAAGCAAGGCGGAGGTTTTACCTGAAGAAGCGGCACTGATCCAGGAGAGCGTGGGGAGTGAAGCCGCCATGATCCCCGCGTCAGAATTCTTGCAAGGCTTGGAGGTAGAACTTGAACATGGGCTTCAATTCCCTGACGCCAACGTGACCAATAATCACCCGCTTCTAACCGGTAAAATCGTCTTGGCACACCTCAAAGAGACCCTCGACTATTATGCACGACTGGAGGTTGCTGAACTGGAAGGTGACCTGCTCAAGGCTATCACTGCCGGAAATGCGGACAAAATCAAATCGGTCTATAAAAAATTGATCGCCGCCAGGCTTCATCTTGGTCAGAAGGAAGCCGATCAACTTGTTTAAACGAACCTTGAAGAGGGCTTTAAGGCCTGACAGGGATCTTCACGCTAACCACTCTAGCCAGGTTGGTGTGGGTATCGCTTCCAGAAAACCGGGAATACTTTGTATATGATCGAAATGGAGGGTTGTGAATATGATTATCTCGCTCCTGGATGGGAGTTTAAGGGTACAGGTTTTTTACGAAGAACCAGATGCCACCTTCGAAGATAACTTATGCATATCATTCCTTGAAGACTGTCCCGAGGATGAGAAAATTTTCAAAGCAAGTGAAACGAATATCTTTCTGACCCCGGAGCAAGCTGCTCAACTCGCTGAAGCTTTGAGCAAAGCGGCCGCAGAAAGCAAATTGGCTTCACGCAGATCGGAAACCCATGAACGACGTTTTCACGGTGATGTCAGTCGCTTGCGATCAACTGAGCGGATGAGTCACCTTGAAGTAGATAAAGTGATCGCCTTATGCCTGGATGGTATTATAGCCGGGGATATGCTCGACGTTGGCACCGGTAGCGGTCTGTTTGCCGAAGGGTTTGCAAAACAAGGGCTTCACGTCGCGGGGGTAGATGTGAACCCAGATATGGTCGCCACAGCCAGCAAATTCATCCCTTCAGGAGAATTCCAGCTTGCGCCGGCTGAAGCGCTGCCCTTTCCGGATGCTTCCTTCGACCTGGTATTCCTCGGCCTGGTTTTCCATGAAACCGATGATGCCCTGAAAGCGATTCAAGAGGCACGCCGGGTAGCCAGGCAGCGTGTCGCCATCCTGGAATGGCCATATCGCCAGGAAGAATTTGGCCCGCCGCTGGCCCACCGTTTGAAGCCCGAGGAAGTATCCGCTCTGGCCCATAAAGCCGGCTGCGGAGATATTGATACCGTCTATCTTTCACATACCGTTCTTTACCGATTGTGCAAAGGATAATCTCTCAATTCCCTGATAATGAGCAGCAAGAATAAGCCTGGAAAACAGAAGCAGCCTAATTTAAGGAGAAGAAGAAATGAGTGACCATGTATACAAGAAAATCGAATTAACCGGATCATCCACGATCAGCATCGAGGACGCGATCCAAAAAGCTGTTGCAAGGGCAGCTAAAACGATCCGCAACATGCGCTGGTTTGAGGTTGTGGAAACGCGTGGCTACATTGAAGAAGGTCTGGTTTCATATTGGCAGGTGACGATCAAGATCGGTTTCACGATGGAAGACGGTACCCCGGCTGAAGATTAATCATCAATCAAAAAGCTCTTTCAGGCGACATATGGTGCGCAGAACAGATGGAGGGAAAAACGCGTATGCAGGTAAATGGCTATGAAATGGCCTACGAGGATCGAGGCAAGGGGCTTCCTGTTTTATTTATCCATGGCTACCCACTAAATCGAGAGCTCTGGCAGCCTCAGGTTGATGGACTTTCCGGCTCAGGCCGCATCCTGGCTCTCGATTTGCGCGGACATGGCGACTCGCAAGCAGTAAAAGGCCCTTACAGCATGGATCACTTGGCCAGCGATTGCATCGCCCTCTTGAATGCCCTGGAAATTCGCAAACCGATCGTCGTTTGTGGCCTTTCTATGGGAGGTTATATCGCCCTGGCTTTGTATCGCAACTATCCCGAACGTCTGGGTGGATTGATCCTGGCAGCAACTCGAGCGAATGCGGATTCACCCGAAGGGAAAGCCAACCGGGATGCAGCCGCATCACTGGCGAAAGAAAAAGGGGTCGAAGCAGTGGTTGAATCGATGCTCCACAAGATGATGTCACCGAAAACCTACCAACAGAAACCTGAACTCGTGCAACGCGCGAAAAAGATCATGGAACACACTTCTCTTGAAGGCGTTCTTGGAGATTTGATGGGGATGAAGGAACGTCCCGATTCAAGACCTACCCTAGGTACAATTGATATCCCCACCCTGGTTATCCATGGGGCAGACGATCAAATCATCTCGGCAGAGGAAACCAGGCAGATGCACTCGCAGATCCAAGGCGCAGTCTTGGCAACAGTCCCCGAGGCAGGTCACCTGCTTAACCTGGAACAGCCAGAAATATTCAACCAGGCAGTGAAGCGTTTCATCCAACCGCTTTTATATTAATCAAGGAACAATATACAATGGGCAGGGAAAGAGAGCCCGGGAATAATCAATTTCGCAAGTAGATATTGGGTTGAGGAGCTGTTATCCATGAGGAAAGAAGAACTGATGGGGGCACTTGAAGCTGAACGTGAACGTTTCCTCGATGCGATCGATGGTTTGTCAGATAAAGCCTTAGAGCAACCGGGGGTGATGGATGAGTGGTCTATCAAAGATCTGCTCACTCATTTGACGATGTGGGAAGCGGAATTGATCAAGCTGCTGTGGCAGGCCAAACAAGGTCAAAAACCCAGCAGCGCTCACTTTAGCAAAACCACAGTCGAAGAACTCAACGCCCGCTGGAGAAAAGAAATGCAAGATCGCAGCCTTGAGCGGGTCATAGCAGACTTCCACTCCGTACGCAATCAAACAATCCGCAGGGTAGAAGCATTCTCAGATAAGGATCTGAATGATGTTAAACGCTACAACTGGCTTGGGAACCGTCCTCTATGGGAATGGATCGCAGGAGACAGTTTTGAACATGAAGCTGAGCACCGCGAGCAGATCATAGCCTGGCGGAAGAGCGAGGGTCTTTAGTTCCCGGATATAATTTTAGGAGTGGATCAATGTGCCGCGGTTCTCACCGGCCAGGGCATCTTGTACTGCCCGAGGTTCTTCTCCGGAAAATATCAGGATTTCCAGGCCTGGCAGATCGCGGACGAGTTCCAGGCTCTGATTTACTTTGCTTGCCATACCGCCGGTTACATCCGTAGCCGCAGAACCAAACAGAACCGCTTCAACTTCACGGTAATTTCGGGGAGTAATCTCAGGCATAATCTGTTTACAGATTGGGTAATCTGCCCAAACTCCCGGCTCTATCCCTGCCAGCAGGATGCGATGCGGGTTGAACTGCACCGCCAAATGATCGAAAAGATCCTCAGTAGATAGAATCGTGCCCCCCCTGCGGGTGTCGAATACGACATCCCCATAGACCACCGGCAACAATCCGGCCTGCAGAGCGCTGTGTAGTGGGCTTAAATCCCAGGACAAAACCGTCGCATCTTGGACAATGACCATTGCTGAAGGTGGAAAAGCCATAGCCGGCAGCCCTTCAGCGTGCAAGGCATGAATCACCAGGCGGTTGAGTTCGGAAGCCTGATACCATACTTCTGTGAACCCATGCCATTCGCGTTCCCCTCGAACTCCCTGGCGCGTGGCGAATTCCTTTGCAGGCACATGCCCAAAGGATCCTGATCCATGTCCTAAGAGCAAACGCAATCCTGGATCTCGATCGAAAGCCGCGGCAATCTCGCCGGCCAGGCGTTTCAACACTTCCAAGCGTGCTGTGTAAGCATGCTGTTTATCTGTAATCAGCGACCCACCAAGTTTCAAGAACTGCAGGGACGGACTGCGTGATACGAAATTGGAAGTGGACATATATTATGCCCTAATCCTTATGGCATGAACTGCCAGGTGTAGACCGGGTATTCATCCAGCAGAAACGGTCCGAAAACCTGAACCACCCACTTGAGTAGTGAAAGTGCGTGCTGCCCCTGCTGATTCAAGCGCTTGAACGACATCCGCCTGCAGGGAGCCTTCTACCAGTGCAATCATATTCCCACCACGCCCGCCTCCAGACAACTTGGCACCCAGGGCGCCGGCCATGCAAGCGGCGCTGACCAACCGGTCCAGCTCAACGCAGGAAACGCCCATTTCTTGCAGTAAGACATGATTTTCATTCATTAACGGTCCCAACTGCCTTACTTGCCCGCTTTCGATTAGTGAGCGAGCTGAAGCAACAATTTGGGCGACATCATCAAAGATCGGTTCGTAGTGTTCCGGGTCTGCCAGCCATGCTTGGCGCAGGTCGCCAACCGCGATCGCGGTTGGACTGCTGATACCTGTATCCCCAATCACCAGAGTAAAAGGAGATTCTACCCGAAACGTCTCAAGCGGAGAGCCGCGCGCGAAAAATACCGGCATGCAGTAGGTGACCACAGTATTATCGATGCCAGACGGGGTGCCATGATGCAATTTCTCAACTTCATAGGCCAGCGAAGAGACTTTATCGTTTGGTAGCCGGTGACCCAAAAAGGCTGACAGGGCACGAATGATCGCCACGGAGACCGCGGCGCCTGAGCCCAGCCCAGCGGCAAGCGGAATTGTCGAGCTCACCCGCAGCTTGAGCGCAGGGGGACGGGTGATTGCCAATTCTGTCAAAACGACCTGGACAACTTTTCGAAGTGGATGATTTGCCGGAAGCTGATCCATAAATGTATCCAGATCGATATCGGGAGCCTGAATATGCACTGTGCCCGGTTCTGCATGTGGATCTGCTGAAATCACTGCCCGAGCACGTAGCTGTTCGATGGGAACAGCAATTGCCGGTCGTCCGTAAACGACGGCATGTTCTCCAAACAGGATGATTTTTCCCGGAGCTGTTGCGGAAAATGCGGGCATAAGCGTATTCAGCCAGGTGATCGATGGCAGACGGTTAATTCAACAGAAGCGGTCATAGCAAACCGTCTCAATCACCCTCAGTGTTAGACAGGAGGCAACAAGTAAAAAATTACCAGGACCGAGAGCCCCCATAAAACGATGTCGATCTGCAGGGGACGGTCAGAAAGCAAAACTTCTTCAGGTGCCCCTGCGCGTTCGGTCATTTGGATCAGATAAAGATAGCGGAAAATGCCGTATAACACGAAAGGTATGGTGAGCATCATGGCATGATTCTCAGGCAGATTAGGAGCCGAGAATGTATACAAGCTGTAAGCAATGATCGTGACACTCGAAACGATAATAATGAACTGATCAAGCAGCGGGATGGTATAGCCATCCAGGACCCGGCGATGAGAATTTGCACCTTCTGCAAGGAGT
>Ga0315542_1002442_pt1 | contig 11280 bp, 12 predicted proteins | sample SalMarSW160120MG_FD_202541 | JGI IMG/M metagenome (GOLD analysis project Ga0315542, IMG submission 202541) | Salt marsh sediment microbial communities from the Plum Island Ecosystem LTER, Massachusetts, United States - Salt Marsh Sediment SW1601-20 ... | reverse complement strand
TTTTCACCGATGATTTTAAAATCAGCTAGAGATCTTGCAAGTGCTGAAAACGTACTAATAGAACCACCCATTTGGGCGGCACCACCTGATTTTAATGTTTCGTACAAATCAGAAAGATTTATTTTTGTATGATTCGCAGTATATGCTAAAACGTCAGCATCTTTTGAAAACTGCTTCGCACCATGTGAAAATACTGCAAGTGAAGTTGCGGCAATATCGCTTGCCGTAGCAACATCAAGATCAGCAGCAACAGCAAGCTTTGACGCAGGCATCGCAAGGATCATTGCGTCTTTTGCGTTTATATTTGCCTTTGCAAATTCATCTATAGATCTAGCCGCTTCAGCAGCTGTAAATCTAGTTTTTGCGCCAACGTCTCTCGCAGCCAATCCTAATTCTTGAAACTGTTTTGAATACCGATCAAAGCCATACCTAGCAGTTGCTTTTACAAGTGCCGCATCGAAATCAATTATTTCATCTTTTATGGTTGATATTTGGTTTCTGAATGCACCAATACCGGCACCGATAATACGTGCGCCTAGTATTCCACCCATGACGCTTTTAACTGAAAGTGCATCATTGTTCATTCTACGAAAAATAGACTTCGACGAATCACCAAAACGCATGAGGTTTGATTTCATACTTTTTATTGCTGGTGAAACCTTATCGTATCCAATAAATGGAAATTTTACCGGCATTTCAGGCATTAGTTATCAGCCCCTTTGTATGCCGTTCCGTACACATGGCACCAATAGATCATCTCATAAAAGGACATTTTTTTGATCTCACTTGGTAAAACGTTACATCTAGCAAGTGAGACAACCATTGTAAAAGTCCTTTCAGAAATTGATTCTACTCCGACATGTCCAATTAGAATTCGTTTCGAAAAAAAGTGAAGATCTCGTCTGCTACTCGCATGTTAAGCATTTTCAAATTTTTACTTCCGAAAAATTCAGGACCTAGTTTTGACATAGATCCAAGTGCATTGCAAAGCTGGGTTGCATATGCTGGACCGTCTTTGGTTTTAGAAATATTTGTTTCGCCAGAATACGGACCGTATTTAATACTTGTTCTTTCTCCGATCGCAGGACTAAGATTTTGAACAATACATACGTCTTGGTTTTCGTCTGTTACAATTTCAATTAAACCGCGCCGGATAAAGTTTTTCATAATTCCGAATCTGTATTCAACTTGCGCTGCTACGTCAGGATATGCATTCCTTACGTATTCAAGATCGATCCCATATGCATCGAGCAAAATCTGAAAATTTTCTTCGGCCGATTCTTTACTCAAAATATATTTTTCTTTTTTTGCTTCGGTCATTTTACACCCATTGTTTTGAAGGCAAAACGGTTACATCGATCGATCCGTTCATAGTTGATGTGGCACCAATGTTGAATTTTCCTTCGCAAGAAAATGTTTCTCCGTCTGCGTCAACATAAACAAACTGCAATTTTTCACCGTTTGCACACTGCAATTGTTTGTTATGCAAAAGCAGTTCGTTTGCCTTTGTGTACTCAACTTTAAACGTTCCAGTTTCAAGCGGGTTTTTTTCCGTCTTGTAGATTGGATCTCCGCTTGTGGGAATAGACGTAAAAGTAAAATCAGGTTTCTTGTCAAGATCGGAATCTGTTAATACGTTGAACCCGCTACCATCAATCGAAAGTTTTCTTGTAAATCCAGCTCCCATTTTTCTTTACCTATTCCTTTTTAACTTATGCCGCATCAATAGCAGCGTTAGTATTTGCATCGGCCTGAATTTCTCCGGATACGATCCCACCTTCACCGCTGTATACAATAGGCATAATATAGTTAAACCCTTTTCCGCCAGATCTGATCGTGATATAGCTTGAAGGCGAAACTGTAAGTTTATCAATTGTAAACTTTGCGTTGTAAAGTAGCGCCATACCCTCATAAGCGGTTGCAAGAGAAATTATCTCTGTTAAAATGTCGTCAATATCCCTTGCCTTTTGTTTGGCTTCAATATCTGTAACTTTTGTTTTGTCTTCAACAATAGAAATGTTTTTCCATTTATCAAGTCCAAACCTATTTTTATTCATCTCTTGAACGTTTTGCGACTTCGTAAGAGAGCAAATTGAAGACCAAATATTGCTTTCACTAGCAACGCTATCAGGACGATAAAATGTAACCAGGTTTTGAAGTCTTACGTATGATCCATCTTTTCGTACGGTAGAAATTCCCTGTTTCACGCACTGTACATCAAGATTCGTATTCCCATTAAGATCATCCGTATCCGATCCTGGAATGATTCCAGTCAATACAACATCCACAACAGTTGTTTCCGGATGCTTGACGGACATTTTTTCACGTTGCGCCATTGCAGCGCATGCAATTTCAACTGGGTGATTCGGGCTACCAGGAACATACAAGACGCCATTCGTTCGATCTTCTTTTCGAAGCGCCGTAAGGGCTTGAAGGGTTGCGAGATCTTCGCTACCAGGATCGGTGTATCCATTCATAAAGTAGAAAAATCTTCCAACTTCGCCGTCATGATTTCCCGTTTCCGAATCACCCTCTCCATTGTATACAGAAAGTGCATCCATCGGGGTTGTTTCAAGACCACCTCCATTTACACCCGCTGTATACCACCTTTCGTTCTGATGCGTACCAGTTCCAAGGGCCGCAATCGCACTTGTCAACACAGGAGTTCCGGCACCATTTGCCATCGCAACGACAACAGCCGTAATTCCGGCGGGTATTGCCTCTTGAAATCCAAGGCAATGCTCGACGGTGATTCCGTTGCCCCATAGACCCTCTGATTTTGAAGTCAGGTCAACCTGTGTTGTCTCGCTTCCGTTGACGGCCGCAGTTACTGGAAGATCTTTGTCAGCCGTAATAGCAGCAACAACAGCCGTTGCAACTTGTGCGGCGGTCATTGTCTTAGTCACGGAAACAGGAACAAGATCCCCGGAGATGTACAACTTTAGAGTCTTTGTCTCGGTTGCCGTACCCGTGTATGTAATCGTACCAGTTGCGGCCGCAGATGTTTCAGTAATTGGAATTACATCGATCTGACTTCCGTTCCAATTCTTAAAAAAGGATCTTGACATACGATGTAACTGAAAACCAAAACCAAACATTGCACCTGCGTGTTCCGCGCTCTTGATCGAATAAATTGCATTTGCAACAATCGCGGTTTTAGATGGATCGAAAGTACCAAACAAGATAGGTTTGCGATCAAGTCGATTCGTTCCAGGATTAAAACTTGCGCCATGCAACCACGTGGAATTCCCGGCCGCCTGTGAAGTCGTCGAAATGCTCATTTTGTCACCCCTTGATTTGTCAAAGTTCGAAGATAAATTGAAACAGCTCCGAGCGCTGCAATTAAGGCTGTTTTGTAGTCAAAATTTTCAGACAACGTTTGTGCAACTGCAACAGCAACGGCAGCAAAACCAAGCAAGATAGTTTTTGATTGGTACCACTTTTTTAATGTATTTTCTTTTTTCACAACAACTTCTTTATCTTCCATTTTATACCTCGTCTATGTTTGTTCCTGCATTAAGATCCATGCTCTGTGAATCTTCGTTTTCTTTGTCGTTAAAAACTTCAACACTTCCATCCAATATAGGAGATTCTGCAACAACAGGATCTAAACCTGTTATGTTTTCGATTACTGAAAAATTGAAATCTATTTCACAAAAAACTGTTACAAGTTCGCCATCAATAATTTTATCTTCTTTTATTTCAAACCCAGTCAACGATCTTTTCTTTATTGTTCCTTTTGTTTGTCCTAAATCGAAATTTTCAACACTGTTTAGAATGTTAAAAATATCTCCAACAACAGAATGTATTAATGCTTGTGCGCCTTCATCTGCGCCTTTCATCGCGGAAATAGCATTTATCTTTTGTTCCGCTGTCGCTTCTGGATCGTTGATCGTATTTAAGTCAACTTCGGCTTCACAAGATGCAATGATTGAAATATTACATTTCACATCATGTTGAAAAGGTCCATAAATAGCACTACCACCAGTATCGAAAACACCCTTTGGAATTGTAACAGATACGATCGGTAACAAAGATTCATTTTCATCCGTATCTGTTTGTTTATATCCTACGACAGAAAACCTACCATCAGATTCGCTAGAAAGAATAGAGGCAATGGAAGATAAAACAGTATGTGCTTTTAACGTTGTCATTTTACACCGCTTGAGACTGTTTTAATTTTTTCAAACTAAAAACAATAGTATCCATTGTTTCGTTTTTTAGCGGTTTTCCTTCCATTTTGAAATTGCCTTGATCGATCTTAATGATCCATTTTTCACCAGCGTTTGGAACGACATCTAGTAATGACATCTGTAAAGTGATAGAAGGATTTTCAACTATGATTGTATTCCCATCGTTGTCTTGTCTTGTTTGGGAATATGTAATGGTACCTTCGTACGAATACTCAACACAGGAAGGAGAAACAAGAATCGCCGTATCATTGGATTTTGATTTTGCCCCTATGATGTACGGAAGATCTCGTTTTATCCTGTCATGTAAAGATCCCATTACTTGCCCGATTTGGATTCCTTTTTTCCGCTTGATACGTTAGGTTGGTTTTCATTTTCGCCGCAGACATTCGAAGTTTTTTTTTCTTCAACTTCGATGTATTCGACGGTTCTTTTTCTTCCTTCGTATGTGATCTTTTTTCTCTTAGTCGACATTCAATCCACCTTATCAGCTTTCGGAGATGATGCAGATCGCATCAGTCTGAACAGGGCAAAAAATCGGCGCACATTGGCAACGAATTTCGATACCCTTTCCGCTGTTGTCAGTTTTGTACGCATCGTAATACAAGCCTGACATTGGAAAACCACTCGGGAACTTCGCGCGAGCGAGACCCATTTCGTTCAGATTGATCCCGAATACGTCCATGTATAGGCGCATTTTTTCTTCTGAAAAATCGAAATAGTCCGTGGGACCCCAGATCGCATCCCTTCGCGCATTGCTCGCCAATACGCATACTTTGTTTGTATCAAGCAATCTTACCGGGGTGGTTCCGTCTTGCGGATTATATGTGTGGTCGTAAGTAAGAATCGCAAGCTTACGCCCCTTTTTGGTTTTATACATAAATTGGAAATTAAAACCGGCAGCAACCAATTTCGAAACATAAGGCGGCGCAGGTTGATCGAAATCAGCCTTGATATTTACCTTATGACGGTTGTTGATGATCAATTTGAATTCCGCCGTATCTTGCCACTCTCCAAACTTAGTTTGACCAATAAAGGCAATATCAGCCATTGCTTTTCCGTTGACTTCGACATCATCGCACGCGGCATCAAGATCATCGTCAGGAGTTGCAGTAGCTGACGTTCCCCAGTCAACAGCAAACGTGTTTGCATTTCCAGAATTCCGCCTAAAATTGTACTCAATAGAATCGCCGGTTTGCTCCAACAAAGAAACTTGTTTTCCGGTCATGATCGACTGTGCGGCGAGATATTCACACGTTTGAAGTGCGGAATATTCGAGATCGGCGAAGCTTTGCGCAGCAAGCTTTACAGCACGTTGCTTTTTGGTAAGATTTGAATAAGCGGCTTCCCCAAAAACACGCTGGGTCAGTTGATCACTGGTCAAGGTGTCATGCCGCTCCACCAATGGAAACACGCGTGAAATTTCAGTCCACCCTTTGCCGCCCAAGGGTTTACGGTTTGCACCCTGCGCAGTCGGTACACCGCGTGGAACAAGAGGTGCCATGGTAACACCGCCGTCTCTCATGATTTGAATATCGGTTGTGTCGTTGTTCACAAAATAACGCTGTCTGTCAGCAAACAGTGTCAGAAATCCAACGCCAAAAAGCGGTTTCTCTGCGTACGCTTCAAGCATTCCACGCGAAAACGCATCAGTAGCAATCGGGGAGCTTACATATTCAATGGACATTTTCTTACCTTCCTATCTTATCAAAAAACTTTCGTCAAAAAATCAGCTGTTTTCGTATCCGCCGACAGCGTCAACAGTACGCGTAAAAATACCAATCATCGCAAGATATTCACGAATAGTCATAGTTCGGCCACCTGTTTTAGTATTTACTGCTGTTTTAAGATCGTTAACAAGGGCTGTCGTTTTTCCAGCAGCAGTATAGGTATTCAACGTGGTTTTAATCTCATTAACAAGTGTTGTTGTTAGTCCGTTCGAACTATATGTATTAAGTGCAGTCTTAATTTCGTTTATAAGCGCAGTCGTGAGAGCGGCAGAAGTGTATGTATTAAGTGCGCTCTTAATTTCGTTTACTAGTGTTTGTGCACTTGCAAGATCCGTTGCGTCGGCATTCTCTATTGTTGCAATTTCTACCGCATCATCTTCAACAAGTGTATCGGGTTCTACGGCATCGTCTCCTGCGATAGTATCAATCTCAACAGCGTCAGCTGTATCAACATCGGCAGTATAAGTATCAACAGTAATCTCGCTTGCAAGAGTGAGAGAATTTTCAAGGGTAATATCATCTTCATTAAAATACTTGCCTTCTATATACATTTCAACATTTGTAACGTTTCCAGCAACCAGGTCAGCGGCCGGAATAGATCCACGAAGAATACCAACTGGAATTTGTGTCCCATCAACAGCCGTATTATCTGTCAAAGGAATCAGTTTTCCGGTTGAATCTTTCGCCATTACTGTCAGGTTTGCAACAGCAGTTGCCCGTTGTGCATCCTGAGAGGCAGTAAAACCGGTACGGGAAATCAAATCAGCGGCCGGAACAAAATTTGATCGGTTTACATGATTTGTTACAGTTTCCATATTTTTTCTCTTTTCCTTTTAGTCAAAATTCCAAAAAATCAATGCGCAAAAAGATGCCGCGCAGCTGCAAACGTTTTTTCATCTTTAATTTCGTCGCCTACTGGACCGGCATTTTCATTTTTGTTTTGAGAATGGATAGTCGGTTCATCTTTCGCGTTATCCATTTTTTCTTTAGCAATTCGTTGATCTTCTGCCCTGATTGCTGATGTGAAATCGTCGAATGAAACTTTTCCATCGATTACATTCATTCCCATTTTTCTGAATTCTTCAGAATAAGAATTTGACGCCAAGATAGAAGTTACATTTCGAATAGCAAGCATATGTTCAGATTTCTTTTTCTCTTCTTCCTCTTTAAGTTCTCGTGCGGCTTTAGCTTCCTGGTTTTTCTTCATTTCAGCATCAAGATCCAAGCGCGCTTTGATTTTAATATAGTCTTCATACTCATCTTTAGACAAAGTATGCGTTGCAGCTTCAGGAGTGTTTTTTTCAGTTGTCATATATTCCTCACTTTCATTTTTTTCGGCATTAATCATTCCATCTTTACTATCTACAGAATCTATCATGCCTACGGATAATGCGTCAATTTCTGGAGATGTATTTTTTTTGCCTTTTGATTTTTTTTCATTTCGAGAATCATAGGCGACCATTACGCCACCTTGACCAAAATTCGCTTTCACGTATTCAATGTCTTTTTTCCTTCCAGTAGCTACACGATCTAGAAATGTGGATTCGATTGCTGTAACCGTTTTTTTAATCTCTGCAATACCTTCTTTTGTATCTACGTCTAAGGTTTTTTTTGGTGCGTTTTCTGAAACAACATTTACAAATTTTACACCAAGCTCTTTGTAGTATTTTGACGCATCGATACCAGTTACAATTACACCGATCGATCCAACTAAGTTTGTAGGCGACAAAGAAATTATCTTATTACATGAACAAGCGATATAGTATGCAGCAGAACAGCAATTTCCGCGAATGATTGCTTTCGTCGGCTTAGATGAATTAAAAATTTTTCTCCAAACCATATCAACAATCCCAACGTTTCCACCGCACGAATCAATAATAAAATGCAATTCATCTATATCTGAATGCTGATTAGCCTCATCAATAGCATTTATGATTTTATTATATGATGTATTGTTTGACCACCAATAAGAATCATTTCTTAAAAATCCTTTCACATCTATCTCTGCAATGTTTCCATTTTTTCTAAAAAATAAAGGATCTTCATCTGTTTGGTTTTGCTGTGTATAAATATAGTCAAACAAAGACATGTTTTCTTCATGTTTTTTATTTGCTATAGAATTAAAAAATATTCTTTCCAGTTCTACTTCTTTTAGAAGTGCACCTTCTTCACATAGAACAAAATTTTCCATATTTCACCTAATCTTAATCATGTTGTCGAATCGCTGTTATCATTTGTTTTTGTATCGCCAGATCCATTTTTTGGATCTTCTTTTACCCAAAATGGCCTTGTTAATTCGCTTATCTGTCTTGCGTTTTCTGCTCTATTTATACGACCATCAGACCCATTTGTTTCAACTGCGATACGATCAAGAGTTGTTGTTCCAAGTTCAACATTTCCCTTGTTCGCTCGCATTTGTTTAAAGGGGTCCATTTCAGGCATAGGCGTTCCAATCCATTCGCCATTCAGCCATGCCGCGCGAATAACTGGATCGCTAAATCCTTGTGCAGATATTCGCCCCATTGCAATCTCACATTCAAGAAACGCTTCCGTTACGTAGTTTAAAAAATCACTTTCAAGTTCTTTCCTATAAATGTTTGCAATTCTCCAAGCTAGGATCAACGTAGCTCGATTGGCATTATAGTTTGATCCAAATTTCATACGTAAAACATCAATAGACATATCGCACGCCGCCGAAAGGTAGGAAAGGAAGTTTTCAGCAAATTCTGCATAACCCGTGGACGGTGCTTTACTGTCAAGAAGTTTTACGGTGTTCCCTTTCGGGAGATCAAAAAACGAAACCGAACCAGGAGTTTGAAATTGTGCTTCAGGCATTTGACGATAAGTCATTGTAGACCCATCTGGTCCCGTAGACTCTGTACTTGATAAAATAGTATCGTCATCCTGATCAAGAATCATAGATCCTTGCCCAACACCAAGTCCCTCAAAAAGATTTACGCTGTTTTCTTCTCCGGTTGTCTCGCTCGCCAAAACAAGACTTGCGTGTTGAATCGCCTTCATAATATGGGAAATATCGAAATCTAGAAAATGCTGTAATTCTTGCAATACAGGTGCAAGCGTGCTTACACCTCGTAATTGGTTCGGTTGTTCTTGAATAAACCCATGTGTCATACGTGTCATTCCATTAGGTAACTCGGCCGGAACTTCTTTTTGCTCATACTCTGTACGTTCCGAGTTTTTCTTTTTCCACGTTACAAGATAGGATAACTCTCTACAGAATTCATCCCTTTTAATTCCGTTATCAAAATCAAAATCATTATAACCTCCGGTCATGGTATAGCTACCAAAACCAGTCATTACATTATTTCCAACTTGTTGGTTGTCTATAATCTGAAAGCTTAATGGTGATATTTGTTTTTTGTTAAATATTTTACGATTAAAAACAGTAAAATATTCACCGTCCTTAAATTGTTGTAACGTTAGATGCCTTTGAAATTGATAACCGGTCATTGTACCAGACGATGAAAACATTTTTGACCTCATAAAAAGATCAAAACGTTGCGTGAATTCATCCGCCCATTTTTCAGCTTTTTCTTTCGATATTCCTATTATCTGATATAGCGGTTTTGACTTGAATTTTAAACCAGCATCAACAACAATATCAACATGCCGCCTTACTATCGCGCGGCCAACCGTAGACTCTTCATATGCATTTCTTGCGTTTATTCTTCTCGTTGCGTCATGATAAATTCTAGGAGATCCAGATCTTGCAATACCTCTTTTGTATTTAGATCCATCAGAAAAATAATCACCGTCACCCAATGAAAACATCATTTTTTGGCTCGCGGTTTCAAGCCTATTATTAGGCAACATTTTATTAAGAATTTTTTCCAGTGCTCCCATTATCGCCTCAACCTTAACGCTTGTGTATGTCCTCGACCTTCAATTTTAGAATATAATTTTTCTCGTTTAGTTTCTAAATATGATATTACTTTTTTTAACGTTTCAATATTTTGCAATTTAACTCTTTGTCTCGAATCTGAATTTTCAAATTCATAATCATTCATTTGAGACTCAAGTATTTCTTCTAATGCCGTATTTGCATTAGTTAGCTGCGTTTCCACTTTTTCTAGATCTGCCTGCCATCTTGATAAACGGGTACTCATATCAACAAAATACAGTAATTCGTTTTGTTTTTCAATTTTGGAAGCTAGTTATTTCGTGCGCGTATCAATATTAGACGGGGTCTCCATGTATTTTACAGGTACCCCTTTCTTTTTAGCGTATTCAATTTCACTTGCTGTGCTTTCTCCAATGTACCCATCTTTGTTTATTATAAAAACTTCATCAGACATATCTATTTTTCTTTTGTGTAGTTCGTCTAATGCATCCTTGTTACCAAATATTTCACCATAATGATCATTTCCATTTTCGAAATATCCAGCTGGCAAATAATTAATCATTAAACATATCGAAGATCCATCCTTTTCAAATTCCCATCTTTTTATTGCATGTAAATCAGCAAACCTTGTACTACCACAAATGCAAATTACTTTTGGAAATTTTTTACCATCTTTACCCATGTGACATACTCCTTATCTGATTATTAATCTGCTTCTCAAGATAACTTAAAAACATCGGAGATCTAACAGTGGCGCGTGCTTTTTCAATACTACATTTCCCTTGTTTGACAAGCGCTTTACGCATCAGATCAACATTGTAATCAATAAAAACATCGGCCGCACACATGGCGTAAACTCTGCAATCAAGTGATTCGTTTCTTCTTCCGTGGTTTGAATACGATCCATCTTTTTCGTTTCTTGTTTCGCTTGTAAGCATATCAAAAAAAGATCTTTTATAATCGTTTGGAAATTCACAAAAACCTGGTCTTTGAATATCACCTTCTTGTCTTTTAATTCCAAGTCGATAATATAGCATGTCTTTATATCCTACTGTTGCTATCAAAATTAAAAGATTATCAGCACTGGTCAAAACTCGCCTATATTTTACTTTGTCTGAATCGCTTCTTAAGTCTGATAAAAACTTGTCGCCTGTTTTCTGTTTTAAATCCCTTGTTCCTTTTGATGGATAAAAATTCTTTACCCTTTGGCAAAAACGATAAACAACGTCAACCCATCTACCATTTCCAGAATCTATAAGACCACACTGCAAAGGATATTTTGCGCCGTTCATTCCTTTAAATACAAGGCCGGTTTCGGTACAAAATTTATATAGCTTATCCCATGCCCCAGTATATGGATCTTTTGTTGATCCATAAAATTGCTTGTATGCTACAGACCATGTTTTATACTGCCTACCATGACCAACTATTTCCATCTCAATTCTAGGTGGGTTATTTTTATCTACCGTTGATCCTTCTTGAACGTCTGCACCAGCCG
>Ga0315542_1002441_pt1 | contig 11283 bp, 8 predicted proteins | sample SalMarSW160120MG_FD_202541 | JGI IMG/M metagenome (GOLD analysis project Ga0315542, IMG submission 202541) | Salt marsh sediment microbial communities from the Plum Island Ecosystem LTER, Massachusetts, United States - Salt Marsh Sediment SW1601-20 ... | reverse complement strand
AAGCACGCCCGAAAATCCTAACCGTGGAGTTTATTCAATGATAGCTCTGTTGGTAATAATCTCCATTTATGATATGTGGGCAGTGTGGCGTTCGGGTATAATGCAAAAGATGGCCAAATTCCAGATAACCAAGCTAAAGGTTTTTGGCGGCTTTTTTGTCCCGTCCATTTCCCAAAGTATGAAAGAGAGGCTTAAAAAATTGAAGAAAACAAAGAAAAACCGCAACAAGAAAATAAGAATCAATTTTGCGCTCCTTGGGGGAGGGGATATTGTCTTTCCAATGATAATGGTCGGGGTGGTGTTAAGGCGTTTCGGATTCACGACTTTCCTTGGTTTGCATCTTCCCCTCGCTTCGCTTCTGATTATCCTTGGAGCAACTCTTGGGGTCGCTTCGCTACTGTTCTTTGGGAAAAAGAAGTCTTACCCTGCGATGCCCTTTATTTCAACAGGGGTCTTAGTGGCCCTTGGCCTATGCTACCTCCTATTCTAATGATTTGTTCTCACTGAATAAAAGTAACAAGGCATAAGATTTATAAAGGCAACACTGTAACTGTTTGTATAGAAATTGAGTAAATTTCTTGAAGAATCAAATGTTAATAAAACCAGAACTTGTAAACAAAATAAAGGACTATTTTGACCTTAATATCTATGAGACCAAGGTTTGGCTAGCTCTGCTTTCGAAGGGTGTAGCTTCTGCAGGAGAAATTGCCAAGCTTTCAAGAGTTCCAAGGTCAAGGACTTACGATGTTCTCGAAACTCTTGAGAAAAAGGGCTTCGCAATAGAAAAGCTCGGAAAGCCAATAATGTACATGGGAGTCAAGCCTCAGGGAATTCTGGAAAGACTTAAGTCTTCTGTAAGAAAAGACGCTGATGAAAGAATAAACTTCCTTTCAAATATAAAAGGTACCGAAGAGTTCACTGCTCTTGAAGAGATGTACAAGAAAAGCACAGAGCCAGTTCACAAGGAAGAGCTGCCTCTTTCGTTGAAAGGAAAATCAGCAATCTCAAATTACATCCGGGAGATACTTAACAAGGCAAATAAAGAGGTTATAATCTGCCATGATGCTGAAGACATAAAATCAAAGCTAAACATTTTCAGGAAAACTATAGAACTCCTAAAAAAGTCAAACATCAAAGTCAAGATTGCGCTTTCGGGTGAAGCTGAAACTGTAAAAGAACTTTCAGAAATACTCGGAATAAAAATAAGGAAAATTGATGTCAACGCCAAATTCTTCATAGTCGACAGGAAAGAAATACTTTTTTACCTTTCAAAAAATGAAGATGAAGAAAATGCCATCTGGATAAATTCTGAATTTTTCACTGCAGCATTTTCAGACTTGTTCGAAATAAGTGCCAAGTTGTGATCTTATTTTATAATCTCAACTTCCGAGATATACATTTCTGAAATTAGCTTCTTGTTTTTGTTTTTCCACTTTTTTGCAAAATCTTTTGCATTCCCTGAAAGTTTTTCTTCTGCATAAATGATCCCTGATTTGGAAAAAGTCTTTTTGTGTTTTTTCCTGAATCTTGAAACCTCATTCTTCTTTTCGGTAGGCGGTCCGCGCAGAATTTCTTTATCTTTTTTCTTTAGGATAAAATAGCATTCGGCACTCTGCTCATCATTGTAAAAGAATCCTTTGTCTTTTATTTCAAAATGTCTCATTATTTCTTTGCCGACAAAGTTGTAAAACTTCAGCAGCTTGCTGCCTGCAATTGCACCACGCTGCATCTTTGTCGATATTTTCAAGTGCAAAAACTCTTCTTTCTTCTGCTTTGCCAGCCTTTCAATTTCAGCAAAATCAACTTTCTGCGGACGAAAACTTTCAATTCTTGGATTTCTTAAAAATTCTGCCGCCGCTCTTTTGAACTTTTCAAAAGTCTTGTAGGAAAGTGTCGCAAGCGCATTCCTTTGCCTATAGGTAGGGTCAACCAGAATTATCGGAGACTCCAGCTTCGAGGAATTCATGTCCATCATTATCTGGTTTTTGTTCTTGTAATGTTTTTCTGTATCGATGATGATTTTGTCTTCCTTTGACTTTGCTATGGCTTTCAGGAATTTTTCAAAGCTCTTGTAATGATAAACAAGCAATTCAAGTGAATAGCCAGAAAATCCTTTTATATGGCTTTCAGCTCCATAAACCCCGTTTGCTTTGCAGAAAAGCTTTGCGAGCATTATTCCTTCCAATATCCTGCTGTTTATGATTTTTCTGTTTATGTATTTCACATGATAATACGAAAGGTCGGTTATATTCTCCGCATTTTTTGGATTTGAAACGCTGAGCACTGGAACTACCTCAAAATAAAACCATGGTTCAACATTAACTTTGAAATAATCGCGCGAGCCATGCACTTTTTCAACATTTTTCAGCTTCATGACCTTCATTGCTTTTTCAGCCAGCAGCGCAAGATCTTTGCCTTTGTATTCCTTGCTGAATCTCACATAAACATCGACATCATATCTGGCTTTTTTCACAAGCGTATTTTTAGCGAAGCTTCCACCAACAAAAACTTCCGCATTCATCTTTGATTTTTTCAGACCTTTTCTGAGCGATTCAAGAAATTTTTTAAGCGACGAATTTATCTTTTTTGTTTCTTCATCAGAAGGCTTGGCTTCTTTCAAAGCTTCAGCCAAAACAGAATTTAACTTGTTCATTTCTCAAGGAAGCTTGCGAGATTTATAAGTTTATTGAAGAATTATTCTTTTTCTTGCTGACTCTGCCTGAATGTGGAAGCTATGTCTATTATATATTTTCCTTCTTCCAGCTTGTAAACAAGCGGCCTATCCTTACTGAATAACTTTACAAGGTCGATCTCGAATTTTCCTTCGCCGGTGACTCTTATTGATTCAATATCAAGAATAACCGGAATGTCCTCGTCGATGATTCCTGCGATGTCTCTTATGTCTTTCTCTATCTTTTTCTTTTCAGGTTCCGGAATGTCAATGGCAACAGGATTCTCCTTTATCTTTTGCGCTTGATCATCGCGAACATAAAAGAAAAAATGCCCCCCGCATTTCGAGCATCCATCTAGTAAAGCCCTGCTTCCGGCAGGATAAAACTCTCCACAGTGGACGCATTGGTGTGGCATGTTATTCCTAAAAAGAATTTGAAAGTATTTATATTTTCTTGTGGTAAAATGAGAACTAAAATTATCTATTCTTTATAACCTATTTCTTAAGAATATCTTCGTCAATATCAACATAGCCAGTTCTCACAGCTTCTTCAGGGCTAAATCCTTTAGTAAGTATTTCCTTGACCCTTTTTCTTAAATTTTCAATCTTGACTTTCATTTATCCAGAAAAATATAGGCATTAATAAATTTAATGCAACCCTATTTTATATTTCATCATCTGTCAAGCAGCAGCTCAATCTTTTTCGGATTCTTCTTGATTTCCTTGACTATTGTCGCCGGTCCGATAATTGTTATTGTTCCAAGGTCTCCGCCAGAAAGCGCTTTTGCAATGTTCATTTTCATCTTGTTGAACATTCCGCCATTGCTGTTTCCAGAAACTGTCGCGAGTTCAATACCCTTGAATCCTTTGACGTGCCCGACCATCGCCATGGCATCTCCAATAAGCCTCGTTTCCTCATCTGGCCTAAGTCTGCCCTGAAGAATCAGCAGATTGTTCCCAAGCAAAATATCCAATATCTTCTTCATACGCTTGTCGCTGTTGAGTTCCTTTATTTCTGAATAAGGCAGGAATTGTATAGCAAACCCTTTCAGCTTTAGCTCTTTTTTCCCTCTTTTTGAATTTTTCATGTTAAACTTTTTTTGATAATTTAAATAATGATTCATAAAACTCTTCAAGATTTTCTCCATATCTTGCGCTTATTCCAATAACTTCGTATTCGGGGAAAGCTGCCTCGATTTTCTTCAAGTCTGCTTTCTTCAGATCAATCTTGTTTGCTACTACCAAAACTGGAATTTTTCTGGCTACAAGATTGCCAATTATTGTGATATTGACCTGATTGTAGGGATTTTCAGTCGCATCCAGAACCACGACTACCATATCCATGTCATCCAGCCACTTAATGCTTTCTATTATTCCTTGGGTCGCTTCTTTGGCTCTCGATTTTGCGTCGTTTTTCTTCATTTTGTACTTTAGAAAATCTTCATAATCTATCTTGGTTGCGATTCCCGGCGTGTCGACAAGCTTGAATGTCATCTTTTTTCCCTTATACTCGATTTCTACTTTTTCCTTGAATTGCACGTTTCTCGTTTCATGGGGAATCTTCGAGACAGAACCTATTTCTTCTCCTGTAAAATCCTTGCATAGCCTGTTCGCTAAGCTCGTTTTTCCAACATTTGGCGGTCCGTAAAATCCAAGCTTCACTTCTTTCTTGTTTCTGAAGATATTCGAGAATATCCTTGTAAAAAAATTCTTAAAAATTCTGACTGGCATAATATGAAATTGCTCTTCCTATTTATAAATTTTTCATTATCTTTTATGTTTGCTCTTTGGCCTGTTTCCTCTTATTGCAAAGCCCAGCAGCCCGACTTTCTTTCCAACATACCTCTTCATCACATAAGATATCTGTTCTGAATTCCATTTTGAATTCCTGAGGTTCTTTTCGATGTCGCTGTCCTTCGCGCCTTTCGACTTCGCTGTATGTATGTAAGTCACGATGTTGTACAAGTCATTCTTGTTTTGGAATAAATAAGATTCGTACCTTTTTTGGTACCACTTTCCCACTATAATGTATATTACAAACCCCCCAACAAATATTCCCAGCATTATGAAGACCAACCAGATCCATTTGTTGCTCGGCTCGTTCGAGAGAGGCTTGGGAAGAGGGAGATTTTCGAGAGAAGGAGCCACAAAAAGAGGAGCATTCAAGGGAGATGCCAATTCTGTGGTGGAGAAAGAAATTGTCTGTGTGCTTCCCGCGCTTAAAGGAAAGTAATAAAAATCTCCTGAAGGAGTTTGAGTCGGAGGATTGTTGAATTGCATGTTTCCAAGTTTCCTGATCATAAGATAAGAATCTTCCTGACTGTTTACCTGCAATGTTACGATATCCAATAACGGCTCCGCGGAACTTCCGTAAATTGAGGAGAATCTTTTATAACTTATTTTTATGCTTGCATTGCTTAGGTCCCAGCCTATTATTGCGTTTAGGTAATCGTTTGTTCTATTGGAAGCATATGTACCTCCACCAATTGATTTTAGCTCGTCAAGATTGATGCTTGAATTTAAGGGTATGAAGGGAATATTATCTGCGCTTGTTGTCTCTCCTACTTTTGGTATGTTCAGTTCAAGAAGCTGTTTTACTATTCCAACATATTTGCTGTCCGATGATGCGGTTGCGTTGGCTCCCTGCAGATTAGTCAGTTCTGTTGATAGGTTATCTAAGTTAAGGGCACTTTTCAGGACTTTTTGTGTAAATGAGGAGTATTTGCTTATAAGATCATTAAGTTTTTTGTAGTCATATATTTTTTGCCCAAGCAGAATGTTAACTGCATCTTTCGGAGTAGAAGCCGTAACTGTAAAATTTTGCGAGGAGCTTATCCCTTGCTCATTTGTAATTTTGACGGAGACATTGAAAGTGCCTGTTCTACCATAGGTATAAGATGTTTTGTTTGTTGAAGTTGTTACAACGGACCCTGATTTGTTATCCCCAAAATTCCACATGTAACTCTTGATAGTTGTGTTCGCTCCAAAGGTATCAACTTTTGCAGTAAAATTGGAGGGGATACCTGCCACGACCACGTTGGGATTAAGTGAGATAACTCTTGGAACTTTTCTTATGTTGATTTCTCCTGAGAAAAGAGTAATCTTGTTTGTTCCATTGTCAAGGAAAATCTCAAGTGGATTATTTCCATATTGGCTCCCTATGGAGAAATTGGCGGCATCAAGGGATAATGTTTGCAAGCCATTTGTGTTCAATACTACGGAAGGGTCCATTGATATGTTTGAAATGTTGTTGAACGTTACTGTTCCGATAGGTGTTCCCGCTTTTATGCTAAGGTCGTAGACACTTATCGACTGGTCACTACTCGCATTAAATCTTACAGGAACAATGCAGCCTTTTGAGCAGTCATTGTTATAGACATCTTTTAAGTCTGTGGAAACTATAGAGTTTAATGGAAGGCTTGCCCCGGATAATGTAAAGCCCACTACTGGCGCGTAAGTTCCTGGCCTCGCAAATAGGTTATAGTCCGCAACATAATTGTTCGGCGTGTTTGATAGGAAACCGCATACTGGTGGCGTGGACTCTATGTTAATTTTATAATTGTTTCCTGATTCGCTGTCGATTTTTATGCAGACTAAATAGTTTCCATAATGAGTTATTGTTGTGTTTATCCCTGATTTTTTTGCAACACACTTCAATTCATTATTGCTATAAGTCCCGCTTGGGAGGGTACATGAGCCGACGAGGTTCCCATAGGAATCGTTTATGTACATTGTAATGCCAGAAGTTCCCGACCCAGAAATTGTAGTCCCAAGCTGTATGAGGGGGGCTTTTGAAAGAACTATATTCTCGCAATAAGCCGTTGCTCCAAGATTTACTTGCTGGGAAGAATAACTGGAATTGTAACAGCCCACGAAAGCTTGGTTGGACAGATGACCCGACCATTTGTAAGAATGCCATTCTGTTAGCCAATTAGATCCATTCAGCATTTCAGCGCTTAATTGCGGCGCGTCCGATTCAGGAGCGTCGCTTGAAACCGAAAAAACAACATCGCCGGATATGCCTGTTATTTTGCTTCCGTCGATTATAAGGCCTATTGTTTTAGATTCTCCTTTGGCCAACCCAAAACTTTTTGAGGTGCTTATTGAGCCCGGCACAATTTTGTAATAAGGATTGCAATTATTCGGTATGCAGTTGTAGTTTACACCTTTTTCAAATCCGGTCTGCATCTTAAGAAGATCTTTAAGGGAAATATTTTGTCCGTAACTCGTCAGGATATAAGAGTTATATGGAATGTTTGTTAAGTTCAGCGTTATATTTCCTGTGAGATTTTGTCCAATAGTATAATTTGAATTAATAGATGAGTTAACATTGGTAACGCCTGCAGCCACAAAACAGCTAAGTAAAATTCCAATCGCCAAAATAAACACCAACTTTTTCATAGAATGAATAGTCTTAAAAGTTTTATAAATATTGCTCAATCATCTCTTTTTTCTTTTTGTTTTTCTGGTCCTTTTTGTCCGCTTTTTTGATGCAGCTCTCCTGGGCTTTTTTCTTAATATTATCACTGCAACGTAGATTAGGACGAGAACTGCCGCTGTAGCAATAAGATTGTATGTATTGAAGAACGGCAAAGGTATCTGGGCAGGACATTCGACTCTTCTTATAGTGTCCTTGCAGTCCGGAGGGATGCTGGTTGGGTCTCCTGTCCAGTTAGCGGTAACGTTAAGGTCAATGAATCCTCCAGAGGAACAATCTCCCGAATGAGAAATCGTTAATACGCATCTTCCGATATAGTTTGTCGATGAATAACAACTTCCCACCTTGCAATAAGCGTCTCCCCCACAATTGCCTTTTGGTCCAGGCTGTGTTGGATCATTTAAGCATGCGGGTGCTGCACAGCTCGTCGTCGAGTCACATGTAATGTTTGCATTTCCAAGAGGAGTTGAGCCTTCAGGACAAGTGCTTCCGGGATAACATGCTGAAAACCCATTGTAAACACAGCTGGTATATCCGCCAGAACAACCAGCCGTAGTTACTGGATTGTTATAACATGCTCCGTTTGAACAATATGTTACGCTACCACTTACAGTTCCATTGCACATTCCTCCACCTCCTAAACTGTTAGACTGGAAAAGGCAACTCGCTCCAGGATAACATGTATCGTTTACATCCGATTGATAATAACTTATGTAACTGAATTGGCTGCTGCATGCACTGGTACTACAGCCTGCATAAAGTCTTGTGCATGTAGAGCTTTGAGGTGTGTCTCCGGTAGGGCAATTAAATCCTGGCCAGCAATAAGCTTTAAGGTCTCCTGAAGACGCATTCACGCAATAAGTGTAACCCGAATTACAACCCGCAAAATCACTACAGGATGTTCCGTCACAGTATCTCGGAGGATTGCTTATATCGGTTCCGAAATTTCCGGCCCACTTGCATTGATTGTCTTGCCAGATACAGGACGCGGAAACCAACTGACCTGTTGCATTATTAAATTCGGGATTGCTTGGATTTGTGGCAGCCTGACACGAATCCGATTGGCACAATGTGGATCCAAGCGAAGTGTAATCAGAGCACGTCGGAGGGTTGTTGCAATTGCTCTCCGAAGAAGGTTTTACCGTCAACGTGCCGCTGTTTTTTGGAACATTATTTGGGACAGTATATGCCGTTGCTGTAAAAGTATAACTTCCTGCAGGCAATACATCATACCATGTTGCGTTAGGATAATATCCATAAATTGTCTTAACGGTATTTCCACTGGAAGAATCCTGAATATCATATTCTATCGGCGTGCCCGAATCGCAATATGTCCCTGCCACATTCAATCCTGCTTGACCATGAGCAATGATCGGATTATATGCCCATTTTGCATCAGTTAGCTGACATGCAAGTGATCCGGCGTTTAGTGTCGTGTCCTTGCAACAGATTGCTATGTTATACCCCGAGGTACTTTCAGAACTTACATGGGAGTTCGTGTTAGCAGTTAGGTTAAAGAGATTTATCGGATATGTAGAAGGATTACATCCGGAGGTACTGCTAATACAAGACAACGATCCAAAACAAGCATGATATGAAGTATAAACCGGACTTGTAGTATAAGGAGTTTCTGTATGTGCGTTTGTTTCAGAAGATAGTCCTACAATTGTATTTTTTGGAATGGAAGGAGATACGGTCCAAGAGGTTGAACAACTATGATCATTTCCAAAATTCTGCAGACACAAAACATAAGTGTAAGCCGACGAACCACTGGCATACGTATAATCCTGCGCCATTGCATTTGTCGTCGCGCTCAAGCCCATCACAACTGTAGAATTTGGTTCGCTAAGACAATTTGCTTTAGTTACCACACTCCAACTATACGCTGCAGAAGCAAAACTTGCGAAAATAACCAAGCTAGAAATCAACAAAATAGCCAGACTGATCGCCCTCTTTTTCATACGCTTATCAGTAGAATGTATTTTATAAATATTTCTTAAAAATTTTAAGGGAAACTTGTTCCTTGAATATCTGCTTGAGGAGTACCAAGAGTATAATTTGAACAGCTCTGCATTAAATCATATTTTTTATCAAGAGAAGATGGAGCACTTAGATGTATAATATGTGCTGAAATTGTCTGATCGCTAATATGGTTATCTGGATTTGTATCTCCTGTTGCACCGGTTACAATATCTTTGTATGCTTCGAAAGGATAAGATACCGCCAATCCTATTTCGTGGGCTGCCAGTTTCTGTAGAGCTGTAAGTGTAAATAGAGAATCTATATAACTAACCGTCCCATAACCTAATTTTTCTGTTGCACCATTATTAGAACCAATCTTGTAATATCCTGTCTCAACAGGCATAACAACTTCCCATCCATTATCTACAGAGCTAACATATTTTTTCCCATTACTATCTGTTGAAATTTTTCCATGTTGAAGAGTGGAATCTACAACGACATTGAATGATCTGTTTGAGTTATTCCAATTTTCAGCTGCAGTTTGTATTGGTGATGTGCCAGAGAAACTATATCCTTCGCTTACTCCACTATCAGTAACAATCTCGATTTTTCTAACTGGACTTTTGATTAATCCTGCAGTTGTATAAAAGTTCATCTGCCTACACAACTCAATAAATTCCTCAGCGCTATAAGTCCCATTAGGTCCAACAAGATCATCATACGGAACTGCTTTTACGCCACCGTCTACTGTCTGGTCTTTTGCATCCAAATATCTTGTTCTGATAAAGCTACCGTCCGTTTTCCATTTCCCGTCGGTATCTTTGAAATATCCGCTTAGACCTGAACCAGGTTTCACAAGCGCTGCTTTCAGAGTAATCTTTACCAAGTCGCTGGTTCTCACATTTTTTGCTAAAATGTCAAAACCCCCATTAGGGTACGTCAAAGTATAATTTTCTCCTGTGGAAGCATCTATCAAGGGGGTTGTGCCGTTGTACAATCTTACAATTCCTTGCTGTCCGTTATTGCTGTCATCTGGTCCAAGAGTTCCTTCTACTTCGGGATGGTCGTAAATAATTACTTCTCGTCCTACGACCGTTCCCGTCTGGCCTTTGCTGTCTGTGAAATTGAAGCTTACAATGCCTGTTTTATTTGAGCTTATTTTTCCGCTGGCCGGAAAGTTCAATGCGTTTCCATTTGTTGTTGAAGTGCTTAAAGGTGTTCCGTCAGGCAAGGAAGTAGTTATAAAATTATAGCTCACTATAGGATTTCCGTCAGAATCGTTAGGCAAAACCACGGTTCCGGACTGCTGTTCATCTAAAGATATACTTCCCACATTCAAAGTCGGATTGCTGGGATCTGAAGGCGTTGTCCCGCCAGTTGTGTTAGAATTATCTAAGACAACAACTTTTAGTGTGTTTGAATCTGTCTCTGCACCGAAGGTATCGTAAATCTTTGCAACAAGGTCATGTGTTCCAACGCTTAAATTCTCTGTAAATGTTGTGGAACTCGTTGCCTGGCTGAAGCTTTTTGGAGTTATTTCCTTTCCATTATCATACAAATCAGCTCTTTCGACATAGTCTCCTTCATTTGAATTTGGGTCTGAGAGGTCCGTTACAGTAAAGGTCAATGGAGACCCTGCAGTTGCAGAAGTTGGTCCGGACAATGTAGATTTATTTGGCGCATCGTTTACATTTTCTATTGTCAAAGTATAAGCTTCTTTTGCAGTCCCGCCATTTCCTTCCGCAACTAAACTAACCTCTACAGGAGTATCTTTTTTCACATTTGGAACTTTTCCCGTCACTGTTGCTGTATTTCCAGAAATGCTTGCGGACATCCAGGAAGGCGAACTCTCAAGATATACTTTTGTTGCGTTAGATAAAACAAATTCGTGGCTATAAGTTGTATTTTCTTTTACATAATCCGCAGTTATTTCCGTAGAAAATTTGGGGGTGGTTATCTTTGGCACGCTAAGTGGATTGGCACATGAAGCAAATGCTATTGATCCAACTAAAGTTCCAAGTGTCATCGCAGCAGTAAGTTTACCCTTCCCTACAAATCTGCCTGCTTTGTACAAGGCATTTTTAACTTTGTATCCTGCAGTATAAGCGGCTTTTCTGAATGGAGTTATGTTCAGGTCATACATCTCATCCAAAAACAACTTTTCTTTGAGTTTCTTGTCCTTTCTATGTTCGCGTTCTTGCTTTTCTTCAGG
>Ga0315542_1002439_pt1 | contig 11285 bp, 14 predicted proteins | sample SalMarSW160120MG_FD_202541 | JGI IMG/M metagenome (GOLD analysis project Ga0315542, IMG submission 202541) | Salt marsh sediment microbial communities from the Plum Island Ecosystem LTER, Massachusetts, United States - Salt Marsh Sediment SW1601-20 ... | reverse complement strand
GCAAAATCGCACGACTTGATATCGATCCTCGCCAGGCACAGCGAAAATACGTTTCGGAGCATGGAAATCCTGTTTGATACATTCCCCGGCGAAGATTTCGCCGCAGTCGTCAATGGTTTTCCGATTTGGCGGCAGTTTTATCACATGCTCAATTCAATGGACAGGATATACACCGATCCGGTCGACTACGCATATCCGGAATTTCATGAGGAGAACATGAACGATTTGGAAGCGGAGAGCGACCGGCGGCTCGACAAAAACACCCTCCTTCGCTATTACGGCGGAATCAAGGAGAACATCCGGAGTTATTTATCGAATCTGCGGGAAAGCGAATTGTACTTGAAGAGCAACCATAAAACGATCGATATGACGAAACTGGACCATATTCTCGCGCAGCTCAGGCATACGGCCTGGCATATCGGATATTTGCACGGCTGCGCGAAGGTGAAATACGGGAAAACGCCCGAGCATATTCTGGTATGAGCCACGCGTGAGCGGGACGCGTATTGTATTGCACGCCGGAAGCAAACGGCAACAAATATCGATGGAACGGGTTATAATCGGCATTATGAAAAAACAACCGACATCAAACGCCGCTGAACCCCGGCGCGATTCCCGTTACCACAAGCTCTTCGGGCTCAAGGCTGCGAAAGAAGCCGCGAGGGTCCTCAAATTCTTCGAGAAAGAACGGCCGGACGACAAGCGCCCGCGCGCCGCGATTGAAGCGATCAGAGCGTGGGCCGAAGGCAAACGCGCGTTGGGAATGAAGGAGGTCCGCAAACTTTCCCTCGACGCCCACGCGGCGGCCAAGGCGGTAAAATCGGACGCCGCGAAATTCGCCGCCCACGCCGCCGGGCAGGCGGTGGCGGTCTGGCACGTCCCGACGCACGCCCTGGCCGCATTCGGGTATGCAGGCAGGGCCGTTGTTGCCGGCAGGAAATGACCGGAAGAACCGTCCCGCGGCACGGGTTTTTACCTAATTGAGGTCAGCGCGTGCTCCCGTCGCGCGGCCGAGCGCGCGATTGGCGCCGTCGAAGCCTGGCGGAAGGCATGAGCGCTCACCGGGAGGAATAATTTCAGACTGAAGCGCAATGTGCTGCGGAAACCGGGCGTCGGGCGGAACTTTTTGCAAGAAAACAATATTCAGTCAACGAGGAGAATATCTATTATGAACAACAACGGCATAAAAAAATGACGGCTCTCTTGTTTCTTCGCGTTGCAATCGTAGTAGTATTTCAAATGATATTCACCCTTTTTCTATCATGGAAAAAAGCGATACCCTGGTGGCCCTTCTCTGCGATCGCCACTGAAGCGGTCTGTTGTTTTTTATTAGTAATGCTTCTTAAAAAAGAAAAGAAACCCTTCAGATCGATCCTCTGCATGCCGTTTGAAACCTTTCTTCCACTCGGAAAAGTATCCGGTTTTCTGAATAGAGATTCCCAAAAGAATAGATTCATCGCCTTCCTGAAGGACGCCGCCATTTTCTTCGTTCTGATTCTGATATTGGGAATTCCCGCGATACTGTTTACTGGGTTCATCAGTCAAAACATACCCGTCCTGCGGGATACGAAAATAATGGGAATGCTGCCGGTCTGGGCGCTTTACCTGATGATGGCGCTTCTTCCGCCGGCGCAGGCATTGATCGAGTTTCCGTGGTATTACGGCTATATATACCCAAGGCTTGAGACGTATTTTGAAAAACAAAGGGATAACCGAAGGATGGTGGCAAGCATGAAAGCTTTATCCATCAGCCTTGCCTTCTTTACGCTTCAATTAACTTTATTGCCCCTGATCTTGAATCCGGAATACATTTTGTGGCGGGCTCTTTCATTCGTACCGCTTCTGCTGGTCATCGGTATTGTAGTACGCCTGAATCCTCGGTATATGGTAGGTGTCAATATTCGCCATGCGGTGATGGCGTTCAATGTCGTTCTCCAATTCTGGAAATACACATAAACCAGAATAACATCATCCGTGGAGTGCGGTCGCTTCTGGAAACCTTGGGGGTGAAAGGCGAAGCGCGGCGGGGAAGGGACGTTCTACTCAATTATACTCAATCGTTTTTGAGTATAAATGGCGACTACGAGATTATCTCATTCGAATTTCGCGGACAGGAAATGCCTCCCGTGCCCGGAATTATTCCTTTGACGCCTTTATGAGAGACGCCGACGGCGTCTTGAAAACAATCGATGGAACTTGTGAAGAGATACAATTTGCGTTAGCGTATTGAAACCGGAAAAAAAGAAAAGGAGAGAAGGAAAATGAAGGTCTTTACTCTCATCTGCGCGGGTTTCATCACGGGCTCTCTGGCCGGTCTTGTCGTCGACTCTCCCTTATGGCTGCGGCTGCCGGTAATATTCCTCTGCGCCGCCGGCGCGATCTGGCTGTACCGGTTCCTGGCCGAGCCACTTAAATTATCCATCATTCGAGGCGGTGTCGGCGGTTTGTTCAGCGGGATCCTGGGCGGCGTTTTCGGAACGATAACCTATATTTTTTCGGGAAAGATCCTCCCTCTCCTGGCGGCGGGGACGCTGGCCTTCGACAAGATGTATTCGTTCATGGGAGAAACTCTTTTACAAAACCTGGCTTGGTATGCGATCCCGGCCGTTTTGGGCGGCGCAGCGGGCTCGCTTTCGATCAAAATGTCGATCGGGCTTCGTGCACCCGCGACCAGCGGCGGAAGGGGACCGACAAAGCGCCTCATCGGGCTGCGCGTGCTTTTGAGCGCGCTGGTCTTGGCCGCCGGGATCGTGGTCGGCGCGGTCATACCGGCAATGCCCGCGCTTGCGACGATGTTTTCCATAACGAAAGTGGACGATTTTCCATTCTATACCATAAATTACAAAAACAATTATCGTTTCGACGATTTTTTGAAGACGGGGATAAAGACCGATGCGCTCAAACTCTCGCGGCTCAGGGGCGACCAGCTACCGGCGTGTACCTGTTTTGCCGCACTCAATGAAAGCGGTCATCCTCGGTTTGGGAGGAATTTTGATTGGCACCCGGGAGTCGCGCTTTTCGTATTTACCTCGCCCCCCGACGGATACGCGTCCGTGTCGATGGTGTATTTGGATACTTTAGGCACCAAAGACTATAAAAATCTATCCTTCCCAATGCGCATTTTTCTTTATTACGCGCCTTATATGCCGTTGGATGGGATGAATGAATGCGGACTTGCGATCGGGGAAAACGGCGTATACGCGGAAGACGGAAAAGACCCGCGGAAACTGAATTTATCCTCCTCGGAAGTAATGCGTCTTGTGCTCGATCACGCGAAAAACGTGAACGAAGCCGTCGCTTTATTCCGGAAATATAACATCTACTTTGGAGATCATCCATGCCATTACCTGCTGGCGGACGCATCCGGCGATTCCGTCGTCATCGAATTCGTGGACGGTGACATGAGAGTTATGCACAATACCGAGCCGTGGCAGGTTGCGACCAATTTCCTTTTATGGAGGTCGACCGCAGAGGAAAGAGCGGGGGATTGGAGATACGCTTTGGCTTCCAAGAAGCTCGCCGAATCGGACGGCCTTCTCTCACAACAGGGAACAATGGCGTTGTTGCGGGACGTTCACCAGGGATCAACAATTTGGTCGAACGCGTATGACATGAAGTCCGGAGACATTCAGGTGGCGATGGGTAAAAACTATGATCGGTTATTCAATTTCAAGCTCACGATGAAACAAGTCGTGCCAACGGCCTCCGGCACAGGCGGACGGTAACGAAGGGCTTTCCCGGCTGATGATGCTTTTCAATTGGTTTTTCTTCTCACTCGTTCCACATTCCCGTCACTCCACCCTCTCGGAAGAGCTCCTTCACCTTATAGCGGGCGGGACGCCCGCATTATCATGGCAGTTATTCCGTCGGGCATGATACAATTCCCAAGCGGTAATTCTCCCGGTTATCCGACGAAGACCCCTCACCGTTTTCCTCGTCTTCCTTCCGTCACGGCCGGTCGTCCAGCAGAAGATAGAATCCGGTAACCAGAAACGCGATCGCGGCCCAGGCGATGAAGTTCCGGAGGGGCGCCGCGCCGGCGCGCCACTGCCAAAAGTCGAGGAGCCCGGCGTGGGGCTCGATGCACGCATCGACGAGCACGCAGCCCAGCGGGGCGGTCAGCAGGGCGAGCCGCCGGCCGCAGCGTCCGAATCGGCGGAGCAGAACGAGCGACAGCCGGATGCAGCCCAGGGTGACCAGGCACCAGAGGAGGCCGATGACGACCGGCACGTCCAGGAGCTTGGGACCCAGGGCGTCGCCGTAGCGGTAAGAACCGAACACGAGCCCGGTGGCCGTCCCCACGGCTTCCAGCGCAAACGTGAAGAGAAAAGTCACGACGCAAAAAACCAGAAGACGCGCCGGACGCCGGGCCATGAGCCGCGTCAGCGCGACGGCCGCGGCGAAGAACAGGCACACAAGGATGAAAGCGTCCGGGAGCTGCCGGTCCCGGACAAGCAGGGCCGCGGCCATCCCCGCCCCCACGAGGCCGCCGACCGCGAGCGCGTCCATTTTTCGAGCCTTCATATTAAGCGCCGGCTCCGGCCGGCGATCATCCTTCATCCGCATATATCTTTTCTTTATTGGCTTTACTACCGCAAACCCCGGTTATCCGAAGATAAGCCACGCCCCTCTTCATCTTCCCCATCTTCTTCAGCCGCCGTCCCACAACTTTCTCATCTTCCCCGATTCCCGCTCACTTGGCGTCCGTGAACGCGTCCTCGCCGAAGATCCTGTTCGACAGCTCCTCGATCGTTTGCCGGTCCTCTTCGCTCAATTTCCAGCCGGCCCCGGCCAGGGTCTGCTCCACCTGGGCCGGCCGGCGGGCGCCGACGATGGCGGACGTGACGGCCTCCCGGGAGAGCACCCAGGCGACGGCGAGCTGGCCGACGGTTTTACCGGCGCGCTCGGCGATGGGTTTGAGCTCCTCGACGAGGGCCAGGGATTTGCCCAGTCTCGGTTCCTTGAAGTAGGCCGAAGTGCGCCGCCAGTCGTCGGCGGCGAGACCGCCCTCGGCGAAGCGCGCGGCGTCGAAGCGGCCGGTGAGGAGGCCGGACATCATCGGGCTGTAGGCCACCACCCCGATCCCGCGCTCCCGGCAGAAGGGTAACAGCTCGCGCTCGGCGTTGCGCCGCACCAGGTTGTAGGGCGGCTGGAGCGAATCGACGTGGCCCAGCCGCAGGCACTTCTCCAGTTGCGCCACGTCGAAGTTGCTCACGCCCACGAAGCGCGCCCTGCCGTCCTGTTTGAAGCGGAGGAGCGTCTCCCAGGCCGATTCCACCGGCGTCTTCCCGTCGGGCCAGTGGATCTGGTACAGGTCGATGTAATCGGTGTCGAGCCGGCGCAGGCTGTTTTCGAATTCCTTCTTCAGGGACCCGGGCTCGACGCTGAACGTGACGCGGCGCTTATCGTCCCAGACGATGCCGCCCTTGGTGGCGACGAACACCGTGTCGCGCCGGCCGCGCAGGGCCCTGGCGACAATCTCTTCCGAATGGCCGAGGCCGTAGGCGGCGGCCGTGTCGATCCAGTTGACGCCCCCGTCGAGCGCCGCGTTGATCGCGGCCAGCGACTCCTCGTCGTCCTGGGCGCCCCACCCGAAGCGCCACGGCCCGCCGACGGCCCAGGCCCCGAACCCAATTTCCGTAAGCTCAACTTCGGCTTTTCCCAATTTTCTCATTGGCAGCATGTCGGCCTCCTCGCGTTGTTGATAGAATTGATCGTTGCTTACCCTGCGACAGGCTCTGGGTGACTTTATCTCAACCCGCTCATGATCGTTTTAATATAACTTTTTCGACCGGCCGCCGCAACCGGACTGGCCCGGGCGCCGGTAATTGTCGAGATCGCAGACGTCGTCGCTCAAAAAATCACCCCGAGCCCGTCGGAGGGCTCGGGGTGACCTGAGTGATTGCTGATTAGGATTTCAGCTCCCGACGGCCACGGCGATCCCGTACGGTACGAGAGCCAGCAGGGCGGCGAGCGCCTTCCGGTTCGGTTGGCTCGCGCGCGTGTCCCACTGGAAAATCCAGGCCGCCAGCGCGAAGCTCACGACCGCGCCTCCCGCCAGCACCGCGAGGGAAATCCAGGGAAAGACTTTCCCGGCCTGGGGATATCCCAGCGCCCGGAACAGAATCATTCCGTGGCTCGAGGGCAGGATCAGGGCCGCGCGCCGGAAGGCGTCGGGCAGGACGGAAAGCGGGACCATCAGCCCGCCCAGGAGAATGGACGGGATGTAGACGGCCTGGGCCAGCAGGATGGAGGCGTTGGAGCTCCCGGCCGCCGTCCCGAGGACGAGGCCGAACCCCGCGTAGGCGAGGTACGAGAGCAGCGCCGCCGCCGCGAAGCCGGCGACGTTCGCGGGCGGCGCGCCCCCGAACACCAGGGTGCCCGCGAAGCCGATGATGACGGTCACCACCGCCATGTGCACCGCCGCGCCGAGGACCGGAATGGACAGGATCGAGGCGGCCGGCACGCCGTTGATGCGAAAGCTGCGGAAAACCCCGGCTTCCCGCGCGGTGACGAGCGTTCCCGGAAGCGAAAGCAGGCAGGCCGACATGACCGCGAAGAGCACCATCGCCGGAATCATGGTGTCCTTGAAGAACGGGTTGATCTGCGACATGAACGCGCTCACCGCGAAAAAGAACGCCAGGGGGAAAAGGTAGAACATGAGGAGCTTGGTCCGGTCGCGGATTCCGGTCTTGAAATCGTAAGCCAGGTGATGGATGAATGCTTTCATGAATGGCCTCCTTCATTGCCGCCGGAAGAAGTGATTTCGAGGAACCGTTCCTCGAGACTCGGCCGCTCCACCCGCAGGTCGACCAGCGGGTCGCCCGCGCGCTCGAGCGAAGCCAGGATGGCGGTCACCGCCGGACCGGGCCTGGCCGAGGTGTAGACGGCGTAATCGTCCGCGGCCGACTGGAAGCGCGCCTCGCCCACGTCGGCGCGACCGGCGAGCAGGCTCGCCCGTTCGCTCAAGACCGATATCTTCGTTCGCTGGGAACCCCGGGCGGTGAGCGCCCGCGGGCTGCCTGAGGCGACGATTTTTCCGTTCAACAGGATGGCCGCCCGGTCGGCGAGCTTCTCCGCCTCCGCCATGTCGTGGGTGGCGAGGATGACGGTCGTGCCGCCGTCTTTCAGCTCCCGCACGACGGCGTGGAGCTCGGCGCGCGACTGGACGTCGAGCCCGGCCGTCGGCTCGTCCAGAAAGAGCACCGGCGGCTCGTGGGCGGCGGCCAGCGCCAGGTTCAACCGGCGCTGCAGGCCGGTGGAAAGCCTGGAGTATTGCGTCCGCCGTTTTTCGGCCAGGCCGAAGCGCTCCACCAGGTCGCGGCGGACGGCGACGCCGTGATAGGTGCAGAAAAACGTCATCGCCTCGTCCACGGTCATGGCCTGGGGCAGGGCGGACGCCTGCAGCTGCACGCCGATGAGATCTTTGAGCCGCCGCGGACGGCGCGACGGGTCCACGCCGGCCACGGAGAGCTCGCCTCCGTCGGGCGTGCGCAACCCCTCGAGGCTCTCGAGCGTGCTCGTCTTGCCGGCCCCGTTCGGGCCCAGGAGCGCGAAGATCTCGCCCCGCCTCACCTCGAAGCTGACGCCCTTCACGGCCTCGAATCGCCCGTAGCGCTTGCGGAAATTCCGCACGCTCACCAATACGTCGTTCATGGTTTGCCTCCTTTTTTCTTCAACTCCTCGAAGGTGTAGAACGCGCCGCCCGCGTCTTCCAGCAGGGCGACGATTTTTTCCTCCGTCAATGCAAGCTGCCCGCTCGACAACACGGCGGCCAGTCCTTGCGTGAAAATCCAGGTCTTGAGTATGAGAGGATTGGTTATGCCCTCGGGGATCGCCCGGATCTCGCTGAGGAGCTCCCCGTACTTCGCATACGCCTCCTCAAACCGACTCTTTCCGGCATCCTCTTCCGGCTGGGGAATCGGTCGTTCCACGTAGAGAAACCGATACAGCCTCGGCTCCTCCTTGGCGAACATGATGAAGCCGACCGCCAGGTTCACGAGCTTGTTTTCCGTGTACGGCCGCGTCTGGTAATCCTTGATCAATTCCCAGACGCGGGCTTTCAGCTCCCACTCGATCTCGTCAATGGAAAAACCGCTCGAATAAATCGGCATGGTGGAGGACCCCAACTCCCGGGCGATGTTGCGCGCGGTCACCTTGGCCCAGCCCCCGGCCCGCAGAAGCCGGAGGGCGGCTTCAAGGATTTTTTCTTTCGTGAAAAAGACTCTATACGGCGACATGGTCCCTCGTTAAGATAACTTATGTTATTTAATATAACAGTTGTTATATTTTTTGTCAAATAAAATTTCCCCTTTTTCGATAATTGTTTTGAGTGCCCCCAAGGTTGCGACCACGAAATGTAACGAATAGAGCCCCATTTTCCTCAACTGAACACGTGAACACAAAATCTCTTCTGCAAGCAACTTCGCAAAAATCTTAGGGGCACCGGATAATTTTTACTGAAGTACGTTTCTGGAAGCTCGAGTAACGCTCTATGAGTCTCTGCTTGGTATTGGCTCCATGCACATCGAGGCACAGTTATACTCACCGAGCGCTTCCCCGGAGGAGACGCTTCTCCCCCGCAGGGGTCCGCACGAAACCGGGGCCGGCTTCAGATCAGGATGTCGATCACTCGACCCAGCATCGGGTCCTGGATGACGACCGGCGGGTATAATCCGCGCAAGAACCCGAATTGCTCGTCGTACCGGACGGCGTTCTCAAGCAGCTGCAACGAGGAGACGCCATACGTCGAAGCCGCCAGGGAGTAGGTCAAGTTCGCTACATTGTTCATCGATACGTTATTCATGTTTGAAATTTATCCAATGAAAGACGGATCGTCAAACTAAATTCCAATGATGAAAGGCGAAAGTGGCCGCCGGACCGGGAACGGTCAGGCGTAAATGTCGATATGACGGCCGCGCGACAGGTCCCAGACCGTCGGCCGCCGGTAGGCTTTCGCCCGCTCGCGAGCGGTCCGGCCGATCCGCGCCACCCGCTGGGGGCTCGATCGCAGCGAATCGCCCACGGCGATGACGCTCAGGTCTTCTTCTATCTCGGATATGGAAGCGTCTTCATTGATGATCCTGCGCAACGAGGAGGAAATGTTGAGTTCGTCTCGGACCGAATTCGTACTGTCCATATTAATAAGGTATTGAGGAAAGAATCGATCGTCAAACGGACCGCGGCCGGGACCGCTCAGGCCAATATGTTGACGTTTCGCCCGAGAGCCGTGTCCTGCACCGTCGGAAGGCCTTTCAGGAGCTGCTGAACGCCGGTCTGCGCGGTGTTCAAGTCGTTTTTCAGCATGGCCAGCGCCGTTGCCTGTTGAACGTTCGAAGCGGCTGCATTGTTGGAAGCATTAATCGGTTCCATGAATGGAATATACTGGTGGAAATACGGGCGGTCAATCGAAATGGAGCGGGACCGGCATGGTCAGGCGTACACGTCGACGTTCCGACCCAGGGCGGGATCCTGAATCGCGGGAAGCGGTTGCCGGAGCTTCATGGCGGCGTCGGCCTGGAAATCGAAGCTCCTTTTCAACCCGCCGACGGAGGCGACCCGAGAAATGGAATCGACGCTCTCCACCCTCCCCGTCCCGGAGGCCGGGTTCACGGGATACAACCTCATCGCCGACGCGGCGGACTGAATGCCCGAAACAGTCATGCTGCAATGGTAAAGGACGCCGGGCGGTTTGTCAAATGAAACGCCGGTCGAGGCCGCAACGGCGAGCGGCGGAACGCCCGCTATCGATCGATGGCGCAGCTCAGGACGTTGTAGCGGATGACGATGAACGCGTACAGCAGGGCGTCCAGCTCCTCGAACAATTCGTCGACGCCGCCGGTCGCCGCCAGGCGGTTGATGAGCACGACGATCTTCTTTATTCTCCCGACGACCAGCTCAGTGTATACCGATCCGAAATCATTGGGCAGCGTGATGTCGGTGTCCTTCATCACTCCCGTCGAATAGAGCTTGTTGCCGCGGTTTTCAATGAGGACGCGGAATTCGTATTTTTTCTGGAACTCGGCGTACCGTTCCGGCTCCCCGGATTTCAGGCGCTCGTGGAGCACCGTCACGGCGATAAACAGCTCGTCGAACAGCTCCAAAAGGCCGACCCGGCCCTGGCCGATGAGCTTCCCGTACCTGCCGGCGGTCGCGTCGTAATGCTGTTTGACCTTCGCCGCCTTGTCGATCACCCCCTTCAACAGGCCCACCCGATCGAGGCCGACCGTTTCAATGGGCGGGATGACCTCGAGGTTGTAAGCGAGGGTTTCTTCCTTTACTTCAAAAACCAGCGGCATCGGCGTCCTTCAGAAAGAGCGTTTTTCACATCATGTGTGTTTCTTCACCCGTCGTCAAGGGCGGGAGGAGACAATTCACGACCGGTTTTTTTTCCTCCGGGCGGACGCCCACGCCCCAAGGATTTTCGCGAGGAAGAGAACGGCGCCGACCAGCGCCGCCGGCCCGCCCGCGAATCCCGCCAGGTTGAAGGCGGGCAGCGGCTCGTCGTCGAGGGCGTAGGTCCAGGTGGACGAGGGAGCACGCGCCCGAAGGCCCTTGCCGCCCGCTTCATCCTCTTTCAGCGCCGCCCGCGCCTCCGCACGGCACCCGGCCGCGACGCGGGACCACCCTTCCGCGAAGCGCTCGGAGGCGAGGCGGATGAATTCGTGGATCGGTTCCCTCGCCCCGAAACGCTGAAGGGCGATGCCCTCGCGCAGCTCTTCCACCGTCGCCAGGTGGTCGGCCCAGAACCGGTCCAGAACGACGAGGAAGATCCGCGCCCGAAGGCGCCGCGCCTCCGCTTTTCCCAGCCGGCCGGCGAGCCTCTCAAACTCGACGGCACGGGCGGCGACCGTCTCCTCAGGCGGTTCCGCGCCCAGGAGAACCGGCCGCCGGACGTTCTGCAGCACGCGCCGCTGCTCCTCCACGAGCAGGCTGTAGCGGCGCAGGGTGCGGCGGAGGAGATGGTTCTGGTGTTCGATGATCGACTGGGCGCGCTCGATTTCCCGGACCACGCGCCGGTCGGCCATTGCACGAAGCGGTTCGGCGCGGGCGCGCGCCAGCGCCTTGACGGGCAGAAACTCGGCCACGCCGTAGCGGAGAAAAAGCTCGTCCTCCAGGGACGTGAAGAAGCGGCTCGTGCCCGGGTCGCCCTGCCGGCCGGCGCGGCCGCGCAGCTGCCGGTCGACGCGCACGCTTTCGTGCCGCCCGGTGCCGATGACGGACAGGCCGCCCGACCGGAGGACCCGGCGCCGTTCCGCTCCCTTCCCGCCGCCGAGCTTGATGTC
>Ga0315542_1002438_pt1 | contig 11289 bp, 10 predicted proteins | sample SalMarSW160120MG_FD_202541 | JGI IMG/M metagenome (GOLD analysis project Ga0315542, IMG submission 202541) | Salt marsh sediment microbial communities from the Plum Island Ecosystem LTER, Massachusetts, United States - Salt Marsh Sediment SW1601-20 ... | reverse complement strand
AACACCGGGATCGGCGAGTTCTCCGAGGTGGTGCTTGACGACGACCAGATCCAGGACTTCCAGAAATATCTTATATACAACCACGCGGCGGGAATCGGCGATCCCGCTCCGATCGAGTACGTGCGCGGAGCGATGGCCGGAAGGATCAACGTCCTCGCTCACGGCAACTCCGGGTGCCGCCCCGAGATCCCCCTGACGCTCGCGGCGATGCTCAACAAGGGTGTCACACCCTTCGTATGCCAGAAGGGTTCGGTCGGAGCGTGCGGCGACCTCGCGCCGATGTCGCAGATAGCGCTTCTGATGCTTGGCGAGGGCAAGGCTTACTACAAGGGTGAGCTGCTCGACGGAAAAGCTGCCCTGGATAAAGCCGGCATCCCCGTACCTGGCCTGAAGGCGCGCGACGGCCTCGCTACGATAAACGGATCGAATCTGCTGACCGCTATGAGCGCGATCATGCTCTACGATACGGAGAGATGGCTCCGGCAGGCGGAAATCGCCGCCGCGATGTCGCTCGAGGCCCTGATGGCCAACATGAAGCCGTACAGCCCGCAACTGCACGAGATCCGAGGGTTCAAAGGCGCCAAGCGCACCGCCGCGGCGATCCGCAAATGCGTCGCCGGAGGAGATCTCGCCGAGGGGCGCAAGAAAGTCAAGGTACAGGACGCCTACTCGATGCGCTCGACTCCGCAGGTGATCGGTGCCGCCCACGACGCTATCGAATACGCCCGCTCCCAGGTAGAGATCGAGCTGAACGGCGTCGGTGACAATCCGGTCTTCTTCCCTGACGAGGACCTGGCCCTCTCGGGCGCCAACTTCCAGGGTTCGCCTGTCAGCCTTCCGATGGACATGGTCGGCGTTGCCGTGACAATGGTCAGCGTCATGTCGGAGCGGAGGATGAACAGGCTCAATCATCCCGCGCTTAACGTCGGCCTCCCGGCATTTCTCACAAAGGGCGCCGGCATGTTCTCCGGCCTGATGCTGAGCCAGTACACAGCCGACATGCAGATCGTCGAGCAGAGGATCCTCTCGGTGCCGGCCTCGATACAGTCGATACCGGCCGCGGCCGATCAGGAGGATTTCGTCTCGATGGGGATGAACACCGCCATCAAGAACTTCCAGATATTCGACAACGCGTGCGGGATCCTCGGCATCGAGCTTATGGCCGCGGCGCAGGCACTCGATTTCAGGGATTACTCCTTCGGAAAGGGCGTCACGAAGGCCAAGGAAGTCATAAGGCGCCACGTCGATTTCCTCGACATAGACCGTCCTCTGTACCCCGACCATACGGCTATGAAGGAGCTGGTCAGGTCATGCGAGATCCTCGATGAGGTCGAGAAAGAGATAGGCAGCCTGAGACCGGAATGAACGGCGGCTCCCGCCGCGTACGGGGGTTATGACGGAAAAACGGCGGGGTCCTGGTGGGCCCCCGCCGTTTTATTTTATCAGGATCCCGGCCGGTCCCGCCTAACCCTTCTCGTGGAGGATCGCCAGGATGGCGCCCTCTGAATTGTGAAGCTTGAGGACGTCGACCGTCATCATGACCTTCGGCCTGCTGGACGTCCTGAAGGCGGCCTCGTAATGTCTCGGCACGTCCACATCGCGATGCACGCGCCGCTTTATAAAATCCTTGACCATCTCGATCGACTCGTTGTGGCAGATATCGATGATCGGCAAATCGTTGAATTCCGCTATGTCCCGCTCAAAAAGGTCGGCGAACTTCTGGTTGGCCTGTACTATTTTGTTGCCCTTGTAATAAGCTGCCGGCTCGTCGAATTCCTCAAGCCCCTGCAGCAGCATGTCCACGCACTGTTGCATTCCGCACTGCTCCCTTCTACTCGTACTCGTTGGATATCTCGCCTACGATGCTTTCGAGGATGTTCTCTAGGGTTATGATACCCTTTGCTTTTTCGCCACTTGTGATTACGGCGAAATGAAGCGGCTCGTCTTTCAGCCTCACCAGAAGGCGCTCGGCTGACTCATCCTCGTCTACCTCGAAAGGCTTATGCATGACAGTAGCAAGTCTCTCGCCACCGTCGAGTCCGAGCAGATCGAACAGTGAGATTATGCCCACGATCCTCCCGTCATTCGGCGAGATGAGAGGGAAACGAGAGTACGTGTGCCTGTTGGCCTCCTCGATCACCTGATCCACGGAGGCGTTGACAGGGAATGATACGACCTGTTCGATCGGGACCATCAGTTCGCGGACTTTCCTCGTGCCGAAGTCGAAGACACCGTCGATCATACGCTTTTCGCGTTGCTCCAGATCCCCCTCGACCTTGCCCCTCCTGTAAAGGAAGACCAGGTCCTCGCGGGAACTGAGTATGTCGAGCTTGCCCTCGCCGGTGCCGGCGAGCCTTGACATCAACCTGGCGAGGACCGTGGCGGGAAAAACGAGCGGGAAGAGAATGATCGACATCACATGCAGGGCGGGAGCTATCTTTATCGACACCTGGTCGGCGTGATAGAGAAATGCCGACTTTGGTATGACCTCCCCGAATATAAGCAGGAGCGGGGTCATGACGGCGGTAGCGACGAGACCGCCCGAATCCCCGAACAGTCTCACGGCGAGCCATGTGGCAACGGCCGTGCAGCTGATCACCGCCAGGTTCGTACCGACCAGGACCACGCTGAAGAAATGCTCGGGCGTCCGGAGGAGTCTCTCGAGCAGTCTTGCCCTCCAAGAACCGTGCCTGGCCCTGCTGTGGAGCCTGACCTTGCTGCAGGAGACTATCGCGGTCTCCGAGCCCGCGAAAAAGGCCGCCAGGAGTATCATAAGAAGGATCAGAAAGACCGACGCGCCCGTGCTCATCGCGGCTCCTCCTCCCCCAGCCGTTCGATCTTGATCTTCTCCACTTTCGTCTTTCCTGACGACAGCACGAGAAAACGCAGTCTGCCGGATCTGAATGATTCGCCGTCGACCGGGATCCTGCCCGTCATATCGCAGAGTAGACCATTGATCGTCTCTACATCCTTTGAATCGAGGTCGGTGCCGAAGACCTCGTTTAGGTCCTCTAGATGCATCGATCCCTCTACGATTATCCGGTCCTCATCTATTATATGGTATTCCTTGACGCGAGGCTCTCTCCTGTCGCGTATCTCCCCGATGATCTCCTCGAGGATGTCCTCGAGCGTGACGATACCCTCGTACGAGCCGTGCTCGTCGACCACGATGACGACGTGGTTCCTGGAAGCCGTCAACTCTCCAAGCAGGTCTCTGACCGGCTTTGTCTCGGGGACGAAGCTGACCGGACGCACCAGTTCACGCAGGGTTATCCTCTCGTTCCTCGAATACCTCAGCAGGTCCTTGGTGTGGAGTATCCCCGCGATCCTTTCGGTATTGCCTTCGAAAAGAGGGACCCTGGTAAATCCCCTGTCCCTTACCTGGGCTACCGCTTCCTGAAAGGGAGTGTCCACATCGAGGGTGAAGACCTCTACGCGTGGCGTAAGTATCTCGCGCACATCCGTTTCAGCGAGAAGAAAGAGGTTCGTCAGTATCTCCCTCTCGAACTCGTCAAATACGCCGTCCCTGTATCCAAGCTCGACGGCGGTGGCAAGTTCCCGCGAGGCATATCTCTCTTTCGTCTCGCCGAAGAGCTTCCGGCAGATCTCTACGGACGAGTCGGCTATCATTCCGAGGAAAACGGTGACCGGATAGAAAAGGTACATGAGAGATCTTACCGGAATGGCAATGGCCATTGAGAGGCTTACCGCCTTCTTGATCGCCACGCTCTTTGGAAGGATCTCGCCGAACATCAGGATCAGCACGGTCATAACGATCATCGCGTACCCGACCCCCCGCTCCCCGAACAGCTTTATCGCGAGAACCGTCACAACGCTCGTGTTGGCGATGTTCACGAGCAGATTGCCGAACAGAAGCGTGACGAGTAGTTTTCTGGGCGCAGCGAGGAGAGAAGCCACCTGCTTCTGTCTTCTCGATCCGGACGACATGCCGGCGACTTTCGATCTCTGGAGGGAGAAAAGAGCCGTCTCCGACCCTGAAAAGAAGGCCGAGAGGACTAGTAGCGCGATTACCGCGATTACCAATGGGAGTTGTACTTCTGGAGCCGTGCCTTGGGGTGATTGCATCACCTGTCATCCGGCGATCCGCCGAAACGCTCCTTTGCTTCTGCCGCTTCCTCGCTGGCTGGATATTCTCTCATGAGCCTTCCCACCACGCCCTGCGCAAGCTCCGAATCCCCCGTCTTTTCGTAGGTGATCGCCATTCGGAGCAGGACCGCCGGGGTCTTTTTGCCTCGCGGATAGTCCTGAAGGATAGTAGAGAATTCCCTGAGGGCATCGTGATCCTTGTCCAGTTCGAGGTAGCATTCGCCCCTGATGAACCTGACATCCTCGGTCATCGGATCTCCCGGGTACTCGCGGAGGAATACCTCTGATTCATCGAGGGCGATATCGTACTCCATCCGGCTGAAGTCGAGATAGATCTGCCTGTACATTTCCTCGGGGACAGGAACTGAGATGGCCGGGCCGGCCGAGTCCGGAAGAGAGACTGCCCCGCCGCCGTCCCCGGAGAGAGAATCCGGCGACGGGGCATTTTCCTGAACGGCCGCGACCTGCGCGGACGGATGGCGCACGTTCCCCTGAGAGGACACGTACCGCTCTTCCTCGATCATCACGGAGAGCGCGTTGATCTGGTCCTTTATCTCCTCGAGATCCATGCTCGTCCTGGCTCCGCTGACACGGAGCTGTTCCTGTTGACCCTCGAGCATCGTCTCCAGATGGTAGAGCCTTCTCTGGAGGATGGCGTTTTCCCCGAGGAGGGAATCCACCTTGGCCTCGGTGGCAAGAGTCGCTTCCGGGGCGTTCCAGTACTCCCTGCCCCAGCATCCCCCAAGCAGTAGGGACGATGCCGAAACCGTGACGGCGATCATTATCCGGATGACCTGTCTGCGCACCGCTGGACGCCTATTCCTTTACTACCATGTGAGCGCGGCGGTTCAACGCCCACGCCTTCTCGTCGTGCCCCAGCGCGAACGGCTTCTCCTCGCCATAGCTGATTATGGACAGCCGGCCGGCGCCGATCCCATAGGCGATGTAGAAATCCATCGCTGCCTTTGCCCTCTTCTCGCCCAGAGCGAGGTTGTACTCCGATGTGCCGCGCTCGTCGCAATGTCCCTCGATCACGAGGATCGCCTTGGGACGCGACATCAGGAGTTCGGCATTGTTCTCGAGCACACCCTTGTACTCTCCCTTGATGCTGTACTTGTCGAAATCGAAGAATACGTCCTCGAGGACGAGGGTCTCAAGCTCCTCCTGCTCGACAGGTTCGATCTCTTCCTTAACTGGAGGGGGGGGAGGAGGAGGAGGTACTTCCTCCACTGGAGCTATGTTCTCTTCGACCGGAGGGGCCTCTTTCTTCGAGCAGGCTGGCAGCACCATGAGTATGGAGAGCGTCAGAACGAGAAAAAGCAAACCGAAACGCTTCATATCGCAAACCTCCCTGTCTGCAGGAAAATTGTCAATCGATCCCAACATGAATCCACATATAGCGCAAATGAGACCCTCAGGCCTCGAAATTGAAAACGATTATTTTAACTTATTTTGCCGCCGGGGGACTGTCATCTCGACCTCAGCGGAGACCAGGATGGAGCCTCTCCCCTGGCGAGCCTCCTCCTTGTACCCGAATCTATATCTATCACGACGATCCAGGGCTCGCCTGCGTACCTCACCACCGCGGCCAGATGCCTGCCGTCGGGGGCCCAGCACGCGTCCTCATAGCTGAAATAATCGTCAAAGACGGTCTCGAGCCAGAGGCCATCCGGAGAAATCAGCTTCATCCTGTATAGGCCGCCGTCACGGGACGAATAGGCGACAAGGTCCCCCCTGGGCGACCAGTCGGGAGAAGTATTGTAACCTCCCTCGCGGGTCAGCCTCCTGACGTTCCCGCCATATCTGTCCATGATATAGATCTGAGGGGTCATGGAACGGTCCGATACGAAGGCTATCTCCCTGCCGTTCGGAGCCCATACGGGAGACACATCGATCGCGCGGTTATTCGTCAGTCGTCTGCCCAGTGAGCCATCGAGGCCCATCAGGTAGATCTCGCTGTTCCCCTTGATGCTCAGAGTGACTACGAGTTCGCCGCTCTCCGGGTTGTAGCCGCTTGCGATATTGAGGCCCTTTCTGTGCGAGATCATCTCGCGCGAGCCCTTGAGGAGGTCTATCATGTACAGATCGGGATTGTCTCTGCGGTAGGAGGTGAATACGAACCGGTGGTCATCGACCCACAGCGGGGAGACCACAAGCTCGCCGCTGGTCAGTCCCTTTTCACCGTATCCGTCATAGTCCACGACGTAAAGGTTCTTCACGTCGCCTTCACGTCTGGTGAAAAGCAGGCGGGTCCTCGCGATCCCCGTCTCGCCGATCAGGAAGAAGAGTATCTCGTCAGACAGCTCGTGGGCTACCGTCCTCAGGGCGGAATGCCTGAAGGTGTATCTCTTCCCGAATATCATCTCCCTGCTGACAAAATCGATCAGGCTGGCATCGAGCGAGTATCTCTCGCCGTCCCAGGCGAGCTTTCCCTCCACTATGGCCGACGCGGTTCCTCCGTCCGCGAGGGTATCGGCCCCGGCGGCGAACTTCAGCGGGATGAATACCGACGTGAACTCGAGATCCTGCCTGAGGACCGACATCAGGTATTCCGACGCCGCGCGAAGGTCGTTCCTCTCTATCTCAATGTCTTTCACGACGATCGGTATCTGTCCTCCGCCTGGCTTGTCGGTGCTAAGGTGTACGTCCATCTGGGCGGCCGCTCCGAGAGGAGTCATTGCCGCCAGGAGCAGCGCCGCGAGGATCCCGTATCTTCTCATCTGCAGGTATTTCCTTTCTCACGCAGGCTCGCCAGGCTCGCCCGCTACTTCTTCTGCGTAAATGTGAAATGTATGCCGAGCCACGATTCGCCGAACGCTCTCGGGAGGGGAGGGTACGGTTCGGCGCTCTTGATCGCCTTGAGCGCGGACCGGTCGAAATACGAGTTGCCCGAAGGGGTCTCCACACGCAGGTCGCTGACCCGTCCATTGCGCGAGAGCCTGAAATAGACCATGCACGAGATGCCGCCCTCCCTTCCCCCCTGCACCGAAAGCCAGTTCTCGGATACCTTGCGCTCTATGGCGGAGAGATAGTAGGCAAAGGGGAACTGAGGCGCGTCGACGGCGACCTCCGTCTGGTTGCCCTCCTGCATCGAGACATCCATCGGCTTGTCCTCCTGCTTCGTCTCGACTGGCTTCTCCTGAGGTTTCTTCTCGGGTTCCTTTTTCTTTTCCTTCGGCTTCGGTTTCGGAGTTGTGACTTCCGGCTTCTTGACCTCTACTTCGGCCTTCGGCTCTTCTTTCGGCTCCTCGACCTTCGGGGCGACGAAGGGCCTTAATATCTTCACGTTGTAGACAGTCTTCGGCACCTTCATCTGAGGCACCACGTTGAATAGGGTCAGCAGCGCCCAGAGGATGATGACGTGAACGAGGATCGATATAAGCAGGGAAAGCCTCATCCCTCCCGCCCCCGATGCGGATCCGGCCATCAGTCTTCCTGCTCGGCTATCAGCCCGAGGTCCTCGATGCCCATCATCTTGATCCGGGCGATCACCCTCATGACCGAACCGTAGCGGGCTTCCTTGTCGGCCCGCAGGAATACCCTGGGAGGATTCTCGTCGAGAGCCTTGCGCAGCTCCGCGGAGAAATCCCTCCATTCGACCTTCCGCCTGTCTATGAAGACCTCTCCGTCCTCATCGACCGAGACCGTTATCCCCTCCTGCTCCTCTATGACCTTCGCTTCAGCCTTGGGCAGCTGAAGCTTTACGCCCGCCTGGAGAAAGGGCGCGGTCAGCATGAACACGATCAGGAGCACCATGATGACATCGACGAGATTCGTGATGTTTATCTCGGCCAGCGAGGAGTATCTCTCTCTGTTACGCTTCCTCATGAGTATCTCTTCTCGAGAAGCCTCGTCCTGAACCGCACCGCGAACAGGCCGAACTTCTCCTCTCGGCGCCTTATCACGCGTACAATGTAGTTATAGCCGATCACCGCCGGTATCGCGGCGCCGAGGCCGAATACCGTGGTTATAAGCGCGTCGGCGATCCCGGGCCCGACGACATACAGGTTCGCCGAACCGCGCACCCCCATGCTGAGAAACGAGCTCATTATCCCCCAGACCGTCCCGAGCAGGCCGAGAAAGGGGGATACGCTCGCTGTAGTCGAAAGGAATATCAGGTAGGATTCCCATTCGGAGACTACCGTATCCATCGACGAGTCTATGAAGCCGTCGAGATGTTCCATGCCGCGCAGTTCTCCGCTGTCGATCTCGCCCTTGACCATGACGACCAGCGACGCTTCCGGACTGTCCGGATATTCGGCCGCCTTGTCCGCAAGCGAGGACAGGGAAGGCTCCTTTTCGAACACCTTGACAAAGCTCTCGCTCTGCTTTTTCGAGCGCCTGAAATATCTTATTTTTTCAACCATTATTGTCCAGGAAACGACGGACAGGACGAGCAGCAGGACAAGGATGGCCTTGGCCAGCGTGCCCGACCCGGCTATAAGGTCAGTAAAGCTCTCCGCCACCTGGAGAAAGACCGGTAACCCCGCAAACCCCATATTCATCCTCCTTTTCCAGCTCCACCGGGCAACTTATCATTATACATCTGGACGGTCAAGTTTGTTTCAGAAGGCCGGAACGGCCCCTGCGATAGTTTGTATAAGATAGTGTACAGCGGGACAGGAAGCGAACTCCGTTTAGCCGGCGTCGCAGGTTTTATCGGCGCGATGGCCAGCAGTACGCTTTCTGGAACGGTCTATGCCTTGTATAAACACAGTAAAACTACTATACTGTTATAGTAGTGGACAGGCGCTTGGCGCGTGGCGTCAGCCTTGCGGGAAGAAGCGCCGGTCATATCCCCTGGAAGGGAGTCCAGGCCATGAGACATCCGCTAACGATATTACTACTGGCCCTGACAGTCATGACGCTCTCTGTGGCACCGGCAGCGGCCGTAGAGATAAACAGCCCGCCGGCACTCAAGCCGGCCGTTCAGGGTGATATTGATGTATCGATCCGCCTGATCGGCGGCCGTGGCGCGGTCCTGATGCCGGGCCGGGATGTCAACATGACATTTCAGGCCAATGCCGACGCGTACGTGATCATCTACAACATAGACAGCGATGGATACGTCCACCTTCTCTATCCGGCGGATGGAAGGCCGGAGATGGTAGTGGGCAAAAAAGTGTATTTTCTTCCCGAGCAGGGAGGGGGAGTGACGTGGAAGGTCGGCGGGGATACGGGAATCGAATATATCCACGCGATCGCTGTCGGCGACGCGTCGAGGATCGACCGCGACGAACTCTACTATCTCGCGCAGAACAGCACCATGCCGGAGGAGAGAAGGCTCAGGATCGACATGGATCCTTTTCTCGCCTTCAACATGATCGACGAGGAATTGATCGATGATGCCGAGCGGATGATCCCGGCTACCGACTACACTTATTTCTATGTCAACCGCAAGGTCGACTACCCGGGATATCTCTGCTACAAGTGTCACTCGCCGTCGAAGATCCCTGACCCCTACGCGATGGAGTGTCCAGAGGTCGACATCGAGATGATCACCGTCAACGAGGATGCCAGCTATCCCTACCCGCAGCTTTTCGCGGTCCTGGAGGCGGGCAGCGGCTCGGCCGAGGATGATTACTCCTCGTACGCGTATTCCGCCGACAACCTCACGCTCGGGTACGACGACTACGATTACGACGACCAGAAGGTCTACCTTTCGATCTACAACACCTACGGTTTTTACCCGTATTCATGCTACTGGCCGGGATACTGGTCCTGGTATGTCAATTCGAATCCTTACTGGTACTGGGACATCTCATGGGGGATCGGATGGGGCTGGAGCAGCGGATGCTACTACTACCACTACCCGTTCTACTCATGGTATCCCTACTCCTACAGCGCCTACTGGAACGGGTACCACCACGGATACTGGAACGGGTACTGGTACGGGGACGGGCACTACGCGGGGAATTACTACCCGTCGAACAAGAGATCCCTCTACGCGGGACGCGGATTCACTAAAAGAGGCTCTCTCGACTATGCCTCGACCAGGGTGAAGACTTCCCCTTACGCGGCTGGCCGTGATCTCACGAGGCGCGGCTCTCTCGACTACGCCTCGACCAGGGTAAAGACCAGTCGGGAGACGACGCTCGCTTCGAGTCAGCTTGTAAAGAAAAGATCGGCGGCCGCAGCAGCCAGGAGCTACCAGCGCTCGCGCCTGGCCAGGCAGGTGACGAGGGAAAGGGCCTCGACCGGATTCCGCTCGTTCGAGACGAGCAGGTACCAGACCGGCAGAGCGAGCCGTTACGAGCGGGGAGTATACGGCAATTACGGGGCGACCCGGAGCGCCAGGACCGTGAACCAGGAATCCAGGAAGACAAGGGAGCGCGCGGCCGCGGGGAACTCGACCCCCAGATCAGACAGTGGCACGAAAAGCTACGAACGCGGATCGTCAAAGGCTTCCGTTCAGCGCGACACCGGCAGACAGAACGCCGGCTCCGCGCTGGAGAGACGGGTTCGTGCCCGCAGCTCCGCAAGGAAGACAAAGGCCGTCTCTCCAGAGAAGGCCCGTTCCTACAAACCACAGAGAAGTCCGGCGCGCACCGGGACACCCGCCCGCTCGTCAAAGGATTCCGGCAAGAGCAAAAGCGGAAGCGCCGACAAGAGCCGCACGAGCGGCAGCCAGTCCCGTGACAGCGGAGTCAGGAGTAATTCAAGCTCATCCGGTTCGAGCGGAAGGAGCACGACGGGAAGCAGCCCGACCAGGTCCTCCAGCAGCAGATCCTCAGGCAGCAGGTCTTCGGGCAAAAGCTCCTCGAGCGGCAAAAGCAGCGGACGCAAGCGCTGATTCCTGTCTGTGAACGATAATGATCAGCCCCCGGGCCGGACGGTCCGGGGGCTTTTTTATCCGTCCAGCAGGAACCTGTATCTCGTCCAGTCGGCTGTGTTGACTATCACTACTGTGTCGCCGGCGCCAATCGTCCCCGAGCGGGTCAACTTGACCAGCCCCGCCAGCGTCGCTGCGCCCTCCGGCGAAGGAAATATCCCCGCCCCGCGCGCCATCTGGTAAACCGAGTCGAGGATCGCCTTGTCGGAGACGGCGACAGCGGTCCCTGCGGTCTCACGCAGCGCCCTGAGCACCTGCCTGTCAGCTCTTGAAGATGGCACCCTGATCCCGGAGGCTATCGTCACGGGATCGGCCCAGTTTGAGACGGTATCCTCGCCCTCCTCGAACGC
>Ga0315542_1002437_pt1 | contig 11290 bp, 4 predicted proteins | sample SalMarSW160120MG_FD_202541 | JGI IMG/M metagenome (GOLD analysis project Ga0315542, IMG submission 202541) | Salt marsh sediment microbial communities from the Plum Island Ecosystem LTER, Massachusetts, United States - Salt Marsh Sediment SW1601-20 ... | reverse complement strand
CGTGTATCAGGGCTGGCCGGCCATGAAGAAGCTGAAATTCGTGGACACCCTCATGCAGGAATTGAAGGGGCAAACGCCCCTGGTGTCCGGCGGCGAGCAGGCCTGCGCCGCCCGCCGCCTGCGCCGCCGCCTGCGCACGCATTACGAACGGCGCCGCAAATTCTACGCGGAGGACGATCCCAGCCTGTTTGACAGTGATCTGCAGCGCATCTTCGCGGGCGCCGGTTCTCCCGGCCACGGCCAGCCGGCCTCCCGTTTTCTCCGCCGCCAGCGGGTCCAGGTCCTGGAGGTCGTGGCCTTCTGGACGCGCGAGCGGAAGTTCACGGTCAGCCGCCTGCTGCGCAAGCTGGCCGCACGTTGCGACGAACTGCGGCTATACCTGCCGGCGGATGAGAGCCGAGCACTCCTGGATATCGCAGCCTATTTGACGGCCTTGGTCGCAAATTATCTCTTTACCGGCAAATTCAAGGGGCGCCTATGATCCGGCGATTGAAGGTTCTGGTGATCTTCGACACGCCGACCCGTCCCACCGGCCCGGACTTCGCCGCGCTGTTCAACCCCGAGGACTGGAAACCCGAACAGGACGTCATCGACGCCCTGAAAAAGCTGGGCCACGAGGTCCGTCTGCTCGGGCTCTTTGATCAAATCCGGCCGCTCATGATCGAGATTCGCCGCCATCCGCCGGACATCGTGCTGAACCTGCTGGAATCCCTGGCGCACGAGCGCAGCCACGAGAGCAATATTGCGGGCCTGCTGGATCTGCTGAACGTCCCTTACACGGGCTCCCGCCCCGTGAGCCTCAACCTGTGCCGCAACAAGCTCTTCGCCAAGCGCATTCTGTCCCCGCACCGCATCAAGGTCCCGCGGGCGGTCGTGTTCCCGTTGGGACACCTGAACCGGAGCATCAAGCACCTCAAGTTCCCCATCTTCGTAAAGCCGCTGGGGCTGGAAGGCTCCGACGGCATCGCCCAGAGTTCCTTCGTGGAAAACACGGCGTCGCTGCTGGAGCGCGTTCGCTTCCTGCACGCCCATTTTCAGGCCGACGCCATCGTGGAGGAATACATCGAGGGCCGGGAACTCTACGCCAGCGTGCTCGGCAATCAGCGCCTGCGGGTGCTGCCGCTGCGCGAGATCGTGTTCACGGCCTTTCCGGAGGAGAGGCCTAAATTCGCCACCTACAAGGCCAAATGGGACGAGGCCTTCCGCCAAAAATGGGGCATCCAGAACACCTTCGCCGCCCCCCTGCCCGAAGGCACGGAGAAAAAGATCGCCCAGATCAGCCGGCTGGCCTTCCGCGCCCTGCAGCTCCGCGGTTACGGCCGGCTCGACCTCCGCCTCACGCCGCAGAACGAGGTGTACGTCATCGAGGTCAACCCCAATCCCTCCCTGGCCCGGGACGATGAGCTGGCCCAGGCGGCCATCAAGGCGAAAATTCCCTATCCCCAGCTCATTCAGCGACTGCTCACACTGGGATTGCAATCCACCCGCTCCAACCATCACTGACCGCCTGCAGGTCTCGGAGCTGGTACGGGAAATCACTTCTCCATCAGCTTGAGGATTGCGGTTTCGACCGCTTTCCCCTTTTCCGGATTGGTGAAGTTTTCCACCGACCGGGCAATGCGCGGCGCCAACACCGGCAAATCCTGCAGGACGATATCGGCCGGCGTTTTATTGATGTGCTTGCACTGGGTCTTCAGGATGGGATCCGGGAAATAGCAGTAAATCCGGATGATCTCAAAGATCCTTTGCGCCAAGTCATTGTAAGGTTGTTGTGCCATGCTGGCCGACGATTCCGCGCCTAAGCGCCGTAGTATTGTTTCTCATATTCCGCCAGCTTCGAATAGGGCGCCATGATGAATTCACACCGGTCGTGGCCGCAGGCGGTGCACCGGGTCTCTTTGGCATGCACCTCGATCCCGTAGGCCTCGGAGCACCAGCCGGCGGAATAGCCGGCGCTGAAAAAACAGATGGGATGCGCGGGTTTCAAGCCCTTCCGGATGTAGATTTCCGACTCGAAGGTGTTGGGATGCTGATACTGCAAAAAATAATTATTGTCGGGCGACGGCCGTGACGTGGCGTAGATATCCACGAAGGCCCAGCCGCTGTAGGCGAAGTGCACCGGCCCGGTCGACAGTTTTTCATTCGGGTCGGTCAACCCGCGGCTCTCCGAGAAATTTTTGGAATCCGCTTTCCCGATGACGCGCGCCATGTTGTAGATGAATTCCTGCGCCTGCTCCTCTCCGAAGGATTTTTCCAGCTGGTCGAAGAGGGCCAGGAATAAACCCTCGCCGCGTACCAGGATGTACCTTTCCCCGCCGACATGGATGGTCCCCTTGCTGGGTTCGCGCCGGAACTCCTGGAACAGGCTGTCCACATATTTTTCAGCGATCTCGAACAGGGGTTCAAACGGCTTTGGAACTTTTACGGTCGTAACCATGACTCCCTCCCCGGTCAGAATAAAAACCGCGCAGCGGTTTTTTGGAAAACCTCGCTTCCGGACCGCCCGGGGTCGTCCCGGCGGCCCGGTTCGGGCCCGCCTTATTTGATGACCGCCACCTTTCGGGTCTGATGGTAGCGCGATTGACCCTCGGCGTGTATCAGGTAGACGCCGCTGGCCACGGTCTCCCCGCGCTCGTTCCTGCCGTCCCATTGCAGCAGGGCGATGAAGGGATAGGCCGGGGAAAAGCCCGGAGGAATATCTTGATCGAAGAGCGTCCGCACGTGTTCGCCGGCCAGGTTATAGATCTTGATCCAGACTCTTCCCGGCTGGACCTGGTACAGCTGGATGGGCACGAATTCCTGGAGCGCAGGGTTGAAGGCGTTGCGCAGGACCTCCAAATGGTTGGTGGGCGCCTGCAACACCACTTGCGCGAGCGGATAGGCCGGACCTTCGTGGTACAGAAGGTTCGCGGCGTCGAAATCCAGGGCGTGCACGCGGTAGTAATAGGCGGCGCCATAGTCGACGTCCAGGTCGACATAGGCGTAGGAGGTGATGGTGGCGGAACCCACGTCGAGGGTGGGGGACGCTCCCAGCAGGGCGAAGGTGCCGCCGCCGTCCTCGCTGCGGTACAGGTTGTAGCCGACGATGGGATAGTCGCCGGGTACGGAGGCGTTCCACTCCAAGCGGACGCTCTTGCGCAGCTGCGCGGTGCGCAGCGAGGGGTCGGGGGGCAATTGCGGCGGCCTGAAGGGAATGGCCCAGCTTTGGGCGGAGCGGGTGCTCTCGCCGGCGTCATTCACGGCCGTCATGGCATAATAATACCTCACCGTGTTCGTGAGGCCGGCGCCGTCGACGGTAACGTTTTCGGTGGGCTGAATGTTCTGAATGGGCACGCCGAATTGATTGGCGTCCAGACTGCGGTACAAATAATAGGCGGAGGCATTGGAAACGGACCGCCAGATGATTTCCACCTGCCGGTCTCCGGAAATGAGCTGCAACTGCTCGGGCGGATACGGCGGCACGGCCACATTCGCGGTGGCCGTCAGGGCCAGGGCGTCCGGGATCGTTTGCCCCAAACCGTTGCTGGCGGTCAGTTTGTAAAAATACGCGCCGTTGGCAAGGTGGTTGTGGGCGTAGGCCGCGCCCGCGGTCGTGGTCAGAAGAACCGGCTGCCCGTAGCCGCTGTCGGTTTGGTAGAGGGAGTAGACCGCGCCGGTCGTGTCGCCCGCGACCCAGGACAGGAGGATGCTGTCCGCCTGGACTTGGGTTGCCAAGGCCACGGGCGCGGCCAGGGGCTGGGCTTGCACGGTCACCGTGTTGGACAGGCCGGCGGGCTTGCGGGCCTGCAGGGAAAACGCATACACGGTTCCATTGCTCAAACCCTGGGCGACGCGGGTGGTGGCGGCATCGCCCGGCAGGTCCCCCAGGTAATTCCCGTCGCGGTACAGGACATACCCCGTGAGGGCGTCCGCCTCCGGATTGGACCAGGACAGGTCCACGCTGGCGGAAAGGCCCACCTGGGCCTGGAACGCGGAGGGGGGAACCGGCAGCGCGTTGGCGGTCGGGGTCGCGTACACCGCCGCGCTCAAAGGCCCTTCCCCCAGGGGATTGACCGCGCTGACGGCGTAGGGATAAGCCAGCCCGTTGACGACGCCGGTGTCGAGGAATTCCGGAGCCCCCGTCACGGCGTAGGGCGTCGTGGAATTGGGATCATAATCGGCGCGGTACACGCGGTAGGCGGTCGTGCCGCCGCCGGCCGCGTTCCAGGTCAGTTTGACGAAACCCGCCCCGCCGTAGGCGAGCAGGCCGGCGACGGGTCCGGGGAGGCTGCGCGGCACGGCCGTGGCGGTCGTCCTGGCGCTCAGGGAATTGCCGAGCAGGCTGGCCACGTAAAAATAGTAGCGCACATCATTCACCAGCGGGGACACGTTCGCGGAGGCGGCGGGCGTATTGATCGCGACCTCGCCCGCTCCGGGCGTGGCCGTATAGAAAAGGCGGTACCCCTCCGCGCCGCTCACCGCATCCCAGGCCAGGGCAACGGCTCCGTCCTGGGCCGTGGCCGTCACCGCGCCGGGCGCCGCCGGAGCCCCCGCCAGGGTGGTGGGGGCAGAGACTTGGGCCGACGCCGGACCCGTGTTTCCCTGGGAGTCCACGGCCGCCACGCGATAGAGATAGGCGTTGGCCGTTCCGGTGGCGGACACGGCCGCATCCAGGTATTCCGTCGCGGGGGCGGTCACGAAAAAGGATGCGGCCACGGCCGTGGGCGTCGTTTCGCGGTAGATCGCATACCCCGTCACGGGGAACGTTTCCTGGACCACCTGGCTCCAGGTTAATCCGACCTGCCAGGCCGGCGCGGATGCGGCGGTGGCGGTGAGGCCCGCCGGCGCCAGGGGCAGGACCGCGGGGATGGCCGTGACGGTGACCGACAGCGGCCCTTCCCCGGCGGCATTGACCGCCGAGACCGCCAAGGCGTACGCCGTGCCGTTCACCAGGTTCGAGAGCAGCGTGGCCGATTCGGGCGGAGACCCCTGAAGCCGGCCGACCTCTCCCCCGTCCTGGTAGATCACGTAGGCGCTGACATTCTCCCCCGGCGGCGAAGCCTCCCAGACCAGGCTGACCGCGGTGTTCCCGGCCTGGGCCCGCACATTGCCGACTTGAGCGGGCGCAGCCGCCGCGAAGCCGCCCCCTGCCGTCCAGCCGGCGAGGACGGCAGCAAGCATGAAGCGCGCCAGGTTTCGCATCTTCGTCCCCCTGCCGAACCCCGGTGCCGCGTCCGCGAGCCTTTAAAAGGTCGCGTTCAAGCCCAGGGAGAGTCCGATGGCATAGTAGTTCTTATTGCCCTCGGTGAAATTATAATACCATTGGTTCGTCACCTTCAAATTTCCCTGAACGTTCCGCCACAAGGCATAGTCGAAGGTGGTGTCATTGGTGTAGGTGTCCGTGCTCAGCTCGTTCCCGCTGATGCCCTGCTCGGTATTCCGCACCAGCTTGATGTTGAACAAATTGGAGATGCGCAGGGCCTGCTCGATCTTCAGGATGGCGCCGTTGAAGGGCCAGAAATTGGGCAAGCGGATGGGCTGCTGCATCTTCAGGTCGTAGGACAGGGAGATCCCGCCCGAGTATTCGTTGCGCGTGGTGATGATGTTGAGATTCTGGCCGCTTTGATTGGCGGTGGTGTTCATGCCCAGCGCCAGGTTGCCGTTCAAATCGTATCCGACCCGGAACGGCAGCGTCAGCGTGGTGTTGTGCCCGATGACCCGTGAAGTCTCGATGTCGTTGGTATCGAAGTAACGGCTGCGGGTATAGGTGTAGTCCACGTTCAACAGCTGCAGCTTGATCAGCTCGCTGAAGGAAGGAATGCGGTTCCAGATGACGTTGGCGCCGGTGGACAGGGTCTGCTGGGTGTTGAAATTCAGCAAGTTCATCTTGCGCGACCAGTAGTAGGAGTATTTCGGGACCAGGGTCACGACGGAAAAGAGGTTGATGTTGCTGTTGACGGTGTCGGTGTAGGATTTGGAATTGATGTTGGCCCGGTTGAATACGTCCTCGAAGGGATGGGCGTGATCCACCGGGGCGTCAAAGCCGTCGGGGTTGATCACCCACAGATCGGAAAAATCCAATTTCCCGATGGGATCCTCGGTGGGAGTGAGCGGGGTGTCGTTTTTATGTTCGAAGGTTGCGGACACGTTGTAGCTCCGGCTTAAATTGAACTTCGGAAACTGCGACCAGCCCAGGATATCCCCGGGGGCCAGCCCCAGGCGCAGATCCAGGGTCCCGCTGGGGATCGAAAGGGTGTTGTTGACGTAATCGCGCACATTGGTCATCGAATAGGCCGCCGAGGGAGAAAGCACCGGCAGGTTGAGAATGTCGGCGTTCAGCTTGGCGATGCGCTCGATCCGTGCCACCCGGTAATCGTCGGAAAAATAGCGGTTGTTGTCGGGCGTGAAGGCGGGATTCAGTTCGGAGTAAAAGCGGTACAGGGTCAGGTAACCGCGGCTGCTGGCTTGGGAATAGGTGAAGCTGGGGCTCAGGTTCAGATATTCGATGGGACGGTAACTGCCGTTGTAGGTATAGCGTTCCTCGCGCGAATGCGACCAGCGGTCGTACAGGTCATAGCGGGCCAGCTTCGTGACGCCCTCGGGATCGTAGACTAAGTGGACGTCCTCGTAGGTCAGCGAACCGTTCAGGGAGGTGGAACCGATGGGAATGTCAAAGATGGCATCCGGGAAGCGGTAGGAAATCGCAGGCGACAGCGTCTGCCGTTCCTCGAGGTTGTTGACTCCGTTTTGCTGGCTGATGTAATCCGTGGTCTTGCGCTGGCGCGAGCCCCTGACCGAAAGGTCCAGGCCGGTGATCTCGCTGAAGCCGATGTCGCCCGAGATGGCTTCCGTGGTCAGGTCGGGCGTGGCGTAATTGTTGGAATAGGCCGGGTCCGAGCGGTGCTCCAGCTCGGTGTAGTTTTCGTTTCTGGACCAGGTGACATTGACGGGCAGGAAGGCGAATTGGGTCATTTGGGCGCTGACCCGGGAGGACGTGGCGTGCTGCTTCCCGGAGGGCGTTTCGTCGATGGTCAGAAAATCGGAACCCATGTCGCGCAGCTCCGTCCCCACGGTCAGAATGTCCGACACCTTGGTATTGGAGGCCAAGCGGAAGGCATTGCCCAGCCGCGCCCGCCCGTCCGTGACGCGGAGATTGTTCAGCCACAGGATTTCGTCCTTGCTGAAGGTGTTGGGATTCTTCACGCCGATGGATATCTGCGTTACCCGGGTCAGGCTGGGAATGACGCCCGGCTGGAAATGCTCGCTGCGGTTCAGGTCGCTTCCGTCCAGTTCCACGGTCAGGGTGTGCCAGCTGCCCAGGGGAACCTCGTCCAAGGACAGGTTGTACTGGTAATAGTTGTTGTCGTCGATGCCGAGCCGGATGAACAGGTTCTCGCCGTAATCCAGCGGCGTTTCCTTATACACGTCCACGCGCAAATAGCGGTAGCCGGAATAGTCGTAGCCCGCGCCCAGGGTCAGCTGGCGCCGCAGGAAGTAGGCCGCCTGACCCGCGACGCTGGTCGCCAGGGGGTCCACCACGTCCAGGCGGTTCAGATTATACTGGAGCATCAGGGCCCGTTCGCCGCGGACCTCCTGGGCTTCGTTGTTTTTGTCGTAAATGTAGAAGTTGGTGTTGGGTACGTAGTTCGCGTCGGTCTCCAGGCTGATCGCCGTGGCGTTGAACTTTTTGGGATCCGGTTCGGCCAGCAGGTTTCCCGCCAAATCCCGGGTACCGGGGGCCACCATGGCCTGCCATTTGTTGCCGGTCAGCTGGATGCTTTCGAATTGCACGTAGCCCGCGCTGGGCACGGCCGAGGCGCCGTTGACCCAGAGGCGCACGTGCTTGATGAAACTCAGGAACTGCGTACTCTGGACCTGGTCCGTGGGCAAAACGTCCCCCAGGCGCCGGGTAAACTGCGTGAGCGGAATCTTGATGAAATTCCAGCCGGGGGACAACACCTGCTCGTATTCATAGTAACTCTGGGTGGTGTCGAGAGTGTCGTTGCGGTCGAGGTCCTCGGTGTTCAAACGGTTGTTCCCCTCGCCCCAATAGCCGGGAGGGGCGCCCGCGGCGTACACGCCGGGAGGCCCCAGGGGATCCGTCCGGATGACGGGCTGGTTGTTTTCGTAAACCAGATAATGATTGATGCCGACGTCCTCCCCCGGGCCGAGGTTGATGCGGTCGCCCTCGAAATTCAGGCGTCCGTTGCCGTTGGAATCCTCGCTGATCACCCCCAGGTCGAAACGCAGGGTCACGGGCTGGCTGGCGTCCGCGGAGGAAAAAACGGAAATTTCCAGGTAGCGGTAGTCGTGGAGGTTGGTCCCGGCCGAGGACAGCGCGTACACGAATCCGTCCCAGTTGTTCGCGGTCAGCTGGTTGTAATCCCAGCGCAGCTGGTTCTTCTTGTCGTCGCTGTTCACCGGGATGCGGCCCAATTCGTAGACCACCGAGGGACTGATGTAGTGCCGCATGCTCGGGGCGGGAAACTGGGTCGGCGCGCTGGAGGCGAACCAGGTGTTGTTGTCCATCGGCAGCGATAAAATGTTGTCCGATCCGTCCATGTTGTCGACCATGGCCACGGCGTTCTCGCCCGCGCGCCGGTAGGTATTGATCTCGTAGGCGCTGTAGGCCCCTTCCGCCGCCACGTCCAGGGACACCGGCACCTTGGCCTCCTCCCCCAGGAGCGGGGACAGCAACTGGCTGAAATCGTCGGGGTTCAACGACAGCTTGGTGTCGCCGTCGATTAAGGACAGGGAGGTGGGGGTGGAACGGATATCCGGGATATCCTGGGGGGCCTGGCTGGCGTTGTACAGGAAGGTGGAACCGAGGGAGAGTTTGCTCTCGATCAAGTCGTATTCGGCCCGCGCGCCGAAGAGGTTGGATTGGAATTTGCCGCCGAAAGGCAGGTATTCGTAGGTTACGGAGATATCCGTGCTGGCGGAAATGGCGTCGGGATTGAGAAAGGTGATGAAGCCCGTGTCGTAATCGATGAAATAATCCGTGTCGCGGCGCAATTTGACGCCGTCCTTCTTGATGACCTCGGAATTCTTAATCACGTTCCAGTGCGAGAGCTGGAAGCTGGAAATCTTGTTTTTCAGCTCGATATGGATCGAGTAGTTGTGCCCCTCGTTCGAAATGGCGCTGCCGAGCCGGCTGTTGTAGGCGGGATTATAGGAATCGAGGCGCGTGGGATCGTAGTTGTCCGAAGTAAACAACGCCGGGGCGTTTCCGCTGGCGCTGGTTCCCTGGAAGGGGTAGGTATGGAAGAAGTGCAGCGTGCCGAAGGTGGGATCGATGGTGTAGTATTTGTCCGATTCGTCCGGGTTGGAGGGCTGCGGAATGAACTTCTCCTCCCCGCCGGTCCCGAAGATCTTGATGACGAAGGTGGGGTCGGTGCGCGGGTCGAGGATGTTCTGGAACCCGAGGGAGTAGCGGTTCATGAGCATGAGGTCATAGCGCCGCTCGCCCGTCGAAGTATTGTAGTCCTGCAGCAGGTGGGCCGTGTTCCGGGTATAGCCGCCGGCCGGCACGTACAGGGTGGCGGGGTTGAAGTCCAGATTGCCGGCGGGCGTGTACCCCACGGATATGGAATTCCCGCTGGCGTCGAGGTAGTAAAACGCGGTGGCCACCGTCCAGGCGTAGTTCAGGGTCGAGGCAAACGTGACAATGCCCCGTTCGTAGTCCACCGTGTAATCGATCCCGGGCGACAGCCGGTTGAAGGCGAAGGCCCGGGTGTTCCCCGCGGCTTCCACGCGGTTCACGCGCACCGTGTCCACGTTGTCCAGGCCGTTGGTGATGTAAATCTGCACCGAGCCGGGCAGGATGCCGTGGCTGGCGCTGGCCGTGTTCCCGAAGGGCAGGTCGGGGTGGTTCACCTGGGCGGGATCCTTGGTGAGGAAATAGGACTTGAAGGAGGAAAAGTTCACGTCCTGGATGTCGACCACCCGCGGCGAGGCGTTGCCTTCGAATTTCTCCGTCACGGTGATGCCCTTGGTCTGCGCCCCGATGGCCGTAAAGCGGAAACGGTCCAGTCCCACCCGCAGCTTGGCGCCGAAGAGTTCCTTGTTGTAGCCGGCGAATTCGGTGCGCGGGAGGTCGAGGCGGATGTCGCCGAACGCCGCTTCCTGGATGACCTCGTCCGGATCTCCCGCGTAGACGATGGAAATCTTGCGCTGCTCTTCGGTCCGGTCGTCGTAATCCACGTCCACCGATATTTTTTTCCCGACCTTGCCCTGCAGCTTGACCTGCAGCTCCTGGTCGAGGTTGAAGCCCTTCGTCAGGCTGGACGTGGTGGGCAGGCTGCGTTCCTTGACGCCGTCCTGCACGTCCAGGGGGAAGACCTGCGTATAACCCAAGTCGATCTTTTTCCGCCCGGATATGGTCAACGAGGATTCCGGCGGCAGGCCCGGAATGGCGGTGGAAAGTATTCCGGTCTGCGGAATTTCCAGCGGAGGCCGCGGGCCGGACTGGGCCGGCTCCGAGTCGTCGCTCTCATTGCCGGCGTCGTCCACGGTCCGGACCCGGTAGGTGTAGTACTGCCCCAGGATCGGCTTGCTGGTGCTGTTGGATTCCGAGTCCAAGTAGCTGGTTTGCGTCACGAGCTTCCGATTGAGCGGCCCCTGCAGGTTCACCGGGTCCGTGCCCCGGTAGAGGTTATAGCCCGCCACCGGATACGTTCCGGCCGACCCCGCCGTCCAGTGCAACTCGATGCTATCGTCGGTTTTCCCGGTGGCGGTCACATCCTGGGGAGCGACGGGAGGGATATGGGGGACGGCCGAGACCTGCGAGGCGGGCGGACAAATGTTTCCCATCCGGTCCTGCGAGGCGATCATGTAGTAATACCGCTCTCCGTTGACCAGGGGATTGTCCGGCGTGCCGCGGTCCGTATAGGTCAAACCCTTGAGAGGCTGAACCTGGAGGGCTTCCCCTTGTTCCCCCTCCTGCAACGAGCGGAAGAGCAGGTAGCCCGCCAGCCCATGCTCCCCCACCGAAAACGGCGTCTGCCAGCTCAACACGACCGACTGGTCGCGTCCCTTGGCCGCTAACGCCATGGGCGGGCACAGTTCGCCCGTGTTGACAACCTCGATGCTTGTCATGGAACTCGAGTTGCCGGCGGCATCCACGGCGATCAGCGCATAATAATACCTCGCGTTCGGCTGGGGCGGCCGCAGGGATTCGGCCGCGGAATCCAGAAAATATTCCTCGCCGATGGGTTTGCGATTCAACGGCTCGGGCCAGGCTTCCCCTGGCCCGGGCGCGGCGATTTCCTGCTCAGAACGGAAGACTTGGTAACGGACGGACAAGCCGAAC
>Ga0315542_1002436_pt1 | contig 11290 bp, 5 predicted proteins | sample SalMarSW160120MG_FD_202541 | JGI IMG/M metagenome (GOLD analysis project Ga0315542, IMG submission 202541) | Salt marsh sediment microbial communities from the Plum Island Ecosystem LTER, Massachusetts, United States - Salt Marsh Sediment SW1601-20 ... | reverse complement strand
AGTATACAAATAGTGAATTATTCTGTCAAGTGCCTGTACTGTTTTTTTATGAAGAGACACTGTGCACCGTGACATTCAGGAAGGCTATATCTCATTGAAAAGCGGGAAGATAGGTGGTATAATACGAACCGGCTAAATCCATCGGAAATATTCTCGCCAGTGTATCATGCCCGGCGGAGCTCAATGGGCGTATTGACGTATCATATCCATTCTTTTTCTTCGAAAGTGTTCAGAGAGATCGAGCTTTTCGAGGGGCGTGACCGCCCCGGAAGGAGATTCTCATGCGGTTAAAGGGAGGGGGCCGGGCCGCGGCATTTTCGGTCCTGCCGCTGCTCATCATCGCGGCGGCGCTCCTGCCCCGGCCTGGTGCGGCGACGGGAGACGGGCAGGCACCGGCTAAGATCGTGGAGAGCGAGTCGTACGTACTCCGCTCCACGGTCTTCGTGTCGGCCGGCGCGGCCGCTTCAAGCGCCTCATACGGATCGAACGGCACGATGGGGCAGCCGCATCCGGTCGGGTTGCTCGGCGGCAGCAACTTTGAGATGTATGCCGGGTTCTGGAACTGGACTGTCCCCGTGACCACGGACGCGGAAGAGACGCCGCTCGTATTCAAGCTTGCCCAGAACTATCCGAATCCTTTCAACCCGGTAACGACGATAGATTACTCGATACCCGGGAAAACGAATGTCGATCTGACGATATATGACGTTTCCGGCCGGAAGGTGCGAACGCTGGTAAGAGGGAAACATCTCCCCGGCGGCTATTCCGCGATCTGGGACGGCCGCAACGACGGCGGCAGGCCAGTGGCGACCGGCGTCTATTTCTACCGGCTCACGACCGGCCGCGACAGCAGCGTCAGGAAGATGGTCATACTGAGATAAAAGGAGAGAGAGATGACAGGCAAAGTGAAAGTAATCATCGTACTGATCTCGATCATGGTGCTGGCCTCTATCGCGAACGCCCAGATACCGCGCCAGATCAACTACCAGGGACTGCTCGTCGACAAGGATACGAAGGAAGCACTCGCGGGACCGGTCGACCTTACGTTCAGGCTTTTCGACCCGTTCGATTGCGAAAACGGGGCTGCGCCTGACGCTCTCTGGTCTGAGACGCATACCGGCGTCGAGCTGGATAACGGGATATTCAGCGTAAGGCTGGGGAGCCAGACGGCGTTTCCCGACAGCCTGAGATTCGACAAGGGGTATTGCCTCGGGATCGAGGTCGGCGGAGAGGAACTGCTCCCAAGGCAGCCGCTCTCGTCGGTCGCTTATTCGCTGAATTCCCTCAGGGCGGACACGGCGCTCGTGGTTCTCGAGTACCCATCGCACGATCATGACGACAGGTACTACACCGAGAGCGAGCTGAATACTGCCGGAACGCTCAACGATCCGGGGAACCCCGTCGACTGGACGATGCTCAAGAACGTGCCGGCCGGTTTCGCCGACGGCGTCGACAACACCGGGGCGGGGATCCCGGGGACCGTCCTACCGGGCGCCGGGCTCTCCGAGGAGATCGTCGGCGACGACAAGATACTGTCGGTAGCGCCCGAGGGCATAGTCGAGACGATGCTCGCCGACAGCGCCGTCACCGGAGAGAAGATAAGGAGTAACTCGATAACGGCCGCGCAGATCGCGCCCGGGGCAATAACGGCGGGCGAGATAGCGTCAGGGACGATCACCTCGGCACAGATAGCCTCGAGCACGATCACCGCGGCACAGATCTCCCCTTCGACCATCACGGCGAGCGAGATATTCAGCAACACGCTGACCGCCGCCCAGCTCGCCTCTGCTGCGGTGCGCAGCGACGAGCTTGCCGACAGCGCCGTGACCGGTGACAAGATACAGCCGGGGGCGGTGACCGCCCTGCAGATATATGACGGCTCGATACTCTTCGACGATATCGGACAGAACGGAGCCTCGACGGGCCAGGTGATCAAGTGGGACGGCTCGGAATGGACCGCATCCGACGACGGCGAGGGTGGAGTGGGGGACATAACGTCGGTCACGGCGGGCTCCGGCCTCACAGGAGGCGGCGATACGCTGGATGTCATCCTGGCGGTTGCATTCGCCGGTACGGGATCCGCCGATTCCGTCGCCAGGAGCGACCACGATCACGACGCGGTCTATATCAATGAAGGCCAGACAGGTTCCATCGTCACCGGGATGATAGTCGACGGGACCGTCACTTCGGCCGACCTGGAGGATGGCACTGTTACATCTGTAGATATCATGGACGGCACCATCGCGTTCGGAGACGTGGGGCAGAACGGCGCCGCCGCCGGCCAGGTGATGAAATGGGACGGCGCTCAGTGGGCCGCCGCGAACGACTCTGTCGGCGCCGGCTCCGGCGGCGCCGCTGGATGGGTCGACGACGGCACTACGGTAAGGCTCGAGGATATTTCAGACTCGGTAGGGATTGGAACATCCACCCCGGCCGAGAAGCTCGACGTGGACGGGAACCTGCGCGTGAGCGGAACGGCTGTAGTCGGGTCAGGGCACACGATCGACCCCGGAACCGGGGTCAACGTCACAGGCCAGGACCATGACACTTACGGCGATCATCTCGTCATAAGCGGCGGTCTGCAGAATATGGCCAGGGCGTCCTACACGACAGTCGGGGGTGGAAGGGAAAACGAGGCGGAAGGTGAATATGCAAGTGTAGGGGGCGGGATGCGCAACAGGGCATCGGGCAGGTACTCCGTGATCTCGGGAGGGGGCAGCGACGCAGGCGGGGACGAGAACAGGGCCGAGGGCGATTATGCCGCGATAGGTGGAGGGAGGCACAACATAGCGGGCTGGCTTGGTGGTGCCTGGCAGGATTATGCATATGCCACTGTCGGCGGAGGCCAGGGTAATCAGGCCATATGGAGGTACTGTACGGTGTCAGGCGGGGAGGACAACAGAGCCCAGGAAGAATACGCGACTGTAGGCGGCGGCATGCAGAATGTCGCCGGGAGCAGGTCGGTGGTGGGGGGCGGGAGCCATAACTCGGCGCTTAACGACAACAGCACGGTCGGCGGCGGGATGAGCAATACGGCAAGCAACCAGGGGACCGTCGGCGGCGGCGATAACAACATGGCCACCGGCCTCGCTTCGACCGTGCCCGGGGGACGCGAGAACGAGGCCACCGGCGAGGGCTCCTTCGCGGCCGGCTCCCAGGCGAAGGCGAGGCACGAGGGCTCTTTCGCCCTGTCGGCGAACTGGCCTTCGACAGGGGATGATTCGATCTCGACCGGCGGGACCGACCAGTTCGTAATCCGCGCGGACGGTGGGATCTACCTCACCAACACGAGCGAACAGGCGCCGTACAATCCGTCGCGCCTGATCAATACCTCGACCGGGGCTTATCTCGGCAATGACGGGATGTGGCACGACTCTTCCGACCGGGCTCTCAAGGAGAATTTCGAGCCTGTCGACGGGGAGAAGCTGCTGGAGAAGATAGCGGGGCTTCCGGTCACTCAGTGGAACTATCGGATCGATGGCGGCAAAGCCGCGCATATTGGGCCTGTCGCCCAGGATTTCCACGAGATACTCGGAATCGGCAGCGATGAAAGGACTATCGCGGCCCTGGACGAGGCGGGCGTCTCTCTTGCAGCGATTCAGCAGCTGTACTCGGAAGCGAAGAGGCAGGAGAGAGAGATAAAGGGCCTGAAGAAGGAGATAGAGGAGCTCAGGAAGCTCATCTCGACACTGCTCGAAAAAGAATAAGGATCTGTAAGATAAGGGATCACATCTCTGGTCGTGTTTCCCTCTGCTGAAGACTTCAGTTTCAGTGTATTGATCTTATGGCTTGTCACAGTAGTCCGGCCAGTCGGAGATGTCCACGTCAGGAAATTCGAATATCAATGGTGAACACGCCCCTATCCTGATCTCTCTTCTTATGCAAATGTGCTCGCTGCCCGGCGTGAGCCCTTCCTTCTGCGCCCATCTGTCAGGTACGCTTCCTCCGCTGATCAGGTCGAAGACCCTTCCGGTATCCGGCCATTGCTTGAACCTGTAAAGGTCGATGTCGCCCGGATCGTCAGGAGTGAAATCGAAGACGATGATCACATCGTTCTCGCAGTTCCTGCCGGAAGCGGCGTCCGGGGTGACGGAACGGATCATCGCCGTTCCACTGAAATCGCGATACTGGCAAGGCCCGCCCGTGATCGGCTCGTTGCATCCGGGAAGCAGCGAAGGGACCGTGAAAAGGGACGCGGTGGCGGCCACTATAAGGCTCTTCTTCATCAGAGATCGCCTTCCTGTCAAGGGCGCCTTCGATTATACCACTCGCGGATGGACTTTCAAGGCTGACGTCAGTACTCGTTGCTCCAGTTGATCTCGAGACCCGTCTCGGTAGCCTGGTCGATGAAGGTCTCGATAGTAAAGCGCCGCGTGAGATGATACTCGAGGTTGATAAGGAAGCTGGCGGTGTTTTCGAGCCCCTGCTCGTATTTCAGCATCGTCCTGCTGTTGAGGTATTTGCCTAACGCCAGGGCCGTCTTGTTGGGGTCTCTCGTGCTCTGCTGAAAAGTGAACATGTCGACGCCGAGCCTCTTCTTCATCTCGCCCTCCAGCTTGCTGGCTCCGTATATCATGAGGACCTCTGCCGTGCGCTGCTGGAGCAGATCCGACTGTGACCCGTTGAGACTATCCATGACCTGCCCGAAGAGCAGCAGGGACATGATGTCGCTCTCTGATAACGGGGGATTCGAGGTGAGTTCGATCTGAGGCTTCACCGCCGTGCCGGTCAGATTTATGTTGATGTCGTATTCCGTCACGCGCGCAGTCAGAATCAGATCGAAGGACGGGTTCATCTCATCCCCGCCATAAAAGAATACGCTGCCCTGCTGGATCTCGAAATACCTTCCCATAAAGACAAGGCGCCCCTGCATCGGCTTGAGCTCACCGGTGATGACCGGCTTGTCCCCCTGCTGGCGCACATGAAGCGTCCCTTCAAGCTCGAGGTTAAGCCGCTTGCTCTCTACCCGGAAGGAGTTGGGGATCGTTATGGTCACGTCGAGATCCATTTTTCTCTTACCGGCGGTCTCAACGGGTTCCCGAGTCTTCATGGAGGATCCGGCTTGCAAAGTATCGTGGGCGATACGGAAAGAATCAGCCGCCTCCCACAGTGCCGACTCCCCGGCGTCTTCGAGCAGGCTCTCCTTCCTCTCTGGCAGCACAAGCAGCGCACGCTCGATCACTATATCCCCCTTGACCGATGGTATGGCGAGATCGCCTCCGAATTTGAGGTCGACGGAGGGGGACACGCTCAGGTCGCTCGCGACAGCGAGTGTCATATTCCTGGTCTTGAAATAGCCGTCAAAGCGGGGATTCCCGGCTTCGCCCGCTGCTTTGAGAGAGAAAGAGGCGAAACCTTCCAGGTCGATATCAGGAGGCAGTGCCGGATCCAGGTCAGTGAGAATCAGCTCCTCCGATTCGAGGTCGAGAAGCATCTCTCCCGGATCGGTCAGGTCGAAGGTGAACGGGATCAGAGTTATCAGCACTGGGTATTCGAAGACGCCGGTAACGACGGGTCGCCCGGACTTGCTGAGCGTAAGGCCTGCAGACAGGCCCTTCGTCCTTTTCTCCGCGGCGGATCTTTCGCCCTCGCCGGTCCTCGAAAGGACGAGCCTTCTGAGCGTAGTATCGGACAGCGCTTCACGGGCATATCCTCCGTCTATCGAGAGCGTATATTTTTCCAGCTCATTCCCCCCGATGAAAGAGAAATCAAACAGGATGGCCGCCTCAGGATCGGAAAGCGTGCCGCGGCCCGAAAGCCTTCCGCTCAGACTGCCTATTTGTCTCGGCTTATCTTCGAGATAGGCCTTCAGGTCTCCGGGGACCGGGAACTTGTCAAGGATTACGTCCAGACGCATCGGACCGTCCCTGAAGGAGCCGTAACTTCTTAGGGGGGGGAAGGTCCCGTCGAGCGAGAGGACCGTCCTCTCCGGACCGCTGATAGTGAGCGTGGACTTGAGAGCGCCAGCGTCGGCGGTCAGTCCGAAGTCTGTAACCGTTTCCGTGCCGTCACCGATGTCGACCCCGTTTATATGTCCTTTTACAACTATTCTGGACGGTCCGTCCGCTTGTGCATCAGCAGTCAGACTTTTCGGCCACAGGCGCGCAGCCACGCGGATGAATTGGGGCTTTTCAGGGATTCTGATCTCGATATGCGCCTCCATGTCGGCGGAATCCGGGGACACGATGCCATCCGCCTTTACGCTCCCGATGCTCCCCTCGAGAAGAAGTCGCTCGATCATGAAGCCCCCTCTCTCGATCGTAGAGACCTTGAAAGGAGCCTTCGAGGCGAGTGTCTGGCCGGAGACGACCGCGCCGAACGTATCTGCGGAAACGGAGATATTCCCTTCTCTGGACAATCTTGATGCGAGAAAGATCTCGCCGTCCTTTCCAACCGCTTTGAGCGTTACCGAGGCGCCGGCTTCTCCGCCGGTCCTTATCGAATCGTTGTAGGAGACGTTGACGCTGTCAAACATGAAGGCTCTCATGATGAGACCCTCTGGCATATGCAGGCTGGCCTCCGTCACCCCTCCGGTCCTCTCGGCCTCTCCGTTGAATGCCGGGATCGCGAGCCCTTCGGTCGACATGCCGCCCGCCGCTTTTATCGAGACTGACGGTTCATTTCTTTTTCCCGATAAGGCGCACGCCGCGTCGAGCGCCATCGAAAGGTCTCTTCCGGCGAAAAGTCCCAGGCGCCGGACGAGCTGCAAGTCAGCGAGCGATACTTTCGCGTCACAGTCGAGATCGTTTCCGGCGATGCCGCCTTGGGCCGATATCCTCAGTCCCTCGAATACAAGGAGAAGCGTGTCCGCTCTGAAGCTCCTGTCGCTTCCCGAGACCGAGACGAGGGCGGTGTCGATCCATGAGGTCCTTCCAAGGTCGACTCGTCCCTCGACGGAGCCGCCGCTGCCTGTTGTCTTCCAGGATCCTTCGAGATCGAGCGCCAGAGGGCCGAGACCCTCGAGCGCATTCCCTTTCGTGAGCACCGGGGAGAAGATGTCAGGCCCGGGCAGCCGGGCCGAACCGGCTGCCGACACCCTGTTTCCTCTACCTGACACTGTCCCTCCTATATGCATGTTGAACGGGCCTTCCGAAATCCAGCGGGCAGAGATTGAATCCCACACGGCCGAACCGGCGGCAACTGCAGAGCGCAGGGCCGCAGGAGGGACCGGCCAGTCGCCGAGGATATCGAATCGTCCACTCCTCGAACTGTCGATCTCGGCGCTGACGGAGATCCCTCCGAACATCCCGTCTATATGAAGGTTCTTCACTACGATCTTCCTGCTCTTCCGGCCGCTGCTGATCACGCCGGCGAGATAGACTGCCCTCGTTTCCGCTGCCGCGGGTTCCTGGTGAGAGAGGGTAAGCAGAATGCCGTCGGAGAGATCGCCGAGTACGCTGGTCATGATCCGGATCCCGTATGTGTCCAGGAGCATGTCGGCCTCGAATGTCCGGGCGCGATCGGCCGGAACAGTCCCGGAGACACGTATCGAATCGATCGACGAACCGCCGGCCCTGGCGTGCCCGGTGAGCAGGAATGTGATATCGTCCCGTCCGTGCTGCCCTCCTGCCTCGATTGTGAGCTCCGCAGATGTTCTCTCCGGGAATGTCATGCCCGGCATCACGCGGGAGAGCCAGGCCATGCTGTCCGCCTGAATATATGCCGACATCTCCGGCGCGCCTTTTTTTATCGATCCGGAAGCGTCGAGGGTCAATCCCCGCATCCGCAGCGCGATCTGGTCGACGGTCACGGTGTCGGCTCTGTAGTCGCCCGTGACACGCAGCGTATCGAGATAAGAGTTTCTGCTCAGGCGCAGGTCGGCGGAAGCCGAGAACTCGGGGGACAGGGTCAGGCGCCCTTCAAGGACTCCCCGGATACCTTCGAGATCGCCAACGCCCTTGAGAGAGCCGGCAAGGAACGGGAGCGCGGCGAGCTCCCTTGTGCCTGGAGTATGGAACTCCGCCTCGAGATCGACCGATACAGGCCGCCTGTTCTCGACAGCCGCTGTGCCTTCTATCGACACGAATGCGTCCGTCGGTGTCAACGGACCGTCTGCCGGCACAAGGCGTATCATAAAAGAACCGTCCGGCTTTGTGTCGCACCTCAGCGCGGCTCTTAAATCATGAGGCAGGACGATGATGCCTTCACCGCGGACGGACGGCTCGCCAAGGTCCGCTCTCAGCCAGAGGCTGTCCACTGAAACCGGCCTGCTGGAGCGGGCGGTAGTCAACTCATCTATCGATACGGCCGGCTCTGAACCGTGGAGCAGGTCGATTCCGCACAGCAGCCTCAGGCTGTCAAGTTCGATACCTTCGGCCGCGAGGATGTGTCCGCCGTCGATCTCCAACCTGTCGATTGCTATCGACGGCACTCCAATTAGGGAACCTCCACGCGGAAATCCGTCTCTCTGCCCGTCCCTGTACTTCTTTTTCCCGGCGAGGGAAGTGCTGTCTGCCGCTGAATGGAATCGCGCCACGATTGCGGGAATGTCAGCGCTGATCCTTCGGACCGTTAGCTTCCTGGCGTGTACGTCCCTGCTTAAGAGCTCCGACAGGTCCACTGAGATCCTGAGGCCGGCCAGAGTGGCGAGTGTGTCACCGCCGTCTGTCCAGGCTATATCGTTGAACTCTATTGTGCCGGGAGAGGGCCATTCAGCGTTCGAAATGGATATCTCCCCGGGAAGCGATCTCCCACCCCTCGAAACGGCCGCATCAAGCACCTTCTCACGTACCGGCCGCAGGAGAAAGAGAGCGAGGACGACCAGCAAGATGGCTGCAAGCGCCGCCGCGGACCACGCGAGAAATTTGAGTGTTTTTTTTATTCCCTTCATCAGACTCAAAGGCCTCATGTCCTCACATCGGGTAACCGATGGCGAAATGGAACGCGTATCCGGGCTCACGCGGCTCGTAGTCGGTGAGCCTGTAGCCGAAGTCGAACCGCAGTGGGCCGACAGGAGTCATTATCCTTATGGCTGGGCCTACCGCGATCTCGATGTCGTCCCATGTGAAGTCACGGTGTGTCCTCCATACCTGCCCCGCATCGACGAACGCGGCGCCGTCCAGCTTCCAGAATAGCGGAAACCTGAGCTCGACGAAGCCGACCATCATCACTTCGCCACCGAGCGGCAGCCCGTTATCGTCCAGCGGGCCGAGCCTTCTCCTGTTGAAGCCTCTTTGCATCGTCGAACCACCCGCATAAAACCGCTTGTCGGGCAGCAGCACTCCCCCTTTGGCGAGGGGCGTGGCCGAGCCAAGGTGAAGGTTCGTCGCCAATACGATCCTCTTCGCCAGCGGGACGTGAACTGTTCCATCTACCTCGGCGAGAAGATATTCGCTGTTCGTCACGTCGCCTTTCGGCCCGTACTCCAGTCGGAGCGATGAGTATGTCCCTCTGGTCGGATTGATCATATCATCGGTCCCGTCACGTATCAGCTGGTACTCGAAATAGCTGATAGGGCCTTCGGGATCGTGGAAAGATTCCTTCTCGGTGGTCTTTATGTCGTAGCGTGCCCACTCGATCACATACATCAACGAAGATTTCATCCTGCGCGTATGGGGAAGAGTAAGTCCGAGTGCTATCCCTGGGCTGGTCTTGTCGAAGCTGTCCTCGCTGATGTTGTCGTACCCGACGCGGAGCGTCCCGAGGAGCCTGGCGCTGAAGATCGCGGGCCACCAGGCGATCGCTCTGCCGCTCTGCTTGTACTGCATATAGGAGACCTCTAGGCTTACCCCTCGGCCCCTTTTGAAGAGATTGGAGTGCTGCCAGCTGACCCTTGCGCTGAGTCCATTGTCCGACCAGTACCCGCCAGCGACCTCAAGAGTACGCAGCTTTCGTTCAGAAAGCTCTACGACCATCTCAAGTGAGTCCGGGGCCGTGTCCTTCAGCGAGATCTGAATCTGCCCGAAGAGCTGAAGACCTGAGAGATTATCCTTTGCGTCCTGGACCGTCTTCGGGTCGAATCGTTCACCCTTCCTGACGTTCAGAGTGCTAAGCGCCAACTCGTTGAGGTCTTTGCTCGCCCCGTCTGCGCGGAAGCTATCGAAGTAATAGACCGCCCCGGGTGACAAATTATACAGGACACTTACATCAGTAGTATCCGTCATCTTCACTCGGGAAACTGCACTGGCGCGCGCGTAGCCCGCCTTCGCGAGTATCTCGATGATAGAACTCTTATCCTCAGCGAGAGCGGCATCTGAAAAAACCGTTCCAACCTTCAAATTAATACTATTCCGGGCAGTCTCACTGAATCGGGCCGGCAGGCCGTCTATCTTGACGGCTCCCACCAGGACCGGGGGACCGGGGTCGACAGTGAGAATGATGGCCACCTCTTTTTTGCCGTCCGTGGGGGATATGGACGGCGAGACCACGCTGTAAGGGTGACCCCTGAGCGCGAGGAAGAGCCTGATCCTGTCGATATCGCGGCCAAGGCTGCGTTCGTAAAGGACCGCATCCTTTTCATAAAGCTCGAGGCCCCGCTTTATCTCCTGGCTTCGGAATTTTTCCAGGCCGGTAAGCTTGAGTGATTTTATCTTCCATCCACGATAGTTCGATATCTCCTGCCAGCCGGAAGGATTACCGCTGGCAGGCGCAGGCTCGAACGCCGGCTTTTCCGGCACTTGCGCCGGCAGCGGGCATGTAGATGCGGCCAGAATGATATGAGCCGCGAATATGATCTTGTTCCAGGACATCAGGATATTTTTCACCCGCTCAGCGCCATGACGTAACCCTGTCGATGAACCCCCGGATGCCGGATAATGATATAGAATTATACCCTACGCACGATGTGATGGAAAGGTGAGAGCGACACATAGCGATTATGAATACTGGAAAAGCGCCCCTTCCGCCGGTGAAACAGTGACGGGCGGGATGAGATCCCTGATTGCAAGGCGGGACACTTCATGCCCGTGATCCGGCGGGTCCGGGCCGGAAAAAATATCTGCCGCGGGATTCCCTGTTATTTCCCGTCTTCACCAGTGCTGTTGTCGTCGTATTCCATCGTCCCTGTCCTATTCTGTACACATCCGTGACGGGCATGGAACTTGCCGAAATCCCTGTCAGCCAGTGCTGATTTGCCTAAATTCTCTCCCGCGTGACATCGAATCCTGCCGCTGACCAGTCATCGGCAGCGCAACGGCAGCAGAGGGGGAAGCGATGAGTGGACCGAACAAGGTATACGTCATCGATCCTGTGGATCCGAAAGTCAGCGTCAATGTCTCTTCTTCGGGGGAAAACGGCGGGGAACTCCCCGAGTACCTGCAACCCTCGTCCAACGGAGTGCCGGACAGCAGGG
>Ga0315542_1002435_pt1 | contig 11291 bp, 8 predicted proteins | sample SalMarSW160120MG_FD_202541 | JGI IMG/M metagenome (GOLD analysis project Ga0315542, IMG submission 202541) | Salt marsh sediment microbial communities from the Plum Island Ecosystem LTER, Massachusetts, United States - Salt Marsh Sediment SW1601-20 ... | reverse complement strand
GGAAATCAACGGGCCGGAACAGCTCGAGTACAGCGTCGCCAGCCGCTACCCGCCGGTCGTACCTCTCATCAACCGCTCGCACGCCTGGTTTAGCTTCACGGATGGCATCCACCGGGGTGTGCAGCCAGGCGACAGCCTGCTCTTGGTCTTGCGCATCAAGCCGCCAAAAGAGCCTGGGGAATACCAGATCGTGCTCAAAGACGCGCAAAACGGTAGGGTGTACCTGGCGCTGCCGGCTTCGTTCGAGCTGCCGCAGCGTATCGGCGCGGGTGGCAAAGTCGAAGAGCCCTGCCATTGACTCCAGTCATTATTAACATGTTTCTCACGGCTCAGTATTAAACATCTCACCGCGAAGGTTCGAAGAGCGCAAAGGGATTCAAAAATTCAAGGGAGGTCATGGCTTGTCTGTTTTGAAACGCATTCATAAAATTGATCGCAACCAGCGGCTGCGTTACGCGCTGATGGTGTTGGGCATTCTGGCATTGGCGCCACCGGTCGGTTTCCTGGCGCAGCTCTTCGGAAGCTCAACCATCTGCGGTAACCTGTGCCCGCGTATGGCCATCGGCAGCAGTTTCGTACGGGAGCTGTTCTCGCGCACTTGGGGGGTGGCCTTGCTGCTCATCTGGCTGGGAACGACACTATTCTTTGGCCGCTGGGTGTGCAGCCATTTCTGCCCGGTGGGAGGTTTGACCGAATTTGGCAGCAAGCTGCTGCCACGCCGCTTTAAGATCGATTACTCGCGCGCCGTGGATACGCCGCTGTTCCGCTATGGCTTTCTGGGGGCTTACCTGCTGCTTCCGGCTGTCGGATTTGCGAACATCTGTTGTTCCTACTGCAGCTTCAGCACCATCCCCGAGTTCTTCGGCACGCTTTTCAAACCGCAGATGTGGCTGATGCTGGCGACCGGCTACCGGATGGTATCGGTGCTGCTGTTCGTCTTCGTTCTGGGGGTCATCGCTGTCGATGGGCGCGGCCACTGCCATCTTTTATGCCCGGTTGGGGCGGTTGATTCGATTGTGAATGCCCTGGGGGCCAGGCTGCCATTCGCTTTTCGGGAACGCATCGACCTGTCGAAATGCAAAGGCTGCGGGATTTGCGAGAAAGAATGCCCGGCCGCAGCAATCACGGTCGATAAACAAGCGCCTGAAATTGCCAAAATCGACTACCGGCGCTGTTACCAATGCCGTATCTGCGAGTCGAAATGCGCTCGCGGCGCGATCTCCATCCGCAGGTAAACGAAGCTAAAATCCAAACGAAGGTGAAAAGATGAACCTGTTGACGGAAGAATTGCGATATAAATTGTTTCATCTATGGATGGGGGCAGCCCTGGGTTCAGGCCTGGCTTTCTTCAACGCAGGCTGTGCTGCCTCGGGGCAGTGTCCCACTTGTGGTGCTTGCGTGGCCAGGTTGCCAATTCTGGCCCTACCTGTGCTGGCAGATGGCGCAGTGATGCTGGTTGGGTACGTGCAGCGGGCAGTGGAGGAAAAGAGGAAGTCTTCAAGCTGAACTCCATGATGTTCTGAACGTGTCAACCGCGGCCCTGCTCAGGGCAAAAAACGCCGGACGCAAGCACGTCGAACGATAAACCTCAATCAAAAAAGAAGCTTGTGAACTGTGGAACAATTTAATCAATTCTTGCGTCTTTATGGTATACCTGAAGATGTGGTATTCCAATTAATCAATCGAGTAAGGAGAGCCTTGTATGCGTAAAGCAAGCGTACAACTACAAAAAATATTTGCCATTCTACTGGCACTGACGCTGTTGTTAGGAGCCTGCCAGATGGCGCCTCCCGGCCCGGTGGTCGAACCGCAAGGCACGAGCCAACCAGTCGCGCCTACCCAGGAACCGGCGCAAGGCAAGCCTCTGCCAAGTAAAAGCGCTCCGACAGAGGTACAGCCATTGCCTACCCCCGTCCCAACGGAAGCAAGCCATGACACAGGCCTGTTCTTCGCTGAGTTCAACGAGCCGCTCGTTCAGGCGCAGGCTTCTTTGAACCAGGAACCCATCGCGTCAGATCTGAGTAACGTCGACAACCCATTCGTGCTATCACCCGAACAAATCCAACGCCTGGCACAAGACGGGTTCGTGGTCACGCCTGGTATGGGAAAAGAATTCTTCACCGTTTACGAAAAAGCGCGTTACGATAATGTGCCGGTCTTCGTTACCAGCGACTCGCTGCTGCACAGCTACCACCTGTTGTTCGACAAAGTGCTGCGCAGCGCCGAGGTCCAGCACTTCATCCCGCTGTTACGTGACTTGAATGCCAGCATGCTTTCCGGCGTGGAAGCAGAATACGAGCAGCTCAAGGGTGGACCCTGGGAGGAGGCCGCTCTGCGCACCGTGGCTTATGTGGCCGTCGGCAGCAAGCTGCTCGATGCATCCGTTGAGGTGCCGGCCTATGCTGGTGATTTAGTGAACGGCGAAATGGCCTTGATCAACGCCGCCCACGGCATCCAACCCTCGCCGATTTTTCCTGGCTACGATTATGGCGAAGATTACACCCAATACATCCCGCGCGGCCACTACACTTTGAGCGAAGACTTGAAATCTTATTTCAAGAGCATGATGTGGTATGGACGAATGTCTTTCCGTTTGAAACCAAACAACGCAGATGCCGGGCGGGCGGAAACGCGCATGGCTTTGCTCTTGGTGCAGGCGCTGCGCAATAGCCAGGTCAATGGACGCCCGGCGCTCGATGCCTGGTCCGATTTGTACAATCCAACTGTGTTCTTCGTCGGTCATAGCGATGATCTGATGGCCACGCAGTATATCCCGATCATGGATCAAATCTACGGTCCCGAAGCAAGCCTGCAGACCATCGCCGATGATTCCAAACTGGATGCCTTCATCGAGGCAGCCAATCAACTACCGGCGCCTAGGATCCTGGGCATGGTGATCAACGTACAGGATGATGAGGAGGCCCAAACCAAGGGACTGCGCTTCATGGGCCAGCGCTTCGTGCCGGACGCGTATATCTTCCGCCAATTGATCTACCGCAACGTGAGCACTGGGGACAATCGCCGCGGGTTGCCTAAGGGGCTGGACCTCCTGGCAGCCATGGGGTCCGAGCGAGCTTACACGCTTTTGGATCAGATGGGTGAGACACAGTACGCCAATTACCCCGAGCAAATGCAGAAAGTGCAGTCCTGGCTACAAGGCCTGAGCGTGAATGACTGGACCGAAACCCTGTATAACACCTGGTTATACAGCTTCTACCCGCTGCTGGATCCGCCCGGACAGGGTTACCCAAGCTTCATGCAGTCGCAGGCCTGGCTGGATAAACAGATCAACACCTCCCTGGGCAGTTGGGCCGAGCTCAAGCATGACACTATTCTGTACGCCAAGCAGGTGTATGCCGAAATGGGTGGTGGCCCACCACCGCCTGAGCCGGTACCACCCAAGGGTTACGTTGAGCCGGTGCCGGAGTTTTATGCTCGCCTTTCCGCTTTGACCAATATGACCCTGCAGGGGTTGGATCAGCGCGGCTTGCTGGACGAAGTGGATCGCAGCAACCTGCAGCGCCTGGATGAGCTGGTGCGTGCTTTCCAAAGCATGGCAGAGAAGGAGCTACAAGGGGTGGCGCTGACCCAGGATGAATACGACACCATCCGCTTTTATGGTGGAGACCTGGAGCATTTCGTCATGGCGGCCGCCGACACGGACGCTTCCGATCCCTTCGCTCAACAGTATATGGAACAGGAACCTCAGGCAGCGGTTGTGGCTGACGTAGCCACGGACCCTGACCCCGATAATGATGGGGCACCTAACCCGGTGGTGCTCGAAGAGGCTGTAGGTCGCGTCAATGAGATCCACGCAGTGGTGCCGATTGTGCAAGAAGATGGCAGCCTGCGCCTGCAGGTCGCCAAAGGCGGCGTGTTCTCATACTATGAATTCCAATGGCCAGCCGACGATCGCCTGACCGATGAAAAATGGCGCAGCATGTTGGACGGGGATCAGGCTCCCGATCTACCGACCTGGACCGGCAGTTTCTTTATTACGCAAGGTGAGAACAGCGCCCTGCTAACGGAGATACACAATTACCAAACCAAGATTACCAGCCTGTTTTGGGACTTTGCCTGGATGCTTGGTCCGGGGGAGGATTTCCCCAGCGGTTATGAAAACCTGGTCCAATTCAAGCCGGAGATCCAGGCTTTGGCGCAGGCCGGAGAGTATGTAGGCCACCAGTTGATCAGCTCCAACGTCACATCATTCGATCTGCAAACAGCGGATAAGGCCGTGGTCAGCGTGCGCGAGGTCTGGGACGATAACCGCTACCAGGGCGAGTATCCTGATTCGGGCGTCCCGGCGATCGCCAGGCGCGGGCCTTACACTTTGAACGCCACCTATACACTGGAGAACAAGACTGAAAACGGTACAACAACCTGGGTGGTGACCAACCTGAGTTACGCCGAAGAACCGCCTGCATGGGAAACCCCGTAAGAGAAGCGGCAGAAACCTGGGGAGCAAACCTCCCCAGGTTTCTGTTGTGGATGTTGTTGACGTTGCTGCTCAGCCTGGCAGCCTCAGCTTGCACAGCGACAGGTCAAGCCTCCAACGCTGCGGTGCTTTCTGATTATCCGTGGGTTTACCTGCGCGATGGGCAACCCATACAAAGCAATGAGTCGACAACCACCCTGATCGCGGTGGGCGATGTGATGCTGGGCCGAGGGGTGAGCAGCGAGGCGGATCCGCTGGGAGGTGTGGTGAATTGGCTGGACGCGGCAGACCTGACCAGCGGGAACCTGGAATGCGCCATCGCCCCGCAAGCAGCCACACTGCCAACGCCACAGGATGGGGCAGAGCCCGGGGGACCTTACCTGTTGGTCGCGCCAGCCGGCGCAGTGGGGCAGCTCAGCCAGGCTGGTTTCGATCTGCTCGGCTTGGCCAACAATCACTCCCTGGACCGCGGCCTGCGAGGCCTGGCGGAGACCGGCATGGCGCTCGAGTCCGCGGGAATGCGGCCCCTGGGCGCCGGACCGGATCCCGAGCAAGCATATCGCCCGGTTTTTAAGGAAGTGCGCGGCGTAAAATTGGCCTTCCTGGCGTTCAACGCCGTGCCATCACCGCGCGGTCCGGAATGGAGCGGTGAAGTGCGCCAGGGGACACCTGTAGCAGGCTGGGCTCTGGCAGGCTGGGAGCCCGAGCGCGCCTTGGCCGCGGTCCAATCCGCCCACCAGCAGGCTGAGGCGGTGATCGTTTCAATCCACTGGGGCTATGAATATGAAACCCGGGTGGACCCGGCCCAGCGCGAAATGGCGAAAGCGCTGGTCGCAGCCGGGGCTGACTTAATCATCGGCCACCATCCGCACGTGGTGCAAACGCTCGAGGCATTCCCCAAAGCAGATGGCGGGGAGGCGTTGGTGGCCTACAGCCTGGGTAATTTCGTTTTCGACCAGGGCTTCGATTCCACCGGGCAGGGCTTGGCGCTGCGGGCATTTTTCGATCAGGGTGGCTTGCGCGCCGTTCAAGCGCTGCCAATAGTGGCCGGGACGCGCCCCGCGCTGGCAGCTCCAGATCAAGCGGGGGCGCTGCTCGAGCGGATTGGATTCAACGTTATAGATGAGATTACACCGCAGCCGGAAACGAGCGCCTGGCGCTGTGACTCCAAGGGCTGCTATCCAGCCAATGAGCCGGTGGAGAGCACCGGCGAGGGAATTTTCTCTGCAGGAGAAAGCGACCTGGATGGAGACGGTAAGCCGGAGCAGCTTTCGCTGCAGTCCGGACAGGTCCATATCGCAGGCAATGGTCTACCGGCCTGGGCCAGTCCGCCGGAATGGCAGGTGACCGACCTGGCATTGGGAGATGTGAACAACGATGGACGCCAGGAAGTGCTGCTGGCGCTGCGCAAATCGGACAGTTCTGGGGTACTGCTCAGCCATCCCTTTGTGCTGGGTTACCGGGAGGGTGAATGGCGCCTGCTGTGGGGTGGCTCGGCGGTCAGCGACCCAATCCAGGAGGTGGCCCTGGGGGACGTGGATAGCGACGGCCTGCAAGAGCTGGTCGTGTTGGAGGCGCGCCACGATGGATCGGGTCAATCGATCAGTGTGTGGCGCTGGCATGGCTGGGGTTTCAGTCAGATCTGGCGCAGTGAGGCGGGGAATTACCGGAATCTGCGATTGGGCTCCGTTTCCGACAAATTGCTAATTTTTGCAGATCACGATTAGGGGCGACAGCATTGGTTGAAGACCGCAACCAATGCTGTCGCCCCTACGAAAAATATTCTTTGAATACCAAAATTCCATACCCAAGGGGGATGTTAACGTGTAAAATAGGGCGCGGGGAGGTAAGCTATGGAAAACGCAAATCAAAAGAGTGCCAGGATCGAATTTTTTCCCGCGAGAAAACATTGCACGCTTATCTTGCGTTACCAAGCGCGGAAGAAGCCCTGATTCTCGAATTATCCCAGTCATTTATAATACAACTCGTTTAACCATCGATAGCATTGAAAACTTTACAGTAGAAGGAAGATTACGTGAAAAGTCCGATTGAAAACCGCTTTGGAAGCGTATTTATCCCTGTCAGCGATATCACCCGGGCTATCGGGTGGTACTGCCATCTCCTGGGATTACCCATTCAAGATATATCGCAGGCCGGTAAGGTGTATAGTATCCCGATGCAGGGCGAGGTGGGATTGATCCTGGACGGCCATAAAGAGGTAACTAACTCATCCCAACCCCTGTTTTTCTGGTGGACAAAGGATATCCAGGAAACACGCCAGTTCTTGGTCGAGAATGAGGTCAGGATCGTCCAGGACGTCGAAGATATTGGCAGCGTCAAGACGATTACTTTTAAGGATCCGGATGGCAACCTGTTGATGGTATGCCAGCCTAAAACAACTAAATAGTGTGGGGGTAAAGAATTTTTGGGGAAATACCCGTGATTGCCAGAATGATTCTACAGCCGGCGCAGGATGTTTTCTCTGCCGCTTGAAAGATTAAAAAGACACTTTTCGAAAAAAGTTTTAACTCGTTAAAAAATTCCCCCTGCCTGTGTGAAATCCACGGCACGGGGAATTTCGCGCGGCAATAGCACCAGAAACACACAATTTTTTGTGTTCTTTTCGTAGTCCTTGGGTGAAAGCAAACGGGACACATATCCAGCCTAATCCAATTTAATGTTCAAATAACCAATTATATTTGGTATTTCATTCATTTTTAACATTGATTACACAATAAAATTGTTGTATAATACCATTATTCAGTTCTCTCCCCGAGAACGACGTGTACCAATTAATAGGACTGCTACAAAAATTCTACACATTGAGGAGAAATGCATGCAACAGAAGAATATTCCTATCTTGCTGGCTGCCACCGGCATGCTGTTGGTTATCGTGATGGGCGTATGGCTGATGACCGCCACCCCTACCAACGCCCAATGCGGTTCACAGGCATCATCCTGCAAAAGCTGTCATGAAGTACAGGGACAATTGTCTGTAAACAGCGATGGCACCGCCTGGCATACCTCGCACGCATTTGGTGATTTCTGCTATATCTGCCACGCCGGAAATAACCAGGCGACGAACGCAGCCGAGGCCCATATGGGCATGGTTTCACCGCTTGCGGATATAAAAGCCTCCTGCCAGCAGTGCCACCCGAACGATTTGCAGGAGCGTGCCAAGGTGTACGCCACAGCGATGGGGGTTGAACTCGATACTTCAGCCTCTCAAGCCAGCGTGGCCGTTGCTGTAGACAATAAACCAGCCAGCCCACAAACGGCACTCAGCGCTCCGGTCACGAGCGAGCTGGACGTGGATGATCCCAACCTGGTGGATTACACCAAACGCTATAATGAAATCGTGCTCGGTAAGAAGCCGGTCAACTGGGGTAATGCCATATTGCTGGGCCTGATCGGCCTGGTGGTGGTCGGTGGCGGGGGATTTGTAATCACCCGCGAGAAGCTGGTCAGAGTGTCCTTTGGAGACACGAGCGCAGTCGCGGACGAATACCCCGTCGAAGTGGTGGACATCCTGCCTTCGATCGCCAGTCTCAAACCGAAAAGCAGAAAATCCCTGAAAACTATTCTAGATAATCCTAAAAAAGCGGAAAAAATCCTGGGCTTGATGGAAGCAGTGGCTTCAGACGAAGAGACCGAGGAATAAGCCATGAAGTTTATCCTCAATTACATCCGTAAGGAGACCTGGTCACCCTATGTGGCCGGGATTTTGCTCGGCCTGGTGGGTATCCTGGCAGTCTGGGCCAGCAACAGCCTGTTGGGCGCTTCAGGCGCGTTCGAAACCCTGGCCGGTTTGATCGGCAAGGCGCTGGTACCCACATTTTTCGATAATTTGTACTTCAACTTCATTATGCCGCCCGGACTTACCTACGGGCTGGTGATGTTGGTCGGCCTGTTTTTTGGTGGCATGCTCGGCGCGGCGACCAGCGGGACGCTTAAATGGGGCAAGAAAGACGCTGCCAACAGCGACGAACAGTGGAAGCGTATTTTCGGGCCGCAGACCTGGAAACGCTGGCTGCTGGCATTCATTGGTGCGATTGTCCTGGAATATGCCGCCGGAATCGCGGGCGGCTGCACCAGCGGCCTGGCAATTTCAGGCGGGATGCTGCTGGCTCCGGCTGCCTTTTTGTTCATCGCCGGGATGTTTGCATCCGGCATCCTGACCACGGTTTTGATCTATCGCCAGAGGTATTGAGATGAGCCATTTATTGATTGCCTTGATTTTAGGGATTGTCTTTGGCTTTGCTCTGAATAAAGCCGGGCTGACCAAATATCACAAAATCGTGAATGTATTCCGTTTCACCGATATGGCCGTCTTGCAATTCATGATGACAGCCCTGGTCGTCGCCATGATCGGCCTTTATAGCTTGCGCGCCTTTGGCCTGATCGAATTTCCCAATATCCCCGGTACATACATCTTTGGGAACCTGATCGGCGGACTGATATTTGGGGTTGGCATGGCCCTTACCGGTTACTGACCGGGCACCTGCGCCGCCGGCGGCGGCGAAGGAAAGCTGGATTATCTGATCCCCGGTCTGTTGGGTTTCCTGGTCGGAGCAGTCATTTATGGCTTGACCTACCAGCAGGTTTTCCCGCTCATCTCAGGCATTGCCAACTACGGCAATGTGGTTATTCCCGATCTATGGAATGTGAGTTCTTTCCTGTTCATCACGCTCTTTGCGCTCATCTCGCTCTTACTGTTCTACCTGATCGATCGAGTGGGCATGAAAAGGGCAGAGAAAACTCAATAGGTCGTCAAGCGGCCATTGATCAGTAATCTTCGGAGCAATCATGACAAATACAATCTCAAGACGAGATTTTCTAAAAATCGGTGCGACCGCCTCGGCAGCCCTATCCGTGGGCAGTTTCATCCCACCCCAAGTAGCGCAGGCAGCGCGCCAGGCCGGGCATCTGGATGCACAGGGCGATGGCTATATCCCCAGCATGTGCGAAATGTGCGTCTGGCGCTGTGGCCTGATCGCGAAGGTCAAAGACGGGCGCGTGGTCAAGTTGGAAGGCAATCCCGAGCATCCCCACTCACGCGGCAACCTGTGCCCGCGCGGCCAGTCCGGCCTCATGAATACCTACGACCCCGATCGGGTGCTGACTCCACTGATCCGGGTAGGTAAGCGCGGTGAAGGGAAATTTCGCAAAGTCTCGTGGGAGGAAGCCCTAGACCTGACCGCCGCAAAAATGTTGGAGATCAAAGACCAGTACGGCCCGGAAGCGATGGTCTTTTCTTCCACCCATAATCTCAGCCAGGTACAGTTCGAGAACCTGTTGTACGCCTACGGGTCGCCTAATTATGGCACACAGCGCAGCCTGTGTTTCAACGCCATGATCACCGCCTTTCTGTTAACTTATGGCATTGAAGAACCGGCGCGCAATTATGAGAACGTCGAATTCATCCTGATGGTGGGTCGCAATATGATGGAAGCGATTTCAACTTCGGAGACGTCCGAGCTTTCGCACGCCATCGACCGCGGCGCGAAATTGGTCTATCTGGACCCGCGCTATACCAAAACGGCTTCCAAAGCAACGGAGTGGATCCCCATCCGCCCGGGAACGGACGCAGCCTTTCTGTTGGCAATGATCAACGTGATCGTCAGCAACGAATTGGCCGATTGCGAATTCGTGAAGCAGTACGTGGTCGGTTGTGATGGCATCCAGGAAGCCGTAAGCCGCTATACCCCCGAATGGGCTGAATCGATCACTGGTGTTCCCGCGGCGGATATCGAGCGTATCGCTCGCGAATATGCGGCTGCCAAGAAGAATGCCCTGGCCCACCCTGGCTGGCGCACTTCCAATTTCCTGAATTCTTTCCAGGCTGAGCGGGCAATCGCGACATTGAATGCATTGAGCGGCAATGTCCTCACCCCGGGTGGTTGTCTCTCAGCAAACGTCGCGGCTGAGGGGTCCGGCCTGGGTTCCCCACCACAGCCGCCGTACCCGCGGGTATCCGCACTGCGCCTGGATGGCACACCCTGGAAATACCCGCTCGTGCCGCTAAAACTGGGTGTGTTCCAGGAAATGCGCGATGCCATCCTGACCGGTGAGCCTTACCAGGCGCACGGCTGGTTCATCTCCCGCCAAAACCCGGTCATGTCCTTGCCTGACCGAGCCAAAACCTTGCAGGCTTTCGGAAAGATGGATTTTATCGTCACCGTGGACATCATCATGAACGACACCGCCTGGTTCTCCGATGTGGTGCTGCCCGAGGCTTCTTACCTGGAACGCTATGATCCACTCCTGACGGTAGGCGACAAGACATTCTTACGCCAGCCGGTGATCGAACCGCAAGGCGATTCGAAATCCGCGCTCTGGATCTACAAGCAACTGGCCGAGCGGCTGGGGCTGGGTGATTATTTCCAATACAGCGATGAAGAGGACTATATCCGCCAGCAACTCGCCCCGCTGGGTGTCAGTCTGGAAGAAGTAAAAGCCAGGGGCTACGTAGAGATGCCGCACGATGGGAATGAGGATGAAATTGTGTTCAACACCGCTTCCGGAAAAATCGAAGTTTATTCGGAAACGCTGGCCAATGCCGGTTTCTCGCCCTGGCCCACCTGGGAAGCGCCACCCCAACCCGGCATCAACGAATTTTACCTGCTGACCGGTAAAGTAGCCCAGCAGTCCCAGTTCGGCACACAAAACAACCAACTCTTACACAAATATTCTGATGAACCACGCCTGTGGATGAACGCCAAAACTGCCGCTAAACTCGGACTGGCTGATGGCGATTGGGTAGAAATAACCAGCCAGGTGGGTTCTGCACACAGCATCCTGCTGGCTACCGAAGCTATTCGCCCCGATTGCGTATATCTCACTCCAGGCTATG